>OEQR01000069.1_pt1 | contig 16008 bp, 17 predicted proteins | sample 1539761 | NCBI WGS metagenome assembly OEQR01 (sample SAMEA3891879, study PRJEB23780) | metagenome | biome: terrestrial biome; feature: animal house; material: Caecal content | place: Italy | collected 2015-05-05 | reverse complement strand
CTTCCAGGGGGAACTGGGCGGTCAGAGGGGCGCCCCCGGTCAGCAGGGTGACGCTCTTGGCCACCGGCCGCAGGGCCGTGACCTCATGCAGGGCGTATTCTCCGCTGCCCAGGACAGCCACGTCCCGCCCGCGGTAGAAGAATGCGTCGCAGGTGGCGCAATAGCTCACGCCGTGGCCTTCCAGGTTTTTCAGCCCGGGCAGGGGCGGCGCGGCGCGGGAAACGCCGGTGGCCAGGATCACCGCGTCGGCGGAGTAGTCCCCGGCCAGGGTCTCCACCGTCAGCTTGTCGGTGAAGGTCAGGCCCACGGCCTCGGTCTCCACAAACTTTACCCCCACGGCCTTGGCGCCCTCGATGCCCTGGCGCTCCAGCTCGGCGCCGGGGATGGCCTCGGCGAAGCCGTAATAGTTCTGGATGCCCTCGGCCCGGGCCAGCGCGCCCGAACCCCGGGACAAAACGGTGGTGGCGATTCCGGCGCGGGCAGTGTAGAGCGCGGCCGAGACACCGGCGGGGCCGGAGCCAACAATCACAACATTCGACATATGCATCCTCCTGACCGGCGGCCCGGAGCCGCCGCCTGGTATTCTCTAAAATTATTTCTCTGTTTTCAGTATGCCACAGCCGGGGTGGATTTTCTGTGACTTGCTTACAAAAAACGCCCGGCGGGGCAAAATCCAGCCCAAACATACCGCATCCCGCCCCAAAATGCAAGCCGGGAACTCCCGCCGCCAAAATTTCCCGGGAAATTTCATTCTTTAAGGACCAAACCGGCGCAAAAGATGGTATACTGGTGGGGTGGAAAAAGAATTTGGGGGAAACTGTATGCCAAAACAGAAGCTGTTATTTATTACCACGGGGGGCACCATTGCCAGCGTCCGCACCGACCAGGGGCTGAAACCCGTCCTTTCCAGCGAGGAGCTGCTGGCCCATCTGCCCGAGCTGGAACAGTTGTGCGAGCCCCAGACCCTGGCGCTGTGCAGCATCGACAGCACCGACATGGGCCCCGAGCACTGGCTGATGCTGGCCCGGGCGATCCAGGAAAACTACGCCCTTTACGACGGGTTCATCGTCTGCCACGGCACCGACACCCTGGCCTATACGGCGGCGGCCCTATCTTATCTGGTTCAGAACGCCGACAAGCCCATCATCCTCACCGGCGCCCAGCAGCCCATCTCCAACGAGATCACCGACGCCAAAAAGAACCTGCGGGACAGTGTCATCTGTGCCCTGGATCCGGGCAGCCGGGGGGTGATGGTGGTCTTCGGAGGCCAGGTCATCGCGGGCACCCGGGCCAAGAAAAACAAGACCATCAGTTACGACGCCTTTGCCTCGGTGAACTTCCCCACCCTGGCCCTGGTTCAGGGGGACCGGCTGGTGCGGTATGTTCCCTCCCCCTGGCCCACCGGGCCGGTGGAGTTCGGCCGGGCGCTGGACAACCGGGTCTTTCTGCTCAAGCTGACCCCGGGCCTGGCCCCGGAGCTTCTGCCCGAGATCTTCCGGCTCTACAACTGCGTCATCGTGGAGAGCTTCGGCGTGGGGGGCATCCCCCAGACCCTGATGGATGCCTTCGCCGAGGGGCTGGGCGAGTACGACCAGACCCACAAGGTCCTGATCCTCACTACCCAGGTGACCTACGAGGGCAGCGACGTGGGCATCTACGAGGTGGGCAAACGGGTGAAAAACCGGTTCCGCTTTTTGGAAGCCCACGACATGACCATCGAGGCGGTGGTCACCAAGATCATGTGGCTGCTGGCCCAGAACTGCGAGAGCTTCGACCAGCTGGCCCAGCGGTTCTACCGCCAGATCAACTTCGACACCTTTTATCATTGACGCGAACAAGGCGGGCCGTTTAGGCCCGCCTTGTTTTCTTTACGGATTTTTCCCGGCTTTCCGCACCAGGTCGGCGGTATAGAGGGCCCGGGTGGCGTTGAGGACGGCCAGAACCATCACGCCCACGTCGGCGAAGATGGCCAGCCACATCCCAGCCAGGCCCAGAGCGCCCAGAATCAGGCAGAGGGCCTTGACTCCCAGGGCAAAGACAATGTTCTGGTAGACGATGGAGCAGGTCCGGCGGGAGATCTGAATGGCCAGGGCGATCCGGGCCGGGTCATCGTCCATCAGGACGATGTCGGCGGCCTCGATGGCCGCGTCCGAACCCAGGGCCCCCATGGCGATACCCAGGTCCGCCCGGGAGAGGACCGGCGCGTCGTTGATGCCGTCCCCCACGAAAGCCAGCCGCTCCTTGGGGGATTTCTGGGCCAGCAGGGTTTCGATCTGGTCCACCTTATCCCCCGGTAGCAGCCCGGCGTGGTATTCGCTGATCCCCAGCTCCCCAGCCACGGCCCGGGCGGTGGCCTCGTTGTCGCCGGTGAGCATGACGGTCTTGCGGACCCCTGCTTTCCGCAGGGAGGAAATGGCCTTGGCGCTGGTGGGTTTTAAGGTGTCCCGGATGGCAAGGCTGCCGGCGTAGCGGCCCTCCAGGGCCACATGGACCACCGTGCCGACGGCGGAATCAGACTTCGGCAGGGTCAGCCCCAGGGACTCCATCAGGCGGGCGTTGCCCACCGCCACCGTCCGGCCGTCCACCTGGGCGGTGATGCCGTAGCCGCCCCGCTCCTCTACGTTCGAGACCCGGGCGGGGTCCAGGGGGGCCTTGCAGGCCCGGCGGAGGCTCTGGGCGATGGGGTGATTGGAATAGCTCTCGGCCAGGGCGGCGGCCTCCACCAGGGTGTCGGGGTCAACTCCCTCGGCGGGGTGGATTTCAGCCACCTCAAAGACGCCCCGGGTCAGGGTGCCGGTCTTATCAAAGACTACGATGCCGGTGCGGGAGAGCTCTTCCAGATAGGTGGAGCCCTTGACCAGGATGCCGCAGCGGCTGGCCCCGCCGATCCCGCCGAAGAAGCTCAGGGGGATGGAGATGACCAGGGCGCAGGGGCAGGAAATGACCAGGAAGGTCAGGGCCCGGTAGACCCAGTCCCCAAAGGCGGCGGGCTGGCCCAGCAGGGTCAGCACCAGGGGCGGCACCACAGCCAGGGCCAATGCGCCGTAGCAGACCGCGGGGGTGTATACCCGGGCGAACCGGGTGATAAAGTTCTCGGCCCGGGCCTTTTTCATGCTGGAATTTTCCACCAGGTCCAGAATCTTGGAGACGGTGGACTCCCCGAACTCCCGGCTGGTTTTAACCCGGAGCAGGCCGGTCAGGTTGACACAGCCGCTCACCACCTCGGCCCCGGGGCCCACGTCCCGGGGCAGGCTCTCGCCGGTCAGGGCGGCAGTGTCCAGGGCCGAGCTGCCCTCGATCACCACCCCGTCGATGGGCACCCGCTCGCCGGGCTGGATCACAATCACCGAGCCCACTTCCACCTCGTCGGGGTCCACGGCCTCAAAGCTGCCGTCGGGATTTTCCAGGTTGGCGGAGTCGGGGCGGATGTCCATCAAAGCGGCGATGCTCTTCCGGCTGCGGCCCACGGCCACACTCTGGAACAGCTCGCCGATCTGGTAAAAGAGCATGACAGCGCAGCCCTCGGCGTACTCCCCCAGGGCGAAGGCGCCCACGGTGGCCACCGCCATCAAAAAGCACTCGTCAAAGGGCTGGCGGTTCTTGATCCCTTTCAGTGCTTTGCGCAGCACGTCCCAGCCCACCACCAGGTAGGGCACTAAGTAGAGCAGAAAATCGGGCAGGGCCAGCGGCGCCAGCGCGATCACCACCAGCAGGGCCAGCGCCGCCAGAATCTGGTAGAGCGCGCGCTTTTGCTTCTTGGTCATAAAAAGCAACCTCCTTTAAGCGGGCCGGAATGGGGCGTTTTCCACAAGGAAGGGGCCGGGGCCCGGCGGCATTCCACAAAAAGGCCGGTTTTTTCACAAAAACTTCGATCCAAAACCGGCTTTTCTGCGTTGTTTTTTGGGTTTTCCCCAAGAAAAGTGGAAAACCATGTGGAAAACGTTGAAAACCGGGGCTTTTCCCCGCGTTTTCTGTGGAAAGTTCTTTCGGCTCAGATGCCGTAGATTTCGCAGTCGTCCTCCACCTTCTTGCAGGCGGCCAGAACCTTCTGCATGGTGGGGCCCGGCTCGGCGCCCTCGGCGAATTCCACGCTCATTTTCTGGGTCATAAAGCTGACGGTGGCTTTGGCCACCCCCTCCACGGCGTTGGCGGCGTGCTCCATCTTGGCGGCGCAGTTGGCGCAGTCCACTTCGATCTTATAGGTCTTTTTCATAAGTACAGATTCCTTTCTTTCTCCCGCGGGGCGGGTTATTGAGTCGGGTTATTCTTCCAGGTGCTCCATCCCCACCGAGAGGATGGTCCGCACATGGTCGTCGTCCAGGGCATAATAGACGGTCTTGCCCTCCCGGCGGAACCGCACCAGCTTGGAGTCCCGCAGGACCCGCAGCTGATGGCTTACCGCCGACTGGCTCAGGGACACCGCCTCGGCGATGTCCTGGACGCAGCGCTCGCTGTCGTGGAGGGCGTAGAGGATCTTGATCCGGGTGGAGTCGCCGAAGACCCGGAACAGATCTGCCAGGTCGTAGAGCAGCTCGTCGGGGGGCAGCGAGTCGGGCAGAGATGCGGGGATTTCATTCGTCTGGGCCATAGGCTGAACTCCCTTCATTTTGGTTTTATATATGAGCATTTGCTCATGTGTTCATTATAGCACGCTGACGCCCAGAGTCAAGGGGGTTTTTGGTCCAAAAGGAATAAAAAACGCCGGGATGCGCTTTCTGCGCCCCGGCGGCGGGGATTTTCGCCAGAAAAAACTGTCCAAAAGGGTGCATCCTGACGAAAAATGTGGTATGCTAAGGACGTCTGTTCCCCGGGCGGGGAACACTCTGTGAAAAAAGGAGGAGTTGGAATGAAGTTGGAAGCTGGCATCCGCGGCAAGGCGTCCCAGGCGGTGACCCCCGAGAATACCGCCCGGGCCCTGGGCAGCGGCACCCTGGAGGTTTTTGCCACCCCGGCGCTGGTGGCTCTGGCCGAAAAGACCTGCTGGCAGAGCGTGGCCCCGGCCCTGGAAGAGGGCTGCGGCACGGTGGGCACCCGGCTGGAGCTGGATCACACCGCCCCCACCCCGGTGGGGATGACCGTCACCTGTGAGAGCGAGCTGACCGCCGTCGAGGGGCGCAAACTGGTCTTTGCGGTGACCCTGCGGGACGAGAAGGGCCCGGTGGGCGGCGGCGTCCACGAGCGGTTCATCGTCAACGACGAAAAGTTCGCGGCCAAGGCCCAGGCCAAAAAGGGCTGAGCCGTTACGGCCCCTGGTCGGCGGGCGGTTTGTCCGGCGCCAGCCGCAGGGGCGGTTCGTCCTGCAAATAGGCTTCTTCGGCCCGGGCCTGGGCCTGCTGAAGCAGCCGCACAGCCTGTTCGCTGGCCCGGAACAGCTCGTAATAGAGCGCTTTGTAGTCCGGCGCGGCGGGTCCCTCCCTTCCTGGTTTGTCGGGGATAGTCTGCCCCGGCGGGGCGGGGGCCATACATCCGGGCCGGCGGCAAAAACCGGGCGGGAAAAATCGGGAAAGTATATAAAGTAATAAGAAAAGAGGAATCACTGTGAAAACCAAACGTATTGTCTGGGGTGCGGCGGCTCTGGCCGTCGTGGCGCTGCTGATCTGGCGGACAGCGGTCACCCCGGGGACCATCGAGGACCCCGCCAGTTACGCCTGCGCGGTATACAGCACCCCGCTGTCCCTGCTGCCGCCAGTCATCGCCATTCTGCTGGCCCTCATCACCAAGGAGGTCTATACCTCCCTGCTCATCGGCATTGCCACCGGTGCGCTGCTCTACGCCAACGGCAACCTGGAACTGGCCATCAACACCATGTTCTTTAACACCGAGGGCGGCATGATCTACAAGCTCTCCGACCCCTGGAACGTGGGCATCCTGGTCTTTCTGGTGATGCTGGGCATCCTGGTGGCTCTGATGAACAAGGCCGGCGGCAGCGCTGCTTTCGGCCGGTGGGCGTCCTCCCACATCAAGACCCGGGCTGGGGCGCAGCTGGCCACCGTCCTGCTGGGCGTTTTGATCTTTGTGGACGACTACTTCAACTGCCTGACCGTGGGCTCGGTCATGCGCCCGGTCACCGACCGGCAGCGGATCTCCCGCGCAAAGCTGGCCTACCTGATCGACTCCACCGCCGCGCCGGTCTGCATCATTGCGCCGGTGTCCAGCTGGGCCGCCGCTGTCACCTCCTCGGTGCCCGAAGAGATGAACATCAACGGCTTCACCATGTTCCTGCGGACCATTCCCTATAACTACTACGCCATCCTGACCCTGGTCATGCTGGTGTTCCTGGCCCTGACCGGCACCGACTACGGCCCCATGGCCCTCCACGAGCGGAACGCCGCCCGGAAGGGCGACCTCTACACCACCCCCGACCGCCCCTATGGCGACGATACCGCCGACGAGGTGGCGGGCCGGGGCAGCGTGGCCGACCTGCTGGCCCCGGTGCTGGTGCTGATCGTTTCCTGCGTGGTGGGCATGGTCTATACCGGCGGTTTCTTCAGCGGGGTGGATTTCATCACCGCCTTTGCGGGCTGCGACGCCTCGGTGGGTCTGGTCATGGGCAGCAGCGTGGCCCTGGCCTTCACCTTCGTGTTCTACCTGTCCCGGGACGTGCTCAGCTTTAAGGACTTCACCGCCTGCATCCCCGCAGGCTTTAAGGAGATGGTGGCCCCCATCCTGATCCTGACCATGGCCTGGACCCTGTCGGGTGTCACCGGCCTGCTGGGCGCCAAGTACTTTGTGGCCGACCTGGTCCAGGGCAACGCCGGCGTTCTTCAGTACCTGCTGCCGGTCATCATCTTTGTGGTGGCCATCTTCCTGGCTTTCGCCACCGGCACTTCCTGGGGTACCTTCGCCATCCTGGTGCCCATTGTCTGCAACGCCTTCCCCTCCGGCGAGATGCTGGTGATCTCCATCGCAGCCTGCCTGTCCGGCGCGGTCTGCGGTGACCACTGCTCCCCCATCTCGGATACCACCATCATGGCCTCGGCAGGCGCCCACAGTAACCACGTGAACCATGCCTCCACCCAGCTGCCCTACGCCATGACCGTGGCTGCCGTCTCGGCGGTCTGCTACGCCCTGGCCGGCGGCATCGAGGCCGTTCTGGGCGGCAAGGGCGGCGTCTTTGCCTCCCTGCTGCTGCTGGTGATCGCTGTGGTCATCGAGCTGGTGGTGCTGGGAGTTTTCCGCCGCCGCTTTGCTGCCAAGGAGACGGTCCAGCTCTAACCCTTTTTTGAAGAAAACCCGGTGCTTTACCCGGTAGAAAACCCGCGCTCTCTGCTGTTCGGCAGGGGGGCGCGGGTTTTTTGTCGCTTTTTCTGGTAACAAATTGTTTACAAAATTAGATAAAATATTTTAGCTTTAAGTATTGACTTTTCTTCGGAATCTGGTATCCTATCCCCAGAGCGATTGCTCAAATGTTTTAACTAAATAACTTGAAACTGATTTTGACTTAAAGGAGATACAATCATGGAATTCGAAGCACTGAAGCAGGTTATCGTCGACACCCTGAACTGCGACCCCGAGAAGGTCACCCTGGCCGCCACCCTGTCCGAGGACCTGGAGGCGGACAGCCTGGATGCTGTCGAGCTGAACATGGCCATCGAGGAGGCCTGCGGCGTCACCATCCCCGACGAGAAGCTGGCCGAGCTGAAGACTGTCCAGGACATCTTCGACTACATCAACGCCAACGCGTAAGAGAGCGCGGTAAACCGCTATGGAAAATATCTTTACCGCCCTGCGGACCGACCGCCGCGAGCGCGAGCTGGCCCGCAAGGTCCAGCAGGAGACGGGCAAAAGCCCGGTCTGGAAGGAGCCGGCCTTCCTGGAGTGCCCCAAGTGCAACCGGCGGGCCACCCGCGCCCACTGGGCCGAGAGCCTTTACGTCTGCCCCAACTGCGGCCACTACCTGCCCATCGGCGGGTACTACCGGCTGTCGTTGGTTTTGGACCACGGCAGTTTCCGGGAGCTGAACGAGAAACTGGAGCCCGGCGACCCCCTGAGCTTCCCCGGTTATAAGGAGAAGCTGGCGGCTTCCCGCCGCAAGACCGGCCTGAACGAGGCCGTTGTCACCGCCACCGGCAAGATCGACGAGATCCCCGTGGTGGTGGCGGTGCTGGACAGCCGCTTTTTCATGGGCAGCATGAGCGCCGCCGTGGGCGAAAAGATCACCCTGGCGGTGGAATACGCCATCAGCAAAAAGCTGCCTCTGATCATCTTCTCCGCCAGCGGCGGCGCCCGGATGCAGGAGGGCATTTACAGCCTGATGCAGATGGCCAAGACCAGCGCCGCCATCGCCCGGCTGAACGCGGCGGGTGGGCTGTACATCAGTGTGCTGACCCACCCCACCACCGGCGGCGTTACCGCCAGCTTCGCCTCTCTGGGCGATATCATGCTGGCCGAGCCCGGCGCCCTGATCGGCTTTGCCGGGCCCCGGGTCATCGAACAGACAATCGGCGAAAAACTGCCCGCCGGCTTCCAGCGCAGCGAGTTCCAGGAGGCCCACGGCTTTGTGGATAAGATCGTGCCCCGCAGCGAGCTCAAGAGCACCCTGGCTCAGCTGCTGCGGCTGCACCAGAAGGGAGCGACCCGCGCATGATCCGTGACATTTTGAAAATGACCGATGCGCTGGAGGCGGAAATGGCCGCCCTGGAGGGGGATACTGCCCCCCAGGCGCTGCTCCGCCGCAAGCAGCTTCTGCGGGACCGCACCGAGCTGCTGGACAGCTGCACCAATCTTTCGGCGGAGGACAAGGTCTTTCTGGCCCGGCATCCCCACCGCCCCAAGATCGACGACTATATCAATGCCCTGTTCACCGATTTCTTCGAGCAGAAGGGCGACCGCCAGTGCCGCGAGGATGCCAGCATCCTGGGCGGCGTGGCCTTCTTCCATGGGATGCCCGTGACCGTCATCGGCCACCGCAAGGGCAACAATCTGGAAGAGAACATGAAGTATAACTTCGGCATGCCTGGCCCTGAGGGCTATCGCAAGGCCCTGCGGCTGATGAAGCAGGCCGAAAAGTTCGGCCGGCCCATCATCACCTTCATCGACACCCCGGGTGCCTACCCCGGCAAGGAAGCCGAGGAGCGGGGCCAGGGCGAGGCCATCGCCCGCAACCTGGCCGAGATGAGCCAGCTGGCCGTCCCCGTCATCGCCGTTGTCACCGGCGAGGGCAGCAGCGGCGGCGCCCTGGCTCTGGGCGTGGCCAACCGGGTCCTCATGCTGGAGAACGCCATCTACTCGGTGCTCAGCCCCGAGGGCTTCGCCAGCATCCTCTGGAAGGACGCCTCCCGCCACGGCGAGGCCTGCGACGTCATGAAGCTGACGGCCCAGGACCTGTACCAGTTCGGGGTCATCGAGGAGATCGTCCCCGAGCCCCTGGGCGGCGCCCAGACCGACCCCAAGGCCCTGTTTGCACACCTGGAGCTGGCGCTGGAGCGCAGCCTGGCCCCCCTGCGCAAGCTGAGCCCCGCTGCCCTTGAGGCGCAGCGGTACAAAAAATTCCGCCAGATCGGGCAGGAGTAAGAGGTTTTATGAAGGGTTTACAAATCCTCAGCACGGGCGGCGCCCTGCCGGCCCGGGCTGTGACCAACGACGAACTGAGCCGCCGGGTGGATACCAGCGACGAGTGGATCACCACCCGAACCGGCATCCGCCAGCGGTATTTTTGCGGCCCCGATGAGAGCGCCACGACCCTGGCTGTTGCGGCAGCCCGGCAGGCGCTTGAGCGCAGCGGCCTGGCCCCCGCCGAGATCGGCTGCTGCGTCTGTGCTACCCTCTCGGCGGATTATGCCAGCCCCAGCATGGCCTGCCTGGTGCAGGCGGAGTTAGGGCTGCCCGAGGATATCCCGGTGCTGGACGTGAACGCGGCCTGCTCCGGCTTCCTCTACGGTGCGGCGGTGGCCCGGGGGCTGCTGGCCGCCACCGGCGGGCGTTACGCCCTGGTGATCGGCTGTGAGCAGCTGTCCCGCCTGTTGGACATGGACGACCGCTCCACCTGCGTCCTCTTTGGGGACGGCGCGGGCGCGGCGGTCTTTGAGATGAGCGAGTCGGCCCCCTTTGCGGCCCTGCTGGGCGCCCGGGGCGACAAGGCCATCCAGGTGGAAGGCCCCGGCCCTCTCCCCTCTCACATCCAGATGGACGGCAAGGCAGTGTTCCGCTTCGCGGTGGACGCCATCCCCAAGTGCGTGGACGGCATCCTGGCCCAGACCGGCCTCACCCTTGACGGGGTGGACTGGGTGGTCTGCCACCAGGCCAACGAGCGGATCATCGACCACTGTGTCAAGAAGCTGAACGCCCCGGCGGAAAAATTCTTCAAGAACCTGGCCCGCACCGGCAACACCAGCGCGGCCAGTATCCCGCTGGCCCTGAACGAACTGTATGAGAGCGGCCAGCTCCGCCACGGCCAGACGTTGCTCTGCGTCGGTTTCGGCGGCGGGCTGACCTGGGCCGGTGCTCTGCTGACCTACCAAGGGAAAGGAAATGCAGAATGAAACTTCTCAACGAAATCCTGGGGACCAAGTACCCCATTATCCAGGGCGGCATGGCCAACATCGCCACCGGTGAGTTCGCCGCCGCCTGTTCCAACGCCGGCGCTCTGGGCGTCATCGGCGCGGGCGGCGTTCGCTCTGCCGAGGACCTGCGGGCCCAGATCCGCCGCTGCAAGGAGCTGACCGACAAGCCCTTCGGGGTTAACCTGATGCTCATGCACCCGTTGGTGGATGAGTTCGCCCAGGTTGTCATTGAGGAAAAGGTGCCTGTGGTAACCACCGGCGCCGGCAACCCCGGCAAGTACGTCCCCGCCTGGAAAGAGGCTGGGATCAAGGTTATCCCCGTGGTGGCGGCGGCCGTGCTGGCCAAGCACCTGGAGAAGTCCGGCGTGGACGCCATCATCGCCGAGGGCACCGAGAGCGGCGGCCATGTGGGCGAGATGGCTACCATGGCCCTGGTTCCCCAGGTGGTGGACGCCGTTAACCTGCCCGTCATCGCGGCGGGCGGCATCGCCGACGGCCGCCAGCTGGCGGCTGCCCTGGCCCTGGGGGCCTGCGGCGTCCAGGTGGGCACCTGCCTGCTGGTGAGTGAGGAGTGCCCCATCCACGAGAACTACAAGCATGCCCTGCTCAAGGCCAAGGACAGCGATACCATCGTCACCGGCCGGATCGGCGGCACCCCCGTTCGGGTGCTGAAGAACCAGATGACCCGGGAGTATGTCCGGCAGGAAAAGGCCGGCGCCGACAAGATGGAACTGGAAAAGTTCACCCTGGGCAGCCTGCGCCGCGCCGTCTTTGAGGGCGACACCAAGACCGGCAGCCTGATGAGCGGCCAGGTGGCGGGTATGCTCCACGAGATTCGCCCGGCCGCCCAGATCCTGGAGGATCTGTGGGCCGGTGCCCAGCAGCGGATCAAGGCGCTGCAAGAGTTATGCTGACCCTGCGGGGCAAACCGCTGGCCGTGCCCATCCTGCAAGGGGGCATGGGGGTGGGCGTCTCCATGGGCGGGCTGGCCGGCGCTGTGGCCGCCTGCGGCGCGCTGGGGTGCATCTCCACCGCCGACGCGGGCTATAACGAGCCGGATTTCATCTCGAACCCCCAGGGCGCAAACCTGCGGGCACTGAAAAAAGAGATCGAAAAGGCAAAGCAGCTGGCAAACGGCGCGGGCCTGGTGGCGGTGAACGCCATGGTGGCCACCCGCCAGTACGCCGACGCGGTGAAAGCGGCGGTAGCCGCCGGGGCCGACGCAGTGATCTCGGGGGCGGGCCTGCCCATGGAGCTGCCCGGCCTTGTGGAGGGCAGCGAGACGGCCATTGCGCCCATTGTCTCCAGCGCCCGGGCCGCTAAGCTGATTCTGCGCCGGTGGGCCAGCCGGTTTGGCCGGACGGCCGATTTTGTGGTCATCGAGGGCAGCCAGGCGGGCGGCCATCTCGGCTTCGACGAGGCCGACCTGCTGGCGGGCAAGTGCGAGACCTTGGACGAGATTCTGCCCGGGGTGCTGGCCGAGGTCAAACCCTACGAGGAAAAGTTCGGCCACCCCATCCCGGTCTTTGTGGCGGGCGGGGTCTTTACCGGCGCGGACATGGCCCACTATATGGAGATGGGGGCTGCCGGGGTGCAGATTGCCACTCGGTTCATTGCCACCCATGAGTGCGACGCCAGCCAGGGCTATAAAGACGTCCTGCTGGAAGCAAAGGCCGAGGATGTGCGGATCATCCACAGCCCGGTGGGAATGCCCGGCCGGGCCCTGAACACCCCGCTGGTCCAGAAGCTGGCCCAGGGGCTGCGGTTCCCGCCCAAACACTGCTCGGCCTGCATCACCACCTGTGAGCCGGCCAAGATCCCCTACTGCATCACCCACGCCCTGATCGAGGCCGTCCGGGGCAACCGGGAAGAGGGCCTGTTCTTCTGCGGGGCCAACGTGGGCCGGGTCAACCGGATGATGTCGGTCCGGGAGCTGATCGACGAGATACTGGCCGAGCGGCGCGCCGCCCTCGGCCTGACAAACGAGGTATAACGCAATGAAACTTGCGATTTTGTACGCTGGCCAGGGCAGCCAGCACCCCGGCATGGGTAAGGACCTCTACGAGGCCTACCCTGCTTTCCGCGCCGCTTTCGACGCGGGGGAGCTGGATTTTGACCTGCACAAGGTTTGCTTTGAGGACCCCGACGGGGTTCTGAACCAGACCCAGTATACCCAGCCCTGCATGGTGGCCTTCGCCGCCGGCGTGACTGCGGTGCTCAACGAGAAGGGCATCCGCCCCGACTATGTCGCGGGCCTGTCCCTGGGCGAGTATTCGGCCCTGAACGCCGCCGGTGTTCTGAACGCCAAGACCGCCATTGAGCTCACCGCCTTCCGGGGCAAGGCCATGGCCAAGGCCGCCGAGGGGATCGAGTGCGGGATGACCGCCGTTATTGCCCTGGATCGTGAGACCCTCCAGGCCTGCTGCGACAAGGCCGCCGCCCTGGGCGTGGTCCAGATCTGCAACTACAACTGCCCCGGCCAGCTGGTCATCGGCGGCGAGAAGGCCGCTGTGGATGCCGCTGCCGCCGCTGCCAAGGAGGCGGGCGCCAAGCGCTGCCTGCCCCTGAAGGTCAGCGGGCCCTTCCACACCACCCTGATGCACCCGGCGGGCGACGCCCTGGCCGAGCGGTTTAAGAGTGTGGCGTTCGGCCCCATGGAGACCCCGGTGCTCTTCAACTGCCTGGGCCATGAAAAGAGCGAGGCCGACACCATTCCCGCCCTGCTGGAAAAGCAGGTCCAGAGCAGCGTCTATATGGAGGATACCCTCCGCCGCCTGGGCGAGCTGGGGGTGGACACCATCCTGGAAGTCGGCCCGGGCAAGGCCCTCACCGGCTTTGTGAAAAAGACCCTGACCGGGGTGACCTGCTACACGGTGGAGACCGCCGCCGAGCTGGAAGCCGCTGTCAGCGCACTGAAAGGGGAATAACGCCATGGCAAGAACCGAAACGGCTCCCGCCGCCCGCTGCGCCATCGTCACCGGCGGCAGCCGGGGCATTGGCCGGGCCATCTGTGTCCGGCTGGCCAAGATGGGCTATAAAGTCTGCGTCAACTACGCGGGCAACGCCGCCGCCGCAGAGGAGACGGTGGCCCTCTGCACCCAGCAGGGGGTGGAGGCTTTCTCCGTGCAGGCCGACGTCTCCACCGCCGAGGGCTGCGAAACCCTCTTTGCTCTGGCCGACGAGCGGTTCGGCCGGGTGGATGTGCTGGTGAACAACGCCGGCGTCACCCGGGACGGCCTTCTGCTGCGGATGAGCGAGGAGGACTTTGACAAGGTGCTGGACACCAACCTCAAGGGCGCCTTCTTCTGCTGCAAAGCCGCCGCCAAGCGGATGATGCGCCAGCGGTACGGCCGGATCATCAACCTGTCCAGCGTTGTGGGCCTTCGGGGCAATGCGGGCCAGGCGAACTACGCCGCCAGCAAGGCGGGCCTCATCGGCCTGACCAAGAGCCTGGCCAAGGAGCTGGCCACCCGGAACATCACCGTCAACGCCATCGCCCCCGGTTTCATTGCTACCGACATGACCGACGCCATGCCCGAGGCAGCCCGCACCGCCACCCTGGCCTCCATCCCGGCCGGGCGGCCCGGCGCACCGGAAGAGATCGCCGAGGCGGCGGCCTTCTTCGCCGCCGAGACCAGCGGTTATATCACCGGCCAGGTCCTGTGCGTGGACGGCGGCATGGCCGTCTGATGGCCGCTTTTTCGAGAAAAAGCGGCGCAAAAAGCTTTCTAACCCAAAACCGCCCCGGCGGTTTTGCTACGACAAGGAGAACCTTCTATGGATAAACGCAGAGTGGTCATCACGGGCCTCGGCACCGTGAACCCCATCGGCAACACCGTTGCCGACAGCTGGCAGGCCGCCAAGGAGGGCCGCTGCGGCATCGCCCCCATCACGGCTTTTGATACCACCAACTTCAAAGTCAAGCTGGCGGGCGAGGTCAAGGACTTTGACCCCACCGTCGCCATTGATAAGCGGGAGGTCAAGAAGATGGCCCGCTTCACCCAGTTCGCCGTGGTCGCCGCCGCCGAGGCTCTGGCCGACAGCGGCCTGGACCTGGCCGCCGAGGATGCCAACCGGATTGGCGTCATCGTCTCCAGCGGCATCGGCGGTCTGCCCACCATCGAGGCCGAGCACACCCGGGGCCAGCAGCGTGGCTTCGAGAAGGTCAGCCCCTACTTTGTCCCCATGTCCATCGCCAACATGGCCGCCGGCCAGATCGCCATCGGCCACGGGCTCAAGGGCATCTGCACCTGCCCCGTCACCGCCTGCGCCGGCGGTTCCAACGCGGTGGGCGACGCTTTCCACCGGATTCGGGACGGCTACGAGGAGATGATGGTCTGCGGCGGTACTGAGAGCGCCATCAGCGAGCTGGGCATCGGCGGATTCACCAGCATGAAGGCCCTGTCCACCGCCACCGACCCTGACCGCGCCAGCATCCCCTTTGATGCCGAGCGTTCCGGCTTCGTCATGGGCGAGGGCGCCGGCATCCTGGTTCTGGAAGAGCTGGAGCATGCCCAGGCCCGGGGCGCCAAGATCTACGCCGAGGTGGTGGGCTACGGCGCCACCTGCGACGCCTATCACATTACTGCCCCCCATCCGGAAGCCCTGGGCGGTGCCCGGGCCATGGTTCAGGCCTTGGAAGAGGCGGGCTATACAGGTAACGAGCGAGTGTACATCAATGCCCACGGCACGGGAACGCCTCTGAACGATTCCGGCGAAACCCTGGCTATCAAGAAAGCAATGGGCGAGGAGAATGCACATAAAGCCCTCATCAGTTCCACCAAATCCATGACCGGCCATATGCTGGGCGCAGCTGGTGCCATGGAAGCTCTGGTCTGCTTGAAGGTTCTGGAAACCGGCCTGGTGCCGCCTACCATCAACCTGCTTCATCCGGACCCTGCGTGCGATCTGAACTACGTTCCCAATTCCGCAGTGCAGGCACAAATTGATCTGTGTGTATCCAATTCTCTGGGCTTTGGCGGCCACAATGCCTCCCTGGCCTTTCGGAAGGTGTAAGCTATGAAAGAATCCGACATTCGCAAATATGCCGAACTGATGCAGGAACTGGGATTGACCGGCCTGGAAATTACCCAGGACAATCAGGTGGTGCGCCTGGAACGGACGGCAGCTGCTTCGGAAAAGACAGTGCCTGTCATTCCGGTTCAGAAGCAGCCACAGGAGCAGCCTCAGGACTACATCAGCGTGAAATCTCCCCTGGTGGGGCTCTTTTATGCCGCTCCGGCGGAAAATGCGGCTCCCTATGTCAGCGTAGGGGACACGGTGCAGAAGGGCCAGACTCTGTGCATTGTGGAAGCCATGAAGCTGATGAACGAGATCCAGGCAGAAGAAAGCGGCACGATTACAGAAATCTGCATCGGCAACGGTCAAATGGTAGAATACGGCACCGAACTGTTCCGTATCAAGAGGTAATGCCATGAATCAGGAAGAAATTAAGAGGATTATACCCCACAGAGACAATATGCTTCTTGTAGAAGAGGCAGAAGTT
>OEQR01000068.1_pt1 | contig 16092 bp, 14 predicted proteins | sample 1539761 | NCBI WGS metagenome assembly OEQR01 (sample SAMEA3891879, study PRJEB23780) | metagenome | biome: terrestrial biome; feature: animal house; material: Caecal content | place: Italy | collected 2015-05-05 | reverse complement strand
AAGTCATTAAAATGCCCCCTTTTCTTTGTGAATTTGATTTTGAGTTTACAGTAGAAAGTGCTGATAGCAGGTTAAATTAAGGCCCATTATAGCGGAATGTGATTTTTTAATCAAGGTTTATTCTGTCGAAGCCTGTCGAGTCAAAAAATTTCTTTTTTCATCTCTAAATATCACACCATTAACAACCGGGTACAGTCTTTTCTACAAACCAGCGACCAAGACGGCCAGTGAACCGAGGGTCGATATGCTCGAAAAAAAGTAGTTTCTCATTACCATGAATCAGAACAGTAAAACAATCCATTGCCAGATTGCTTCCCGTTATCCCTGCTGGACGAAAGTCTCGCACCTTTTCAATAGGGAAAGTTCGGCCATCTGACCATGTGATGGATACCGGCTGCATATACCCGGTAGAATCAAACTCAGCTGTTACCTTTACATATACCCGCTCAGTATGGGGGCGGCCAACTCCCAGGTCATAACCTTCCATTTAAGTCACCTCTCAAACTACAGTTTGCATCTTGATATCATAATACCACGCCGCTATTGTGTTGTCGATGCGGCGTTGCCGCAACAACTCTTTGTTTTCGATAAAACACAAAATAAGGGCAGCTATCATGTTGGCTGTCCTTTCTTTTTCCTACAACTTCCAGAACTGCGGCAAATTATTTCTGGCGAAAGATGTGCGCTCTCACCAGATCGAAGGAGCAAAACGGCTCAACCGGTTCTAGGGCAATGTTCAGTCCTAGGGCAAGGATATACTGACAGACACCCTGGGTATGAGCATACTCTATCTATCGGATATGTAATACCATTTCCACGACATGGACCCCAACTGGGTGGTAAACCACGCTTACATCCTGGCCAACAATAATCCCATTCAGGACGACGCAACGGTGGACAGCGTTGAGAATGGACAGAGGAGTCAGAATCTACAATGGAAGTGTCAGTGTGAGGATGTTTTGATTCAGCCTCCTAGAGCTGTACTGGATATTCATATGGGAACTTTTGCTTCTGGCGGGCGCTGATTTTATCCTTTAATCTTTTCTGGATTACTAAAAGCCTGTATCAAAGCAGACACAGCCAAAGAAAGTGACGCGTACTTCATCCGTTCCGGCACAGGACGCGTATACAAATCAATATCCCAGCTTTTGCTACGTTCTTCCAAAAGCCTTCGCACTTCCTGTGCAGCGGCTTTTCGCTCTTTGGGAGAGATTTCGCAATCCAATACAAACGCGATGGAGTACAGCCCATTACAGTCCTGCGTCAATAGGGCAAACGAGCTGTGCTTCTCAAAGAATTTACAGAACAACACCTGCCCGTCCTGTTCAGCCATTTCCGCCTGAACTGCTTCCTCATCACTCCATTGCGGAACATTTTGAAGCACAACCTGGATTCTCCGTACCTGCGCTTGTTCTTCTCTGGACAACTCCAAACATGAGCACTCTCGCTGCATCATTCCCTGTAAGTAAGAATTAAGACGCCCCTTCTTCGCACAATCCAAATCATCGTACAAGTCAGGCAATACATGATTACATTCATCGAATTTCATTTTACGCCTCCGGTATTGCAATCTATCAGAGTTTATTAAACGCTCATAGAGTTGATTATATACAAGTTTGGCGTAAAATAAAAGGGTGACAGCCGGCCAAGATGCTGTCACCCAGATTCATTCGTTGATAATATAGGGAAGATTTTCAATATAAGCATTCAGAATATCAACTGCTGCTTTTTTCTGCTTTGGCGTGAGTATGCTGAGTTTTTGGTTCAGCTCATCATCTGCCACATGGGATGCCGGGGCAACAGTATCACGAATCAATGCGTCTGCCGATATACCCAAAACTTCCACGAGTCGAATGAAAGTTTCCAAGCTAGGAGACTTTTTACCTCTTTCAAGATCACCCACATAGTTTGTGGATAGCCCTGCTCTTTCTGCGAACTGTTCCAGTGTCCACCCGTTAGCCTTGCGCTGCTGTCTTAAGCGTTGACCGAAAAGTGATTCCATGTTGACCTCTCATTCCATATGTGTTGATCCAACACTAATAGAATAGCTGTCGAATGATATCTTATACACAATCAAATTGTGTTGGTTGAACTCTAATTGAGTTGATTTTTTGTGATTTTTTATGCTGCTGGGTTGTAAAATGTGAAGTTTGAATTTGCAGCTAACCACCATATCTGTTGCACAGCAAATGCTTTCATGCTATACTTTTGCACAAGAATTACTAACTGTTTGAAGGAGGAAGCTGTTATGCCAAGGCCCAAAGCGAACAAGACGAATTTTGCAGCAGCAATGGAAGCTAAAATGGCTGAAAAGGCACAGTTAGAGCAAAATATAAACGAAACCCTTGCTGAGATCGACCGGTTGAAAGCACAACTCAAGGCGAACCGTACTGCCCTTAAGTCCGTTGAAAAATCTATCATCAAACTGGAAACACAAAAGGCTGAGGCGGATGCACAAGCTATTCTGAAAGCTCAGAAGGCTAAATTGAACGCTGCTATTCAAAATCTTCTTGACGCGGGCGTGAGCGTGGATGACATCATCCACAAGTTAAATGGGTAAATCCAACAAGATATGCCCTCGTTGTGGCCGGAAGATGAAACAGCAATTTATTGGGCTTCAGCATTGCAAATGCGGCATGAGCTGGAAACGTGATATTGGTTTTTTTGAGCGTACAAAAGATATGGTGTTCTGCCTGGAACGCCGTTATATAAACGGCAAACCCAAACAACAGCCTGCGATTCGCCGTAATAAAAATGATTCTGGTGATACTGAATAACAATGACTTAGAATTGGCAAGCAGTGCATCTGTGCCCACAGATGCGAAATGCTTGCTGGGGCCGTACCCCAAACCCTGTGAACTGTGATGGAACATCACAGGCTGTGCGCTGCGGCGCGTGAGAAGATGAACAAAGCCCCGGCTCAAACACACTTATGTTCAGCCGGGGCTTTTCATTTTGTTCAGATCCTTTTTCTTATTGCAGTTTACAGAGACTTCATCACACTTAGCAAGCTCTGATAGCTGTCCACATCGTGATACTTCACCTGGCTGGTGGACATTTCATTGAACAGCTTGCGGGCACAGCAGATCTTGGCCTGCTCGATGGGCTTGAGCTGAAGGGTCTCCATGGTGCCTTTGGTTTCTGCTACAAAGAAAATATGCTTTACCGTTCCCTCATAAAAGGCAATCGCCCAGTCCGGGGAATAGTTGCCCACTGGGGTGGGGATATGAAATCCCCGCGGGAGCTTGGCATAGACGCAGACTTCTTCCGCCGCATCCAAATCTTGTACAAACCGCCGTTCCACACTTTGTTCTGCGGTGCCATCCGTAAACACGTAGTCCTGGATCGCTTTGGTGGCGCGGAATGCCTTATCAAAGTCGTGTACACTTTTTTCTGCGGTGAAGATGTCTTTTTCGTAATGGCCTTCGATGGTATTGTAGGTGATATGCTCCACGATGGTGGTCGCCTTCTGCTCGTTGATGAGCCGCACGATCTTGGTGATGAACTCCTCCGGGTTGTTCTTGAACATGTAGAGCTTCTGCGGCCGCAAGCCTTTCAGAATTGCAACGACTGTCCGCCGGGTGAGCACCGTTCCCTGTGCAATTTTACCAACCAGATCATACTTCAGATGTCCGCCATGCGCCTGACGAAGGGTCCGTGTTCTGGTTTTTTCGCCACCAAAGGAATCACCTTTCCCCAGCTCATGCTCGTTCATCTCATCCTTTTGGCGGCCAACGGTCGTGGTGTATTGGAGTTCCGAAACAAAGAGCCGGTCGTTGATGTGCGAGATTGCCTTCTGGATCAGTTCATCGCTGTCGAACTCCACAGTGTAAGCATACTTGTGATTGATTTGCTTCCAGAGCGCCTGGAACTCCTTTTTGGCAAAGTTCTCGTTCAGCGGATTCTCCTTCACTTTGGTTTCGTGGCCGTCAGTGATCATCGCCTTAAGGGCGCTCTCGTCGTATACGGCCTGCACCAGCAAGTGAACGCCTTCGGCCATGGGTGCCAATTCCTCCGGCAGAGGGGCAAGGGTACCCATCTGGACATCGGTGCGGTATTTATCCGTCACCTTACGCTTCATATCCACATAGCCGTTGCTGATCAGGTAGAACTCAATTGCGTTGGCTGCCTCTGCATCAATCAGCGTAGGCACTCCATCCACCTTTACATACTTGCCTTTGAAGTATTCGCTGGTGGCGGTGGTGGGACGGTCGTACAGTTCCTTCTTGATGTCGCTTTGCAGGTCTGCAACAAAGGTCCTGTAACTCTCGCTGGCAATGACGGTCAGCATATTGATATCATGCACCTGGTCCCCGCAGCTCTGTGCATCCATCCGGTTTCCGCCCTGATTGACACACAGCCGGAGGCCACGGCCCACTTCCTGCCGCTTAGCGGTCTGGTTGTCGGAATGTTTGAGGGTGCAGATCTGGAACACGTTGGGATTATCCCAGCCTTCCCGCAAAGCGGAATGGGAGAAGATAAACCGGGTAGGCTCCTCAAAAGACAAGAGACGTTCCTTATTTTTCAGAATCAAATCATAGGCCGAAATATCATCCGAAAACTCACTGCCGCGTTTGATCTGACTGTTTACGCTATGCCCGGTCTTTTTGTCGATACTGAAATAACCTTTGTGTGCTTCGGCAGGGGATGCACACATTTTTCTCAGGTACTCCTGATAGGGCGTCTTTTCTAAAGTAAGGTGCTCGTTCAGCGCCTGGAGGTATTCCTCCTCAAACATCTTGCCATATTCGCCCAGCTGCTCATTGCCGTCCTCGTCGTACTGGCGATACTTTGCCACTTCGTCAATGAAGAAAAGCGAAAGGGTCTTGATGCCCAGGTTAAAGAGCCGCTCCTCTTTTTCAAAGTGGGACTGGATGGTCTCCCGAATCTGAATCCGGCGCATATCGGTTTCGGACACATCGCCCACAACATCGCCGGTCCGAATGGTGACGCCATTGGTAAAGGTCACGGTACCGCGCAGCGGGTCGATCTCCGAAATGGTGTAGCCCTTGTACTGCTCCATATTCTGAGAAATGAAATACAAGTTATCATTCACCCCGAGGATGCGGGTTTCACGGTTGATGGACTTATTATAACCGATCTCCATCTCGATCCGGGCCATAGGCGGCTTCTTGGGCGAAAGCACGATCTGCTCCAGAAACAGATAGCTGTCGGTGCCCCGGAGGTTTTTCACCTCAAAGCCTTTGACCTCGATTTTCTTGACCAGCCGTTTGTTGAACGCATCCAGCGCATCGAGGACGTAGACCAGATTATGCTGAACCGCATGGGTTGCAGAATAGTTCAGGCTGAACAACGGCTTGAAGGTTTTCAGTGCTTTTTGGGTCACAGCGCCGCCCATCTTCTGGGGCTCGTCCAGAATGATGATGGGGCGGTTGGCCGCGATCACATCAATGGGCCGACGGGATGCAAATTCGTCCCGCTTGGAATAGATGATGCGGGCCTCCTTGCTCTTGCCGTCCTCTTTCAGAGAAGATGCAAAAGCCTGGGTGTTGATGATCATGACCTGAATGCCGGCGCTGGCGGAGAAGTTGTCCAGCTGATTCAGATTCTGGCTGTTGTAGATGAAAAACCGGGCCTTCTTACCGTAATACTCCATGAAATGGTCCGCCGTGATCTCGAAACTCTTTTTCACGCCTTCCCGGATGGCAATGGAGGGAACCACCACAATGAACTTGCTCCAGCCATAGGTTTTGTTCAGTTCAAAAATCGTCTTGATGTAAACATAGGTTTTGCCGGTGCCGGTCTCCATCTCAATATCCAGGCTGCACCGGCCCAGCCCTTTCACAAGGCTGGGCGACAGCTTGATATTGTTCTCACTCTGTATCTTGTGGATATTTTGCAGCAGCTGCTCGTCGGTCAGGTCAAGTTCTTCGTTTTTATAGCCGGTATCGTCGTCCAGGTCTGCCTCTGCCGTATCCTTCATTTCGGTCTGCTCCACATCCGGGACAATCCTTTTGCCCAGGTCACGGATGTACCGAATCCGGTCATGGAACCCCTGTCCGGCAAACACCTTAACCACTGCATCCACGGCGTCGGTCTGGTATTGCTGGATTTTAAAATTAAACTTCATTCTTTTTCCTTCTTTTTCGCAGAACCATGATTTATGTGATCTGTAAGTGATTCATTACAAGAGTGAATGACTTCTCCATTTAACCTTGTAACTGTTTCTTGATACTGATTATTTAACCTATCCTCTTTTTTGAACCGTTGGACTAACTCTCCCAAATCTCTACTTATTTCATAGGAAAGAGATTCTTCTTCATAAAATCTGTGATTAGAAGAATGATACTTTTCTTTATTCTTTTTCTGTAATTTGTATCCATCCCAGAAACGTATTTCTTCTGAAGCAAAAATATAATGACATCCGCATTGAGGACATACGTCATTTTCGTCTAAGTCTACATTACATTTATCACATTTCATATCAAAGCACCTTCCTTACCGTCTCAGGGCTGTAGGTTGCAAAAATCTGGTCAAAATTGGTTGCAACGCTATCATTGGCAAGAGAGCTGTCACGCATGACAAAATAGATCGGTTTCTCCTTGGCGATGGCCTCGATGACCTCGTTTGTCACGTCACGGTCAAAACAAGCTACAAGGTAGTTTCCCTCTACCTTGAATACCTTTTTGTCTGCAATCACTGTCTCTTCAATTTTGCTGGAGAGCAGCACGCCCAGGTCCAACATCACCTGGAACAGCAGATCCTCCGGGGTGCGGTCATCCTTGATGTTGTCTTCCAGCAGATCATACATGGAGGCGTCATATTCGTCGGGTGTGTAATACACATCCTTCATATTGGAAGTGTCGCACTTGAGCACACGGAAGCCTACATCCAGATCTACTGTGCCCATAGGGTTCTCTTCCTTGATTTTTGCCCCTGCGCGGCGGATACGCTCTTTGCCAATTTCGCAGATGTTTTTGTAGCCGGCCTTGTATGCCTCGCTCTTTTCATCTGTTTCCTCCGGCAGCTGTACCATGATGAATTTGCGCTTGCCACCATCTTCGGCGTTCAGCTGCATGACAGCATGAGCAGTGGTAGCAGAACCAGAAAAGAAGTCGAGAACATAATCTCCTTTCTTTGTCGCTTGCTGGACAAGTTTTTTTACAAGAGATAAAGGTTTACTATAATTGAACAAACTTAATCCAAATATTTCATTTATTTGCCTTGTTGCTTCTGTATTCAGTCCAATATCATCTAACCATGTTGATTGTGGATTGGTATCAGAATTAAGTTCTGAGGCAAATCGTTTTTTCATAGGACGTTTATTTGGGTCATCTGGAAAAACAATACGATTATCTTTAATCAGCATATCCATTGACTCAGGAATATAAGACCACACTCTATTATAGTTAGGCTTATAAACAATTCCTGTTTTTGGATCGACTAAATCGTAATATTGATTAGGACGCATATCACCCGTCATACCTACAGTTAAATCTCCTGTGGTCCACGGTCCACGAGGATCATTGTCAGGATTTGAGTATCCTTTATAATCTTTATCTGTACCACGAAGAGCTTTAAACCCAGGCATCTTATAAGCTAATACATATTCATGATCGGCTGAACATTTACTTTTATCCATTGCTGAAGAAGTTCTTCTCTTCCACACAAAACACGCTAGAAATTGACTTTTTCCAAAGATTTCGTCACCACATTTGCGGAGATTTCCAATTTCATTATCATCGATACTAATGAAAATAACCCCATCCTCTGCCAGCAAATCTTTTGCCAGCTTCAACCGCGGATAGATCATATTGAGCCAGTCGGTGTGGAAGCGGCCATTGCTTTCGGTGTTTGTGACAAGGCGGTTGCCTTCCTCGTCAAACTGGCCGCTGTTGGCCAGATATTCATCGGTACTCTGTGCAAAATCATCCTCATACACAAAGTCATTGCCGGTATTATAAGGCGGGTCGATGTAGATCATCTTGACCTTACCCAGGTAGGTTTCCTGAAGCAGCTTCAGCACCTCCAGATTATCGCCCTCAATATAAAGGTTTTCGGAGTCAAAGCCGCCGGGAGTACCGTCCTTGCCCATACTTTCCTCACGGCAAGGACGCAGGGTCTTGGAGATAGGCGCATTGGCCAGAAGGACAGATTTTTTCTTATCCGGCCAGGTGAACTGGTAACGCTCGTCCTTGCCCTCAACCACTGTGGTGCTGATCTCCTGCATCAACACATCCTTATCAATGGCGCGGACCACCTCACCGTTTTCGTTGATGGTCTCGGTCACGGCATCGGGAAACAGCGCCGCCAGCTTGTGGAAGTTTTCATCCGCCTTATTCGGCGTGTGCATCTTCAGTTTGTCCATTGTTATTCACCTCAGTATAGGAACGGTCGCCATACAGCACCTTTGAAATTCCATCATTCGTAATTTCTATTTGAAAAAATTCCTTAAACTTTATTCCCGTAATTGTTGTATTAGTTACATAAAACGTAATAGCCATTCCTCCCAACAAGTTATCGAAAAACTCCGCAGCGGATTTACTATAAAAGTAGACAGAAGCCGTGATTTTAGTACTCTCTTGTTCACTTAGGAGACAAGCAATTCCTCCTCCTTTAATTGCATTTTTACAGTGCCCAAGCCCAAGATATTTAGAGTCCGAATCATATCCACATATCTCAATATCATCAACCGCAATATGTCGAATCACTGCTTCCGAACAGTTGTAAAGTTCAAAAGATATGTCTTTCTTATAAACATCAGCTTCGGTATTATTCAGGTCAACATCAACATTTACTAGAATTCCCGCTTCCCATGGAGAAGTTCCACTTCGAAAGCTATGTTTGATAAAAAGATCTTTTTGGGGCAACTTTTGTATTTCGAGAGATGAATTAGGAATGGTTTCGACTTTCTTAGTGCTTACGTTTTTAATACCGATAAGAGGGAACATTTTTTGTGAAGATATTTTTTGATAATACAAGTTCACCTCGCTCAATCTTTCATTTGTTCTTTGCGAATCAAGACTTAATTTATAGGTAAGAACGCCCAAAATTCCAGTTGCGATCAAAGAAAAAGCAGATGAAATATATGCCAAGCAATCTCCCGACGTCCATTCAGAAGCCAAGAACTCGAAAGGTGCATCAAACTTGTAGAGCACATTAACTATCAGTGGTACCCCAAAGATTAACAAAATAGCCAAAATAATAAAGGCTATTAAGGCTTTTAAAGTTAACCCACTGCTATTCTTTTTGTCTCCTTTTATCTGGAAATCAAGCATCTCAGATTGTTGATTGTCAGCAATTTCTTTTCTATTCACAGCTAGACCTCTTTTTCCATATCTATCAAGTCTTTATAGGTCCATACCTCATAGCAGGTTTCATCGTTTTTGTGCTTGCTATAAAACCAGTCCCACGTCTTAATTCCAGAATGGACCAATTCCAAGTCATTCAATATTCCTTCCATCCAACTATTTCCTTTTCCGTGGCAATTCTGATACTCCTGGATAGCCATTGCAAGCTGTGTTCTTCTATTTTCTGGTGTAATCAATTTTTTGATCTGCTCATACACTTCTGTTTCTGGAATCGCTACTTTCACAGCATCTATTTTATTGTCAAGTAGTGCCACTGATTGAAATTTGTGAAAGAACTTGAGATTTTTCTTAGCAAACAGATTTTCCAAAATTTCCACATCTTTTGTCTTACCATTTACTGCAAAGTAAATAGTTAGAAGCCTTTTCAATGCTTCTTCTATGTGGCACCGTTCTGCCTTACTTTCAATATTTTCTTTTGCATAGAAGCATTCTTCAATCGCTTTAATTACTTTTTCTTCAAGCCATGGTTTAAAGTTCCTTTTCGTTTCCACATCAAAAATTTCCAGATGCATTAGTAGTCAGCTCCTTTAACTGGTTGATTTTTTGCAGCAAATCAAATTTCTTCTTCGGCTGCTTTTCGGCCCAGAGCTGCTTTTGGAGACGCGCAATCTCTTTTTCTAGCTTTGCCTTCTGTTCATCCTGGGCAATCTGCTGATCCAGCGTGTTCCCCTCCTGGACCTGAATCCCGCCGATCTGGACAATGACATTTTCCCAGACGGCATCCATATTCAGGCCATTGATGGCGAGGGAAAGGGTGTCCGGGTCACTCCAGGGGGTCTGAAGCAGTTTGGTGTGGTACACTGCCAGCTTCGCCTGGCCGTCATATTCTAGCAGGAGCACCATATTCTGAGGGATGAGTTTGGACAGGACAATCAGCGTCCGCTCATTGAACTCCCGGCGCTTCAGCACCACCTGCAGGACAAAGAACGCCTGAACCTTTTCTCCAGGTGCTATGTTCACTTTGGCTGCAGAGACCTCGTTGACAATGGTGATTCGTGAGATGTCTGCATCTATCTTTGCCTTTTCCGCCGTATTCATCTGAAACTTGGCGTATACCGCAGTCTTGGGCAATTTCTTATTCAATTCCGTTGCTTTGGGAAGCCCCAGCATCCTGTTCACCTTTACCCTTTAATCTTGATATTCTATTACCTTACAGGGAAGCCCTTCAGCTTTGGCGCACTCGATCATATTTCTGGTTCCTGCAGATTTACCATCCCAGAACACAATCACTGCATCTGCAAATTGCGCCATTTCCATATTTCGTTTTGGTCCGGCAGCTCTGCCGAAAAGGTCCCAATGCGCCGGGAATTCCTCCACCTGCAATCCATGGTTCCGGGCATACTGCTCCCCCAGCTGATCTGCACCATCGGCTGTTCCGCTCACGATGATTACTTGTTTGTCTGTGTGCAGTTTCCGAATGAATCCATCCACCTCACGGGCCAAACGGTCATAATCCTTGAAATTGCGGCTGCCGGCGACCACCAGCCGCATTTCATCTTTTACCGAGTGAAGCGGAGCTTCATCCCGCACGACCAGGAAGCAAATCAGTTCAAAATCATCCAGCCCCTTGATCTCATTGGACAAGAAGCTGATCTGTTCACCGCCCAGGAAACTGTCGATATCGCTTTCTTCCTTCACCTCGATGATGGAAGCAATTGCATCTCCCAGCAGAGCGGAAAGGTTTGCCATATCTTTTCCGTCCTTGGTCTCCCGATTGAAGGCACGATACACTTCTGGCAGAGGCTCGGTTTTCCCCTTGCACAGGAACCGCATGGTATCCAGCATTTCTTTGGGTGAAAGGTGGTCACAGATTACCTCTGCATCACTGCTGATGTAAACCATATAGAAGGGATGCAGCCGGTTCTGGCTGTTGATGTTGACGCTGTTGGAGCGATTTTTCAGCACATAAATCACACCGGCTGGAGCACCGGGAGCAGATTTTGCCACCGAATGGAGTCCGCAGGGCACCTTATCGAGGTCGGGATACTGTTTCATATAAGCCAACAGGTCCATATGGAACTCATTCAGGCCCAGGTCCATGATGGAAATGCCGGTGGTCATATCCTCCATGTCCACGACTTCCTCTTTCAGGCGCTTGAGCTGTGCCTTGCGGTACTCAAGGTCGGTTTTTTCATCCTCACTTAAAAGATTATCGTCTCCCGTCGCCGTCATGTCAACAATCTTCATGCGGGTCTCCACCTTGGCCTTCAGGTCGATGTACTCGTCCAGAGTGACGTCCGGCCAGAAGTTTACCAGCTGAATCACCTTGTTCTTACTGCCGATTCGGTCGATTCGGCCAAATCGCTGGACAATACGAACCGGGTTCCAGTGAATGTCATAGTTGATGAGATAGTCACAGTCCTGCAGGTTTTGGCCTTCCGAGATGCAGTCGGTTGCTATTAACACATCAATTTCGGTATTGTCTCCCGGCATTAAGAGTTCTTTGTCCTTGGAACGCGGCGAAAAGCAGGTCAGCACCGTATTCATATCGCTGTGCAGCCGGGGCACAGTTGTCCGGCCATCCACTGACCCTGAAATCATAGCCGTGTTGAGGCCAAAACTACTCTTTACATACTTGCTGACATTTTGGTAAAGATACTCCGCCGTATCGGCAAAGGCGGTAAAAATCAGAATCTTCTTGTTTCCGGGATTGATAGGGTGCTCCATTTTGTCCCGAATGAGTACCAGCAGTTCCTGCAGCTTGCAATCGTGCTCAGGGGTAATGTCCTCTACCATCAGAGTCAAAAGCTCCAGAGTCTCCCGATCTCTTGCCAGACTGCGGCGCCAGGACACATAATCCATGTCGGCAATCTCAATTTTGACCTTTTTACCTATGGTCAGGAAATCCTCACTGTTCTGATCGTCCGAGTCGTAAGCCTCCAGGCCCTCCAACTCTATCGCACTTACCTTGACAGATTTGGACTTGTCATAACTGTCAATAACTTCGAGTGTTTCGTCGATAAGCTGGATAATCCGTTTAACAGTCAGGTTGAAGGAGTAGGCCGAGCTTTCCATTCGTTTCATCAGGTTAATGGCCATCAGTCGGCGGATGCCCTGTTCGCGGCTTGCCTGGGTAAAGCCCACATTCACCTTATTGTCCTGATAAATCTCTGCATACTTGCTGAGTTTGCTGTCCAGGATAAAGTGAGACGGCATATAGATGAACAGTTCCAGGTGCATCAGCTGCTGAAAAATCTCGTTATAGTTGATGCTGTCCTTCAAATCTGTGAGCCGAGGACTTTTGGAAATCGGCCTGAGCCGCATCGGGAAGGAGCCAATATCCGAAGTATCATAGTATTTTTGAATGTGCTTGCGGGAACGGGCAATGGTAACCGAATCTAACAGTTCAAAGAAGTCAAAATCCAACATCTTCAAAAGTGCTTCGGTCGTCCGCTGTGGTGCAGAGAGCTTGCTCCAGGAGTTAAAGGCCCGCTGGGCGTTTCGGAAAATCTCGTCAATGGGGCGGGATGTGTTCAGCTTGTCATCGATCAGGTCTGCATTTCCTTCATAGGCAAGCGCAAGCTGATTCCGTAAATCTGCAAAACGGTTGTTGACCGGGGTCGCAGAAAGCATCAGCACTTTTGTCTTTACGCCCTGACGGATCACCTTATTCATCAGCTTCACATAGCGGTTTTCTTTCTCGTTTTCTCCCCCGGAGAAATTGCCGCCATTGCGGAAGTTATGGGATTCATCGATCACCACCAGGTCATAGTTGCTCCAAACCAGCCGGTCCAGGTCGTTTCCGTTGGATTTGCCACTTGTACGGCTCAAATCCGTATGGAAAAGAACATCATACCGCAGCCGATCTTCCAATATGGGGTTGTTCTTATAGTTGTTGCGGTAGGTGTTCCAGTTGCCTGCCAGCTTTTTGGGGCACAAAACGAGAACAGACCTGTTCCGATTTTCATAATACTTGATGACCGCCAGGGCGGTAAAGGTTTTGCCAAGGCCCACTGAATCGGCCAGAATACAGCCATTGTACTTTTCCAGTTTGTTGATGATTCCAATCGCAGCGTCCCGCTGGAAATTGTAGAGCAGAGACCATATCTTGCTTTCCTTAAATCCTGTCGCCTCGTTGGGCAGATTGTCCTCTGAAATATCCTCCAAAAACTCATTAAAGATATTGTACAGAGTCACCACATAGATGAACTCCGGCGAGTTTTCCTGATAGGCTGTAGTGATGTTCTCTATTACCTCATCGGTTACATCCTGCATACGATTGCTATCTGCCCACAACTGTTCAAAGAGCTGTAAGTAAGCAAGTGAAAACGGAACATCTGTTTTTTGAACCATGTTGTAGGCATAGTTACCCCGTTCACATCCCAAATCCACTGTTGTAAAACCATTGACAGGCATGTAGTTTTTATTGTCCACGTTGATAAAACCCATCATGCTCTCGTCCGTGATATTGGATTTGAAAGTAACCTTTTTCCGAATCCATTCTGCACATTCTTTGGCGATTGCCTTTTGATTCAGCTCATTCCGAAGTTTCACCTCAAATTCGGTGCCATACAGGCTTCGCTCACGATTGAGACGCGGAATATAAAACTCACGCTTTTCTTTCTGCGGTTTTTCTCGAATAAATGCTGGTGATGTAAAGATAAATCGCAGTTCTTCAATGTCCTTCAGCTGTTTCTTCAACTCTTGAAAGGCATAGATCGAAAAGCAGGCGGCGGCAATCGAAAGTTTGCTACCCTTTTTTATTTCCGACGACAAATCATCCCGCAATGTCTTTGTCGTGTTGTTGATCAGTTCCACTTTTACTTCCTCCATCACTCGGTACACCGTGTCAACGTTAAATAGAAAGAATCACAACATTTGTATTACAATGTATTCCATCTCATTCAGACGAAGCAACATATCATATTTTATTATAACAAAGCAACTTCTACACTACAACTGGACCATAATATTTCCCCAACAACAAAAAAAGCAGGCACAGCAGCCGCATTAATGCGAACTGCTGTGCCTGCAAAATCATTGGCTGTGCTCCGGTGTCTTTCTTTCTTCCTGCCGCTGAATTTCGGTTTCCTTCTGTCCTTTGTCATCCAGCATGACCGATACAATCTTCTGAGCCATCAGCCAGTCCTGTATCTGTGCTTTCTGCTGACGGTACTCGGCGTAGTTCTTTTTCTTGTGCTCCAGAAGCTGTGCATATTCGGCGTTCAAATCCCGTATGCGAGGTAGTTTTTTCAGGTTTCGTTCATTGAAAGCCTCCTTGGCCGCTTTGTGGAGAGTCAGGGCCTGCCGATGGGATTCAAAATACACCTTGCTGAATCCGCTAGCTTTATAACCCTGATAGATCTCCCGCGTTTTGACATAGTTCAGAATGTGTCCTCGCAGCACCGCAATCTCGGCAAGGCGGGCTTCATCGGCTCGGATTGAATCTATCAATCCTTCTGTTTGCTGTACAATGGCAGAGGTTCGGTCATTCAGCTGTTCCAGACTCTCAATGCCGTTTTCCTGAAGAAAGAGCAACGCTTTGGACATCTGCTTTAGGTTGAACACTTTCGCCCAGCGGACATAGCCTGTCCCCTTTCCCGCCTCCATCTTTTGCTGAATGTCAATCAGCAGGTTCATCTTCTGAACAGGCTGTTCTGTTCGCTTGCCGGGCTTACGGGGCTGATGCTCTCGTTCGCCGGTAAAAACGCGCCCCAAATCTTCAGGGGTATATCCTTCTCCCAGGGACTTGAACCGGATAAACTTCTTTTGATTCTTTCCGCGAATCGCCGGGTGTTTGCCCTCCTGATAGTCATATCCGGCCTGTTTAAGCAGTCCTACCAGCTCCTGAAAACTCCGGGGATTCTGCCTCATGGCTGCATCAATATCGGCGCGGATTTGGTCACGGATGGACAGGCGTTCAGGGTACTTGTATTTTATACGTTCCCGGTAAGGCTTTGGAGTGATAACCGACAACCGGTGTTCCAGGCAGATCATATCGCTGAGTTTTGCCAGTGCTCTCCCGGACAGGTAAAAATTCCGAAATTTCCGGGAGCAGTCCAGTGAAGTGGAGTTGAATATAATGTGGTTGTGGATGTGTGCCCGGTCTGTATGGGTAGCCACGATGAAAGCGTGTTTACCCTTTGTGAATCGTTTGGCCAGCTCCTGGCCAATGGCGTTTGCTTCTTCCGGCGTCACTTCTCCCGGTTTGAAGGACTGCCGGATTTGATAGGCGATCACGTCACGCTTCTGCCTCCGCCCGGTGATGTGCTCATACTGGCGTTTTGCCAGCAGGAACTCCTGGTCTGCCGTCATGGGGTCGCACTCGTAGGCGGTGACAAGCTCTCCTTTTTCGGTCTTTTCCGGGTTTTGGGCATAATCGGTCCGATCCCGCAGACACTGTGCCACGCTCTTACCCTTATTGATGTGCAGCGCAATCAACCGCGTGGCGGCCATAAACATTCACCTCGATTCTATACAAAAAAGGGGAGCCTAACCATCCGGTCTGAACCGCCCCATATTGTGCGGACAGTACAAAAAAGAGGCCTGCAAGGGGTAGAACAAGCGAATCAAAGACTGGCCTGGCGAAGCGAGAGCGGAGCCAGGCCAGTCTTTGTCTGGAGGCGCTCGTGGTTGTAGAAGTGGATGTACTCGTCGATCAGATCGTTGGCCTGCTGAAATGTCTTGAGCTTTTGGCGGTAGATGCATTCTGTTTTCAGGATACTGAAAAAATTTTCGGCCATTGCGTTGTCATAGCAGTTTCCGCGTCTTGACATCGAAGGCGTAATGCCGTAAGATTGAGTCAGCTTAAAATATCCGT
>OEQR01000067.1_pt1 | contig 16249 bp, 35 predicted proteins | sample 1539761 | NCBI WGS metagenome assembly OEQR01 (sample SAMEA3891879, study PRJEB23780) | metagenome | biome: terrestrial biome; feature: animal house; material: Caecal content | place: Italy | collected 2015-05-05 | reverse complement strand
ACCTGCTTTGCTGTCTCAGTGATAACAGCCATGACATCTGCTGGAAGTTCCATTGCGCGCCCTCCTGGCCTATTGCCAAAATCACAAAAATCGTATATAATAGGCTTGTGTTCCGGGGGCCGCGCAAGCGGCTCTCTTTTTTTGTGCTTCTACTCGCGCTGGAGCCATGCAAGACACTGCTCCAGACTGCCGAATTCCTCAGTCCAGGCGTCGCCGGTCATGTTGTCAATGCCGACCCAGCGGTTATCATCCTGCTGGTAGAATAATCCCCGCGGCTCAAGGCTCTGAATGATGGCGTCGGCCTCTGCCTGCGTGACTTCCTTTATCAGGTACTCTTTGCACATCCTGCGGCCTCACTTTTTCCTCTTTTTGCGCTTGCCCGCCTTCGCGCGATCCTTGCCGGGCTTGGCGTGATAGATGGTCATGGTCTGGAAGCGGCGGTAAGCCCCACCGTCATGGCGTTTCTTGCTGTTGTTCATATGTACCTCCATCTCAGATAAACGGGCAATCGACACCGAGCCAGATAGGCGGCTGGGCGTTGCCGATCACACTGAACCAGAGCCGGCCGGTAAAAAGCAGCTTCAGCCTCTCCCAGAAGGACAAACGCCAGCAGGAGATCACCTGGCCTTCTCCGCGGAAGGCCGGGAGCTGCTCTACTTTGTCTTCCATGCCAGCCGGCGCGGTGAACACGATGTTTTGCTGCTTGAACTCAATCGGATTCATGCTCAGCCTCCATCAGTTCTTCCAGCCGGTTCTTGGCCCGGGTAAGGACATCGATCTGGTGCACTGCCCGCATCCTGGCAGCCGGCATCGCTTTCTTGAGCACCGGAGAGATAGCCCCAAAAACATCTTTGGCATAGTCGGGTAAATTGGCCGTCTTTTTAGCCTCGTCAATAAGGCCTTGCAGCTCTTCCAAGAGCTTAAAATCATCCCTGAATTTGCCCATTTTCTTTTTCCTTTCTGGCATCGCGTCGTTTGATTGTCTGCATAGCGTTCTCGTGCATCCTGCTCCACTGCACCGCAAACCAGATCTTCCAGCGGTCGCACGTCTTGGTACAGTAGGCTTTCTCATCACATGATTTGCAGGGGCGCAACAATGGTCACCTCCTAAACAAACGACTTCGGCGGTAATTCAACAGCTTCGCCGACCTTCTTCCACAGATGCAAGCAGTATGGATGGAGGTTGACATACTCACCTTTCGGTGGATGGAACTGTACAACGCACTCATCGTCCCGCCAGAAAATGTCTTTAACTAAGCACATCTCGTCCCATGTAGGGCAGCGGTTGCGCAGGCTCACGCTGACGTGTTCCCAGCCGCCGGCCCATGATGCAATAATGGCCATTTCCTGCGGCCGCTTGTACCGCTTGTCGTTGAGGTAGCAGGCCATACCATCAAACCCGGACTCTAAAATTTGGAGACGTTTGTCACTCTTGATTTCCGCTATCTTTCTCATGGTCAGTCCTCCCTCACAGTCCCAGCACTGTATAAATTACCAGGAAAATCGGACCCCAGACCGCAATACAGGTGGCGGCGCAGAGGATAATCACAATGGTCGCAGTTATGATTGCATTTTTAATATCCATTGTAGCTCTCCTTTCCGCAGTAAAGCGAGCCGTCGGCATTGTAGCGGGGCGTGATTCCAAATCCGTAACTGTGCCAAAATACGATGTATTGTACCCCGGTTTCCTGATCTTGATAGACTTCAAAGCTCCCTTCATCAGCTATCCATTCCATCCGAAAATCATTATCCCATGAGTCTTGCTCACTGGCCGCTGCTGATGTACCACACCCACATAGGGCAAAGATCAGCGCAGCCAGGGCGATCACCTTTTTAGTTTTCATCTATTTTTCTCTCCATCTTTGCGCCGCAGTAGGGACAGTATGCAAAAAGCCGCGCATAGGCAGGCCATTTACAGCCGCAACAACTACACTCGTGTTGTGCCTGCTCCCAATCAGATTCGGCCTGAATCCAACGCCCATGCGGCCGCAGGCCTTCTGGATCAATGGTGGGGGCATTCTCAATAGTGGACGCCGTCACGCCATGAAAACCAACGCACATCCCTCTGGACTTTAGCCCCGTTGGAATATACTCTGCTTTTTCAGCAGTTCATCCGCATCGATCAGCCTCATTTGCGACCTCCGTTTTGTTCCAGATGCGCCGCATCCGGTCCGCGCATTCATCGGATTTGGCCACCAGATACTCGGCATATTCGGACAGGTCAAGTCCCGTTTCCTCTGCTCCCATCAAAAGGCGGTTCATCTCATCCGACAGGCGCACCAACTTGGCCGTCTGCTCATCTGATAGTTCCAGCTCGGCGCTCAGATTTTGAATCAGCGCGCCCCAGATGATGTCGTAGCAGTCCCGGCACGTTTTGTAGCCCCTGAGCTGCTGATGCCGAGCGCACTTCAAGCACTTTGTGTTCACGATCTATCCTCCGTTATTTTCAGTCATGCGAGAAGACCAGGAATCAGCATAAACCAGAGCAGTTGCCATTTCCCGGTCATATAAACGCCGACGCCAACAACCACAGCCGTAGAAATCCACGCAGCCGCCGTAGAGACCCAGTTCCACCTCATACCTTGTTCACCTCCATTCTCAGCTTATCAATGGCAGCCTGCGTCACACCTGCGCCCAGCGCATAGTCAAGTGCGGCCTCGTCGAACCCATCATCAGCGTGGAGGTCGAGAATAACATATACACCATTGACGATGGCCCAAAAGCAATTCGGTACAGTCGATATAAAGTTTCTGTTGAGAATCATCGGCTTAAAATCAACGCCGGCGGCCTTTTCCAGCGCTGCAAGGATAGAAGCCTTGCGGAGACCCACAGTATTAACCATTGCCTCCATCTCCTTCCAGGTTTACGCCCTCCAACCTCGCCCGGTTTTCCAGAACGCACAGATACCAGCGCATCGCTCGCATCTGACCGTCATACAGATTGCGAGGGCAAGTAGGAGCGAACTCCAGAGTTCCTGCATCCCATTTGTTCAGCATGGCGCACAGCTTATCGTGACGAATCTTGAGCTGAAAATATTCAGCTCTGAAGCGGTCTTTGTAGTCATCGCTGACCATCAGCTTGGCAGTATCTTTCAGCGTCATAGTAATCCTCTCTTTCGGCATTCTATTGAAGAATTTATCGCACAGCTTGCGCGCTATGCACAATGCGATTCCATATACGACCAGAAAACCGGCAATCCGGGTATTCACTTGTAGACCCTCCCCGTCCTCTTGTCGATGAACGTCACGCGGCCCACGATTTCAAAGCCCGCACCATCAGCGACGTAACGCAGAACGTGCACCAGGTCGCCGATCCGCTTTTCGTCTTTGAGGACATTTTCTTCTGCCCGGGTTCTGGTCGGATCGGCCGCGCCGCTAGGGTTGTGGCCGTAGCGTGTATCGGACATTACTGGCCTCCTTCCGGTTTATCCAGCACGATGTAAAACTCAAAGGCTCCCGCCGTCTTTCCGGGTGGACGGCGCCGTTCAAACTCGACGCGATAACCCGCCTTCAGCATCAGCCGGCCAACCTCCAGACGTTCGTCTTCCGAGAGGCCCATATAGGATTTTGCCGGGGTCAAGAGGATCTCTTTCTTATCCCGCACTTTGTTCCACCTCCATCAGGTCACGCATCAGCTCGTCCACCAAAAGCTGCCCGGCATGGGAGCCGGTGCGAATGACGTTGCCCTTCTCTTTCAGTTCATCAAACTCCCGCACACGGGCAGCCCGTGACTTCTCGGCAAGGCTGACCTCTGCCGCGCTCATACGCTGCCGGACAACCTGCTGCCATTCGGCCAGGAATGGCTTTGCATCTTCGAGATCTGCGTACTGCTCGTTGTTATAGCTGCGTTTCTGGCGTATGGTGCCGCCGGGCTCCACCTCCAACGTGTACCACGGCGTATTGGGATCCGCCTTCTGGCGCAGGAAAAAGATATAGCTTTCTCTTGTGGATATCCGCTCAAAATACCGTGTTCCGCGCTGGACGCAGTGGTCAAGGAAACGGCTTTCTTCCAAAATATCCCTGGCCCCTTCCGGCACGCGGATGATGTATTTTTCGCCGTCATATTCATAGGTCTTTTTAATCTTCCGCATGACTTGCTCAATGCTGTATTTGCTTTCCAGCTCGGCAGCTTCCCGCTCGATGTGCTGCGCCGCGTTTTTGAGACTATGTGCCCGTTCGATTTTATGCCGTACCTGTATCATTTCGTCGTGCCGGCGTTTCAAATCGAGCGGATACCGTACCTGCTCAATAGCCAGATTCATTCCAGCTTTTTGGGCCATATCGAGATAGTCTATCCACTCCGATGCAACGCGAGCGCTGATAATTCCATCGTATTTTCCGGTTACTCGGCGGGTCTGATGACGAAGATATTTCAGCGACCTGGAAACGCCATAATCCGCAAAAACACTCTGGACGCGGTATGTCGAAAGCTCGCTCACCATCCGCAGATTTTGGGCTGTGATCTGTAGGCCAGCTTTCTTCCAGCCGGCTGCCTCATTCACTTTGGCGAAGGTATCTTTTTTCTTTTTGCCCTGTACCAAAGCCAGCTCCTGCCGGGTCAGACCAAAAACGCCGTAGTAGGTCTTGGAGCTAAGATTGATGTACTGATGTTTGCAGGTGCCGCCGTCTGTGCCGTCAAGATAGCTGCCGAGAGCGTCCGACCAGCCGGTCTTGATAAGGCTCTCGGCCATCGGGTAGCGCCGCGTTGCCTCCCAGAACTTAACCTCCCAATAGAAATTGCAGTTCTTGTCGTACTTCCTGATCCAGTCGGACTTCATCACTTTTCGCAGGTCTTTCTCGAAGCAAGGCTCCCAAGCAGCGAAGATGCGCGGCTGGTACGGCCCCTGCGATGCCGTCATGCCCTTGGAAATGTCTGCGCTTTGGCACATCACATATTTCCGCTCATACGCCCTAACATAGTCTCTCTTCCAGTGCTTGGAGGCTTGCCCATCCGTCCACCAGATGTCGCCGGGATAGATGTCAAGTTTCGCCTTGTGATGCGTAAAGCTGAAATGCACCACCATCCTGCGCACCCAGACGGCGCCGTCATCTGGTTGGCTCAGGAGGAAGGTCCTTGCCCGCCATACCCGGAAGGATGGGTACTGCGTGTTGTAAATCTGCATCTCGTTGCCGCAGCACTTACAGACAGCCATTTCCTCGTGCTTTAGCTCGCGGCCCAGGACGCTGTACTCCGCACCGCAGCTATCGCAACGCACATGCTGCACAGGGATCGTTTCCCTGACGCCGCCAGGGACTATGTGCAGCTCTTTGGTGTTGGTGATCCAGAGGAACACTGAGTCGCTGCAGCATGCCAGGATGCGCTTCTCGAGATCCTGGGGCAGCTCAGGAAGACCTGCAAACATTCTCTGCGTTTCCTGTTCCTGCATCGCGTTCCGGGCCTCCCTCTTTTTTCTGCTTGCAGCATCCAGCGCCCTGCTGACGATACCCATCAGGTGGCCCGGCCGACGATCGTTGAAGTAGTTCTGCAGCAGCTCGGACTCCTCCTGGGTGGCCGCAATGCCCTCGGTATAAGCAAGCGGACGGCCGTGTACAGCCTCGATCTGATCCGGAAACATCTGCCGGCGGACAGGCTGCTTTTCCCTGCGCAGAGTACCTGTCCAATAGTCGCCGCAAAAGCGCCAGACTACCAGAGGGGCCTTGCAGTTGTCCCAGACAGCCACCGTCAGAGTCTTGCCCTTGATGTACCGGCCTTTTCCCTCCCCTGCGGCCACCGAGACGCACAGTTTGGCATCCAGCGGCGGACGCTTGGGTTCGGGTGTGTAGAGCATCAATTCCTCTGCTTTTTTCATCTGCTTGCTGCCTCCAATTCTGCGTAGGTGTATGTGGTGTCAGGGATGACCTTGACCCCGTCCACCTGGCATATCACACAATCCGTGTCTTTGATGCTGCACAGCCAGTCGTCCAGCCTGCCGGAAACCGGGCCGCCGCTGTATGCGATATGAAATAGCCCTTTCTGACAGTCCTTCCGATCCGCCGGGTGAGTTATGGCGTAGTTCGCGTGCAGCAACAGGAACTCATCTGCCGCCAAGCGGCGTATCAGCGTCAGCTCGGTGCAGCTTATGCGGGTACCGGTACCATCTTCGTCGATGTCCCCGCCAGCCGCTACGGCCCAAAACTGGTTCTCGCCGTCCCAATCGTAGTAGCTCAGACAGTCCAGCGGATCCTCGCAGAGATGGAATCCTGTATTGGCACACTTGGCCTTTTCGGTCACATTTTTCCCAGGCTTGTACTGGTATTCGCCTTTTCCCTTCACTGCCGTAAGCCGCGGCGTGAAGGCTTTTACGCCAAGAATCATAACGCTCACCCCCACAACGACAACTGCATAATGCCGTCATCCTGCTTGGTCTTGTCCTCTTTGGCCTTCTTCGGCTTCGAGACAGGCTTTGCAGCCGGCTCTTTCTTTGGCTTTGCAGGCGCGGCTGGTCTGGGTGCTGCGGGCTCCTGCGGCTTGATGCTTGCAGGCTTTTGCATTTCATCCGCGGTGGGCGCCGCCCCGGTCAACTTCACGTTCATGATGAATTCCACCTCCGCGTTGGGGAAGTAGAACTGCACCGCGCGGCGGTAGGCATCGAGGTCGGAAATCATGCCTCCGGCATTATGTACGACAGCAGCGCAGCACTCGGAGAACGTGCGCTTGGTGTTGCATACGACCTCCGCGAAGCGCGGCTCCTGGTCGGCAAAGTAAATCAGCGTCTTGAGGATATAGTCTCGGACAGCCTGCGCTTCCCGGCCGCCCTTGAAGGCTTTGTTCTCGTCTTCGAGCTTAGCTTTGGCCTTAGCTCGCCAATCGACGAACTCGACCGTGTTTGTGGTGTGTGTGGTGTCCATGTTTGCTCCCTTCAGAACAGCGTGAGCTGTCCATACTCATTTGCGCTAAAATCAGGCGGTTGTGGGCGGCTTTTGTGGTCATCCCCGGCATTCTTCCTTGCCTTATCCTTGCCGCTCTTGCATGGCTTCTTTGGAGGCCGTTTTGGTGCAGGCTGGTCTTGACGCTCTTTTGGCCCTTGGTCAGCCTCAAACATCATGTCCACCTGTGCCAGTGCCCGGCGCCAGTGCCAGATGTCCCGGAAATACATGGGCGTGTACCAGACGTTGCCCTCGTCCCGCGGGATCAGCCCCCGCCGGTCATAGGCGGTTGACGGATGCGCCAGCGAATCCCCGATGACCACATAGCCCGCGCAGCCCAGCAAGCTGAGCTGGATGTAGCACATCAGGCCAACGGTGAAGTCGATGTCCTGGGCGACAAACAGCACCGACGTCTGGTAGTTGACCTCATGCCCGGGGCGGCGGCATTCATTTGCGAAGGCCACCAGCAGCGCCCCTGCGCCGCAGGCCGGGTCGGCGGCGGATATCCAGCCCTGTGCCTCGACCTGGGCCGCAACGTCTCCGATCGTGAGCTGGGACATCGCCCGACACACGTTGTATGGCGTGAAGAACTGCCCGTTGTGCTCGTTGCCGAGATTCAGTGTCATGAAAATCTCGCCCAGCAGATCCTGGTCCGGGTTTTCGTCCAGGGCCGCGACGACCATCCCCAGCATTTCGGCCATAACCTGCAGTTCGGCTTCGGTGTACTTGGTCCGGGCGGTCTGATAGAGCTTCTCGCGGGCTTCCCGGTGTGTCGCGTCTACGGCGCAGGAGATGGAGCAGGCCGACATAGTGATCCAGTCGGCCCAGACCTCCCACCGGCCATGTCGGCCGCAGAGGCTCTCAAAGGCCTTCACCAGGTCTTTCTGGGCCGCCCCGCGGACAAGCCGAGCATCCGACCCCATGTTTCATCCCTCCTTCCCAGATCATCCCGTCCGTTTGTGACGGCGAGGGCGGTTCATCGCATCGGCCAGGAAGTCCACCCCGCTGGGTGTAGCACGGTCAACGCGTTTCGCGCTGTGGCCGGTACTGTGTGCCGATTGCCAGGTATCAAGCGTGAGCTGACCGGCAGCGACGGCTTGATCGAGGATACGGCGCATATACGGCAGCGGGGCCGATGTGCTGTACTCTGCTGTGCGGTGCATGACTTGCACGATCAGTGCGTCCTCTACCCCTTTGGCCCGATAATCTCGTAGCGCCTGACTTACTGCCGGGCCTACGCGTTGCCCTAAGCCGAGGGACGTCCAAGTATTTTCCGGGGTAGAGTCATCATCGTCTTTCTTTGCAGAAGATGATGACGAACGTAGTGAGTCATTATCTTCTGTTTCTTTAATATCCTTCTCTATATCCTTCTCCTGGCTTTTTTGGGTTTTTGAAAAAACCGGTGGGTTTTTTGGGTTTTCAGAAAAAGCCGTGGGTTTTTTGGGTTTTGGAGAAGATTCTTCATCTTCAGGTTCTTTTGGCTTTTTGCGAGGCCTGCCGCCCTTGCGCCCGTTTTCGGCCTGCTTGCGGTCAAGCTCTGCAAAACGAGCCTTGTCCCTATCAATCTGTCCTCTCAAGCTCGGGAATACAAAGCGCTCGTTCCCACTGAGCTGCGGAACTTCGCCCGTCATGCTGTAGGTTAGGCATGCCACGAAAAGTCTCCCCTTCTCAGCGTCGTTGAGTGGTTCCAGCGCCTCTAAGTAAGAGTGATAGGCGCAAAAATACGGTCTTTCCATCGCCGTCCTCCTTGGGATGGCCCCGCTATTCTGTGCGCAGGTTCAGCCGCTCACACAGGTACTTGTCCAGTTTGATGCCATAGATATGGTATTCGTCAAACAGGTCTTTCTCCCGGCAGTGGGCCTCGTCATGATGCTCTCTGCACAAAGCAATCGCCGACAGCCCTACATGGACGATCTGTTCACGGTCACGGCCCATGCCGATCCTGTCCACATGATGGACTTCCGCCGGCTTATTGCAGATGGCGCAGCGCCGGTTGGCCAGACAGAGGTACAGATACTTGCCGATGTCATCGGTCTGGTTGAGCAGACTGTCTTTGGTCGGCACGGACCAGTGAAAGCAGAACTCTATCAGGTAATTGATGAAGCTCTTGGCCGTGGTCATGTCAGTGTCTGACAGGCTGAACCATTCCCGGCCGCTTCGCCCGCAAAAATCCCAGGTAAGTAGCTGCCGGATGCTCTCGGGGTCGTCACCTGACCAGATCGCTATGTCACGGATAATGGCAAATATCTTCTTGCGCTGTTCGGCAGAAATGCTGCGACCGTCACCCAGCCTGATTTCGACCACTGAGGGCCGCTTCTGCGCCAGATACCGGCTGATGTCCCTCTCCGGCAGCACCACCAGCTTCTTGCCCTCGCCCTGGAGGATCTTCGCTGTGATTATCATGTGAGGCCTCCTTGTCAACGTGAACGTGCATCGGAATTGCTATACCGTTGCCACGCATATTTCTGAGCAGGAACTCGGTACACTTTGCCTCGCTCAGATGGTTCCGAAAGGCCTGCTCCTCGTATGCAAACTGCCCGGCCATCCGCTTTTCTTTGATGCGGCGGCGAATGTCCTCGTCGTTGTAGTTGGCCTCAATCAGGTACAGATCGTAGCCAATCGCCTGTATGCCATCGAGGTTGTTGGTATCGGTAGCGTAGATGACCTTGCCATTACCGAAATGTACCTTGTAGCCGCAGTTCGGCACGTTGTGGGTCAGCTCAAACGGAATCACATTACAGAGGCCGTAACCGTACATCACGCGGGGCTTGAGCAGATCGATCTGACGCTCCGGCACCCCTGCAGCCACCAGCGGAGAGGCCAGCCAGCGGCAGCAGCCGAAGCGGAGCGTTGGCCGCTCGGCCGCCAGCCGCCGCAGGGTCCTCTTGCAGAAATGGTCACTGTGAATATGGGTCAACAGCACCAGCTTGAGTTTGGGCACATACGGCGCGAGCTGCTTGTAGGGCACGCCGCAATCTATCAGCACGGCATCGTTGAGGATCACGGCGTTGCCCTGGCTGCCGGATGCGATAATGTTGTACCTGACCATTACAAACTGCTGAGGTCAACGGCCTCAACCACCTCGTCCATTTCCGGCCGGGGAATCTCGATGCTCTTGGGCGTGCCCTCGATCTGGAGCGGCGCGGGCGGCTCCGGCTCATCCGCCGGGGCCAACATCTCCGGCAGGATACTCTTGCCGTCTTGGGAAACCTCCATAACGCGGCCGTCGCGCTCGAAGGCCGTAGTCACATCCGTGGTCATTACGCCCCACTTCGAGATAAGCTGGCGAAGCATCGTTTTCTCTGCCATCGCATCGAATTCCTTGTACCAGAACGAGCTGTATTTCCACAGCTCGTTTTTGGGAATCTGCCCTTCCTGGAGCCGCTGGTAATCGTCGGCGCTGAACGCAGCGCTGTAAGTATCCGCGTGATTCATCATCTTCTGGCGGCTCCAGTAGAGGGTCTTCTGGAAACCGTTCAGATACTCAAAGTAGGCCATGTACCCGATAACGGGCAGCTCCATGCGGCGGCTGTCGTCTTCCTCAAACTGGAAGCGGGGTTTGCCTGTGGAAGGATCGCGTCCCAGGTACTCGCCCTGGCGAATCTCCACCACGCCCATATCCCGGTACTGGCCGGTGCGCAGTGCGAGTTGGATGTACCCATGATAGCCAAGAACGAACTGTGCCTTCTTCTCGGTGACAGCAATCCAGTGCCCCTTGGCATCCTTGAGCTTGTTGCCGTTTTCATCGGTCTTATAGAGCGCCTTGCCGTCCGGTCCCTTGACCTTGCAGTCAAACGGCACCAGATAGTACTGGCCGAGCTGCGGCGAGGGTTGCAAGCCCAGCGACTCGCCCAACAACGCCCCGGCCAGGATGGAGCCGGCATCGCACTCCTGCAACTGACCATTGACTGCCACCGCCGAAGTGATGGATGCGATAAACCGCTGTGCGCGGCTGGGGTCTCCCAGTGTGTTGTAAATCAGGGACTGATAGCCCTTGGTCTTGATGGCTTCGGAAAAGCGCGGCTTGCGCTGCGGCATCATCTTAGCACTCATACTGATAACCCTCCTGTTCCAGCCAGGCCTTCAGCGCGCGAAGGCGGGGCATCGTATCGGTGACCTTGAACGTGGCGCAGAACTTACGTTCGGCAGCCACAGGGACGGCTTCCTCTGTCTCGGGTGCCGCCTCGATCTCGGTGGGCGGCTGGAGGGCCGCATCTTCGGCCACAGCCTCCTGCACAGCCGCAACGGCTTCTGCCTGTATGGCAACCTGTTCTGCGCGGCGGACTACCGCATCCCTCTCGGCCGCGATCCGCATTTCCCGTTTGTGGACGGTGCTGACAGCCAGCGCAAGGTCATGCACCTGCTTATACTCAGCCAGCACTTCAAGGCCGTTGGCCATGCCCCGGATGCACTCAATGTCCTTGGCTGCATTGTCCATGTACTTTTTCACGGCAGCCTTCAGAGACTTGAGGCTTGCGCTCAGGGTGACGCTGAGGCCGACGTCCTGAAAGCTGACCCACTCCAATTCCGGGTTTGCCCGCTGAAGCTCGCTGAAGTAGGCCACCACCTGGGACGCCTTGTCCTGCTTCAGCCCGTCTTCCACCTCGGCGATCCGCCGGGCAAGCTGCTTGTCCGCCGGGCCAAACACATCCGTCACGCATTCCTTATAGACCGCCTCGAACGCCTTATAAGGTGCCATGATCGCATTTTTGGCGGCCTTCCGCTGGGCTTCCAGGTCGTTAAACTCGCTGTTCAGCTCAGCGCGGCGCTTCTTGACAACCTGCACCGTTTCCTCCGTGCAGGCAAGGGAAAGCGCATCCTGCACTTTCGCCTCGGTCGCAGCCTTGATGCTATGCAGGCGCTCCACGATGACCGGGAGTTGCTGCACGACGATCAACCCACTGGTCGTAATTTCCGTATCCATTGTGTCCTCCTTACTGCTTGATCCGGCTGATACCGGGCAATGTGTTCTGCGGCTCCGGCGGGTCGCCGGCGTCCAGGTACTTCGAGAGACTGTCCAGGTTGACCAGGATCCTCCGACCAGCCCGAACGCTGCGCACTGTCCCCGCCGCGACCAACTTGCGGATGCGGCTCACGGCGAGGCCCGAAGCATCCGCCGCCTCCTTCACCGTGCCCATGTGCGGAAAGTAAACATTGTTGCTCATAGCTTGCTCCTTTCTGCTTACAAAGAGAGGCAGCTCTATATTTGGCTGCCTCTGACTTCATTCTTTTCCTCCTTTCCATATTGCAAAAACGCTTCTGACGTGCTACAATATGGTTGTGTGTGGTGAGAGCTTGCATTTCCCCTGGCATCCGCCGGGAGTTGTGCAGGCTCTTATCCATTTTGTAGCGTATCTGCGCGCTGGCCTTCCGGGCCGGCGCTTTCTTTTTGCTCTAGGTCGTAGACCGATAACTGGCCAGGGAGCTGTTCATTCTCAGGTGATGCGGTCCGGACGGGGCGGCCCTGCGCACGTGCCGGACGTTCTGCCTTGGGTTTCTTTCCAAAGACTTTGATGTAGCACTTCCGGCCATAGCCGGTGGCGATGGCCTCCGGGTCTTTCAGCTTCCGGTGGCACCGTTGGCACCTCATCGGACGGCCCGCCGGCTGCTGTAACGCTCGATCTTGGGCACCGGGACAGACCTGCGCGCCTGCTGGATCGCCATCAGCTTCTCGGCGTCACGCATGGCATCCAGCAGGAGGCATCCGCCGCAAAAACTTCCGAACGAGGCGATGGCGTACAGCCACCAGAGTCCCGGGAACTCGGCGATGCCACCGATCAGCCAGATAGACAGGAACCCGGACACCACAACGCCAGTCTTAAGGGCCAGCAGGTAGGCCCGCCGGATGAACGATACGATTTTCATAAGCCGCCTCCAGTCTTTGACAGCGCCGCCGCTGCCTCATCCACGCTGGTATCATCGAACGCAAAGTGCATCTCGCGCAAAACCGCCAGAATCGTCTCCAGGTCGAAGTTCATGCGCCCAAGTGCAATCATAGCGTAGCCCATGCAGGCATCATTCCGCCAAGGGCCGTTGATGCAGGATCCAGAACATTTCATCTGCGCTCGCCTCCCACATCAGCATATTTGACGCTCATCAGCGCGGACTGCAGATTCTCCGCCAGCATAAGAATATTGTCCCACTCCTTCTGCTCGCTGGAAGAAATGATGCCGTCGGCGGTAATGCGGATAATCATCTGATTCTTGTCCACGAACTGCTGTACGGCATGAAGCAGGTTGAGGACCGCTTCGGGCAGGTCCCGCAGCTTGAAACCGGGGATGGCCTGCCGGCCGATACTGGTCATGCGCAGGTGGGCAATGGCCAGATACTGAGCATCGTAAGCGTCGCACATAGCGGCCGCCACATCGTTGGGCACCGGGCGAAGATTGCTCTCATAGTCCCGCAGACTATCTACTGATACATTGAGCAGCATCGCCGCCCGCTCCTGCGTCAAACCTGCCGCTTTTCTGGCAGTTTTGTACGGATTGTCGCATTCTTTTGCCATGTCAAATGGCCTCCTTCGTGTTAGAATCAGGCTGACGGAAAGTCTTTTCGTGCCAGAGGATGATCTTCTCCTGGGCCTCGGGGCTGATACGGGTGCCGTTCATCACGTCCGCAATGTAGGCCCGAGAGTAGCCAACCTCGCTGGCCAGCGCCGTGATGGTGATGTTGGCGTCCACCATATCGTGCCGGATCGGCCGTGCCCAAGCAGGAATCTCAACCCTGCGGCCACATCCTTTATGTCTGGGCAAATCTATTCCTCCTTTCGGTTTGCAAATGTGTTTACATTTGTGTGATTTTGAGATAGAATTATAAGGGGTATTGTATACAGTGCCCACCATCCAGCGCGTCTCCATGTTTTGGGTGAGTTGTAAGAAGTGCTCATGCAATCATGGAAAGTCGGACCTTGAAGCTATACGACCGCCGGGCCAGCCTGCCCTGCATGGACCGGCGTTGGCAGCTCCTATATCAAAAGGAGGAATCGTTATGCAGCAAACAGATGATGATGCCGGAGACGCGCTGGATGGTGGGTACCGTAGGCATTCCCCTCTTGTAAACATCCTGTTTACAAGTGTATTATAATCTCTAACTTTGGAGATTTCAAGGCGTTTTCTCTATATTTAGAGATTTCTGCATTATGAAGAAAATCTAGGGTGAATTATGTACCAATCTGCTGATGTCGCCACAAGGATAAAGTCTGTTGCAAAGTCCAAAGGCATTACCGTCAAAAAGTTGCTGGAAGACGTAGGGATGGGCTTTAATGCTATGTCCAATATGCGGACCTCTATGCCCAAAGCCGACAATCTAGCCAAAATCGCAGATTACCTTGACTGCTCGGTGGATTACCTGCTGGGTCGCACTGACAACCCAGAGGTAAACCGTTGAAAGGAGCTCCACCATGAAATTAAATCCAGATTGCATTCGTGATGTCTTGATGGCTCTGGAAGGGATTACAGATGGGCGAACAAGTTATACCTTTCATAGTTTTGAAGGCTTCATCGACTACTTTAGTCTTACTTCCTATACCGCCGATGAAATCGAATATCACCTGCGTCAATGTGATAGGAATGGCTTCCTTGTGGGTGCTCAATTTAGTTGTAGTGGTGAATTTACCATTATCGATATTTCACCAAAGGCTCATGAGTTTTTAGCTAATATCCGTTCTGATACGGTCTATAAAGCAGTCAAAGAACGGCTTGGCAAAATCGGGGGGTTTTCTCTTAAAGCCCTTGTCGATGTAGGAAAGGCAGTTGCAACGGAGTTCATCACAAACGGGCTTTCGGGCGGTATGTCGCCTAACCCATAAGTTTATGAATATGCTCCAGATCATGCCCGACCTGTTCCAGCATCTCCGCATGGGCTTCCGGGGTGAGTCCGACCTCACTCCGGCCGATGATCTGATGCAATTCAACCTCGCGCTTTACGCCTTCCAGGATGACATTCAGAAATGCCATCGGAACGCGGTGCTTTTCGATGGTGAGGATAACGTCCACAATGACTTCATCCAGGCTGTAGACCGTGACATTTACCATAATCCAACCCCCCTCTTAAAGCTTGCTGCAGCTGTTGACGATCATGTCCAGGAGCGGGTGCCCGACCATGATCCGCGACCAGTTGTTGGCGTCGTAGGTCTCGGTCTTCCGCCGGGGCTCATTGTGCAGCATATCGCTTGCCGCATTGATGACGCCCCATGCCGTACCATAGAACTGCTTGATATCCGGCATCGTGTAAGCGGTGATAAACTGCTGCCGGAGCAGCTCCACATTCTTTTTCTTCAGGTCGCTGTCGTCTTCCTCAACAGGGAACCATTCGGTCAGCATCTGATTCAGCCATCCCTTCCTCATTCTGCACCACCCGGTACTTGTTGGTGACAACGCCCAGCACCTGGCCGTCGCTGTCCCGGGTGTTCGCCACAAAGCCGGGGATCTCCTGGCCGTCGGCATCGTAGATGGGGCGCCCCTCCACCTTCCAGTCCAGGCCCGCCAGCCGGAGGGCCTCCTTGCTGGTAGGGGCCTCGGCCACCATCGTGCCCAGGCCGTGCCAGGGCACCTTGCGGACATACATCATCGTCTCAACATTTGCGGACATTTTGGACTCCTTTCTCCCCTCTTGTGTTCCGGGGGCTGTCTGCAAGCGTGTTTACAAGTGTATTATAATCCCAACTTATTGTGATTTCAAGGGTATTTTCACAAGTTCTTGGGATTCTGCATTTTGCACAATTTCAAGGTGTTTTTATGTTCAATTCGTCTCAGGTTGCAGAACGTATAAAATCAACAGCTCGCTCTCGTGGGATTCTTGTCAAAGATCTTCTCGAGGCTTGCGAATTGAGTAAGAATACGCTCTCCTCTATGAAATCCGGCGGTTTCTTTCCTCGCGCCGAATCCATTGTGAGCATCGCGGACTACTTGGATTGCTCTGTTGACTATCTCCTAGGCCGAACCGATGTCCCCGAGGTAAATCGGGGACCCGGGCCTAAGAACGAATAATCCTTTGCTTCTTGTCGCTCCTATCTAGGGAGTGTGGATAGAAATCCGGCCATCGTCAGGCGGATCAGTCTTCTTCCAGGTCTTCGGACATGACGATTTCGCGTTCATCCACAATGCCGTAGGTGTAACCGTTATCGTTTCTGAGGAAAACCCGCCGGTCTTCATCGAATTCGCTCAGATAATCGATCAGGTCCCCCACCGTCATGGTCCGGGGGCACTGTTCGGGGGTGTAACCCAAGCGATTGGTGTTGATGTACAGAGCCTTCATTGTGTTCCTCCTTGGTTGTCTCTGTTTGTGTTTACATTTGTATTATAATCTCTATTTGATGTACTTTCAAGACGACAATCTCATATTTATGTATTTCTATCTTTTGCACAAGTTTTAAGTCTTATTTC
>OEQR01000063.1_pt1 | contig 16755 bp, 15 predicted proteins | sample 1539761 | NCBI WGS metagenome assembly OEQR01 (sample SAMEA3891879, study PRJEB23780) | metagenome | biome: terrestrial biome; feature: animal house; material: Caecal content | place: Italy | collected 2015-05-05 | reverse complement strand
ATCCAGTACCGAACTTAAAATATGTATATCCACATCCGATTCAAAGATAAGACGGACTGCTTCAATCAGATTTAACTCCGGCTTTCTGGAAAGGAAGAAGCCTTCAGAGGACACATCCCGATAAGCTGCATCCTCCCATTTAGCCAAGACTCCATCCATATCAACATACAGGATTTTATTCTCCAAGTCCGTCATCGTCCCCTCCACCGCCTCCTGCACCAGAGTTATCTTCTCCTACGCCTTCACTTGATCCTTCTGATTCACCAGAAGCCACTTCACCACTACCAGCAGCTTCACTCTCAGTGCTTCCAGCATCTAAAAAGGACGTATCAAAATCGGTATGTTCCCATCCACTGCCCAGTCTGTCATCTACAGCACTTTCTGCACCACATAAATCATTAGCAATATCTCGTTGTTCATCCGTCATGCCAGCATTCTGTGATGGATCAATCGTCTGATCCGCCTGATTGGCGGTATCATTCCATGACTGCTGCAGATCATGACTGGCATTCTGGAAAGAAATATGCTGTTCATCAACAGCTCCCGTAGTGTTGTCCTGAACACCAACATTGATCATCGTTGCATCCGGTCTCTCTCCGACGCTGTTAAAATTAGCAACGCTCATGGAAACTGTATTATTCTGATCAGCTGCCAGATTTGCAACATTTCTCTCAACATTCGCCATATCTTTCTGATTAACATTCGCCGCAAGTGGGTCAAGGTTAGTTAAATCATTACGACCGCCAAATCGATCAGCAATAAGATGAGAACCCTGATCTCCTGCCTGACGATCTGCACCTCCCACACTCCTCTGAGCACCAAGATCTCTTTCGCTGGTAGAACCGTTTGCTATGATTCCTGATGCACTCTTGCCGTTTGCATTTTGTGAATAAGTGTATTCTCCCGGAGTTCCACTATAGTCCATACTCATTTTCTTTCTTCCTCCTTATCTGCGTAAGTCAACATATCCTTCAAAGTCATCTGCCTGAACCAAACAGATTCCTTTCTGCATATCATGTATTTCTTCTTTGCGATACTGAGCTTGCCACACTGGCACATGCTGCACATGGTGATCCACTCGGTTAGTATCCAGAAGCCGGTCAAGCACTCGGTTGTTTGAAATCCTTCTGTCTCGATCACAGGCGTATGAGTTTCGCACTACTGGAATCTGTCCAAATCTCTTCGAAGAGATCTCCTCGCAGCTTTCCATTCTCGAATGTGCTGTGTATATGTATCTTCGGAAATACTCATCTATTTGCTCATTCCAGTCAGCTGTATGTCCTGAGAAATAATCCTTCGCAAAGAAGTTGAAATTAATGTCTGCCGAGGAAACGTTCAGAAGCTGAAGAAGCTCATTGCCATATTTCTTACATCCTTCCAGTACCATCAGACTTACTTGTTTGCCGGTTCGCTTTGCTTCTAAGATGTCCCATCCAATCATCTCAAACATCAGTTCTTTCATATCCTCACTCATGTCAGATTTAATGATAAAACAGAGGCGCTCTCCCTGTCCCAGTGCAGAAATTGATTTGCTGCGATCCTTATTCAAAGAAAAGATACGATCGAGCCGGTTCATAATTCTTTTCAGGTGAATGCGACCACTGGAGCAATCTGAATAATCTTCAAACCAATCTCTGCATTCATCCTGTGTAATCTCGCCGTTAGCAACTGCTGTATTCAGTGCTCTCTCAACAGCAGAGGCACGCAGGTACTTCTGCAGAAGCGTCTCATCTCTGGCGTGATTGTCCTCCACAATCTCGCTTTCGAGTTCTGTCAGAAAATCAATATATGCCATCACATCATCCGCTTTATCCTGATCGACACGGCATCTTTTCAGGATTTCCACCATTCTTTCCTTCATATCGACATCACTGCCTGAAAAAGCAGGGAAGTACCGATGTGCATAGGAAGGCAGATACCCTTTATTTCTTGAATCGGATTCAACAATCCGAGAAACAGTCGGAAGCATATCTTCAGAGGCAATTACCACCTGTACGAAACGCTGCTCTGCAGCCTTATACAGAAGATTCTTAAAAACAATAGTCGTTACTGCTTCGTCATCTCCCGAGCACATCCAACCGCTGATATCACGATTCATCAAACTCATGATTTCATTCATACATTCTCACCCTTTCTTAAAGCTTTCACCTGACCGCATAATCAATATATCGAATTCAAAGAAACAGTTTCTTCCCGCATCGAAAAAAACAGTTAGCAGTATTTCCGACACGTCATTTTTCTTATAAATTCCGGAGTGCAATTACAGGAAAGTATCTCGGAACAACTTTCACAGATTGTTCGATCCGGAAGATGAACCATCCCCCAATGGTAGAGAGGATCCTTTCTGCAGATCGCATCAGTGACATCTATATAAAACCAGCCACCACGAAGGAATACCATATTCCAGGCATGATCTTCTCCATTCCGTGTTCCACGTACATACCTGCAGGGAATTCCTAACTCTTTGAAGATGGAACAGATAGCCAGAGATATGCCCATGCAAACAGCCGTATTATTTATGATTGCACTATATGCGGTATATTCCAGTTTCGGAGAGTTTTCTATACGCCCATAGTGCCAGTTGTTTACACAATATCGAACAACCTCATAGGCTTTTCTCCAATCCTCAATACCGCTCAACTTAACCTGGCGAACAATCTCATTAATCTTCTCTGTTATCTTTGCTTTTCGGTCTGTCCATTCCCTGTAGCTGCAGGAATATTGAAAATGAATGACCTGTGCCATATACCTGCATTCTTCCATTCGTTTTGTTTCGGACGATAGACCTGATACATAGCAATTCAACAGCTGATAGGATTCCAGCAGGCTGCTTTTCTCTCCCTGGATTTGCTCATACATGTGGGCCGGATACACTATACGTAAATCTCTTCTATGTAGGCTAGCTGCGTAGATTGCCGCTTCTCGTAGTTCAGAAATCGATTCAACCTTCACCACCGACGAAGAAAGAATGTCCGTATAATCGACATGAAGTATCAGTTTTGCCCACATACCATAATCTTCGACTTGAAGCTGCAGTGTTTTGATACATAAAATCAATCGAGGGTCTGCCTCACATACTTCGTGAAGAACAGCTCCCTCCCTGATAACCTCTGGCATCACATTAACAGAAACACTCTGGTCACGTTTAGTTGCCATATGTTCTGCCAACACGGATGCCGCCTCTCTGAGTGTGTTACAAACCATATCATGCCTCCCTATACAAGAAAGTAATCAAGCAGAGCAAACACCAGCATGAAGATCATGTTGTTGAAAAGAAGTTTGCGAATCTCCGCCACATCGAACTTTCCGTTCTTGATAAAAGCGTTAGCAACCACTGCAACAACAAATAAAATCAGGCTGATCAGTGCAAAAATATAGGAATACGCTGCCAGAGCAATAAAACCACGTTCAAGAATCTTGTTAATCATTTTCTCTTCCTCCATGTGTGAAAACATTTGTCATTTGACCTGCAATTGCTTCCAACCTATCAGTTACCCTTTCAAAATCGGGGAAAGCAAAATGCACCTCTGTATTTAACTGTGCATGCAACTGAGGCATACTCAGTTCTGTCCGTATTGAAGGGTGTTCTTTCAGCCCGAAAGCCGTCACCAGTATCAATGCAGCCAGTATCGTAGCAATTCTTGCTGTTTTAGCTGTCTTCCTTGTCCAGCGAATCAGATATCTTAGCAAGGGATTAATCGGCTGATATCTTGGCGTGTTATCTTTGACGATATATCTTTCCTCGTCAAAATCGCCTGCAGAGCATTTTTCACGGAACTTCTCGTCATAACAGCTCTCACAAACAAACAACATACTGTCAACATTGCCATTCTGGTATTGAATGTAATAACCTTTCTGTGTAAAGCAGCCACATCCTGGTTGCTTACATTCCTTCATTGTGCTAAGTGCTACCCTCTTGGCAATGTATCTGCTCATGTAAGAATCACTCCAATCTCATCAATCTGACTATGTTTATCCTTAACTGCAATCTGAATTTCGCTGTTACCTCCGATGATCATATAAATGATATCCATGAGCATGTCATCCAGAGTCTTATTATCCAGAAGATTAAAATCTGGAGATCCACTTGGACTTGTTCTGTAAAGACCTACAATAGCAATTCCTTCTGCTCTGGAGATCCTTCTCAGATTCATAACATCATCCTTGGTAAAGAAATTGGCGGTTCCTCTGCCTGCCTGAACGCTATCGATCATTTTTTCCACTACAATCTTATAGCCTGCATCAGTAACTTCCTTTTTACCCATAAGATAGCCAGCATGGAATCCCGGCTTTTTGCCTTCCGGCGCAATCTGTTCAACGGCATTCATGCTCACCTCAACTACCTTTGCTGCGAGTGGATAATCTCTTCTGCCGGTTGTTTCGTAGCACTCCTCACAAACAAATCTGGCCATGCTGCTATCACGGAGAATATAACCATTCTGTGAAAAACAGTGGCAGGAAGTACATTCCTGATGCTCCGGTAAACGTGTAATCATCGCGATTTTTCTACTCATCTCTTATTCCTTCCTTTCAGTAAACTCTTAACTGCTGTTTACAAAATGATTATATGAAAATACGCTTTCCCCCTCATTTGCATATCGGAAGAAAAGGTTATACTATTTCATTGTTTCTGCATTTATTCGTTTCCAATCCCATCTGTATTTGCATCTGCATCAGACATAGCTTCTGCATCTGTATCCTGTGTGCTAATAGCGTCCTGCTCTGCATCTAAAAAGGATTCATCGAAATCGCTCATGTTCTCCATTTGTTCTACTCCCTTCTCCATTTGCATGTTTTCCTGTTGAACAACAATCTCCTTCGATTCTGAGGGTTCCTCCGTTTGTTCAATTACCGCCGGAAATTTTGCATCCCGATTTATTACTGCACCATTTTGATAACCACCATCTGTCACAACCTGAATTGCTCCACCATTACGCGGTTGCTGTCCTGGATCCATCATGGAAAACTTGCTCTGTGGGGCAATCTCACCAATAATCAAATCCTGATCTCTTCCAAGCTCTACGGTTGTCTCAAACTCCGCAGTATTTGTATGCGGCAATGCTCCATTGTTGATTCTGTCATTAGGAGTGTTTCCTAATGATTCTTTTGATACAAACACTCCGGAACTTCTCTCTATGCCATGTGTTGTAACAAAACGTTCTCCTGCATGAGCATGACGAACTTCCATTCTGCTATTGGATGAAAAAGAATTCTTAAGATCACTGCGAGCCTCCTGACTAATCCCCCTAGAATCCATCAGCTTATTGAAACCAGCATTATTCAACTTTGCACTTTGATCAGTCAACCCAGACTGCTGGTAGCGGCTGGCTGCAGTATTGTTATGAAATTGCTCAACATTCTGGCGAATATACTCGCTTCTATCCATATAATATGTCCCTCCATAATCAAGCAGGGGAGAGGTACCTCCTTTCTGTCCTCTCCCCTTGCATTATTCATCTCTTCTTTTTATTACGCCTCCTTATCCGTAAAGCACAGTTTCACAAGGTAGTCATGTTCATCGCCCTCAACGAGGTAGATATGTTCTTTCGGAAGCTGCCAGAGAACAGGATCCACGCCGCAACCTTCCGGCACTTCGATCTTGGCATATGCATCGGTACTTCTGTAGGCTACAGGGATATTCAGACTCCACTCCAGGTCAAGTCTGTATGAAGGAATATCTTCCTGGAAAACTGCATTCATCTTCTCCCAGAGTTCCTGCTTCGGATGTGTTCTGTCGAATTCAATTCGATGAATCACTTTGGACTCTGCTAATACATCAAACAGCTCACTCTTAATTTCAGATGGAAGCTTTCCGTATTTAAAGGTTCTGAGTGCAGCCTTGTCACGAACAAATCCGTTTCCAACCGAATTCAGGATGTACTTCCATGCGGTCTTCACATCTTCGCTCTTTCCAAGCAGATACTTCAAAGCAAGGTCCATGGTCATGCCGGCAATCTGGGCTGAAAATCCCATAACCTGCGCCTGCGTTTCATCAGGAATATCACTACAGCTTCTTCGTTCTTCCAGAGTCTGACGGTAGCCATTTCCCCAGACATACTCAAGGTCCACAACTGAATCAGCAGGGAAGCTTACTACATTACCTGTAAACTGATCACCGATGGTTCCTGTTCCACAGGTAATATGCGGAATATGATACAGCTTGCAACCACGATCGATATACTGACGAACTGCAGCACTATCTACAGGTGAAAGAACCAGATCGAACTGTTCGAAAAATCCCCAACCAAGATCACAGATATTAGCATTGATGCCAGTTACATTAATAGAGAAACAACTTCTTTCAGCAGCGGCTTTGGCAAGTTCCAGCGCCTTAGGGTGTCTCAGCGAGGTTTCATTGACCATGCTGGATCTAGGCAGGTTCCAATACTCGTAGGCATCCATATCCACAATCGTAATATCGCTTACTCCGCTGTTAATTGCATACTCAACAAGAAGATTACCAATAGTACCGGCACCAACAATCAGAACCTTCTTTCCTGCCAGTTCCTGAATTGAATGCAGAAATCTTTTATCAAGCTCCGCCTTCTGAGTATCGGTATAATTACGTGTCGTATGAAATGCAGACTTTTTTACCTTCTTGCCCCCAGCATAGAATTCTTCGTCATCCTGAGTCACACACTTTGCAAACATATGCTCACAGGCAGTCGCATCAGCAACAGACATATCACACTCATGAAACTTAAAGTCCATATCCTTGAAGATAGCTTCCCAGGTTCCGTAACGTGGAGAAACTACCATATAGATACTGTTATCTCTGGACTGGCGCATCATCTCATGGTCAACTCCGGACCAAAATGCCTGATACTGGGCATGGGAATGAATGTTTCCGATGATATGCATATCCGGGCAGTTCTTTTTAACATATTTCACTGCATTCATCAGATAATCGGTTGAAAACTCGAAGGTACTCGATGTACCAATTCTCTCCTCTTCATACAGGTCGCAAACATGGGCGGTATATTTACCGGTAACGGCATCCTGAGAAATATTACCAAGAAGAATTCCGCCACATTCGTGCATAGGATCTCGGTAGATCATACCGTTAATCTTGCCAACTGCTACTTTATCAATAATGACGGCTGCTTTCTGACCTGACATCGCACTCTGATTCATTTCTCTCTTCATTCAAAACCCTCCCTTAGGCTGCATTCATAAGCATCGTAATCTTACTGCACCAGCGTTTATTGACATAGCTCTCAAGCTTTCTGCGATCAGAAATAATCGGCTTGCACTTTAAAGCCCCGATTACTTTCTTCTGCTGTGCCTGTGCGTTCTTAAGAGCCTCCAGCTTTACTCCCATAATTCCGGACGCACAAAGTCCAACTGTAACAGAATCCTTTGTGACATTCTGCAGAGAAAGAGTTTCGATGATATTTGCAATGAAATCCACCGGTCTTTCTCTCTTACTATTGTCCCAGCAAGGATGACCGTCATTGTATACATGCGGATGTGCAAACTGATTTCCCATGCTCTCCTGGTAATATCTGCACTGTGCCTGCTGGATCGGTGTGTAGTGTACATTACCCTTTCTCACATAGAAAGTAGATCTCGGGAACTGTACATACACCTTGCCGGAACGATTGGAGTTTCTCAGTGGATATCCATTGAACTCCATAATGATCGAATTGCCATCGGGACTGTAATAGGTATTGGAAGTAAGACCTGAACCAAGGCAATCTGTCACGATGCTTGCTGCAATTTTAGTAAGGTCCATTGTATAATCTCTCATAATATTCTCATCCTCCTCTTCTTAAGCTACGATACTGGATACACAAACTACAAATGCAGGAATCTGACCCTCACTCTCGATGTGTGCCATCTCCTCTTTGATTGCCGGCTGATTACATAAAGGTGTCTTCCAATCAGCTTTGATGGAATCCTGATCAATACCGAGAAGTTCAAAGGTAGACTTGGTTTCATCGATATGTCCGTCCATTAGTTGGTCGATCGCCGTCTGATTGGAGAAGATCTGCGTCGCTGCAGTTGCATCCTCTTCATAGAACTTACGAATGATGCCCATATGACTGTCTGCTGTATCGATATTATGGTTAATAGTTACGCCTGTAATGGTCTGAAGTGTTGCTTTCATTGAGTTTCCTCCTCTTTCTTATCTGTTATCGTTGTCTCTCGACTGCTTACATACTTGTTATATCAAATCCTGAAAATCTGCTCAGTTCGCTATCGGAAATAAAAGTTTTCAAAATACTCTTTCCTGTATCTCTTTACAAATTTCATCTCACACCACCTTATCGCCCGGGTAATATTTCATGCCATCTTGCTTCATTCCACTGTTGTCATAAGCATCGATGCTGTCCATTGTTCCGGAAACCTTGCCAGAATTGCCACAGTATGCACAGGTAAAGTGTCCCTTTCCGTCGTAACAGGTAATACGTCTGCACTTACCGCATCGAACGATGTCTTTGTTTCCACAGACCGGGCAGTGATATGTTCTTCCAACCTGAAGCCCGTTCGTCAGATTGATCTTTTTATATTCAGCTTTAGCACCATCTCCAGAACTATTCGCCACATCCACGCTGTAGTTTCGTTCTCCGCGAAGCATGGTAATTTTTCCTTTCTCATGTCCCAGAAGGATATCGAAGGATTCTTTTGTTACGCTGCATCTTGCCGGAATACGTTCCTCCGCCATAGGCTCCTTTACTTTTTTGAAGATTTCCATCAATGTTCCCATATGCTTCACACTCCTTTGCTTTTCATGAATCAATCATACTAAAATCTCATATTTCACTCAGTTCGGTATCGGAAAGAATAGTTATCGATTTATACCAATCAACGATCTTCCTTTGATCGCTGGTCGTTTTTTTTCATTTCGTGAGCTTGAGTTATCTTCTTATAGAATTCGTCATTGAAAGTATCGAACCTTGTAGAGAATACAGGCCTCTGTCCACGACGAAATACTACAATCTGTCCGACTGGAAGATATAAAATTTCGTCTAGCGGCACATTGAGTTTCAGGCTAAGTGATCTCGCTGTCTCATAGTTATTCCCGCCGAAAAAAACATAACTATCGCAGTTGTCAATGATTTCGATTGCCTCAGCTTCTCCGTACATCCTCTTCAGCTGAGATTCTGACTGCAAAAGAATTCCGAGAAAAGCAATTCCTTTTGCTCTGCAGATACTTAATTTCTCCGGCATTTCACTCACCTTTGCACCGGTGGCGAAGTCATCAAAGATGATATCCACAGGAATGGGCAAAGATCCCGTTTCCGTCTCGTCTGCAATTGTGAACAATTCAGAAATCGCTTGGGATACAAAGATATTCGCCAAACCATGAAGAGCCTTTTTCACTGGACTGGTTGTAATGAACAGAATTGATTTTTCACTGGCAAACTTGTTAAAGTCTACAGAGGGCCTAGTTTTCATGCTGTTTCTGATACTGGTTGTGTACGCTCTAAGAGTAGGATTCATAGATACATAAATTGACTTCGCTGTTTTGGGAGCTGCCTCTTTGAAAGTTCTCCAACATGTGATCGCATAGCAATCTGGAGCAGCTTTCTCAATCTTTCTGAACAATGGATCCAATGTAGTCGTAATACCGCAACCGGATTCCTCGATTTTCAGACTAAAATGAAGGTCTAAAACATCAGCAAAGGTTGGCTTATCCTTTGTCATCAGAGTTGCCGCAATTTCAGCTGCCAATAACTGTTCTGAACTATCATCCCAAAAAGGGTCGGCTGTACTGTGTTCTTTACGTTCGTTAGCCATAATGATTGAATGAGCCAAATCAGAGATATCTTCTTCAGATCTGATATAAGCTAATGGATCATCACAGCAATTTCCTCTCTCTGGATTAGAAAAATCAAGATCATATGTATTGAAACCTGCGGCTTTGTATAAGTGAATATACTTATCCGGGATATCTCTCTTCGTGAGAATAACAATTTTATTATTTGGTTTCTTTACCTTCAAAGGTTCCATAAGAGCCGGCTCGACAAAAGAGACTGTCTTGCCACTGCCTGTACCTCCAACTATAAGCACGTTTCGATTCAATCCTGTCAGCTTAGGATCGCCATTGTAGATACAGTTATTTCCAAGAATCATTCTTTCTGCGCTCATTAACACTCCTCCATTAACTTAGCAAAATCGACAATTTCATCTACCAGTCCGAAGTTCAGGCTTTCCTTAGGATCAAAGTAATGATCGAAGCTTGTAGCTTCCTCTACTGCCGGTTCGCTCTGTCCTGTATGTTTTGCCAAAATCTGGTTCATTTTTCGTTTGGTTTCCAGCAAGGACTCCGAAATAGACTTAATCGAAGAACTGTTTCCACCAACACGGTTACCTAACAGGGGCTCATGAATCATAACCTCTCCATGTGGCAAGATATATCTTCCGTGGTTACTACAGCAGAGCAGGATCGCGCCCATGGAATAGGCACGGCCTATGCACCAAGTACGAATCGGTGCTTTGCTCGCCTGGATCACGTCATACATAAGCATTCCCGAATTAATACAACCGCCCGGACTGTTAATGAGGACATCAATTGGCTTGTTAGAATCCTCTGCATTCAAGAGCATGATTTTCTTAACAAATTCGCAGGCTGTCTCTGCATTGATCTCTCCCTCAACAAAAACTTTACGCTGTGACAGAAGCTTCGAATCAGCAGACACCTGGGTAATACCATTGGAACTCTTTACAAGAATATTCATTAGGCAGCACCTCCTTCCTTTTTGCCATCAAACAGATTGACACGGATTTCATCAGACGAGCCCTCATCATCCAGGCCTTCTTCGGACTCATCCTCAGTAATACCGAGTCTTGCTGCAAGGCGTTCGATCATGTCAGCAATATCAGTGCCTTCCATGTCTTCGCCAACAGCCTCAGAGATCATAGAACGAAGTTCATCTTCAGGAGACTTCTCACACTTAGCAATAGCCTCCTTCGCTGTGCAGCTAGAGAAGATGATGTCCACAATGCCAGGGGCATAGCGTTTGAACATCGCTGCTGTACAATGAATGCTGTTCTTAATCACCTCTTTAGAAGGCATCAAATCCTCGCAATCGATAAAGCTTCTGTATCGGATCTCACCATCACGGAAATCAAGCTCGAAGCATCCGTTTTTGAGGCCATAGTTTGCACGGCAGAGGAATTCTGCCATCTGCGCCATCATGTTGCTGTCAGTGTGATCAGCGCCAATTGGACACATACCATAGACAACGATTTCGTCCTCATGGACATCTACAATATAGTTAATCTTCTGGATCTTACTCTTTACTCTGAGACCGAAATCAAACACCCCGGTATTCTCATCGAAAGAAAAGTGCCAGTCATCATCAACGAGGAATTTCTTTACAAGGTTTACAAGTTCATTAGAGTATTCATATTTACGCATGGAATTTTCTCCTTTCATTCCTTACAGCATTTTTTATCATTCTTATCACGTCGGTGTTTTAGTCCCCCGCAAACCTTTAGCCATTTTACGGTCGCTGTCAGCTGAACTCTACGCCCCAACCACCAGGCGGTACGTTCATCTCTGAAGTACAGGTATAGAATACAAAATTTTCAAGATAGCCTCAGTTTCGTATCGGAAAAAAAAGGTACAAAAAAAGAAGTCTACGATTTTTTTCGTAAACTTCTTTTTAAGATCATATGAAATTAGAATGCCGCATTCAGCAATTGGCAAGGATAAAGATGATCTGTTCCCTATCGAAGAACTATATCAGCGCAATGCATCTTCCTTTTCAGGTTATTCAAAATCATCTTCAAATATACGGTTTAAATCAAAGTCACTAGGAACGCTCTTTCTGTAATCAACAAGTAGTGGTTCCGCATCTGGCACATACATATCAAACAATGATTTCATATAGTATAATGTATCTTCTAAATATTTATTAGTTCCAGCAGGACTGAACTGTACTACATAACTTCTATCTCTCTTTGTTTTAATATCCAGCAAGATATCAACTGGCATCTTTCCAGTAATACTTGATGGAAGGTGCTCTAATAACCAAAACACTTCGCAATAAGCCCGTGATGAAATCTTTGTAATAGCTTTATTGCTGCTACTAACCATAGAAATCTGGTCAACAACCTCTTCCATAAGCTTTACACGATTTTCCATACGATCCCTATCCTCATGTTGTTCTATCGTTTCTCTTTGCTTGTCAGATGCCCAGTAGTCTCTAAAAATTATTGCCAGAATTGCTTTAGTTCGTTTCATTACCCCCTGTTCGTCAAGTGTTTTCGTAGGATCTGCTCTAAATCCATGATCCTTATTTTGACGTTCATGAAACAGTTTCAGTTTTCCTTTTGGAATTTTCGCCACTGCGTCTGCTTCCGTATGTTTTAAAATTTCAAGAACTTCCTGATATGCATCACCGTATTCTTTTCGCGTCTTTACTACTGAATTATATTCCTTTTCCAACGCATTTCTATTTTCCACAAGAGTTGTAGGGAGTGAGATCAACTTTTGCAAAACCTCAAAACGATCCAAATTATAATCACAGCAGATTCGGTAAGCGTTCATATAATGCATCAAAGCTTGCTCTGCATCATTCATGGCTACATGCGTATCTCCAACTGAAATATGGGCAGTATACTCCTCATATTTATCTACGGAATTCAGCTTTTCAATACTTGCAAGATGTTCCATAAACCAGTATAGCGTTTCCTCCCATAAATGCTCCTTTGAATAAACCTTTCCAATTCTGTATGTAACAGATTTATATAGTTTCCAAAAAGCGTAATTATTACAATCTTCCTTCAGAAGACACCGTATCATATCACATGCTTTATTATAACATTCGAGTGGCGTCATCTTTCCCAAGTAATATGCTGGGGGATTATTTTCATCAATATATGGAATAGCACGTCCTATCTCCATATATGCTTTTGCAAGCTTCATTCGCATATCTACAGCTAGTTTCTTTTTCATTTCCAAAAGGGTTATAACCCTTTCGTAAAGCATATAGGCATATTCGTATTCTTTGTTTTGTATATGTATATCCCCCATACGCATTGAGGCTTCAATAAGAACATTATCCTCATGATTAAATCCAAACCAATGTGCAGTTTCTATGGAAGGAGCATATAATTCCAGTGCTCTCTTTCGCAGTTTTGATCTCGATGAACTATTTTCTCCTCGCAAAACAGAGTAATCCACTAAAATCTCTCCGGCGTGAAATCGCCATTCTGCTGCAACCGGTAATGCAGGATTACAACTTAGATCACCATCCAAATCAGTATAATCGTCAATGATTAACTTCGAAATACGACTCAAAAAAGCCACCAATTTCTCTAGCAAATCATATTCGTTACTCTTCTTATTATAGTACTTGTATCCTCTCACTCCCTCTGGATCGTAAGAAAAATCTGATAACGTTTTTCGATAATCAAATGATATACCTTTCAATATGTCAATAAACCTAGTTGACGTTAATAGCTGAATATCTTCATGCAAATCAACAAATGTGATTAGTGTATCAAATATAGTCTCAAAAGCGCCGATACATATAGACTCCCACCAGTTTTCCATTAAATCATACTTATTTTTTGAATAGATGTTTAACATGTGCGTGAAAACCCAACGTTCACCAGCATAATTATCATCTAACAGATCAATTATATTATCTTCAGTGAATGACTGCTCCAATTCTTCCAACAGCCTGCTGCAGCGCTGACGAAAATACACATCTCCATACGGTATCCATATTCTTATTGCATCCTTCCACTGAGAATGCGCAATTTCGTATCTGTTTCCATGGCTACTTCTCGAAACCCTAACAAATGCACGCAAGTCATTTAATAAACCGAGCATTCTATAAGACACATATCTTTCACCGGAAAGATATGCCAGTTCCTGAATGGTCAGCGGTTCATCGGCCCAGAGAAGCGTATTCAATATCGCTTTCACTCTCTGCAGATATGAAACCGGCGCATTTTGCTCGATCTGTGTAATAAACATCTGAAACAGGTTTCCGTCCACACAGTCTGTAAAAATCGGATTTAACCGGCATAGTTCTCTATATGCAGCCACAGCAGAGAATCGGTTCTCAAACATTTCAGCTATATCTAATATATCATCTGTACAAATACGTTTCCCTTGCTCAGCAAGAATACCTTTTATGTATTCAGCTATCGCAAAATTGTAATCACCATTCTCAGAAATGTTTTCCACTCCGGAATTCTCGCGCACTAAGCTTTTCCTCGTAAAATGCAATCTACTTGCAAATCGGAATTTCTCTATCAAAGTCAGAAGTTCCGGCTTATTCTCAAGTTCTGATGCTGTTCTACATGACAGCATTAAGTACACTCCTTCATCCAGATGATCTACATCCGGAAGGAATGAGAATAGCTCTTTTACATCTGTCACCTCATCGATACCATCCAGTACCAAGAGCAATTTCTTCTTATCAGTACGTTCCCGATATTCGGAAACAGTATCATTCAAGCATTCTGCGAAAAGGAGCTTCCGAAGATTTTTATCACAGGTAAGCAGACTGTTCCATTGAGCTTCCAGTTTACCTTTTAAGATATTGCCCCTACTACCTCTTCCGATTGTCGTACCGCTTTCCAATGAAAGCATAGCATCACGTATGCCTGGAATAAAAATATCTTTTCTCCCTCTATAATCCGAATTGAAATGCCAAACTCGAATCGCTGTATTACTCTCTAGTTCATACCATTGTTCTAGCAGATCCTCATCCAGTTTTTGTACTCCAGTGCGTTCCAACTGATCTATCGTCGTACAGAAAGTGCTTTTTCCAAGCCCTCGTTCTGCAGAGAGAAACAATATTCCTTTTTCAATATCTGCAATAGCATCTAGGATCCACTGATATAAGCAATTCACACCAATGACATCGTCCTTCGATGACAACAATTCCTCTAATGATTCAATATCTTTGGATTCCAAGTTATCAGAAAAAACATTTTCTGATGACAACTCAGATACCATTGTCTTATTTATCCTGCCATCTCCATGTTTGGATAGATACTCAGAAAGCTTGAAATCACGATATCTTTCACCGCTTGAATAAGACAATAAATACGCTTTTCCTTTTTCGAAGCCATCAAAACACGAAAGGCTATTATCTCTTCCCGCGAGAAAATCATGAATGATCAGCGTTATATCCTGTTTTTCAGACGCATTATTATATTTAATGAACACCTCAGCTTCTGACAGATTTGCATTAACTCCAAAAAGAGGTCTCTTATTTCTATCACAAAAACATACTCTAGAATAGAAGGGAACACTTACCTCACAGACCTGTTGAAACATTTTCAAGATGTACGGAATCTCGACATATTTTTCCTGAATATTATCTGCAAGACAGCTATGTCCTAGCACTCTGTTTCTCCAGGTAACCATACTTGTTTTGGGATTTCCTGGAATTCTGAAAAACATCAGCTTATATAGTTTACTGAGATATTCACTGGTATCTTTCAATAATGATGTATGCGGATAATCATCTACCAGCGTGTTCCAAAAATCAGCTTTGATACCTGCTGCCAGACGAACACACTCCCACCACTTTCCAGTTGACAACATTTGAATCGAATAATCGTAGAGTTTCTCGATTTGCTTATTAGAAGCAAGAATCTTATCAAAATCAGGATGCGATTCCTTAAGATCATGGACTCCGTTAAACATTATTGTAACCGGAATCTTAATCATCAGTTCAAATACATCTCTGATCAGAAACAGCGTGCAGCCGATGTTTCCATCTTCCACATATTCCTTCAATTTCTGATATGAAATGGCCAAGGATACAGGGGCAATGGATATGAATTTGGTATTCCAATAATCAACAGCATCGAGACCATCATTCCAGCGCTTACTCACCGCAATGGATTCCGTGAACTTTTCTCCACAATCTTCGCAAATCCAAGCACTGTATTTCTTACTTTTATATGTACTAGATGATCCACATTTTGGACAAATCATATCTTCCATTGGTATTCCACCCCTTCTATCAGCTATCAAAACCATATCATCGTTAATCTCAATATCGAAAATCTCATCTTCCATTATCGGCCTCCTCACACAAGGCTGTGAATCTTTGTCTGTTATTATTTGTTTGCCTCTATTTCTTTTTTATATACTTCAAGTACCCTTAATGTTTCCTTGATCATTGGATCATTAATATCAAGTGGCATATCTAACTCAACTGGAGTATAACTATTCCAATTACGATCAAAAATGCCATCTCCATATAGATTCTTCTGACAAAGGACGAAAATGTCTTTCCCCATACCTATAGCCATGCCTGTCTCCAACTGTAGCCACGCTGATGAATATCTTCTATGCATAGCTTCAGATTCTTTTTCAGATCCTTCTTTATCTCTATAAAAATATGCATGGCTACGTTCCAATCCTAACACAATTACGCCATGGCACCCTTCGATGCATCTTCTCGCCTTCTCCATAGGATTTCTACGATCAAAATCAGTCATTACACAGCGAACCGGCTTTATTCCAATCCCTTTAAGTTTATTACAAAACTCTTCAATAAACTCCGATTGTTCGAACGTATGTGGAGTGATAGTACTAATAAACATAGGAAAGCTTGGTTCATGCTGTGTGTTTACCACCTCGTCAGCGATATCTTTATTCTTACGAAAAACCGCCTTGCTTACTTTTGTTTTTAAATATTATTCGATAATCAGATTGACATTTTTGTAAATATCATCTGCATCTGAGTCCAAATAATTGTTTTCCATACCGGTATCATGTACCAAACGATTTCTTTTCAGCCGGATTTCATCTGCCCGCCTCATAAT
>OEQR01000062.1_pt1 | contig 16859 bp, 27 predicted proteins | sample 1539761 | NCBI WGS metagenome assembly OEQR01 (sample SAMEA3891879, study PRJEB23780) | metagenome | biome: terrestrial biome; feature: animal house; material: Caecal content | place: Italy | collected 2015-05-05 | reverse complement strand
GCCGGCCCCAGCCGGCCCCCAGGCGGGCCCGTGCCGGGGCCTGGGCCGCCCAACCCCAATTTATGACAGAATTGAAAACTTTTTTGCCACCCCCTTGACAGCGGGCCGGATTTGCATATAATAAACTTAGCACTCAAAGAGAGCGAGTGCTAAACAATCCGATCCAAACAGGGAGGCAGGACAGCATGGCAATGGATGAGCGCAAGCAGCGTGTGCTGCGGGCAATCGTGTCCCTCTACAGCGTCGAGGGCGAGCCTGTGGGCAGCAGCGTCCTTGCCAACTATTTTGATATGGCGGTGTCCAGCGCTACGCTGCGCAACGAGATGGCGGCCCTGACGCGGCTGGGCCTGTTGGAACAGCCCCACACCTCGGCCGGCCGGGTGCCCAGCGCCAAAGGCTACCGCTACTATATCGACCACCTGCTGGACGACAGCCAGCCGCTGGACCGGGTGGCCCGGGCGCGGGTGGACAGCGTGTTCGCCAGCCTGGACCACGAGCCCGACCGGCTGGCCCAGGGCGCGGTCAAGGCGCTGGCCCAGATGAGCGGCTACACCGCCGCGGTCAGCACCCCCTGCGCCGACGATCTGTGCATCGCCCACTTCGAGGTGGTGCAGGTGGGGCGGAACGCCGCCGCCATCCTGGCCGTCACCTCGGCGGGCTACGTCCGCACACGGGTGGCCCGGGTGCGGGAGGGCCTGACCCGGGAAAAGGCCGCCCAGCTGGCCTCCCTGCTCAACCACAGCCTGACCTTCGTGGCCGCCGTGGATCTGTCGCGGCGGGCCCTGGCCGACCTTTGCAGCCAGATCGAGCCGGCGCTGGTCCCGGTGGTCAGCGCCGCCGCCGCCATCCTGGAAGAATCCGCCACCCCGCGGGTCTACCTGGGCGGCGAGCCCTTCCTGCTCAACTGGCCCCAGCTGGAGGGCAAGGTCCAGACCATCCTCACCCTGCTCAACGACGAGGCCGCCGCGGCCCGGCTGATCGCAGCCCCCGCCGAAGGCGCCAGCGTCCTGCTGGGAGAAGATATGGAGCCCCGCATCCCCGGGCTGTCGGTGGTCAGCTGCCGGTACCTGGTGGGCGGCGGGCTGTATGGGTCGGTGGCCCTGGTGGGCCCCACCCGGATGCCCTTCAGCAAGGTGATCCCCCTGCTGGAAGCCTTTGCCGACGAGCTGGGCGAAGGGATGGCAGGCAAACGAAAAGACGCACCACAGGCCGCGCCGTACCGCGGCAGGCCGTGATCTGATAAGGAGGAGCGCAGATGAGCGAAGAAACCAAGAAGGCCCCCGAGGCTGAGACCCCCGGGCCCGCCGGCGCCCAGACCGGCAGCGAAGAGACGGCGGCGGAACAGTCCGCTTCTCCCAGCGCCGGGGCCGACACCGCCGGAGCCCCTGAGGCTGCCGGCGACGCCAGAGACGAGCCCAAAAAGAAGGACGGCTGGTTCAACAAAAAGAACCGCGAGGCCGAGGCCCTGAAGGCCAAGCTGGACGCCGCCGAGAAGAGCGCCGCCCAGGCCAAGGACCAGCTGCTGCGGGTGGCCGCCGAATACGACAACTACCGCAAGCGGACCACCCGGGAGGCGGATCAGAAGTTCAACGACGGGGTGTCCTACGCAGTGAACCAGATCATCCCCATCCTGGACACCCTCGAGAGGGCGGCCAACGCCCCCTGCGCCGACGAGAACTACAAAAAGGGCGTCACCATGACCCTGGAGAAGGCCGCCAAAGCCTTCCAGACCCTGCGGGTCGAGGAGATCGAGGTGCTGGGCAAGCCCTTTGACCCCAACCTGATGAACGCCGTGCAGCAGGTGCCTGTCCAGGAAGGGCAGGAGAGCGGCACCGTCGTCACCGTCTACCAGAAAGGCTACAAGCTGGGCGACAAGATCGTCCGCCACGCCACCGTGGTGGTGGCCGAATAGGCCGCCCCGGACGCCCGCCGTGCCCGGAACGGGCCCCACAGATGAGATCCATCCCTTTTACCGCCTAGCGCGGTCACACCATACACCGAAATCACACCGAGCTTTGAGAGAGGAGCCTTGATTATGAGCAAGATCATTGGTATCGACCTTGGTACTACCAACAGCTGCGTCGCCGTGATGGAAGGCGGCGAGCCCGTCGTCATCCCCAACGCCGAAGGCGCACGCACCACCCCTTCCGTGGTGGGCTTCACCAAGACCGGCGACCGTCTGGTCGGCCAGGTGGCCAAGCGCCAGGCCATCACCAACCCTGAAAACACCGTCTCGTCCATCAAGCGCAAGATGGGCACCAACGAGAAGGTCACCCTGGGCGGCAAGGAGTACACCCCCCAGCAGATCAGCGCCATGATCCTTCAGAAGCTGAAGGCTGACGCCGAGGCCTACCTGGGCGAGACCGTCACCGAGGCGGTCATCACCGTCCCCGCCTACTTCACCGACTCCCAGCGCCAGGCCACCAAGGACGCCGGCAAGATCGCCGGCCTGGAGGTCAAGCGCATCATCACCCGCACCGAGCAGGAGACGATCCCCTACGACACCGTCACCACCGACTCCGCGGACCTGCCCTTCGATACATACAAGATCGAGCAGGAGGGCGAGGAAGGCCTGGACGAAGTGGTCTACGAAGATTCTTACTACGGCGACTCCAGCACCCCCGAGACGGTGGAGATCAGCCGCACCACTCTGAAGGAACCTGTCACCCGCGTGCGCCTGCGGGGCACCAAGCTGGCCAACGGCATGGTGGTCTCCGGCACCAACGGCACCTGGGTGTGGCCGGTGCCCAACTACAAGGGCATCAGCCGCTGGATGAGCGCCAGCCACAAGGGCGTGGACATCCGCGCCAACTACGGCGCGTCCATCATCGCCTCCGACGGCGGCATGGTCACCACGGCCGGCTGGCACTACAGCTATGGCAACTACGTCATCATCAACCACGGCGGCGGGCGGCAGACGCTCTATGCCCATGCCAGCAGCCTTGCCGTGCATGCGGGCCAGGCGGTGAGCCAGGGCCAGGTGATCGCCTATGTGGGCTCCACCGGCAACTCCACCGGCAACCACCTGCACCTGGAGGTGTGGCAGGGCAAGACCAACGCCGGCCGGGTCAACCCGCGCAGCTATGTCCCCATTTGATCCTGCTTCCCCGGGGCATCTGATGCGCCCTGCCGAAGCATCCAAACACAGAGAGGCGGAATGAAAGTATGAAAACGGATAAGCACAAACGGTTCCAGCGGATCGCCTGCATCGTGCTGGCGGCGCTGCTGGCGCTGTCCCTGCTGGGCAGCACCCTGCTGATGCTGCTGGGCTGACGGGAGGATACCGATGAACAAAAAGATTTCGGTCGGGATGATGCTGACCATCGTGATCCTGGCCATGACGGTGACCTTCTCCGTCACCATGCTGCTGGCGATGCGCCTGTTCGACAGCACCGTCAGCAACGTCAAAGAAAAAGAAAGCATGTACAGCAAGATCGCCGAGCTGGACCGCTATGTCCGCAGCAACGACTATTACACCATCGACGAGACGCTGCTGTACGACACCATTTCCTCCGGCTATCTGGTGGGCACCGGCGACCGGTACGCCCGCTACTACACCGCCGAGACCTACGCCAAGTTGCTGGACATCCAGAACGGCGTCCTGATGGGCATCGGCGTGGAGGTGGCCCAGGACCAGACCGGCTACGCCAAGGTGCTGAAAGTCTACGACGGCTCGCCGGCCCAGGAGGCCGGCATCGTGGCAGGCAACTACATCACCGCCATCGACGACACCGACGTGCGCACCATGAGCAGCGCCGACGCCATCGAGGACCGGCTGCTGGGCGAGGCGGGCACCACCGTCCACCTGGCCTGGCTGGACAGCACCGCCACCGAGCAGAGCGTCGATCTGACCCGCTCGGGCTACATCTCCACCACCATCGACTACCAGATGACCGCCGGGGACGTGGGCTACATCAAGATCCGGCAGTTCGACGCCACCACCCTCAGCGAGCTGGACTATGCCATCCGCACCCTGCGCAACGCCGGGGCGGCCAGCCTGCTGTTCGACCTGCGGGACAACGCCGGCGGCCTGCTGGACGCCGCCCTCAACTGCATCGACCTGATCTGCCCCGAAGGGGTCATGGCCTGGGCCGAGAGCCGGGACGGCACCCAGGAGGTGCTGGGCACCAGCAGCGGGGACAGCGTCGTGGACCTGCCCATCGTCTGCCTGGTCAACGGCAACACCGCCAGCGCGGCCGAGCTGTTTGCCAGCTGCCTGCGGGATATGAGCGGCGCGCGGCTGGTGGGCAGCACCACCTATGGCAAGGGCACCATCCAGAGCAGCCCCCAGCGCCTGAGCGACGGCAGCGCCGTGGTGGTCACGGTGGCCAAACTGATCGCCTCCAACGGCGAGAGCTTTGACACCACCGGCCTGACGGTGGATGTGGAGCGCCCCCTGACCAGCGACGAACAGGTGGCATTCTACGATTTCACTCTGGAAACCGACCCGCAGATTCTACGCGCCGTAAACGCCGCGCAGACCCTGACCGGCAGCGCCACCGTGGGCGGCGTCAACGCGGCGTCCAGCCAGGCCGCCAGCAGCGAGGCTTCCAGCGGGGAGGCCGCTTCCGGCGGCGAGGCAGCGTCCAGCGAGGCGGCGGCCTCGTCGGACGAGGCTGCCTGAGCCCGGCCGCGATCAGATCGTTTTGTATGTGTCCTGCCCGTCCGCGTATGCCAGCCGGGCAGGACACCTTTTTGAGCCATGTGAAAGGACCCGTTATGGAGCTGACCGATCTTGCCACCATCCGCGCCTTGTGCGAAAAATACGACTTTGCCCTTTCCAAGGGGTTTGGGCAGAACTTTATCGTCAACCCCGGCGTGCCCCCCAAGATCGTAGACGCCGCCGGCATCGACCGCCGGTTCGGCGTGCTGGAGATCGGCCCCGGCATCGGGGTGCTGACCCGGGAGATCGCCCGGCGGGCCGGCAAGGTGGTGGCCATCGAGGTGGACAAGCGGCTGCCGCCGGTGCTGGCAGAGACGCTGGCCGGCTTTGACAACGTCAAGGTGATCTTGCAGGACGTGCTCAAGGCCGACCTGCCCGCTCTGATGCAGCAGGAGTTTGCCGGCATGCCGGTGGCGGTCTGCGCCAACCTGCCCTACTACATCACCAGCCCCATCATCATGAAACTGCTGGAGGACCGCCTGCCCGTCCAGAACATCACCGTCATGGTCCAGAAGGAGGCCGCCGAGCGGCTGGCCGCCCTGCCCGGCACCCGGGCCAGCGGCGCAGTGAGCTGTGCGGTGCGCTATTTCGCCCAGCCCAAAATGATGTTCACCGTCCAGGCGGGCAGCTTCTATCCGGCCCCCAAGGTGACTAGCGCGGTGGTCCGGCTGGACATCCGGCCCACCCCCGCCGTAGCGGTGCCGGACGAAAAAGCCTACTTTGCCCTGGTGCGGGCGGCCTTTGGGCAGCGCCGCAAGACCGCCCCCAACGCCATTGCCGCCGGCCCGGGGCTGCCCCGCCAGCAGGTGGCGGACGCCCTGGCCGCCGCCGGGCTGGACCCCCGGGTCCGCCCCGAGCAGCTGACCCTGGAACATTTTGCAGCTCTGGACGCCGCCCTGCGGGCCGCCGGGGCGTAAGAAACCGCTTGCCAAAACGCCGCCGCAGTGGTATACTATCTAGGTACTTATTTTTGCTGGTGTGGCGCAATGGCAGCGCAACTGATTTGTAATCAGTGGGTTGCAGGTTCAACTCCTGTCGCCAGCTCCAAAAAAGAACGGTAGGTCGTGAGACTTACCGCTATTTTTGTTTGCAAAACAGGCCAAAAACGTGCAAAAATTTACCGAAATGCCTGATAATCTAACAAATAGACAAACAGATTGACGAACAAAATAGACGAACAAACTATTTTTGCACCTCGGTCGTCTCGGCGGAGCGGGCATCCAGCGCGCGGACAAGGGCCAGAGGATCGGCGTGGGTGTAGATGTCGCTGGTGGTTTGGATGCTGCTATGCCCGAGTATTTCCTTGACGGACTGGATGGGCATGCCTTGGGCAGCCCACCGGCTGGCGGCGGTGTGGCGGCAGGTGTGGGGCGTAACGCCCTCGATGTCCAGTTTCTTCATCAGGCTGGAAAAAGACCGGCGCACCACATGATGGTCGCGCGGGATGCCGCTGGCCGACGGGATCAGCCACTCGCTTGTGTTGCCGTCAAGGAAATGCTGGATCAGCGGGACAATGCACTTGTCGATGGGGATAGGGCGGTCGCGGCCGGCCGCGGTCTTCTCGCCGCCGATCATGTACCGCTGATCGAGGTGGACGTTTTCGCGGCGCATGAGCAGCAGCTCGTTGATGCGCATGCCGGTGTAGATCATGATGAGTGTGATGCGGGCCGTGTCGCCCAAGCGCTTGTCGTCCTCCATCGTCCAGATGCGGGCGATCTCCACATCGGAAAGGACCCGTGTTTTCTTGGGGCTGGGCGCGGGCAGCTCAAGGAACTGGGCGTAGTTCTTGTCTATGATGTCCCGCGTCATGCCCCACTGGCAGAGCTGCCCAAACAGGAGCCGCACCTTCTCGCAAGTGCTGCGGCTGAGGCCGTCGGACACCATGCCGTCGATGACGCGCTGGTAGTCGGCAGTACCGAGGTCGGCCAGCGCCTTGTCATAGAGTTGGGACGCGGAAGCGTATGCCAGCGAGTAGGACTTCTGGGCGCTTTCTCCAATCGTCTTGTAGTGCTGTGCCGACCACTGGTCATAGACTTCCGCAAAGGTGATCCGCCGCAGGGATTCGGGGGCGCGGCTGGCGTTGTACTGCTCAAGCAGAGCCACGGCCTCGCCGGACGTGCGGCAGGTGCCGATGAGGCGGCCGTTCACGCAGGCGGCCCAGGGCTTTGACCGGCGGCCCTGCAGCTTGTAGACGCTGCCCGTGCCCTTCGCCCGCCGCCGATGCTTTTGCGGAGAGGGCACAAACGAGCTGACGCGCTTGCCACACTGGGGGCAGAAGTTCGCGCCGTCCGGCAGAGCAGCCCTGCAACGAGGGCATAACATAGCAGATCACCTCCATACTATAAAGAAGTTTAGAGTTGCTTATAGCTTAGATGCGTGGTATAATCAAAGCGACGAACAAAACCCGATGGGGTTTAGAGGGCGGGTGCGTGCGCCGGCCCTTATTTTGAACATTTTGCCAACACCGGCAAAATGATACCCAAAGGCAGCCCGGCGGCGCGGGTCGGCGGCGCGGGAATGAAAAAAGCGGTAAGCCTCCACCGGAAGCGAGGCGCTGGCCCCGGCGGCCGTTGCAGAAAATTCAACGGCTCTAGGGGCCTTATTTTTTCAAATGATTCGGCTTCCCTTTTTTCCAGGGGGATTCAAGCCCGTCTATGTGCTCGAAAAGATCAGGACGTATTTGTGCACCCATAGGGTCGAGAACAAAATCAATTCCCTCCCGGCGGGCCAGTTTTGCGGCAGGAACGAAATCGCTGTCGCCCGCAATCAAGATAATTTGGTCAACCTGCTTCTTGTAAGCAAGCGAAGCAATGTCGATGCCTATACGCATATCGACACCCTTTTGCGGGGAGTTAAACAGAAAGTCATTCTCGGTGATTTCGTCAAGGCGACGCTTGCCCAGGAGCAACTCTTTTGTAGCTTCTGGCTTTAGATTGTAACAGGGGGTTCCGGCAAGCTCACCGAGCCGGAGTGCAAACTTGCGCCGCCGCTTTAACTCCTCTAGAAATGTATTTGACCATGTAAAGGTATCGGATTGATCCAGCCGGATGTTCTTTTTGGTTAGCGGATGAAAGACTGAGCGGTTCGTGATAGGGGAACAATCATAATAGAAAATCCGGTATAAGATGCGTTTCTCCCCTCCGTCTTTAAGGTGAATATGGGTGTGGCAGTATGCTTGCAGTTCATCGGCGCGTTCTTCGGCGGTAAGAGGCCCCCAGAGATGATTCGCACGTTTGCGATAGAAGCCGCCATCAACCAGAATAGCAGTTCGGATCATTGGTTTCACATCCTTTTGACAAAATAAAAAGGCCCAGGGATTCAGCATACCCCGTATCAGTGGGGTGCTTACTACCAAGGGCCTGTTAAGCATAAGACTAAGTTGAACTTAGTGCTAATATTATATGCGAACGGCCCAAAGAAGTCAAGAGAATTATAAAATTTCACATTTAGAGCAAGTCAATCAGCCTTATGGCTGGCCCCGGCGGAAACGCCGGGGCTTTATTCATACTCAGGGACAAATCCATTCAGGCAGCGGTTGTGCCCATACAGGGTAAGCAGGGCCGTGATCTTGTCGTCAGGGAAATAGTAGCGCCCATCGTTGTGCCAAACAGCCCCATGCGGGCAACGGAAAAGGCCGCGCTCGTCCAGGAGCGATTCACTATCAAACTTGCGCAGCAGATAGCTGTAGACTTCGCGCCGGAAACGGCGGAAATTGGGAGAGAAGGAGAAGGTGATGAAAGCCGGGAAGTCGTAGGTGCAGGCGCCGGCATGCTGCAATATCCATTCGGACAGAGCCGCCTTGGAGGCGTTTTTCTTTGGAGCCGGCGAAACCGGGATGCAAGCGCAGACATCGAGGAGCTGGTTCTTCTTGAACGTTTCAAGTACCTGGCTCAAAGAGGCGTCTGACCATAACAGGAGAGGACACAATTTCAGCTCATCGGACAGGGCAGAAGCAGGGACAGAAAAACGGGCGTCCGGGTCGCCCCCAGTGCCATAGCCGTTGCTGGCATAGAGAAAGCGCTGGACGTACTGCTGGGCCTGCGGGGAAAGCGCTTCAAGAGCGGAGATAGCTTCCTCCAATGTGAACTGGTTGCCTTTGCTTGCGCCGGACTTGACAGGGAGGTCGATAAGCCCAAGCTCCGCGGCCAGCCGGTAAATATGCTTGCACGGCAGATGGCGGCGTGAGAAGTCATTGCATGTACAACTGGACAGTGTTACAGTGTAAGGCTTTTTCCCGCTGCCCTTAATTGTACAGCTCTGCGCCGCCACATCTATGCTGTCGGGCGTCACATCGGCGCTCTGGGCGCTCTTGATGCGTTTGAGCTGGTCGGGAGAACTGTGAACAGATTCAGGCCACGGGCCAAACGCTGAAATACTCATAGTGAGCCTCCTTGCATATCGCCGCCGGTTCGCCCGGCGGCTTTTTCTTTTGACAAAATTCTACGGAAATAAAGCGAAATGCCACGGATACAAAATAAAAACCGCGAAATGGGCAAGGCTGTATTGCCAAAGCGCCGCGCCCCGCGTGCTATCCTAACTATAGGAAAGGAGAGGATAGCACGCGGGGATTGCCCCTGTATTGACAGGGGCAATCATGATCTCTGTCCAGCAAGCGAGGGCCGGCGTCAGCCGGGCCGAACGTTTTTATCCCGCTCTTGCCTATCCAGTAGGAAGTCCACGGTCTCTTTGTCAGATGCCGGAAGGTTGCGATATTTATCCAGCACGCTGGCATCCTGCATGGTAATGGAAGGGGTGATGTTGCGAGGCTTTAGTTTACCGTCAATGAGGGCGTCAAGGGAGATGCCAAGATGCTCACAAATTAGAATCATGTTCTCAACGCGGGCGTTCATGACACCGCGTCGCATGATTCCGTCAACAGTAGTATAAGGCAGGCCGATGGCAACGGCGAAGTCTTTGACTGTCTTATAGTGATCGAGGATACAAGTTTTTAGAAGTTCCTCTCGCGTCATACAGTTCACCCCCCTTACATTATAAGTATAATCCTAGAATTAGGAAAAAGCAACAGGGAGGCACAGCATGGTGCAAGGAAAAATTCTAAAAATAGGAGATTTTATGTTGACAAATCCTAATATTAGTGTTATATTGAACATGAAATACGAATCTTAGGATTTAGGGAGGTGGAACCAACGGTTTACCCTATTGTTGAAAAGTACCTGAAAGAGCAGGGCAAGAAGGTGGAAGAACTGGCTGACGAAATCGGCACCAGCCGGAGCACGATGTACTACAAACTGAACGGCGGCTCGGAGGTTAGTATCGGCATGGCGAGTGCCGTAAAGAAAGCGCTGGGCGCAACCGAGGATATTGAAACGCTGTTTCAACGGGACGACAACGGCGGCCCGGCGGCGTGAGGGGGCGAGGGAGATGAGTTTAGAAGGGGAGACACTAGAACACTTCGGGTATTCGGAGGATTTAAGCCAGAAGAAGCCGGGTATAACAATCGGCTATGCGAGACCGGACAAGGCTTTTGGATGGCTGGAGCAACTGAAAGACCTTGTACCATACATGGACCGGGCAAAAAAGTCCGAGTCGCATTTGAATACGACCCGGACTTTCCAATGGCCCTGCTGATTACAGAAGCAACCTTAAAGGTGTGATCTACCCGCCCAAGTATTCACAGCGGCACCCGGCAGGGAAGCAGGACAAAAAACAAGCCGCGGCTCGGCGGCGTGAGGGGGCGGGCAGATGTTAAGCCAAACGATTGAGCTTGCGCCAGAAGACATTGTAGAAAGCAAAGAGCGCTTGAAACATGACCCGAATTTTATATGCGCGGTTGAGCCTGGCGTCAATTCGGGGGACTGGATCATAACAGGACCGGATGGAGAGCGGAGTATCGTGCATAGCGAAGAAGAACGCGATGAAACGATAAAGCGCATGATAAGGGAAAAGCGCCAGGCAGTGTGAAGGGAGGACGGCATATGGATTGGATGTGGGAGTATTACACCTACATGAGCCGCGCCGATGAGGCGGCAAAAAAGTTTGCAGAGGATGTAGAGGAAATGGCGCTTGCTGCGCGGGATGCGGCAGAGCATTTGGCTGCATTGATGCGGGAGCTGGGCGCGTTGGCTTACGCCAAAGCCGAGAAACGTACCCGGACGCCACACCGCCGCCAAGCATCTAGGCCGCTGGTCCATCCCCGGCGGGCGCGCCGCCTGGCGATGCAACAAAACCGGCCTCCCGGTATTGCGCCGGGCTGAAAGGAAGGCGAGCAACATGAAACAGGAAATCTTTCTGTTCCTGGTGATCTATGGGGTGGCCTACTGGATCATCTGGAAGTTCATCGAAAACAAATTCTTCAAATAAGGGAGTACATATGCAGCACAAGAAAACCTTTGCGGCCGTCGTCGCGGGCCTGCTGGCCGTGGTCGCAGCAATTACCGTGTTCATCTGCGTGGAGAGGGTGCCGGTGGGTTACGTCGGCGTGGTCTACTCGGCGGCCGGTGTGGAAGATCAGACACTCTCCCAAGGGTGGCACCTGCTGTCGCCGCTCAAGAAGGTGAGCAGTTTCCCCATTTCACAGCAACAGATCGTCTTCTCGGACGACCCGGCAGACTACGGGGAGAAAGAACACGCTGATTGGAGCATCGACGCCCCGGCGGACGGCGGCATGGTCAAGATCAACCTGACCGTCAACTACAACTTCCTGCCTGATCGGGTGGTCGAGCTGTACGAACGTTTCAACGGGATGGATGGAGAGGCGCTGGTCGAAGGCCGCATCCAGAACTCCATGATTGCCTACGTCAAAGAGGTGACACCGCGATTTTCCGTCATGGACATCTATTCCGATAAGAAGTCAGAGGTCAACGAGGCGATCACGGAATACCTCAACCAGAAGCTGCAGGACGAGTACGGCATCAACGTTGCGTCCGCGCTGGTCATCGACGTGGAGCTGGACGACACGCTCATGCAGAAGGTTCAGGCTAAGGAACAGGCTAAGCAAGATGCGGAGATTGCAGAGCTTGAAAAGCAAACCGCGATGGCCCAGGCCGAGACCGATAAGGTGAAAGCTCAGGCGGAGGCGGACGTGGCCCTGATCGAGGCCCAGGCCCAGGCCGAAGCCGCAACCATCGCGGCCGAAGCCGAAGCGGAATCCAACCGCAAAATCGCCCAGTCCATCACGCCGGAACTGATCCAGTGGGAGGAAGCACAGGCCCGCTTAAAACACGGGTGGGTGACGGTGACGGGCGCAGATACCGTAGTCACACAGTAAGGCCGGCCCGGCCAAAAGGGCAGCCCCGCCCCGGCGGGGCAGTATATGCGGGCGTAGCTCAGATGGCGAGAGCAACACATAGACGGCGCTGGTTCAAGTCCGGCCGCCCGCACCAATGCGCGGATCAGAGCTTCCCGCGCGTCCCGTGCCTGCCGGCGGGTAAGTTCGGCAGGGCCATTAGGTTCATGGTGGCAATTCCTTTCAAGCGCCCTCTGCCGTGTGAACCGGCAGAGGGTTACATAAGCCGCAGGCGGTCCGCGGAAGGGCCTATAACCCGACTGACGCCGGTTCAACCCCGGCGGGCGGCACCACACGAAAAATAAAAAGAAGGGAGCAAAACAAAATGGCACAGGAAAGAATGTCGGTGCATGACGTATGCGAGGCGCTTCGAGCCAACGGCGTCAGCTTTAGCGAAGATGTCATGAAAAGCCTCATTCTGGAAAACAAAATGCCGTTCGCGGTAGGCACCAAAACGGAAAAGGGGCAGACAGTGACGCTGATCTTTCGCGGGGCGTTCTACCGCTGGCTGGACGACATGCTGGGCAGAAGGGCGGTGCGGGCGTATGAGTAAGAAAAATGTGAAGCTGACCATGGCGGCGGCGTCTCGGCTGGCCCGCGGAGTATTCCCTGGCATAAAGCTGGAACGAGACAAGACAGTCCCTGACGTGGCAATCTACCGGGGGAGCACCGGGCCGGACGGCCTGAGTGTGCGCATCGAAAATGACTGGCTGCGTCACGACGGCGCGATCCACATGATCATCAGCGACTTCGGCGGCATGGGACGTATGGAGCGCATCTATGACCCGGACACGATGGAGCGGAACATCGACGCCGAGGAAGACGCGAAACGAAAAGATGCCAAACAAGAGCGAATTGAATGGGTGCGTTCGATTGGGAAGGAACTGGCCCACGGGCTGGTCGATAAATATTGGGAGGAAGGCAAAGCATGAGGAAGATCGCGATTCTGAAAGTGACATTGTTTTTCGTAGAAGTGCTCGCACTGGGGTTTGCAGTATTGGCCCTGGTGGCAAGCGCTTACATACAATATCCCGAAGTGGTTCCGTTGCCGCTGGCGCTTCTGGCAATCGTTGCCGCGATGGCCTGCGCGGGCGGGTCCTGCATCATTGCGGCGGCACTGATGCGGGAGGTGGAAGACGCTGAGAGAGCCTACAACAAGGTGCCGGTCAGGAAGATCAACCGGAGGCGGTAACAATGCGAAACAGGGTATGCCGCGAATGCGGCAAGACGTTTTACGGGGCAAACAATGCCACTCGCTGTCCCGCCTGCCGGGAGAGGCGGGCAAACAAAAGGTATCCGCCGTCGGAGGTGGACGACCTGATGCTGGATGCGCGCGAGGCTGATGCTGCCGGCCTGAGCTATGGTAATTGGCGGGCCAAGCAGCTTATGGAAAAACAAAAGCTGCGCCAACAGGCAGAGGAAAACCGCCGTAGAAAGGCCGCCGATGCAGGAAAAGAAGAACAGCCCTGAGCAGTGCGAACATACATTCAGGATCACCGACCGGGAATGTATTGTTTGCAGCGGCAGGGACAAGACCTGCAAGCGGTATAGACCATATAAACCAAAAGAAAGAACTGGGCCTGCCAGATAAAGGCCCATTCGTGGCGCGTGAGGCGTAGGGGACCAGGACCCGCCCCGCCCTGTTCGACCCAGGGACGCGCCGGCAAATCCGGTTGTGGTCTTCATTTATTCTACACAACCGGCGCACAGGATGAAGGCGGCAGTATTGCATGACGGGACTACCTTTCACCCATCCTAAAGGCCGGTGCAAAACCGGCCTCGCCGGAAGCCGAAGAGGCCCGCGTGTGCGAAACAATGGCGGGTACGGCGCAGCCTGAGCGCACAGAGAGGAAAGGCCCGGTTTGCCCGTCCGGCCAAAACGGGAAGGGAAGGGTGCGACTTCCCGGCCCGTGGCGAGGAGGCCACGGGTTTTGATATACGGACACAGGGAGGGCCTGCACTTCGGCAATCCCCCAACGAAGCAGGCCGCCGGTTCGATTCCGGCTGTCCGTACCAGACCGAATATTCACCGCACAGAATGAGGTAAACAGTATGGAAAAATTGAAATTCTGCCTCGCCAAAGAGGTAGCAAAGAGAAGAGACGGGACAAAAACCACGTTTACGCTTTCTTTTGAGGACGGAACGGACGTGACTGTGAGCGCGTACCACAAAATGAACGGGAGAAGCGATGGAAACACCGTGGATATTGAGGGAGGGTATTTCCATCGCAACGCATATGCGCCGAAGGAAAAGTTCTATGAAGATCACTCGAGCTTGCGAGAGTGTGACGTGATCTACTTCTTTAGCGCTGGATTGCCCTGCCGGCTTACGTCGGACGGCACACTGGTGCCGAAACAGGGGTGGATGGGCATCCTCGAAAAGATGTGGCAGGCAAGTAAAAAATGAATAAAGATGTGTTGTTTTCCAGCAAGTCGGACTTGTGGGAGACACCGCAAGACCTTTTCGACAAGCTGAATCAAGAGTTTGGCTTCACGCTGGACGTATGCGCCATACCAGAAAACGCCAAATGCCAGAAGTTTTACACGCCAGAACAAGATGGTCTGAAAATGCCGTGGAAGGGCATCGTGTGGTGCAACCCGCCATACGGCCGCCAGGTAGGGCAGTGGGTGCGGCGAGCGCTGTTTGCCGCCGTGGCAGGAAATACGGTTGTGATGCTGTTGCCGGCACGGACGGATACAGCATGGTTCCACGATTACATATACAAAAGAAACGGCGTGGAGATTCGATTCCTACGAGGCAGGCTCCGGTTCGGGGGGGTAAAACGCCCGCCCCGTTCCCGAGCATGGTAGTTGTTTTTAGGGAGGTAAACGATGGTGAACACATTGGGCCTGGACAAGGCTAAGGTGCTGGAAGCGCTGGCATGGTACGCAGGGACGGCCATGCCGGAAGATGAAGCCAAACGCCTGATCGCAGAAGGGCATCGTGGATTTGGGTTCAAAAGCACAAAGACCAGAGACACAGGAACTGTGAATCTCATGCACGACGACGGATTCCACGAAGATGACTTCGACCGAGTTTTCGGCCGTGGCGCTGCACAGGCAGCCATTGACCGGCTGAGAGAAATAACAAATCAATAAAAATGGAGGCATGACTATGAAAAAGGTATGCGAACTGAACCCCGGCACGATCTTCAACTATGCAAAGAAGAAGTTTGTTGTCCTGGGCAAACGCCGTGGCGGCGTGCTTTGCCTGCTGGCGCAGAGCGAAAAGGACGCGGCATTCTATGATGGAAACGAAAAGCCCTACAACGACTACCGCAAGAGCGACCTGCGGAAGCGCATCGAGGGAACGTTTCTGGAAGAACTTTTCCAGAACGGCGCCAGGAAAGAAGACCTGGTGCCCTTTGACTTGAACCTGCGTGAGACGGACGGATCGGAAGGTTACGGCGTCATTGAGGGAGTTCTGGCTGCACCGCTGACGCTTTGGGACTATGGGAAGTACAAGGACATTATTCCCAACAATGAGGCCGGTATTTGGTGGCTGGCAACGCCTTTTTGGACCCGCTCGCCGAACTCGAGCTTCTCCAACGACGTCTGGTTCGTCAACTCGGTCGGCGGCTGCAGCGACAGCTGGTGCAACTACACCTTCGGCGTGCGCCCCGCTTTGGTCCTGAACTCTTCTCTCTTGGTCTCTTATGAGGGAGAAGAAGACATCGACCTGACAAAAGTGCAGAACGAAGCGTTCCTGGAAGAAGCCAAACGCAGATGGAAGCAAGGGATGTTTACAATTCAGATCAACGGGCCTTACATTGACTTTGAAGGGGTGTAAAGATGGAAATTGCAAAAATCGAAGCCACGATTTCTGAACAGGGATTGCAAACTGAGATCATAGGAACAGGACGAGATGTCATCATGTGCGTCGCAGCTGTTATGAACACTCTGGCAGAAGGCATAGCCAGAGATGAAAAGTACAAGTGTGACATAGGCGAAGCGACTGCTCAAGTTGCCGCGCTGGCCTTCAAAAGGATGATCGAGTTACAGGTGGTTGGAACCAGTGTGCACATTGACGTTGAGACACTCAAGAAGATTTTGGAGGCACAGCAATGAAAAGAATTGGCGAAGCTATTGCGGCGTTTGTCGCCGGGATCGTATCGGGTTTGGTTGTCATCATGGCGAGTGAATGGCTTGCGCTGGCCTTTGTCGCGCCGCTGGCAGGGCTGAAATTCTGCATCTGGTATCTGCTGGCATAAGGAGGACCGCATGAAACTATCGAAGTACGTCGCGCTGGCAAAGCGCGAGAGCTTTTGCCGCGTGATCCATGTGGAGGGAAGCGGCGTATGGCTGGGCTTGCGCGGGGCGTTTTACAGGGCGACGGGGCTGCCGGATATTCGCGGCGAAGATCAGGCAAAAGCTGTCCTAGATATACCCGACAAAGCGTTTGGGAAGATGTTCTTTGAAGAAGCCAAAGCAGAATCAGAGAGCAACATCTACGGCGTTGATATGACGCCGGGCGCACCGAACGAACAACCGGCGACAGAGCTTGACATGCAGGTCGAGTTTAGAGGCATCGGCGCGACGGCACTCGTCTGCGAAGACGGAGAGTTGGTGTTCTATAATTCGGCACTGACAGCGCCAATCTCTGATGTGATGAAGGAAAGCGACTACATCCAGACCGTCATACGCACCGCTGCGAATGGGGCAAAAGTAATAGTCATCAAGGACGGGTTTGAGCCGCTGGCGGCAATTATGCCGGTCAAAATACTGGGCAAGCAGTTCATGCAAGCCCTATATGAGCTTGAAAACCTATGTGCCGGGCAGTACGAGAAAGAGAGCGGAGGCAACAAACCGGACGGAGAGACAGGAATAGATGAATAAAGACCAAACCGCTATTGAACGCATCCGGCTGGCATCCAGGATCGCCCAAGAGAAAATCATGGGGCCGCTTTATGTGGGTTACAGCGGCGGCAAAGACAGCACTGTCCTTGCAGAC
>OEQR01000060.1_pt1 | contig 16974 bp, 10 predicted proteins | sample 1539761 | NCBI WGS metagenome assembly OEQR01 (sample SAMEA3891879, study PRJEB23780) | metagenome | biome: terrestrial biome; feature: animal house; material: Caecal content | place: Italy | collected 2015-05-05 | reverse complement strand
GAACAAGTCTCCGCTTTTTCTTTTTCCGAGGCGGATTGGCGGGCGGCCCTGGCGTCCGGCAGCGGGTTTGAACGTGGCAAGCAGCGCATTGCGGCCTACTACGCTGAAAATCACACGCAGAAAGAGCGCATTGAATTCCTGAAAAAGGAGTACGGCACCGGGGGCCGGAGCTGGACCTTCCAGGACGGCAGCAGCGGCTTTTTGGACTACGATGCCAGAGGCGTCAAGTTCAGGGAATACGCTGGCAACCATGAACAGCTCTTGAAATGGCCCGAGGTCGAAAAGCGCATCCACGTTCTGATCGCCACGGGGCAATATTTGGATGGGCCGGAGCAGACTGTTCCCGATGAAAAAGATACCCGCACGGAAGGAGAAATTTTGCGGGAAAAGCTGGCCGAGCGCGGCATCGTAAACGGACAGGTGATAGACCCGGAAAAGCTGGACAACGACCCCTTCATCCGGCAGGTGGTGGTGGATGCTGAGGCGACTAAAGGGACTGTCTCCGTCCGGTTTCAGAAAACCTTAACGGCAGAAGATGTAACCGACATCCGTCTGGAAAGCAGCAGCTACTCGGCGGTGTCCCGGGAGAAAGAGTATCACCTGTCCTGCAAGATCAACGGTGTGCCGGATACGCTCGTCTATACGGTCTCCCAGCACGATGACGGAGAAGGCTTTACCATCCGGAGCGGCCAGCGTGAGGAAGATGACATCTGGAAAAAGATGCCTCAACCCGAGCTGAAAAAACTGGAGGCTGTTTTGGCCCGGGCGGTGGAGTTTGACTACTGGAGCAAATCCATTGAACACGCAGCCGATGCAGATGCCCTCGAAGTGGTGGCTCTGGATTACCGCTGGGCAGAAGATAGTAACTTGAGTGATGAACAGCGCGATGCCCTTTGGGTCCAGATCGAAGCCCGTAAAGAACAGCTCACCACACAGCCTGCCTTTACGACAGAACCGATGGCAGCTTACCCGGCAGAGGAAACACACCTGACCTACGATATGGTGGTCGAACGGCTCCATGTTGAGCCGCCGCAGCCTGAAATTTCTGTACCACCGACCCGGAATTTCCACATCATCGACGAGCACTTGGGCGAGGGCGGCCCCAAGCAGAAGTTTGCACGCAATGTGGAGGCCATCCGCACTCTGCAAACCTTGGAAAATGAGAACAGGAATGCTACCCCGGAAGAACAGGAAATCCTGTCCCAGTACGTCGGCTGGGGCGGCCTGGCGGACGCTTTCGACCCGGACAAGGACAGCTGGGCCAAGGAGTATAAGGAGCTGAAAGGGTTACTCTCTGAGGACGAGTACGCTGCCGCCCGGGCCAGTACCTTGAACGCCCACTACACCAGCCCCACCGTCATCCGGGCTATCTATGACGCTGTGGAACAGATGGGCTTCCGTACCGGCAACATTCTGGAACCCTCCTGCGGCGTAGGCAACTTCTTCGGGATGCTGCCGGAGAGCATGGCCGGCAGCCGTTTATATGGCGTGGAGCTGGACAGTATCACGGGCCGCATCGCCCGACAACTTTACCCGGAGGCCAATATCACGGTAGCAGGCTTCGAGACCACCAGCCAGCGGGACTTCTACGACCTCGCCGTGGGCAATGTGCCCTTCGGTAATTACAAAGTCAACGACAAAGCCTACAACCAGCTTGGTTTTTCCATCCACAACTACTTTTTTACCAAGGCTCTGGACCAGGTGAGGCCGGGCGGCGTGGTGGCCTTTGTCACCAGCCGTTTCACCATGGATTCCAAGGACAGCTCCGCCCGCAAGTATCTGGCCCAGCGGGCCGATCTGCTGGGGGCGGTGCGGCTGCCCAACAATGCCTTCAAGGCCAACGCCGGCACGGAAGTGGTTTCCGACATTCTCTTTTTGCAGAAGCTGGAACGGCCCATCGACCGGGAACCAGAGTGGGTGCAGGTGGGGCGGACGCCCGAGGGTTTTACCATCAACCAGTATTTCGTGGACCACCCCGACATGGTGCTGGGCATTTTCTCGAGCGAGAACACCCAGTATGGCCGGGAGGATGTGACGGTCGATCCTATCGAGGGAGCTGACCTGACTGAGCAGCTCAAAGAGGCAGCTGGGAAGATTCAGGGCCAATATGTCGCCGCTGAGCGGGCCAACGCCGAGCTGAACGAAGGCGCACCCGACGTCCTGCCCGCTGACCCGAACGTCAAGAATTTCTCCTATACGGTGGTGGACGGCGAGGTTTACTACCGTGAAAATTCGGTCATGACGCCAGTGGAGCTGAGCGGCGACGCAAAGGAGCGAATCAAGGGGATGGTTGGGCTGCGGAGCCTCGTCAACGAACTGATCGCCTACCAACTGGAAGATTTTCCGGAGGCAGACATTGCCGCCAAGCAGGCCGAACTGAACGCCGCCTACGATACCTTCAGCACAAAATTTGGCCTGCTCAACGACCGCAAAAACGGGCGGCTCTTTGAGGACGATTCCTCCTATTATCTGCTCTGCTCGCTGGAAAACCTGGACGAAAACGGTAAGCTCAAGAGCAAGGCGGATATGTTCACAAAGCGCACCATCCGGCCCGAACGTACTGTCACTCATGTGGACACCCCTGCCGAAGCGCTGGCGGTGTCCATCGAGGAAAAGGGCAAGGTTGATTTGTCCTATATGGCGGAACTTTTGGGCACGCCGGAAGATTTTGAGCGTATCACCGGCGAGCTGCGGGGCGTGATTTTCAAAGACCCTTCGGAGGATGTGAGCGACCCGGAAGCGGGCTGGCAAACCGCTGACGAGTACCTGTCCGGCAACGTTCGCAACAAGCTGCAGATCGCCAGGCTGGCTGCTGCAAATGACCCGACTTTTGCCGTCAACGTGGAGGCCCTGACCAAAGCTCAGCCCAAAGAGCTGGAAGCATCCGAGATCGATGTGCGGCTGGGGGCGACCTGGATTTCGCCCGACATCATCCAAAAGTTCATGAACGAGACTTTCCAGATCCCCTTTTATTTAAGGTACGCCATTCGGGTCAAGTTCTCTCCTGCGACGGCGGAGTGGCGGATCGAGGGCAAGACCAAAACGGGCCACAATGACGTCATGGCTTACGAGACATTTGGCACGGCCCGGGCCAGTGCCTACAAGATTCTGGAGGACACTCTGAACCTTCGAGACGCGCGGGTTTACGACACGGTGGAGGATGACAGCGGCAAGCCCAAGCGGGTGCTGAACAAAAAGGAGACCATGCTGGCCGGGCAGAAGCAACAGGCCATCAAGGATGCCTTTGCAAACTGGGTCTGGCAGGACCCGCAGCGGCGTGAAAGTTTGGTTAAACAGTACAACGAGCTGTTCAACTCCACCCGGCCCCGGGAATACGATGGCAGCCACATTCACTTCGTGGGCATGAACCCGGAGATCACCCTGCGGGAACACCAGCGCAACGCCATCGCCCATGTGCTCTACGGCGGGAACACCCTGCTGGCCCACGAGGTGGGCGCGGGCAAGACCTTCGAGATGGCGGCCTCCGCCATGGAAGCCAAGCGGCTGGGCCTGTGCCAGAAGTCTCTTTTCGTGGTTCCAAATCACCTGACCCTTCAGTGGGCGCAGGAGTTTTTGCACCTCTATCCGAGTGCAAAATTGCTGGTGGCCAGCAAAAAGGACTTTGAGACCGCCAACCGCAAAAAGTTCTGCGCCCGCATTGCCACCGGGGACTACGATGCGGTCATCATCGGGCATTCGCAATTTGAGAAGATCCCCCTTTCTTTCGAGCGGCAGGAGCGCATCATCCAGGAGCAGATCGACGAGATCCAGAGCGGCATTGCCGAATTGAAACATTCGTCCGGGGAGAAATTCACCATCAAACAGATGGAGAAAAGCCGCAAGCAGCTGGAAATGAAACTCGAAAAACTGCGGGCCGCCGAGCGCAAGGATGATGTGATTACCTTTGAAGAATTGGGTGTAGACAGGCTGTTTGTGGATGAGTCTCACAGCTTTAAGAACCTTTTTCTTGTAACAAAAATGCGCAATGTCGCCGGTTTGTCCACATCCGAGGCCCAGAAGTCCAGCGATATGTTTGGCAAGTGCCGGTATATGGATGAGCTGACCGGAGGCCGGGGCGTGGTATTCGCTACGGGTACGCCTGTGAGCAACTCCATGAGCGAATTGTATACGGTCATGCGTTATCTGCAGTACGGCACGCTGCAACAAAAGAACCTGATCCATTTTGACTGCTGGGCGTCCACCTTCGGGGAGACTACCACCTCTATCGAGTTGGCCCCCGAGGGCACCGGCTACCGGGCGCGGACCCGCTTTGCCAAGTTCTTCAACCTGCCGGAACTCATGACTATGTTCAAGGAGGTGGCGGACATCAAGACCAGCGACCAGCTGCACCTGCCTGTGCCGGAAGCAAAGTTCGAGACAGTGCTGGTCAAGCCCTCGGAAATTCAGAAGGAAATGGTGCAGTCCCTTTCGGAGCGGGCGGGCAAGATCAACGCCGGGATGGTGGATGCTTCCGAGGACAATATGTTGTGCGTCACAAATGATGGGCGGAAGATCGGCCTCGACCAGCGCCTCATGAATCCGTTGCTGCCCGACGATCCGAACAGCAAGCTGAACGCCTGTGTATCCAACGTGCTGCGCATCTGGGAGGAAGGCAAAGAGGACAGACTGACCCAGCTTTTGTTCTGCGATTTGTCCACGCCCAAAGGTGACGGGCAGTTCAATGTGTACGATGATGTGAAGAAAAAATTGCTGGCGGCGGGCGTGCCGGAAAGTGAGGTGGCCTTCATTCACACCGCCGACACCGAGGCAAAAAAGAAGGAGCTGTTCTCCAAAGTGCGCACCGGGCAGGTGCGCATTTTGCTTGGCAGTACGGCAAAAATGGGGGCCGGCACCAACGTGCAGGACCGGCTGGTGACCGTCCATCATCTGGATGTAGGCTGGAAGCCCTCCGACATGACCCAGCGCAACGGCCGCATCATCCGGCAGGGCAACCGGAACAAGACAGTGCAAATTTATCAGTATGTAACGGAGGGAACTTTTGACGCTTACCTTTACCAGACACTTGAGAATAAGCAGCGCTTTATCGGCCAGATCATGACCAGCAAAAGCCCGGTGCGCTCCTGCGAGGACGTGGACGAGCAGGTCCTCAGTTATGCCGAAGTCAAGGCGCTGTGCGCGGGAAATCCACTCATCAAGGAGAAGATGAACCTGGATGTGGAGGTAGCAAAGCTGAAAGTTCTCAAAGCCGACCACCAGAGCCAGAAGTACCGGCTGGAGGATAAGCTGCTCAAAGAGTTTCCCGCCAGCATCCAGCGGCAGAAGGTAGAAATTTCTGCTTTGCAACAAGATGCCAAAGTAGCAGAAGATAACCCACAGGTGAAGGACGGCTTCTGCGGTATGACCGTGAAGGGGATGCACTTGGATGACAAGCTGGCCGCTGGCGAGCGGCTGCTTCTGGCCTGCAAAGAAATGCCCACCGCCGAGACGGTGACGCTGGGCAGTTATCGCGGCTTTGGCCTTGATCTGCGTTTTGATACCTTCCGCAACGAATACCAGGCGGTGCTGCGGGGTGCAACCAGTCACTTTGTACCACTCGGTACCGATGCCCGCGGCAATCTGACTCGCCTGGATAACGCGCTGGACAGCTTCCCCGACCGCATTGCCCGCGCCGAGAGCCAGCTGCAAACTTTGTACCAGCAGCGGGATGCTGCGCAAGTGGAAGTGGAAAAGCCTTTCCCCAAAGAAGCGGAGCTGGCCGAAAAATCCGCCCGTCTGGCCGAACTGGACACCTTGCTGAACATGGAGAGCCGCCCCGAGCCGGAGCAGGATGCACCAGAAGCTGAACAGGACGAGCGGAGTGAGGAGCACCGCCCGTCCGTGCTGGCCGGGCTGAAAGCCGCCGCAGCTGAGAAATCTGTACCGAATAAGCAGCATAAAAAGGAGGCTGAAAGATGACCAATGAACAGTGGAATACCACCCTTTACAAGCAGATGTTTGCGGAACAGGAGCAGTTCCGGGACTGGCTGCTGGCCCAGCCGCCACAGGAAATTTTGAACTACGCCTATGAGTATGTCATGCGGGAGGACATTCTGCTTTCGCTTGAGTACAACGACCTGACCGATGCCCAGGCAGCGGCACTGCTTGCCTCGCCTGCGCCGCTGGCGGATGTGTATAAAGAACTGGATTATGTAGAAAGCAGCCACATGGAGGAAGTATGGAGCTGCGTTGTAGACCGAGCGAATATCGTGCTGGATGCACAACTGGACCGCGCCAAAACCCTGATCGACGATTTTTGCACTTACGATTATGCTTCCCATGCGGATTTCAGCGACTTGAGCAGGGTAAACATCGCCTACACTACGGTGGGCGATGAAGATATCCCCCTGCAAGTCCATGTGGACCTGGAAGGGTACAAGATCGAGCGGGAACTGGACGGCAAGCCGCTGGATACCCGGCAGTACAGCTCGCTGCAGGAGCTGATTGAAAACGAGCTGGAAGGACTGGACTTTCAGGAGCTGGTGGCGGTGGATGAGAAAGACATCCAGCTCTCATTGGCAAGGGCTGAATATCAGGAAAATGTGGAGTGCAAGCTGGCAATCGAGCAGGCCATAGCCTGCTACTACGATGGCAGCCGTCTGGATAGCGCGGCGGCCCGAGAGGTGGTGGAGAAGTTTGGCGCAGAGCGGGTGTTGTATGTCCTGGCGGGGACTCTCCAACAGAACGAATGGGACGGTCGCTTTTCCCAAGACAACAAAGTCTGGGCCGAAACGGCGAAGGCCGATCCGCTGTTTGCCCACCGGCGAGATTTCTCTGTTCAAAGCCATCCCGGCTTGGTGGACTTGTTCCTGACCCAAGTGCGCCGTGAGACAGAGAAGCCGCCCCGCGTCTCGGTCCGGGAGCAGCTCAAGCAGGCGCAGGAGAAGGCAGAGAAGAAATCACCCGTGCAAGCCGCGCCCAAAAAGAAGGAGCCGGAGCGGTGAGCGACCGCCGCGACCAGCAGCTGCACTTCCGGGTCAGCAAGCCGGAACTGGACCGCATTCAAGTCAAGATGGCGGAGCTGGGCATTGTGAGCATCGGGGCATATCTTCGGAAAATGGCGCTGGATGGCTATTGCATCCGGCTTGACTTGAAGGAACTGAACCGAATGGCCTACCTGCTGCAAATGTGCAGCAACAACCTGAACCAGTACGCCAAGCGTGCCAACGAGAGCGGCCGCGTTTACCAGACAGATATAGAGGACTTACGGGCGCGGCTGGATGAATTGATCGGTCTCGCCAAACAAATTTTGGCGCAGCTGGCCGCCCTATGAGCCGCAACATCCTTGCAAAGGCTGCGGCTTATTTTTATACTGCAAACGGACTGAAAAGAGTCTGCAAAATAAAAGGTCAGCAAGGAGGACCGGACGAATGGATCGTGATTTTATGTGCTTTTTCTACCGTAACATTTTGCCTGAAAGAACAGAAGTAGCAGTGCAGGGCAACATTCCTTATCATAAGGCGGAAGAAATGGTGAGGGAAATGGAGGATGAACTGCACGCACGCATCGACGACGAGACATGGAACTTGTATTTGAAGATGTCTGATCTTGCCGGGGAAGCACAGCGGATGCTCGGCGAGGCCCTCTATTTGCAGGGCGCAGAAGATCGGGAGCATATGCTTCAATAAAGAGGGAAGAGGTGAAGGAAACTGGCAGCCACACGGCTCATTACGCTGCGCCAAAATAAGGGAAAGAGCGTTGCGGCCTGCCTGAAAAGCCGCACTGATTACGCTCAAAACCCGGAGAAAACCGACGGCGGCGAACTGGTCAGCAGCTACGGGTGCAGCCCATTGACAGTGGATGAGGAATTTCTTTTGTGCAAACGGCAATACGAGCAATCCACTGGGCGCAGCCAGAAAAATAACGTCATTGCCTACCAGATCCGGCAATCCTTCAAGCCGGGCGAGATCACGCCGGAAGAAGCCAACAAGGTGGGCTATGAGCTGGCCATGCGCTGGACAAAAGGCAAGTACCAGTTTTTCGTCTGTACCCATACCGACCGTCAGCACATTCATAATCACATTCTCTATAACTCTACCTCCATGGACGGCAGCAGGAAGTTCCGGGACTTTTTGCTGTCGGGGCTGGCAGTGCAGCGTCTCAGCGATGTGATCTGTTTGGAGCACAAGCTGTCGGTGATTGAGACGAAACCTTACAGGGAGAGGCAGAAGCGTATCCTCTATCCACCTAGGGAAAGCAACCGCGACCGCCTCTGCGCGGTAATCGACAACATCTTGCGGGACAAGCCCCCTGACTTTGAAGCCTTTCTGCAAAAGCTGGAACAGGAGGGCTACGAGGTCAGGCGGGGCAAGTACACTTCGGTGAAAGGCAAACGGCAGAAGCGGTTCATCCGCTTTCGGACGCTGGGTGTAGGCTACAGCGAGGAAGAAATTCGCGCAGTTCTGGAAGGTAAGGCAGAGCACCGCCCGCGCCAGAGGCCGGTGGGTTCGGTCAAAGAGGATGCCTTCCAGCTCCTGATCGACCTTGCCGCCAAGCAGGGGAAGGGGACCGGCTACCAACGGTGGGCTAAGAAGTTCAATCTGAAGGAAATGTCCAAGACCCTGATTTTCTTGCAGGAAAATAAGCTCACCAGCATGGATGAGCTGAACAGTAAAGTTGAGTCAGCAACAAAACACTTTCACGAGCTGCAGGGGACAATTCGTGCGGCAGATAGCCGCATGGCTGAAATATCGGAACTGCGGACGCAGATCATCCAGTATGCCAAGACCCGCGAAGTGTATGCTGCCTACCGTAAGGCTGGATACAGCAAAAAGTTCCGCGCTGAGCATGAGGCGGAGATTTTGCTGCACCAGGTAGCCAAAGAATTTTTTGATAAGCAGGGTATCAAGAAGCTGCCCAAGGTGAAGGAGTTGAACGCCGAGTACACTGAACTGCTCAGGCAGAAGAAAGCGGCCTACCCGGAATACCGCAAGGCCAGGGAGGAGATGCAGCGCCTTTTGCGGGCACAGAAAAATATTGAGCGATTCTTCGCAGATGAGACACCGCAGCCGGATCGGCAGCAGAGCCGGTAAACGAAACACGCCAAAGGTCGATTTTGTGTCGGCCTTTGGCGTGCTTTTTTGTTTATACGGAGAATAGAAGCGTTCCGAAGGAAAGCGCAGCCTGCATCCGGCGGATGCAGTTTGAGAAGGGTTTGGGAAGTTCCCAACAAGCATTTTTGCACAGGGCCGGAAGGACACGGAGCAAAAATAGCAGATTGGTACCAGTCTGCCCTGCTTGCTGATACAATGTTATTGATGAAATAAAAATAGTTTCATCACAGACGGTTACATTGAAATACTAACTGGGACTGAAAGTGGCAAAATTGCTTGGTCTCCGTTCAGGAATTACTAACAATGTAGACCGTCCGTTCGCTTCGTTCGATCCGAAAACACCGGAGCAACATGCAACTGAACAGGGATTTGTAAAGGCAGCCTAAAGCTTTTGAGAAACCCAGGTTCTGAAACAGACGCAGGGATTTGTTTGTTATACCCAAATTAAAATTTGGCAGCTTTTGCTGCCCTTGTTTTCTACTTAGCGTAAGCGGCTGACAGGGTCAAGAGCGGCGAAGCCGTGTTGCAAAGCATTTACTCTTGACCCTGTTGGCCACTTATGCTATTGACTTTGCTTAATTGGTCTAAATAGTCAATATTCCCAATCTGTGAACATTTTGACCCCTTTGAAAGGTCTGATTATCCCTTCAAACCCCCTGAAAATCCTATAAAAAACTGCTTTCAGGAGGTCAAAATATACTATTGCTGTACATATCGCCAATTTTCAAAGAGGCCTCAACAAAGTAGACCGTTCATTCATTTCGTAAAAGAATTTTTCGAAGAAACGAAGCTGCTCCCGAAAGGTAAGGCATATATGCATTTTATCCGACCCCCTTATCACAAAACACATCTTGACAATGATTCGGAATAGCATTATTTTATATAAGTAGAAATCATTTGTGGAGGAAATTTATGAAAAAATTCAAACGGAATGAATTGCTGTTGATTTTTGGAAAGTGGACAACATGCATTGGAAATATTATTTTTGACTATGCAAATAGTGTAAGCATTGTCCGCTTATTTACGAATAGCCCACATATATTGGCCATATACCAAAGCTCTGAAACATTTATTCAGATTCTTTTCAATTTGATAGGTGGAGTTGCTGCCGATAGTAGAAACAAAAAGAAAATTGTTGTTATGACAGACCTTATAGCTGCAGCAATTTGTTTTTTGTTAAGTTTCTCGATTAAGACAGAGTTTGTTGCCGAAACCATAATAATTGCGAATATTCTTTTGGCGATTACATACGCATTTAATTCGCCTACATACAAATCTATCGTACGTGAGGTCATTGAAAAGGATCGCATTGGTTTTTTTAATTCAATTATGAATGGTGGAACGGAAGTTATACAAATTATTGGACCACTAATTAGTTTTATATCTGTTAGTCACATAGGTGTACAGGGGGCTATGTTATTTAATTCCGCAACATTTATATTATCAGCAATAGCTGAGATGAAGTTGACGCGGCTCTGTCCATCTATGGATGAAAAAAACACAAAGAGAAATGTTTTTAATGAAATAAAAGATGGTATAATCTATTTGTTACATGAAAGACATATTTTCTATCTCGTGTTACTTTCTGCGCTCGTCAATTTTTTTCTTGCGGGATATAATTTGATTATTCCCTTTACTGATATAATAATTGTACAAGGGTTTTATAGCAAAGCTCTAATGATGCAAGCTGTTGGTGGGATTATTGGCTCGTTCATAAGTTCAAAATTAGCTGTTGAGATAACCGAGAAAATAACCACGCCAATTGTGTTTCTTGGATTAACAGGAGGTTTTTTGCTACTAGAGCCATTTATGGCAATAACTCAGAACATATACCTTTGTCTTTTTCCATTTATAGGGTTTGGCGTTGCATTGACGATTTTCAATATCCAATTTATGTCGTATATCCAAATTTGGGTAGAAGAGGCATACTTGGGTCGAGTATTTAGTGTTGTTTTTACTATTGCAGTATCCTTTATGCCAATTGGTTCTTTTGTCTTTTCTTCGTTTGGTAAAACAAATGATTTAAGTTGTTTCGCTTTTGTGGGTGGTGGGATTGTATTGCTTGCCGTTGTATTCTTAATTCTATTGCTTATTCTCCCAAAAGGGACCTAGTCGTTGCCATGATGAACTGGCAACTTTCCAAATGAGTCCCAATTACCGGTAGAAATATGATAAAGGCACCCGTGTGCAAAGAATATGAAAATGCTGTGAATACTTGTGCGATCCGAAGGGGAAAGAAGCCTAAACTCTCAAAGACTGACGGCCATAGCATTCTAGCACTTATGAACAAACAATCTGCCTAGACATCATCGAAGCGCCGAATTTTTCTGTGAGTATCAACATTGTCCGGTCATTTCTGAAAAAGTAGGGATAATGGTAAAACAATTATATAGAAAATAGCTTTAGTGTATTGGAGGGCTTTTGATATGAAGATTAACGAAAATTTTATATCCAACTGTGTTTCCGTCGGCTTTATTCAGGAATTCCTTGAATCAATTCAGACTGTAGTGCTCCTACGGGTTGGAAACCGAGAAAGTTCCAACTTTGACTTTATTCTGATCACATGTGGAGCCACCTTATTTGAAGCGAAAGAAAAAGTAAATTCGCTGCATCTGAAGAGTAGTGTAAGTGATGATTGCATACAGTTTGACTACTTAAACCATCTTTGGAGTTTTGCTATTTACACAAAATATGAACTTACCGAAAAACTTTTAAAGATATTTTCATTGCGCCTTTATGGTGAAATAAGGGGATGGGTGAAGGGATATTGGCTCCCAGAAGGATTTTTAATTGATATAATGAATGCGGATTTTTGCTATGGGGATTTTAGAGCATATGCACATTTAAAAGATGATTTGAGCGAGAAATGGGAAATGTATAGGTTGGAGCTTATAGAAAGAATCCAAGAGGAGATATTAATGAAAAACCAACTCCGCCAGAAATATCCGAAAGGATCCTTTTGGTTTGATCGGCTTACGTCTGACTTGGTATTGGCAAATAGTCGATTGGAAAACCTTACTTCAGGGCACAACGCAACAGGGTTTCACCACATGAAAATAAAAAGATAGGAGGTTGTTATTTTGATTTTGACACTAGGTACATGGGGATTCTATAAAACTGGGTGCCAAGAAAACATTGAAAAAGTAATAGCATACGCAATCAATCAAGGTGTAACACATTTTGATACGGCATTAGTATATGGAGAAGGTGATGCAGAACGATGCTTGGGAATGTTTTCTTCTGAATCCATTTCAATTACTACAAAAATCCCAGGAATGGTAAAACCAATAGGAGAGACTCCTATATCTCATTGCTATACCCGTGACTGGATATTACGTTGTACTGAGCGTTCCTTAATCAATTTGCACCGAATTGATACGCTACTATTACATAACTGGTCCTCCTTTTTTGAAAACTCCTATGAACTTGAATTTATTCTATATACGCTGGACGAAATAAAACGTAGCGGACTGTGTAAAAGAGTAGGAATTTCTTTACCAAACCATTTTAACAACATTCCAAGTGCGAGCGTTTGCTCCGCCTGCGATGTCATTATGTTGCCATACAATGATGAAAATCAATGGGCTGTAGCGGCTGCAAGTCATCTTAAGTCTCAGAATGTCGATGTTATGATACGTAGCATTTTCTTGAGTGGGCGACGTGTTCCGTGTGAGTTTTTGGGTCGAAGCAAAGTCATCAAATCTGCTAATTTTGCGGATGAATTAGTAATCGGAACAACTAGCTGTAAACATTTAGACGAGCTAATCAGTTTAATATAGCAAAAGAAGGGTGTAGCAAGATGGAGTATAAGGTGAAAAAACAGGATTGTAAAACAACCTTGATTGAGTGTGACAATGGAGCTGAATATTGTCTTAACACATTTACTTTTGCGAGTATTTCAGATCAGGAATCAAACCCTCTGTTCTGTGTTAGTGTATCAAACAACTCGTTTAGTATAGATTTGTGGAGAGGATGTTTGCTTGACTGCGCATACTGCCATGTACAGGGATGCTTCTACGATTTAATCGAGTCTGATTCCAAAATTACGATGCACTATGCGCCAGTGCGGCGTAATAACAGTACAATTCAGGAAGTTGTAGAATCTCTAGTACATCATCCCTCTTTTATACCAGACTATTCTTTGATTAGCCTATGTACCTCGTCTACAGAACCATTTTTAAATGAGGAAGTAACGAGTTCTACTATTGCAATTATGCTGGAATTTGTCAGAAAAGGATTTAAAAATCCATTCTGGATAGTTACAAAAATGGGTGGAATAGCAAACCATTGGGAGCCAGAAATTCGCGAAATAATCGAGAGCGGAAGTAAAATACTGATTTCTGTTTGCTGGACAAACAATTTACCCGAAATAGAACCAATGCGTGGAGATCGCTTTAAAAACCTTCGTTGGATGACAGACTGCGGCGTATTGTTGAATTGGTACATGCGACCTCTTGTAAGGGAATGGAATGCCTCAACAGAAAACTTGCGATTTATTATGGAAAAGGTTGGAAATTTGGACTTACCTTTTGTAAACATAGTCGCTGGAGGGCTTCGCTGGACAGAAGGAATCGAATTTGGAATGAGAATGCTGCACAATCTCCCGTTGCCTGAAATAGCCAAAGATGATAACATAAAAACTCTCTATCCCGATACTATAATAAATATTAAGAAAATTCATGATGAATTGTTGCCAGAGATTCCGCTGTTCTTCAAGTCTAGCTGCGCAGTAAGTCATGCATTGTCTTTGCCAAACTTAAATTGTTGGCAGTTTATGGGAGATGTAGTGCAGTGCGAAAATTGCCCTACTGAACAGTATATGCGCTGCCATCATATATTTAACCACTTGGATATTAATAGAATCAACGAGGAATTGACACGGCGTCAGTGTGGATGCCAAATTCTTTTTGAGGATGGCACATTCAGAATTGAATATAAAGTCCAGGAATATAAAGCGGTCTCAACCGCTAAAAAACAAGTTGCTTTTTTATTGCTCAACCAAATAACATAAAACTACATCGCGGAAAGAGTGGTATCTTATGCTTTGGATGGAAAATATAGCGCAGAAAGTACTAACAGAATTTCCAGAACGTGAGTATTACCATTGCCAATGTGGACTTAGTACAACAGGCCTTGCGCATTTTGGCAATTATAGAGAGATTGTCATCACTTACGCTGTTGCTCGTGCCATACAGCGGGCAGGAAAAAAGTCTGACATAATATTGTCATTTGATGACTATGATCGATATAAAAAATTGGCAACTGGAACACCTGAGTATTATCAAAAATACATTGGAATGCCTTGCAGCAAAATCCCCTCACCATATGATGACTCTATTTCCTATGCCCAATATTTCGAGGCTTGCACATTAAAAGATCTTGAGCTGTTATCGATTCCGGTACACCCAGTGCGTCAGCAGGAAAAATACGAAGGACAGATATACCGGAAAGAACTACAGAAAATATTACGGAACCGAACACAAATATTTGATATTATTTCTTCTTTTAAGACTCAAAAATTCTCAGAAACAGACCGATCAAACTTTATGCCGGTTACAGTATACTGTAGTTCTTGTGGAAAAGACAGCACATCCATACTTAGCTATGATCCGGAGACGGAGGTGCTTCATTATCGCTGTAACTGTGGTAATGAAGAGAAATCACCCTTTTATCAGTTAAATATTAAAAGTACTTTTAAAGTTGACTGGCCCATGCGGTGGACTGTTGAGCAGGTATCCTTTGAGCCCGCGGGAAAAAGTCACTGTGAGCCTAGTGGTGCATTAAAGGTTTCTTCTGAAATATGTAGATCAGTATTCAAGCAAGTCCCCCCCATTTCTATTTGTTATGAGTTTGTTTTTAGTGCAGGCGAGAATGGTAGAATGTCAAAAACTCATGGCTCAGTCATCACTATGGAGAACGCGTTACGTGTTTTTGGACGTGACATGATTCTTTGGATACTAGGATCAGTAAAACCTTCAGAACGGATTATAATTTCTATGGATATTAGAATATATGATTTGTATAAAAGATATGAAAGTTTTATTCGTTCAAGCAATCCTGATGATGTAGCGATGCGCACAATATTGCAAATTATGGAACCAGCTAATTTGCCAGATTTTTCGGCTATTTGTACTCAGTTGATAACGTGTGAATTGCCTGCAACTACACTATTGGAGAGAATGGGATATGAGCCGTCTTTATATGCAATCAATAAATATGAAAGAGCCTTATTTTGGGTGGAAAATATACAAAAGTTACACTGTTATCGTATAAAATCACGCTCATTACCCTTGTTGTCTACTGCGGATAGAACCCTGCTACAAGTATTATTGCAATGTATTCATCAAGATCCTGACCCAGAAAAAATACTTCAATCACTCTCTGTTGCTGTCGGAAGCGAGTGGAAAAAATGCTCTTCTGCATTGAATTTATCTCTGTTTGGAGAGCGGAAGGGGCCTCCAATTCGTCGTGTTCTGCACTATTACCCATTAAATCGAATTCAAGAACGGCTTGAAAAGGTTCTGTTGCAATGATTGCAAAAGAGAGATGGAATTAAATATCTCTAAAATACTAATCTGAACTTCTTTTGGCAAAATGCTTTTCTGTGAATACCAGTTCAATCTATCGTTTGCTGAAGGAGGCGAAATGAAACCGGTAGCTATGAAACACAAACAAACCTCCGAGAAATGAATACCAAACTCTCGGAGACTGATGGCCAAAATATTCTGACACTTACGAACAAACAATCAGCTATCACCTGTCTGGAAATCATTATAACGCCGAATCTTCCCGTGAGTATCGGCACGGTTTGGCGGTTTCTACAAAAGTAAGGATATCGCCGCAAAAAGAAATCACTCCATACCAGCGAACAAGAGCGGCCCCGATATGGCACAGAAGAGAAAAGAGTTGTACAGCCTTATATTGGGATTCAAAGCAAGTCACCTTGTTTTTTTGGGATGAAAGCGACAGTAACACAGATATGACCAGGGGCAGTATGCCTATTCGATCAGCGGGAGCAGAGCAGTCGATTCTGCGCCATTCTTCAAACCGAAGAGCACACGCATTCTACTATCGATTCAGTTGAACGGAACTTTACACCACTTTTTCTGGTGGGACAACTGTAGAGAAACCCAAAAAGTATCTGGGAAATGACTTGTTACCCTATCTGAACGGTGATTCTGTTCTCATTATGGATAATATAAAGTCTCACCAGGCCAAAGCTGTAAAGGCGCTCTTGGGATCAAGCCAACGTTCGGTATATCTATCTTCTGCCTTATAAGTCTCGACCTAAATCCTATTGAAAAACTTTGGGCAAAGGTAAAGGATCTTTTTCGCAAATTCAAAGCCAGATCTGCAGATGCACTGCCCGATGCCATCCGGAACGCTTTTAATACTGTAAAGCTGTCTGATTGTTCAAGACAGTTTCGTTCTTGGGATTATGTGCTCTAATTTTGAAAATCGCTATATAAGTCAACCCCAAAGATGAGTGGAGGTGGTAAAAAACAGACGGTTCAAAAGAGCATAGCAAAGTAAAGATTATTTACGATCCCAGATCCGGAATTCAAGTAGTCAGTCTTAAAATACTGAGTGGTACCGCTGCCGGGAGGGCTCCATGGCATAAATCAGACAAACCAGTTTCTTTGCAGCATTAGCGATGGCAACACTGTAATGCTTTGCCTCTGCTCGTTTTTTGGTTGAATTAAGACGCAAAGGAAAGGTTGGATAATAGAGACAAACATGTTTAGTGGCATTAAAGAATACATAGCGCAGGAATCTGGAGCCACGTTTCTCTATGTAATGGTAACAGTTTTTGAACTGTCCAAGTTGGTAAGTAGATGGTGACATTCCTGCATAGGCCAATAGTTTATCCGTAAGCGCCTCATGAAACCCCGTACTTGACAACAGAAAAGGACCGGCCAAAGCC
>OEQR01000050.1_pt1 | contig 18020 bp, 19 predicted proteins | sample 1539761 | NCBI WGS metagenome assembly OEQR01 (sample SAMEA3891879, study PRJEB23780) | metagenome | biome: terrestrial biome; feature: animal house; material: Caecal content | place: Italy | collected 2015-05-05 | reverse complement strand
CATGAAAGTGCTTCTGGCACTTTTTTTGTGGCCTTTTTATGAATTTGATTAAAAACTCCTTGATAACTTGTTTTGGGGGGTGAAAGGTAAAATGTTTTGTAGATGGAAAGCCAGTCAAGGAAAGTAGATCAGAAGCTGCATTTCTGCCGATTGAGGAAATTTTTGCTTTAGAACATTCCTAGAAAGACTAATCGCCAGAGGCTTGTTTCACGCTGAGACAGGAAAACTCCGGCCGCTACTGAACAGCTACTGTGAGCTCTTGGACAGCTTCAAGGCCGAGGATGGATTGTGCTGAGAGCGGCAAAAACTGAGAAGGGCAAAAACTACTCTCCCAACCAGAAGCGGGCGCTAAACGCCGTACTTTTGGATGGCCGCTTGGAACTGACCAATAATCTTGCCAAGCGTACGATGAAGCCTTTTGTGATGGCGCGCAAGAATTTTCTGCTCTCAGTCGCCTTAAAGGGGACCGATGTCAGAGTCCTATGTTTCGGCGTGATTGAGACCGTCAAGCGTAATGACTTGGATCCCTTTGGTTGTCTGTTGTTCCTGCTTCGGGAGCTGCCCAAGTTGAACGAAAACCCTGCCGAGGAATAACTAGTTCCACTGCTGTCCTGGGCCAAAAGTCTTCCCGCCTACTAATACTTTTAACCGTTCTGAACTTCTCATTGGAACTCTTTTCTTTATCCCTTATGGGGGATTATGGACCGATTACCTTCAAAGTAAAAAACGCCACGGAGGATGTGAAATTTTCGGTGATTCTATGTAGTCAATGAATATGAGAATAAATGTCAAAATTTTGATGCGTGACAATTGATTTCATTCGCTTTTGCGATTATACTTATAATGAGTTTGTATGTCCAGAAAAAGTCGGGTATTAGTCAAAGCGGGAGGTATCCAGATGACATATTTATCTATCGCACAAACCGCAGAACGCTGGGGGATTTCACCCCGACGCATTCAGGTTTTATGTCGAGAAGGCCGTGTGTCTAGTGCTGTACGGATTGGGCACTCCTGGGCGATTCCGGATGATGAACCAAAACCTGCCGATGCAAGAATCAAAAGCGGAAAGTATATCCAGAAGAAATCGGAGCCTGAGGAACAATCACAGCAACGATAGAACCTTTGGATCAGATTGAGAGATTCCGAAAAAGGGCGTACTACCCCTTACCACTCTGCCCAGATCGTCCATTCGTTGTACCATTTGACACGGCATTCTGTCTTGAAGCAGATTGATCCACCACAGAATGGTGGTATAGAGGTCACTTAGGAGGGGGATATTTTATCCTTGTAGAGAATTGAATAGCACCTTTTTATGTGCCGCAGTACCCCTGCATCATTGGAGATCCCCGCATCTCCTGGACGATTCCGTCCCCAAAACTTATAGATAGGGAGGCAAGTGTATGCCGACTTTAAGTGAGATATTTGATAAGCGAAAAATTCTGCTGTATCAGAATGAAAGTCTGGACTTGGATCATTATTATCAAGAGCCGTACCAGGATGAAGATGATGAGATCAAGGATATGGGAAAACCATTTGAAACGGATGAATCGAAAAAAATTCGCACCCTTGATTTAGCTAATGAAGATCGAACCTATTCCGGATTCAGCTATTTCATGGACGGTTCTCGCCGTACATATAAAATTGGCGATATGGTTCTGGAAGGAAAGAAAATCTTTCCCGTTGTTGTGGCGCAGGTCAGGGCAGGTTGCACGGAGCGTGATCGGCAGAAAAAATTGCACACGCATGGTTCTGTCCAGCGGAAGAATTTGCTTTTGCTCAGCGACAAAATGAACGAAGTGGATTTTCAGGAAATCCGCCAGAGAATCCTTAAAACTCAAATGGCTAAAGACTTGCAACTGGATATTGTGAAATATCACTTTGACCCGGCAAAGGATAATGTTCCGGTCAATGCGGCCATTGCTAAAGCCAACTCCATGATGCATGATGTGGAAATTGATATTTTGGGGAAAATGGTTAACTCTGGAGCGTTGGAACCGAATCATATGTTGATTGTGGATGGTCCCCTGCAGTTTCTTCGCCAAGATACTGGAAAACCTGAGTTTGCTGATATGTTTTACAATGCTGTGGGTGTATCTAAGAGTTTTGACCCGATGCTTCCGACCTCCAGCAAAAGCAAGCGGGGTGGAACTCAAATCGGTGCCGAACTGCTGAAACTAGAATATGGACAGAGGACACCTGTGTTTTTGAAAGAAAACAGCAGGCATCGTAAATTTGGCTGCTGGTACTTGAGAATAAGACCAAAAAACAGAGTGGCGGGTCCGCTTGAGGGAATTATTAAGGTTGAAAAGATGGCTGTTGAAGAAGATCTGGAACGAGATGGCCTGGATTCATCCGTGGTTGATAATATTTCTCTTTGGTTACTGAATGAGGGATCTCCGACCTGTTATGGGCGTGACGAGCGTTGGGCGAGTCATCTGTATCCTATATATTTAACCGAAACGCTGATTAAATCATCGTTTGAGAGTGATCTGGTGTTTATCAGCAATTTCAAACGTAATTTCCTATGATAGGGAGAAAGAGATATGAGTGATAGAAAATTGATCGGCAGAGTATCTGCGACGGAAAAATATCCTTCGTCCTGTGACGACTTTCAGTTTTGGCTTGCGGACGATGCGATTCTTAGTCCATTTGATATTGTTCGAGTAGAAAATAAAACAGATGACTCCGTAACCTATGGTGTCGTACAGGATATTCTGCATATTACCGATGGAACTGGTCATCTCAGCAATTATGTTTCTTCCGATTTCGGTAATGTGGATACTACCCCTATGACCAGACGACTGTCCCTATCCTATGCTAAAGTTTCCGTTATTCATAATACAAAAGAAAATTTTATGCCTGTATTTGAGGGCTCTCCCGTATATACTGCGGACAAAAAGGATATTGAAATTGCTTTGGGCCTGGACAATATTGCTGAAAAAACAGCAATTCCTGCTGGATTGATGAAAGCAAGTAATAATATAGAGGTTCCCATCAAGTATAACGGTGATTTCCTGATTGGCCCAGAGGGCGCACATATGAACATCTCTGGTATTTCTGGTTTGGCAACCAAGACCAGTTATGTCATGTTTCTGTTGAAAGCAATTCAGCACAAATACAAGGAGGATGTGGCGATTATCGTTATGAATGTGAAGGGCGATGATCTGCTCCACGTCCATCAGCCTAATGAAAAGATTACCCCAGCACAGCGGACGGAGTGGGATACTTTGCACATTCCATGTGAGCCTTTTGAAAACGTAAAGTATTTGTACCCCTTCCGCAAGCAGAAGGACAAGCTGTATGCCAATACAGCTTTACCCTTAGAAGATTTAGCTGAACAGTATCGAGAAAAGAGAGCATCCAACTTTGTGTACACATTTGAACACGATATTAGCAAGGTGGATATGCTTTTTGCGAATGTGGACGATCCCAGTTACACCATCGAATCCATTTTGAACTATATCGATTATGGTCAGGAATTTAGGGACGTTTCCAGTTGGGATGAGTTTAAAGATAAACTGAAAGATTTCTGCACCAAAGGCAGCGGTAAGAATAATGCTTCCAGTATTTTGATTCAGTCGTGGCAGCGCTTTAGACGTCTGATTAACAATTCCATCAATGATGATGTTTTTGTGAATTCGAGATCTATAGCAAGTGATTTGCATCAGGTGCATCTGTCTGACGAAGTGCTAAACATCAACGGCGGCGAAATGATGGTCGTTGATATTGCCGGTATTACGGAACAGCTTCAGTGCCTGGTATTTGGCGATATTATTCGCTCTGTCTACTCATTGAAGCACGGTGATTTCGATTCCGATGATCGCAAGAGCAAGAAACCAATTCCAAAGCGTATTATAATTTTCGTTGATGAGCTGAACAAATATGCTCCTTCCACATCCAGCAAGAACTCCCCGTTGCTGGCAAATTTGCTTGATATTACAGAGCGTGGCCGTTCTGAGGGTGTTGTACTGTTTTCTGCAGAACAATTTAGAAGCGCTATCCACGAACGCATCAAGGGTAACTGTGGTACGAATGTGTATGGTCGAACCAATGCAATCGAAGTATCTCGCCCAGACTATAAATTTGTTCCTGCCGTATACGCAAATATGATGACTCGATTGAAGAAGGGCGACTTGATTCTCCATCATCCTGTTTTCAAAACGCTGTTAAAGATTCAATTTCCGTTCCCGTCTTATAATCAGGGAGGTAGCAAATAATGGCTGAACCTGTAGCTGGCAAATTTTTGCTGGAGATACTGACAAAAGGTATGTATTCCAACCCGATGCACGTTTATCGGGAATATATTCAAAACAGCACGGATTCTATCGACAAGGCGATTGCGGATGGTATCTTGAATGGGTCCGACGCTGCTATCCACATTCAAATTGATAGTGCAGAGAGAAAAATTACGATCCGTGATAACGGTTGTGGTATTTCTGCCCAAAAGGTCAGAGAAACATTGTTGAATATCGGCCATTCGGATAAGAACGGTGTAGATGAACGTGGTTTTCGTGGTATCGGTCGTTTGGCTGGCTTGGCTTACGCAGAGGAAGTTCAATTCATTACTTCTGCTTATGGTGAGCCGGTAAAGACGATTATGACCTGTGATTGCGTCAAAATGCAGCAGCTTCTCCAAAAAACAAATACTGAAACTACTGATGTCATGGAAACATTCAAAGCTATCAGTAGTTTTTCGGAACCTCAGCCAGAAAAGGTAGACGAGCATTACTTTGAAGTTTGTATGATTGGAGTTCCTCAGGATTCCGGATTGCTTGAAGAAAATAATGTTTGGAGCTATTTGGCTGAAACTGCTCCTGTTGATTTCAATAGCCAGCAATTCTCCCAAGCACAGAAGATTCGGGATTACTTTGAAGATCGTGGTTGTCCGATCACTTGTTACAAAATTCTACGTGGTTCCAGAAAACTGCCAATTTACAAACCCTATTCTCGTTCGTTGTCTACCGGTAAGCAGGCGAAGACAAAGAATAAGGATTATGTGCGTGATGTAGAGTTTGTGTATGCTGAAGCATCAGATGGGCAACCCCTGTATATTGGCTGGCTTGCATTAACAGATTTTTCTGGTATCATCTCTGACGAATCGGTACAAGGTATTCGTTTCCGAAAAGGAAATATTCTGGTTGGCAATAATACTACATTTGTAAAGTATTTCCCCTCTGAAGGTCACAACGCAAACCGAATGTTTGCTGATGAAATTTATGCGTTGCATACGAATCTGATTCCAAACTCCCAGAGAGATGACTTCGAACCTAATGCCATTTATGGCGAACTGCGACAGGCTTTAGGCAAATGGGCAGGAGAAATTAATAAGAAGTACCGCCGTGGTATGTCGGAAGCTACCTCAGCCCTCAGACGACTGAATCAGTTGAATGCTGAACAGAAAGATCTAGAAGATAAGATAGACTCTGGTGCAATCACTTCCGATGAGAAGAGAGAACAGATTGCTGAGAAGCTCGAGCAAATTGCCAAAAAACGCGAGGCAGAGGAGAAAACTGTCCGAAAAGCGCAGGAGCGTGGTACATTCGATGTAGAGCGCAAGGAAACGGTAGAAAAAATTCTAGCAGAGACCGAGACTGCATCCAGGAAAATAACATCTCTCAACAAGAAGGTTGTCAATGCTGATTATGCAACCAAGCACGATCTGCCATCTTCCTATAGCCGGGATGAAAGGAAACTTTACCAGCGTATTATTGCAGTGATTGATACCTTCTTTACTAATGATCCTCAAACAGCTGAAAAACTGCGTGAGGTTATAAAAGCAGAACTGAGCGTGAAAAAGAAATGAGAGTTTTATTAGTCGAACCAAATTACAAAAATAAATATCCCCCGATGGGTTTGATGAAAATTAGCACTTATCACAAGATGCTGGGAGATGAGGTGCATTTCGTCAAAGGGTTTGATATGAAAGTGGATGAAGAAGTGTGGGACAGAATTTATGTGACCACGCTATTTACCTTCGATTTTGATATAGCTGTCCAGACCATAAATCACTATAAAATGTTGGTGAATGATATCAGCGATTTGTATGTGGGCGGCATTATGGCATCTCTTATGCCGGATAAAATTGTTGCAACAACAGGCATTGATCGATCTCATATTCTAACCGGCCTATTTACAGATACATCTGTGGTTGGAGATGATAATAATATCAATGTGGACGAACTGCCATTAGATTACGACATTTTGGAGCAAATAGATTATAAGTACCCTGCTGGTGATAACTATTTTGCATATACAACCAGAGGTTGCCCCAACCACTGTTCTTTCTGTGCCGTTCCCATTCTGGAACCAAATTTTCGTATCACTAATAATATCATCGATCAAATCAAAACCATCGACGAAAAATATGGCCCTAAGCAGCATTTGTTGCTTCTGGATAACAATGTATTAAATGCGGTAGATTTAAAAGGCTTAGTTGATGACCTTTGCACAGCGGGATTTGGTCGTGGTGCGAAATATGTCGATCCGGGTGCATACAATATTGTCATGATGCGCTATAAAAACGGCGATCGTGCCGAATTTCTTGACAAAAAGATGGCTGCATACCTGGAAAGCTTTAAGAAACGCATCAAATCCGCTGAGATGTTGGAAACATTTCTTCAGGTTGTCATCGGTGCAGAAGACGCCGAAGATTATGCCCAGTATATGCTGGATCATGAGGAGGAGCTTTCTCCCATCATTGAGAAATACCGTAGCAAGGCAAAGAAGGCCCGTTATCTGGATTTTAACCAAGGTGTTGATGGTAGAAAAATCAATGATGAAAACATGGAGCAGCTGGCTCGATTGGCAATCCATCCTTTGCGTATTGCTTTTGATGACATCAAGCTGAAGGATGTGTATTGTAAGGCTGTTCGCACGGCACACCGCCATGGAATCACTCAGATTTCAAATTATATCCTATTTAATTACAAAGATAAACCAGAAGATCTGTATGAACGCCTGCGAGTGAACATTGAATTGAACGAGGAACTGGGTATCCAGATTTTCTCTTTTCCAATGAAATATTCACCTATCAACGAAACAGACCGCACATATATCGGAGCAAACTGGTGTAAGAAATCTGTTCGTGCCATATCTGCAATCTTGCAAGTGACGAAGGGCGTTGTGGCTGCCGGCTCCAGCTTCTTTTATAAAGCTTTTGGAAACAATGTGGAGGAATACTATGAAATTCTGGCTATGCCCCGTGAGCTGATTATGTTCCGTTCCTATTTTGAGGAAAATGGTATAACAGCAGAGTGGCAGGAACTTTATCGACAGTTGACCGACGAGCAGAAAGAACGTTTGATGAAGCTGGTATCTCTTAATGTTAGCGAGCTGAGGAATACCCCTTGGCCAACTGATTTGGCTGATATCCTGGAGTTTTATCTGCTCAAATATTCCGGAAAAACAGAGCAGAATGAGGAAAAGTATGTGCAGATGTCACTGATAGACGATAGTGATATTGTTATTGAAGACTAATAATTATGGAGAGAAATAAGTTTCGCCATATTTTTGAGAGTACAATTGATTAAAAGGAGTGTCAATCTTTGAAGTTCTGCAATTTTCTTCTTCGTGTAAATGGCACCAGAGAAGCCTCGTTGGATGACTTCAAAGAGGTCATCCAAAAGGGACTGCATACATATAAACTAGAACGGCAAAAGTATCTGTATTCCATAGAAATGGATATTCTAGAGGATAGATTCTTCTGGATGTCCTGCGATTACGATAATGCGATTGGATTTCGTGACTATGTTGTAAACAAGGACACGGGAGATAAGGAGCCTAATCCAAGATCAAAGAAGCAAATTGAACCACGCCAGCAGTTTTTTGCGTGTTATGATTGTGATACGCATTTTCTATATATGAATGATATGACACGGCGACCATTTCTAAAACAATACCTAAGTGATGCGGTCCAAAAGAATTTTCAGATTAATAATGTGTACACATCTGTAGACGAGTTCTGCAACTGCATTAAAACGATACGAGGTTTCCAGTACACGCAAGTCGATAATATTTTTGGGAGAAATAGTGATTTGTTTGCCCAGGTGGGCAATCTCTGGGGCCAGGATTTGCCCAACAAGATTCAGATGAAGATTTCCTATGGGGATGTACCTGTGCATGGTGGCGGACGTCAGATTATTGACCGGATCAGTCATCACAAGGAGGAATTTGAAAATGTGATTATTATTGGCGGAGATGATGATGGCGTTGAGCATACATTTGACTTCTCGTCTGTATTGAAGCATATTGAAATTCATCCACTTAAAGACGAGAATGACCATCTTGACCCTGTAGAAGTAAGGACGCTGTTGCTGAACGAGTTGAGGTGAGCGGATATGTATAAACGCCACATACGATCAGTTGCATTGTGCTTTGGGGTTGTTTCGATTGCTGCATTTGTCTTTGAATTGGAGTACCATACGATTGCTGAAATGGCCGTAACGGTAGCATCTATTGCCATGGGCGTTTACATTGCAGCGGTGGCTTCATTATTGGGAAGCGAATATGCGAAAGAATTAAGGGTTAAGACCGACCCGGAGCATAGAAATAAAACGATGTTGGGGGTACTGGCAGACTATTTCCGATGGGCAAGTGTGTCGTGTATGATCCTGATTGTTGTTAGCTGCCTTTTTCTGATTCCATCCAATATTGATTTTCTACCGATCTTTCTGAAATTAGGAAGCTCTCTTTCATATGGCCTGTTTGCTACTAACATTCTGCTGGTTTGGTATATTCTCATTTTCCTCATCAATTCTTTGGGAAAAGCGGCTAAGCATACCTAACAAAACCTGACAAATAGAGGAATATGCTACTAGTGAGGTGAAACAAATGCCCAAGAAGATAGTAAGCGACGGACTGTGGAGTCAGGTTGAACCGCTCTTGCCAAAACATGAGCCTACATCTAAAGGAGGCCGGCTACGCATATCCGACCGGGCAGCTTCGATCTGAATATCTTTATTCTTAAGATGGGGATACCGTGGAAAGATCTGCCACAGGAGATGGGCTGTGGTAGTGGTATGACCTGTTGGCGCAGACTTCGGGATTGGCAGGAAGCTGCTATTTGGGAGAAACTTCACCATGCAAAAACGGAGTTGGTCTTGTTGAGCTTTCCTACACAGGGACTTCTATTTATCTCTACTAATTTTAGGGTAGTTTAAAGTTCGGCTTGAGCTAAGTTGTTTTATTTGCCTGTTTTCCCGCTAAAATGCCTCCTGCATTTTGTGCTTGAACTTCTACAAATGATTGCATGTGAAATTTATTTTCTGACCGTAAAACGACATAGTTTTCTTGACGTTGGCAAGTCCAATGCATATAATGATACTATCATTTTCCACTTTTTACCATTTTAACGAGCAGGTTTACATCATAAGGATGTAGAAAATCGCATTTTTATAAATAAAGTGGAGGAGCTTGTTTTACCGGTTTTTGGAAAATGATTTGCCCAAACAGGGCAAAAATGAAATCATTTATAGGAGGCGTGGATGAAAGCAAGGAAAGAGACTTGGACTGTTGTTTCGGTGTTTTGTCCAAACTGCGGCAAACACTCTCAGGCGCATCAATCGGCTGACGGCATGGTCAAAAGCAAATGCGTGAGCTGTTTGGCGGTTGCGGTTCGGAGAAAAATCGGTCGCCGTCATACTCGCGTTGATCTCTATGCTTCTGAGGAAGAGGACAGGAACAAGGATCTTGTTTGCTGTGGAAAGTGAATCGTAAGGGTATGCCGACGGAATGGTTGAGGTGAAACAGACTGCGTAAATCCATCTCCAGGTCACATACTGAAACATATATCCGGTGCGTTTAGCCAGACATTACATGAGAGGCCACCGGCAAGAAAGAGTTTCTACTGCATAGCAGAGGCTCTGTCTTGCCGGGGCCTTTTGCTTTTTCGATAAAATGATTCCAATAGCCAGAGTGCCAGCAAAAACAGGCGGAAAGGAGTATGTATGGGTTTTGATTGTGAGCAGTTTGGGGCTCGTGTCCGTGCGTTGAGAAAGGAGAAAGACGTAACCCAGGCGGAATTGGCAGAGCTGTTGAACGTAGAGAGCTATTATATCAGTCGGATAGAGCGAGGGCGTTTGGCGTGTTCTCTCGAGTTTGTTGTGGAATTGTCCAAGTTATTTGGCGTCAGCACAGACTATTTGCTGACAGGCAAAGAAACCAGCCTGACAAAGGAACAGCTGATCTCTGTGATCAATCAGCTTGAGGCGATTGTTCAGGAATAAAGGGAAAGTTTTTGAAAACTGGACTGAAAGTGCTAGAAACTAGCAGATTTAGTTCACGACAAAAGCAGAGTTCAGGCGTATAATTTGGGTGGAAATAGAAAAAGAACCTTGAAAAGTGAATAGCCACTCTTCCAGGCACAATCTCTGCGGCGAGAAGCCCAACTGCGGCAGATGCGAAGATCTCCCAATGGAGGGAGCAGAACCCGGCAGTAAATGAGAGATAGCTTCTCCCAAGGCGAAGATCCGCCGCAGAATGATGAGACTTCCGCCTTTGGGCGGCCCGGTGAGAACCACGGGGAGGCAAACAACCTATGGTACTGGTAAGCTGCCAGTCGTCTGAAAGAGTCCCAAACAGGACAGAGAGCCTGTGTTTCCGGGGGTGTCGTGGACAAGTACGGAAACCGATAGAACGGTGTGAATGGGGCATAGAGACCTGGTTTACAGCCGTAGGGCGGCCATGCGAGTGGCTCGCTGTTATATAAGCAGAAAGGAGTGGACGCAGGGATGAAACAATATAAGATGAAGCCTCTCAAAGCGGGTTGGCATTATAAGCGTGGAGACATTTATCTAGTGGACTTGAATCCGTGCCGAGGCTCGGAGCAAGGAGGGGTACGGCCCGCAGTTGTGGTGCAAAACAACAGCGGAAATTATCATTCCCCGGTACTGATTGTGGTTCCGCTCACCACCAAAATCAAAAAAGAAAACATGCCAACCCACTGCCTCATTGAAAACCGCTGCTTGCGGGAACCCTCGATGGCGATTTGCGAATCGCCCAGACCGATTGACAAAGAGAGGATCAAAGGATATATCGGTAAACTGACACAAGCAGAAATGAAACGTATTTCAGTGTGTTTGCAGGCGAGCTTAGGCTTGAAATTTCAGAATAAAGCGGGTGCTCAGTTAAATTAAACTAAGACTGGCTGGATGAAAAGGAGGACACCAGAGATGAATGAAAACCATACAAAGAGCGAAGTGCTGACGGTTAACGGCTGCACAGTGCGAATTACTTACGCATCGGAGAGCGATCAGATGGAAGGACTGCAGGAACTGATTCGGGAAACGCTGCGACAGGAAGCCAGGCGGCAGAGGTAGGGGCGTATCTCGCATCCTTGCCCTTGTGGAGGGTAAAAAGTAAAATAAAGATAAGCCCGTACCTTGACAATTCAAGATAAAATGTTTACTTCTTCGCCTACAAGAGAAGGAGAAAATTATGCAGAAACGAGTATACACTTTGTACCGGGTATCGACGAAGGGTCAGGTTGAGAAGGACGACATCCCGATGCAAAAGGAAGCCTGCAGGACTTTCGCCAGGGAACATGGTTGGAACATCGTGAAGGAATTCTCCGAGAAAGGTGTCTCCGGCTTTAAAAAGTCAGCCAAGCAGCGTGATCAGCTCCAGCAAATCCAGAATGCAGCTATGGCTGGGGAGTTCGATATTCTGCTGGTGTTCATGTTCGACCGTCTTGGCCGCCGTGATGACGAAACTCCCTTTGTGGTGGAATGGTTCGTTAAGCAGGGCATCGAGGTTTGGAGTACCCAGGAAGGTCAGCAGCGATTTGACAACCATGTGGACAAGCTGATGAACTACATCCGGTACTGGCAGGCATCGGGAGAGAGCATCAAAACCTCCGTTCGAACCAGAACTCGGATGGAACAGCTGACCGAAGAAGGACACTACACAGGTGGCATTGTGGCTTTTGGATACCGCCGAGTCAAAAACGGCAGGGTGAATAAACGTAACCAGGAAGTGTGCGATTTGGAAATCGACGAACAGGAAGCGGCAGTTGTCCGCTTGATCTTCCAGAAATACGTTTATGAAGGCTATGGAGCACAGCGCCTGTGCAACTACCTCTGTGAGCACAACATTATGGGCCGCGACGGAAAGAACATTCCCAATGTCAGCATCGTCCGTATGATTAAAAATAAGAGCTATACCGGTTATCTTATCAACGGAAAAGTTGAAACGGAGTGCCCGCAGCTGCGAATCATTGAGCCGGAATTATTTGAGCGGGCGCAGGAAATGCGTCAGGCTCGAAAACGGGAAAAGGGGAGCACACCCCTCAAACACAGCAGTCGGGCACTTCTATGCGGAAAGGTTTTCTGTGCACATTGTGGTAACCGACTGACGCTTACATCCAGCGGACGTACCCGGACCCGTGCAGACGGATCTGAAGTTCACGAAACACGAGCCCGGTACAGTTGCCATTACAAAGTCCGGCATCCCGGCCAGTGTGATGGTCAGTCCGGCTACGGAGTTACCAAGCTGGACGGAATCGTCGAAAGCGTTGTCCGTATGAAATTTGCAGAGGTTCGGGAGTGTTCCAAACAGAAACTGTTGGAAGAGATGCAGGCTGAGAACCTGGATCAAGCCAGAAAGCAGGTTGAAAAACTGGAACGCGATCTTCAGACCCGCAGACAGGAACAGGATGTTCTTAAAGAGGAAACCATCCTAGTCATCCAGGGCAAGAGTGCTTTGGATCGGAATATGCTGGCCGATTTGGTGGCTGAAAACAAAGCGGCTGTTGCTCAAGCCCACGAGGCTCTGAAGATGGCAAAGATTGAGCTGCAGGAAGTGGAAACATCCATCCAAAAAGCCAAACAGACTTGTGACGATCTGTTCACTTGGGCCAACGTTTATGAGGAAGCCGACTTTGGCCAGAGACAGGCGATCCTGCATCAGTTCATCAAAGAAGTTCGAGTCGGACGGGATTACGATGTGGAGATCATCCTCAATGTGTCGCTGGATGAATTTGAAGAGTTCAAGGCCCATGCGTGGTTTCCAGAGGATGCAAAAAAGGGTCAAATGGAGCGTAAACAAGCACCCAAAAACGTGTCCAGTGGCTCGAATGCCAGCATCGTCGTAATGGATGAAATCGGCGGCCAATCTTTGAGCATTATGCCGAAAACCATTGCACACGCTTCGATAACCTATGGCGGCTAATTTGTCTGGCAAAAAACGCAAAAAATAAGCCGCAGCGCCAAAAAACGCTGCGGCAATTTGGTGGACCTAATCGGGATCGAACCGACGACCTTACGGATGCGAACCGTACGCTCTAGCATGAGCATCGTAAATACTCCACACAAAAAGGAAGAGTTTTGAGAGAAATAAACGTTTTATCGAGGAATCAATAGGGCCCCTGCAGTTGGGGCAGAGAAACCGCTCTTCTCAGACAACTGAAATCGAGTTTCAGAAAAAAAGCGTGGTTCGGATACAACTCGAATGTGTGTCCATGTGTCACGTAAAAGTGAGATTGACGCTCGAATGCGCAGCATTTGAATCGTCTCTCAAAAGGCAAAATGAAACGAATCAAAGATGTTTTTTGAAAATGGACTTGAAGCTCAGTAAGAATGAGGTTGTCATGTTACGCACCCAAAATGGAAGGAGTTAGAAAGCAATGGAGATGTACTGAATCAAATGGGGTCAAAGGGACTTTAATTAAGTATAAAAATTTCCATTCTGACGACCCCAGACGTTGCCTCAGCACAAATACATAGTGGCCCTGATTTGCCAGGATATGGCAGATCAGGGCCACTTTTTTTGTTTCCCGAGACAATGGAAAGGAGTCAGTACGATGGAAGATCGGAACTACATCATGATCGACGGTGTTCGCTACCACGCAGACCGCCCGGCCGACTGCCGGTTCTGCCAGTTCTGGAAAAACAGGAGGCGGGGCTGCATCCTGGGCAGAGAGAACTGCTACTACCTGGCCCAGGTAGTCATTACCGAAGAAGAACGGAAGTGTGAGGGCTGCCGGTACGCGGTGGGCGCCCCCTGCGTCAGCGCCTGCTGCTACAAGGACCTGGAACGGGACCTGTGGAAGCAGCGTGAGGCAAAAGCTGCAAGGAGGAAGAACGGTCATGGGTAAGAAAACGGGAGACATCCGCCGAGCGGAGAAACTGATCCAGAAAAAAGAGCGGCAAACCAAAAAGGCTAAGCGGCCGGCCTGCTGCGGCAGCTGTGAATACAACCAGCCCAACTTCAAGTACAGAACCTGCCTGTTTGTCCGGTGTCCGATGGACAAGACCCGGAGGACGCTGCGGGACAAGCCGCTGCGCAAAGATAAGTTCTCGGCATAACGGAAGAACGGACGGCCCCTTCGGGAAGGAACGAAGGGACCTCTTTTGATGAACCAGCAACAGAGTAAAGGAGACTCAGTTATGGAAAACATGATGGCCAGCTTCAGCAGCAAAGAGTTTGGACAGATCCGCGTGATTCAGGAGAACGGCAAGTGCCTGTTCTGTGGGTTGGACGTAGCCAAGGCGCTGGGATATAAGCGTCCGGCAGATGCAGTTACCGCCCATTGCAAGGGGTCGGTGATTCACCGAGTCCTTACTTCTGGCGGCGCGCAGTCGATCAAGTTCATCCCGGAAGGCGATGTGTACCGGCTGATCGTCCAGAGCAAGCTGCCCACTGCGGTGCGGTTTGAGCGCTGGGTGTTCGATGAGGTCCTTCCCACCATCCGCAAGCACGGCGGTTACCTGGGTGAGTCGCTGATGGAGCAGATTGAGAGAGACCCGGAAATCCTTTTCCGCTTTGCCGATGCACTGGTCAAGGAGCGGAGGGAAAACAAAGCGCTGCGGAAAGAGCTGCTGAACCTGAAACCCAAGGCAGAGTTCTACGACGCCTTTGTGAATCCGAGAGACTGCACCAACATCCGGGCCACGGCCAAGGAACTGAATGTGCCCGAGCGGCTGTTCTGCAAGTATCTTCAGCATAAGAAATACCTCTACCGTGCCCCTGCCGGAAACCTGATGCCCTACGCGGGACCGTTCCGTCGGGGCCTTTTCATTGTCAGGGACTTCTACAACCGGGATACCGGTTTCTTCGGCTGCTACACCCTGTTCACTCCAACCGGAAAAGATGAGCTGCGCCGGCAGCTGGCCGAGATTGAGGCATGGCAGAGGTAGGATTGCCTCCCTGCCCACAGAATGACAGACACGGATGATCTAAGAAAGGAGAACCATCATGGCGAACTACTTCACTGGCGGACAGGCTGACCTGTTTTCTTTCTATCGGCTGCCCAAGATCCTCTTTGCCGACCCGCGGTTCCGCGGGATTTCGGCAGAGGCCAAAATCCTGTACGGCCTGCTGTTGGACAGGATGAGCCTGTCGGTGAAGAACGGCTGGCTGGACAGCACCGGCCGGGTGTACATCATCTTTACCGTTGAAGAAATTATGGAGAGCCTGGCCTGCGGCAACAAGAAGGCGGTGGGTCTGCTGCGGGAGCTGGAAGAAAAGGCCGGTCTGATCGAGCGCAGGAGGCAGGGCCTGGGGAGGCCCAATCTGATCTATGTGAAAAACTTTACAGAAGTGTCGGAAAGCAACTTCCAGAAGTGTCAAAACGACACCTCCAGTGGTGTCGTTTCCACACGGCAAGAGGTGTCAAAAGGACACGGTAATAAGACGAATCAGAATAAGACTGAGATGAGCGAGACTGATCCCTTCTTTTCCGGCGCAGACGCCGGAATGGAATCCGAAGGGAAAGACGACCGCGCTCTGTATCAGGATTATTTTTCTCAGGAGCTTGGCCTGGATGCTCTGATGGAGGCCAACCCCGAAGATGAGGATATGCTGCGAGAGATGCAGGAGCTTTTGGTGGATACCGTGTGCAGCCGTCGGAAGATGATCCGCATTGCCGGGGATGACAAGCCCTTTGAGGTGGTGAAAGGCCAGCTGATGAAGCTGAACAGCGACCATATCCGTTTTGTCCTGATGTGTCTGAAAGAGAACACCACCCAGGTGCGGAATATGCGGCAGTATCTGCTGGCTTCGCTCTACAATGCACCCATGACCATGCACAGCAGCTACGCGGCCCGGGTGCAGCACGACCTGAACGCAAAGTAACCGGCATCTGCCGGGTGTGAAAGGGGGGGGATGATTTGGCCCAAAAAGTAACCGTAATCGCCATAACCAACCAAAAAGGCGGCACTGGCAAGACCACGACCTGCGAAAATCTGGGGGTGGGCCTTGCCATGGAGGGCAAAAAGGTTTTGCTGGTGGACAACGACCCCCAAAGTTCGCTTACCATCAGCATGGGATGGCCCAAACCCGATGAACTGGACACGACCCTTGCTACCCTCATGGGCAAAGTGCTGGAGGATAAGCCCATCCAGCCGGGAGAAGGAATCCTCCACCATGCAGAAGGTGTGGATCTGATCCCGTCCAGCATTGAGCTGGCAGGGATGGAGGTGGGCCTTGTAAATGCCATGAGCCGGGAAAAGGTCTTGAAGCAGGTGCTGGAAGTCAACAAGCGATCCTATGACTTCATCTTGCTGGACTGTACCCCCAGTCTCGGTATGCTCACCATCAACGCTTTGGCCGCAGCAGATAGTGCTCTGATCCCGGTACAGGCACAATATCTGCCCGCCAAGGGCCTGGAGCAGCTGCTACAGACCATCAGCAAGGTGCGAAGGCAGATCAATCCGAAGCTGAGGATTGAAGGCATCCTGATGACCATGACCGACAGCCGAACCAGCTTTGGAAAGGAGATCGACGCATTGGTCCGGCAGGCGTATGGCGGCAAAATCAAGGTTTTTGACCAGGGAATACCTCGGTCGGTGCGGGCAGCGGAAACCAGCGCCGAAGGCAAGAGCATCTTTATTCATGATCCCAAAGGCAAAGTGGCAGAATCCTACCGCGCCCTGACAAAGGAGGTGCTGCATAATGCCGAAAAGCGGCGCAAACATCAGCTTGACCAGCTACGATGACATCTTTTCCACAGAGGAAAGCCGCCAGAGCGAGCAGATTCAGCAAATCTCCATCAGCGACCTGCATCCCTTCAAAAACCACCCCTTCAAGGTGCTGGATGATGAGGCTATGCAGCGTACGGTGGAGAGCGTGGCTCAGTTCGGCGTATTGGCCCCGCTGGTTGTCCGACCACGGGAGGAAGGAGGTTATGAGATTATTTCAGGCCACCGGCGGCAGCACGCCGCCGAGCTGGCAGGGCTGAAAACCCTGCCGGTGATTGTCCGCAACATGGACGATGACCAGGCGGTGATTCAGATGGTGGACAGCAATTTGCAGCGCGAGAGCATTCTGCCCAGTGAGCGGGCTTTTGCCTACAAAATGAAGCTGGAAGCTATAAAAAATCAAGGTGCTAGGTCAGATTTAACTTCGGGCCAAGTTGGCCCGAAGTTGCGGTCAGATGAAAAGGTAGCGCAAGATGCAGGAGAAAGTAGAAAACAGGTTCAGCGCTTCATCCGTCTCACCAATCTGATCCCGGAACTTCTGGACCTAGTGGACCAAAAGAAAATATCTTTCAATCCCGCTGTGGAGCTGTCGTATCTGACAGACCCCGAACAGCGGGATTTTTTTGAGGCCATGCAGGACACCCAGAACGCTCCGTCTCTGTCCCAGGCTCAGCGGATCAAAAAGCTGAGTCAGGAGGGGCGGTGCAGCTATGAGGCCATCTTCGACATTATGGGCGAGGAAAAGAAGGCCGAAATGGACCGCGTGACCATCAAGAACGACGTACTGCGCAAGTATTTTCCCAAGTCCTACGTAAGCGCTCCATAATCCCCCGTGAGGGATAAAGAAAAGAGCTCCCATGAGGAGCTCAAATCGGTTGAAATTATTTGAGTTTGCAATACTCGGGAAGGTTTTCGGCCCAGGGGAGCAGCGGAACCAGTTGTTCCTCGGCAGGATTTCCGCCCAGTTTGGGCAGCTCCTGTAGCAGGAACAACAAGTAACCAAAGGGATCCAGGCCATTGCGCTTGGCGGTCTCGATCACACTGAAACATAGGGCACTGGCATCGGCACCCTTTGCGGTGTCGCAGAACAGAAAATTCTTGCGCGCC
>OEQR01000049.1_pt1 | contig 18616 bp, 21 predicted proteins | sample 1539761 | NCBI WGS metagenome assembly OEQR01 (sample SAMEA3891879, study PRJEB23780) | metagenome | biome: terrestrial biome; feature: animal house; material: Caecal content | place: Italy | collected 2015-05-05 | reverse complement strand
ACTGAGGATCAATTCATACTTTTCGCCATTGAAGCCCAGCTCAAAGGAAGTATCACGCAGGGCCGTCTTGAGTGCATTCCCGCATTTTTCAACCAGTTCTTCGCCGCGCTGGTGTGTTTCGTCCGTATCTATGATTTGACGCAGTTCTGCCTCAATCTGAGAAAAGGCTGCCCATGCTTCCTGCGTCCTTTCACGGAAGTTCTTTTCAAAGCGGGGCAGGGACAAACGACGGCGGCAATCGTTTATGTACTCCTGAGTATCTTTGTCTCCGGGGCGGGCTTTCAGGGCCTTTTCAAAGTAACGCAGGGCGGGGCCTTCCTCATCCAGACAGTAATAGGCCAAAGCGATTCGATAATTCCAGCAGTGATCTTCGGCAAAATACTCCTCATGGGGAGCCAGAAGTTCCAGCGCCTTTTCAAAAGGCTCCCGTTCTCCTATATGTGCAACGGCAATATATGCCTTGGCCAATTCGCTGTCCAGTTCCGGGGTGCGCTCCTCGGCAGGAATCGCTTCCAGGGCGTCGATTACCTTCTGCGCTTCATCCTGTTCAAACCATTGCTGGCATTGTTTCAATAAATCCATATCATGATCTCCTTTTCCATCTTCGGTAGGGATAGGTTTCACTAATAAGCAGAGCTTGTAATTTCAAAGCTAAAATTCATATCTGCATTTATGGTGGCTTCTTCATTTGTGGCTGGTTGTATCACAAACTCAAATGTAGGTTCATAGTCCCCGTCCTGCAAGGTTTCTCCACCCAAAATCTCGATATGATACCAGCCATTTGCAAGCTCAATCATCGGCTTCTTATGCACTCTATAGTAAGAAATCAGATCTTTCACCTTTTCAGGCGTAAACTGTTCCAATATTGGCCATGTAAAAAGCATCAGCATATTATGATCTACTTTGAGGGAATAGCCACTTTTTCTAAGCTGCAATCGGTTTCTTTCTTTGCACAGCTCCGGTCTATCACCAGAGAGATTGAACAATATGGTATAGGGATAGTTTTCAATACCGGTCATTGGGATTACAATTCCTTCGGCAAACACCCTGTCGCCGCTTTCGTTTGTGGTAAACTCCATCGCTAAATCATCTGAAAGATGATTTGCCTGCTTCCAGTCCTCCAGCAACAAAATGTCACCAAGGAGAAAATAATTAACAAGATCGTTTAATACTTCCGTAAACCTATATATCATCCATTATGCCTCCCTTACAATCCTGTCCGCTGCCAGCCGTCCAGCCGCTCCTGCACCGCGTCAATCATCCAACCCTCGCCCACGCGCTTCATGAGAAAGCGGCGGTCAAAGCTGGTATTTTTCTCTCTGGTGTAGATGTAGAGCTTGTTCTTGGTGATCTGCTCCGCGTCAAGGAATTCTTCCCCGTTGTAGGTGCCCTGGGCGCTGTATGAGAGGGCCAGAGGCCGATAGCCCAGACGGGGCTTTTCGCTCACATACTTCTCCCAGATCGCCAGCAGGCGGGGCACAGCCTCGGCATCTTCAAACCCGGCCTGCTCCATATACCGCTCCCATTCCGTCATTTCGGCAAAGAAAGCGGACAACACCCTGCGGCATTCCTCCGCAGCCTGTTCGTCCAGCTGGACGGGCTTTTTGGCCTTTTCCCGCTGGAGCTGGGAGAAGTGTTCCATCTGCTCTTTGGTGAATTGCACATGGGCTACCGGTTCGATGTAGTTGTTGCTGGCGACGGCCAGCAGGCCCTCATAGGTAACGGCGGTATGGTCTATCTGGATGTGGGAGAGTTTGGGGATGGAGGCCGCCTGGAGCAGCCCGGCATCATCCAGCCTGGTGCGGTTGAGAGTGATAAGGTCCAGCTTGCAGCCTTGCAGGGCGGACAGACCGCTGCCGTGGATGGCGGCATTGCCGTCCAGCAGCAGATAGCGCAGCTTGGGCATGGCGGAAAAGACAGGGAAACAGCCGTCAGTGAGGGCGCCGTCCTCAACGCCGAAGTTGGTCATGTTTTTGTGTCCGGCAAAAGGGGAGAGCAGGTCATCCGTCACCGGATAGCCTTTCACATGGAAGCCCACCAGGGTGTAACCGGCCAGCCGCTCCATGATCTCTGCGGTCAGCTCCGGGACTTCAAACTGCTTTTCTCCGTCTAAGGTCAGGACACCACTTACCCAGTCTGCTGTCCGTGCCCGTTTTGGCCATTCCATGGTTTGCCTCCTTATGCCTGTTCTTTGTAGCTGGATTCAATGTCGATGAAATGCACATACACGGCGCAGACTTCGCCCTTTGCGTCATAGCCGAAGTAGACCGGATAGTAGCCGTCGCCCCAGCCGGAGGCGAAGATGGGCAGATTGCAGTCGGTGTCCGGCACGGTCCAGTTGAGCCAGTCGCCATAGCTCGATTGATATTGGGGCTGGGCCTTGGCGTTCTCCTCCAGCAGGTCGCAGAACAGGTCGTTATAAGGGTCGATATCCGGGTCTTCCTCCAGCCGCTTGGCCCAGTATGTCTTGAAGGCTGCCTGGGTCTGGATGTCCGCCACACAGCCCATCCCGGCGTCTACGCCAAAGCCAAAATAATCGTCCTCGCCCAGTTCCTCGTTGAGATCCTCTTTGCCGGTCATGGCCAGATCATAGCGGACAGGCTTCTCCTGGCTGATCTCCACCTTGGCGCAGGCATAGCGGTCACCGTATTTTTCGCTGGGCACCACGCAGAGCTTTACTGGATAAGTCCCGGCAGGGATTGTCTGGATGAAGGGCAGCGTGTCTTCCAGCTCCACCAGCGGGTCACAGGCGAAGATAGTTCCGGTAGGGAAGTGAACTGCGCCGATGTCCAGCACGTCTACTTCCATAGTTCCGATTGCTTTTTCAGTAAAATAGGCTTCTAGGTCCGTTTTGCAGGTCAGTTTGTCTTTGATGGTTTCATATCTGTTCATCCATTCGGCAGTCGGCATACTTGTTTCCTCCTGTTGTTTCGGTTTGAGCATAGGTCAGCTCTCTACGATGCGAACCGGTTTTCCTCCAATTTCAATTTCCAGCTTTACGCCGTAGTCTTCCGCCCACGCAGGGCACTTACTGAGCAGGGCCAGGATGCGCTCATCCGGTTCCCGACCAAGGGTCACCCGCAAAATCACGGACCAGTCCCCATATTCCCTTTGAAATTCCTCGCTCTGGGTGTGGTTCAGGTAGCCCTCCATCTTGTCGAGCAGGGCCTTCTGTGTTTCCGGGGAGCCGTCAATGAACCCGTTGCAGACGAGGACCATTAAAACTTCCTTTGTTTCGGGTTTTTCCGCCAGAATGTCGATCTTATCCAGGTCGCCAAACATATTTTCAATGGACATTGTTTTCACCAGTCCCTTTCCCGGATGGCTTCCTCCATATCAATGGGAATGCCAAACCACTTCAAAATGTAGGCAACGGTAACGCCGATGCAGTCCCGTGCCACCGTTTCAATCTCGCTGTCGTTCTCGTAGAATTCGTCCTGGAGGTCATTGATGCCGCAGACCGCCTCATCCAGCGTCTCCTGCACTACTTCGATGTCGGTTTCGCCGCTCTCCAGTAGCTCGATGACCTTCTGTAGTTCATCCTTTACCTTGTCTACCAGAAAAGTAGGATAGTAATTGTCCTGATACATTTCGTCCAGCAGTTTGTAATTGGGGTCAAATGCTTTCATAGGGATTGCTCCTTTCATTTTTCCTGTATTGCTTGCAACCTTTCCAGCCACAGCGGTTCTTCAATCATCTCATCGTTTTGGTAAAAATGTTCCCTGTCACGGGCAAGATGATCGGCAAGCGGAGGTGCGTCCAGCGGGGTGCATACCGTAAAACTGTCCCAATCCGCCCCCTTAATCTCCCGGTTGAGGTAGTACACCCGCCTGGTATCGCGGGAATACCAGTGACTGAGCAATTCCCATGAGGGGAGATCTGCCTTGGGGAGCTGCTTACCGTAAGCATAGATCCGTTTCTCATCCCTGGCAAAATAGGTGTCACCCAACGAGCGGAAAGAGGAAACTTCCGCGCCTTTGATGATCTTCACCTTGCCGTCTCCGTTGTGGAAGTAGACTTGCCGGCTGTCCTTTGCATATCCCTGGGGCGCACCCGAATCGTTCAGGCCATTGTCTAATACCTGGAAGACTGCCAGCTCTACATCCGGGACTCTCCCGCTGGTGGTGTAGACGGCTGTTTTATCCATCGCGTAGGCATAGTTTAACACCCGAAACGATGCCGGGTCTGCTCCACGCAGGCGAATCCCGCCGAGAAAGCAGGCCGTAGAGGATTTGCCCCAGTAATGCCAGCAGCAGAAGTCTTTGGGCGAAACACCCTTCAACAAGCCGTTTTCATATAGGCCAGAGAAATAAACGGCTCCATCTTGAAGGAAAAACTCATTGTCCACCGGCTCTATGTTTGTGATCGGCTGCAGCAGTTCTTCATGATCTGTTATGCTCAGCTCGATTTCGTCGTCGCTGTAAACTAAGTAGAGCCCATGAGGAGCCTTTCTATCGAAATGCAGTTCAATGTCATGATATTTGAGGATTAGAGGTTTCCCGTCGCTTCTCATGGTGGAAACAGCATCGGGCTTGCCGAAAATTTCTATCACCTCATCCTGTGACATTCCAAATTTCAGAGGTGAAATGTTCTGGGGATTCTGCAATATTTGATTGCGCCAAGCCGTAAAGTTCTGTTTCATGATTTTAATAGCACTGGAGGATCAACCAGATCCGGTTAAAGCGGCGGACGGCCAGGTCCTCTTTGGTAATGTAGAAATAGATGTGCCCGCAGTCTCCGAACATCAGCTCAAAGTCGCCAAGCTCCACGATATCCAGCTGGAACAGCAACATCCAGCGGTCACGGGCCGTTTCTTCCGCCCGCTGACGGACCTCCTTGGGGATATTGAGCCAGCCGTTGCCCAGATAGTAGCCCTGAGTCACCAGGTCGCACTCGTCAAACATGCTGTTCTGGATCACATCGGGCCAGCCCAGCAGCTGGGAACGGTCATCTGGGTCCTCGGGGTCCTCGCCAGTCAGCTCCTCCCATGCTTTGTTGAAAGCGTCATCATCTTCCTCGTCCGGGAACATCTCGCTGAAGTCCTGCCAGGAAGGATAGGAGGTCTTGGCATCCAGCTTGATCTTGACCATGGGAAACTTGAAGTCTTCCTCCATATCCGCCGGGAAGTCAGCGGCGGACAGCGCGGACATGTCCTTAAACCAGTAGACGCGGGCACAGCCCTGATCCTTGGGGTCATAGCCCCAGCACTGGGTATCCGTCTCATAGAAGAAGGAGAGCAGGCCGTGGTCGGGCAGAAGATGCTCCTTATCAAACTGGGCCAACTCCGCACAGTTGAACTGAGCCAGAAAAGTGAGAGGACGATTCTTCACCACATGGTCATAGCTCTCGCCCTCATAGGTGGGCCAAACGAAGTCCGGCGGCACATCCGGCTTCCCGCCGAAGCGGGTAGCGCCCAGCTTGTATGTCTCTTTTCTGGCAATTTTCAGCTGAATGCTGTTTCTGCCCAATGACTCCAGTTTTTCTTTGATGCTCATGTCAGTTCCTCCTTGAAGAGTTCTTACAGCTTTCCATCCAGTGCCTCAACCGTTTTCATGGCAGCGGAATCAAATTTACACTGCCGCAGGTCCCGTTCGATCAGGGCAAACACATCCGGAAAGCACTCGATCTCATCCTGATACTCATATTTCGCATACAGTTTCCCGTACTCGGAGATCCAAACCTCCGCCGGGTAGTAGTAGCCGATATGACCGATAGGCTGGCATTTTTCACCGGCAGCCTGTTCGATCTCTGCCAGTTCACAGCCGGACATATCCCGAAAATAGGCTTCTTCCAAATGGTTTTTGATCCCGTTGACCAGGTAAGGGAACAAAGCGAATTGGAAGTCAGCCGCCCAGCTCAGTTTTTTCTGCTCCAGGTACCACTCACAGCACAGGCCGAAATACTTGCGATAAAACCGCTGGGTAGTCTTCATCATCGGGACGCCATGATCGGCGTAATACTTCTCCGCAATGGAGATGTCCACTTTTCGCCCTTCCTGCCATCCGGCGTACTCCATCAACTGCTTGACCTTGCTTTTGAAATCGCCGGAAATGGGGATGCGTTCTTTGATCATGGTGGTTACCTCCATTACCAGATTTCAGACATTTACAACTCTGCCACAAACTCATAGGAAACCGCAATAATGTTGTAAACATCATCGTATGTAAACAGCCGGTAGTGCCGATAGATGCCTTTGTCAAAGTCCTCCCGCACCGGCAGAGACTTCAGCCAGGTGCTGTCCTCAATTAAATCGAAGGAACTGCCATCCAGATACTCCGTCCCAGCCATATTTTCATAGGTGTCCAATTCACAAGTAAAATAGGCCAGCACCTGCCGGAAGGTGAGTGTATAGGGAAACCAGTCTTTTTCGTCCCTGCGCTGGGAGATTAGATGGCCATTGATGTCCCCCGTAAAGGTCAGATTGTTCAGAGCATCCTGTTTCACCTGATCCAGATAGATGCAGTCCCGTCCCTTCAAAACACCTAAGCAGGTATTAACAGCAGCCGCTTTTCCCATAAGTAACTCTCTTTCCTCAGCTCTCATGGGTAATACAGAAAATCTCCTTGTTCAAGTCAAAGTAAATCACCATCAGCTCGTCGGTAATCTCCGGGTTGAAGGACAGATCTATAATGAAAACCTGTTGATCCATCTCGTCATCCACCAGACTGCCGAACCGCTTGAGCTTCAAAAAGTCCACCATCTCGGCAAAGGACAGCTTGGATGGGTCGGTTCCCGGAAAAAGTTCCGCCGCAATATCCGGGCCTACATCGTCCCGGTGGAACTCCATGAAAAATGTCACAACGCTATGGTAGCGGCTGTCCTCGTCCGCCAGCGCCGCTTTGATGGCGGCTTTGGCCTTCTCCGCCAATTTCTCCGCCTCATCCAGCATTTTTCCCACCGCATCCATGGCAGCAGGATCGCCGGTCAGTTCTTCCTCTACATCGAAGAGAAAGGGTAGTCCCGATTCCTCGGGAAAGTTGAAGATTTCCTCGCCGGGTGTATATGTAAAATCAATGCGTTTACAGTTCAGTTTCATCTCTGCGCCTCCTTATCGGTTTTCCAAATGGGGTAATGGAATTGGCGAATAGACTACGGTGTCTCCGTCATTATCCATTTTGAGAATGACAGCAAAATCCGCTACATTGCTCTCCTGTCCCTTTGGGAGAGGAAAGATCAGTGGGGGGCAACGCAGGGCAGCATGGTTCGTGGTTTTATTCCAATCCTCCATGGCCGCAGATAAAATGGCGTCAATGTGTGCCAATACCTTCTCAATAGAATCCGCTGATATATTATAAAAAGCGGGGTTTTTATGATACTGCTCTGTGATAAAGTTTTTATAGGATTGCACTGGCATAAAGCAAAATTCCCAATCAAGGGGATGCAGCCCAAGCCAGTACTCATGCAGTTTCATAGGCGTCTCCTTACCCCTCAATGTTGGCAGTTTTAAGGCCCTTTTTCAAGGAGCCGTAGACCGTCACCGCATGGTCGGTGAACATCTCGTCGCAGTCAAACCAGGCGGTGAAGCTGCCGCCGGAGGTGACGGACAGGCCGGTCAGGCTGATTCGCCGGGCAAATTCCTCCTCGGTGATGGGGTCTGTTTCGGGGTCACGGGGATTTTCAGCATCCTGGGAAAGCCAGTTGTTGGCCAGCTCGGTGAGGTTCTTGGCTGCAAGCTCCCGCATGGCCTTGTCCCAGGTTTCACAGTCGGCCAGCAGCTTCTTGGCGGCGCTGCGGGCACGGGTCCAGGAGGGCTTGCTCGCGGCATTGACTTCCAGAGAAAGGCTCACATCCTTTTCGCACCACTGGATTTCGCCCTCGAAGGTATCATAGTCCTTGTCCAGTGTCAGTTCTCCCAGCACCTGGTCCTGGATTACCACCGGCTTATGATATTCCTCCAGAACGGCCCCGAGTTCCGGGCAGTCCTCATGGGCCTTGACCACCTGGGAGATACACCAGGGCCGCACCACCAGATCCTTTGCCCATTCTTCCTTCATCCGGCGAATCTTCAGGCGGCAGATCTGCTCGCTTTGAAAGCGTCCCCAGCCCTTGTCGCCATTGCGTTCCTCGTCGGTGACCGGCCAATCCAGCCGTTCCTCTTTGGTGCTGACCTTGCCGGTGTCACAGAACACCATGCCCAGCGTCACAACGGTCATTTCCCAAAATTTGCCTTTCCAGTTATATCCGCCCCCGATGCAGCGATTGATCAGGGCGACCACTTCCTGCTCCTCGGGCTCGTACATCTCATAGAATTCTTCAAACATCGGTGTAGCCTCCTTTACAGCAGTTCCAGCACCGCGGCAGCGGGCTTGGCAAACTCTGCCGGGACTTGCTCCAATACACCCTGGTAGGCTTTCACTGCCTGCCAAGAGTAGTAATAGAAGCTGTAGAACAGGTCATCGGGGAAGACCTCGTCCTCCTCGTAGCGCATCTCATCTTCTTCCTCGTCATATTCCTCCGACCACAGGTATTCTTCCTTCAGCAAATCGGAGAAGCAGGGGAGGGGAGAGGTGTGTTCCATCTCATCCCCATCGTGAAAGCACTGGAGGATGCAGGAGAAGAAGTCCAGCAGCTCCCCGGCCAAAAAATGGGCCGTGGGGTTCCGGCTGCTCTCTGCGAGAGTCTTCGCCAGAATCCGGCTTAGAAACACCATAGCAAAGGGAGTGGCGTGCCACAGAGTACTCTGGTGCTCCATGTTGGTGGTGAGTTCGTAGAGGGAATCTTTGCACGGTTCCAGATCACCCATCTGTTCCAGTACCGCGAAATGCTCCGGGAAGTCCGTCCTCCGGCCATAGGCGGTGGTGAGCCGGTGCCACGGCACATCCGTGACCTTAAGATGGGTAATGTAGGTTCTGTTTTCTTCTGTCATGTTGCCGACCTCCTTTATTCTGCTGTCTGGCTGCGGTACTCCTTTTCCAGCGCGGTGTACCACCGATTCAGCATGGTTTCCAGACTGGTTTTTCCTTTTCGATCAAAAAAGGCAAGGAACTTGTCCAGCAACTCAGGAAACAAATATTTACCAGTATTTGTCAAGTCTTGGTTGATATAGACCATCCGCAGGATACGACCCTGCCGGTCCAGAGGGTTCTTTTTCAGAAGTCCCTTTTCAAAGCAGAAGCGCAGGAATACCACATTCTCGTCGTAGAAGTCCTCCACCACTGCTGCGCCAATGCTGGTGTATGTGATGTCGTACACCAAACGGCTCCAGTCAAATTTCTCAGCATAGAGCAGTTTCAGCGCCTTCGCCCAGTGTTCCTCCGGGATCACCAGCATCCTGTGCTGGGCGGTGCTGGAGTAGCCGCGGTAGACGGGTTCCGGCTGCCCCAGCAGTTCACTCACGCTGTCGGCGTAGACGAAGCACAGCTCCTCATCGAACAGGCCGCCGATGAAGTTGCCGTTGCAGTACAGCATATAATTCTTGGACTTGGCCGGAGAATAAGAGAGGTTATATTCCTGCGAGTCCAGGCTTTTATGTACCTTGTTCAGAAAGTCTATTGATGTCATGGCTTTACTCCTCAAACTCGCCCTCGATCATCCCGTTCAGATACCGGCCGGGATCTGCGATGAAGTCATCCCATTTGGCCAGAGGGTGGAATTCCTCATGCTCGATGTCCAGATACCACAGCTTTTTGTCCCTGGGGTTCCACAGCAACAGATAGTCGCTGTAGTTGTCCATCTGCGCCATCAGGGAGAGCAGCTTCTTCCGTTTCCAGGTCATCTCCTGCACATCCATGAAGGAGTAGAGCTCCGCCCACTTCACCCATTCCTGATCCGGGAACTCCAGCCGCAGGGGGCCGGTCTTCAAGTATTCCACCAGCTTGGCGGGCAGCTTGTAGGGCATGAGCTGCCGGAGCTTTTCCTGCTCGTTGTGCCATTCCTCCGGTTCCGGGGCTTTCAGGTAGTCGGCCAGCTCCTGATTCTTGTTCTGCACTGCCACGGTGTAAGGCCGGTCGCCGTATTTGTCAACAAGGGTGATATCCGCTCCCTGTTCCACCAGCCAGCGCACCATGGAGAAATTGTTGGAGCGGGCGGCCTCGGTGACAGGGGTGGAGGCGTAAGGGAACACCATGTCCGGCTTGTGGTAATTGATATCCGCCCCTTTTTCCAGCAGCAGTTTGGCAAGCTCGGCCTGTCCATCGGACACCGCCGCCCGGAATGCCTCGCCGCCAAACTTGTCCACTGTGATCTCAGCTTGCTCCAGCACCTGGATATTCTCCGGGCGCCTGCCCCAGCGCACCTCCTGGAAGGCCCGCTCTTTCTGCTTCGGGCTGAGTTTTGCGGCCTGTCCCGCAAAGAGCGCCACCACCTCCGGCCCGCAGCAGCGGGCGGCGGTGAGCAGCAGGGGCTGTTCCTCTGCCAGACCGGGGTCAGCTCCATGCTCCAGCAGGAAGTGGATCATGGGTACATCATTCCGAAAAACCGCGATCTCCAATGGCATCAGCTTGATGTATTCGCTGATCTGAATGGGAACATCCAGATCCAGACCGCCCTGGAGCAGTGCCTCCAGCTTGGAAGTGTCATGGTCACAGATGGCGGCAGCCGTTTCCGGGAGGGTCTCCCAGCGGCCAATATATGCAATTTGGTACATAAGGCACCTGCTTTCTCTATCCTACAATGGTGGTTTCCTTGACGGCCAGATTGTCGTAATCCATGGCGATCAGCTTCCCGGCGGCCTCTGGGGTGCACATGAACCAGGTGCTCACGCCCCATGCGTCCATCCTTGTAACGGTAAAAAAGTCGGTTTGGGCAGGTGTGGGGTTTCTTGCATCAATAGTATGGTCGGCGTAGAGATACACCAAATCTACCTCACGCTCCGGCAGCCACTTGGCCCGGCGCACGCGCAGTTTGCCATTTTTCAGAGTCTTTTCTCTGGGGTTCTCAAACCACGCCAGTTCCTTGAGCTTCAGACCGGTGAAGGTATCCATGAGCCGCTGGGCAATCTCCCGGTGGGTAAATACTCCGCAGTCCCAGGAGCCCATCAGCCATGTCTGTATAAAGTCGCCCACCTTGCTGCCAGGAGCAGGCGGCCCGTAGACGCTCTCATCCGCCCACATGACCTCTATCTTTTCACATTGATCTGGCCGAGGACAGGACTGCTTGTTGCCATAGCGGTACATGATATTTACATAGCCATAGTCTTCGCCGGTTCGATCGTGACCCACGGCTTCTACTTTATAGGCAGTTATGGACATTGCAGTTCCACCTCCTGAGCCAGTACAAATCCGCACAGTCCAAGGGAAGAGTCGATGACAAATACCCGGATGTGCTCCCGCTCCATGTGCCGCCGCAGCTCCTCGATGCCGCAGCAGGCAGGGAAACCATAAGGGATGGTTCTGCCCAGCAGGTCTTTGTACTGTTCCAAAAAGCCGTCCACGGTGATCTCATCCATGCCAAAGAGAATGTTGTCCTGAATCACATTCTCAAACCAGTGGGCCAGCAGGCCGGTGAAGTGAACGGATACTTTGTCTCCGGCCTCGGTCCGGGTATCCATGTGCAGGGTATGGGCTTCAAAGTCAGCACAGCAGCGCAGGACTTTGTTGTCGTGCAGGTTTTCAAAGGATTGAATCAGGGTACTCATAGGGATTCCCCCTCATCCATGAGCTTTTCCATCAGCTGATAGAGGCGAATCTGTTCTTCTTGGGTCATGGGGCACAGCCTCCTAATGCAACGTAATTACAAGGCTCCAGATGCTCACTACGATCAGCACGATTCCCAGTAGGAAGAAGATCACCCGCCTGGAGCCGCGGCCATAGCGGTGGGAATCCGGCTTGCCGGTAGGGTCGCACATCCAGTTCCAATTCAGAATTGAGCCAACCACGGACACAATGCCCATGATCAAAGTCACCCACTCCCAGTGTGCCTGTAAAAAAGCTGTGATCTGCTCGCTGTTCATTTAGGTGTCCTCCTCTTTATCCCTGTATATCAGCGTCAACAACCCCTTTTTTCAGGGTGCCGTCCACTGTGATGACATGCCCCCAGAACATATCGTCGTCTTCATACCAAGCGGTAAAACGCCCACCAGGAGATACTGTAAACTCAGTGAGCAGGATGCGCCGGGCGAACTCAGCCTCCATGATGGGGTCTTTCTCCGGGTCTCGGTCGGTCTGGTCATTGTCTGCCAGCCATTCGTTGGCCTGTACCGTGAGCTTTTGGGCAGCCATGGACCGCAGAGCCTTGTCCCAAGTCTCCTGGTCGGCCAACAGCTTTTTCATCACGTCGACGGCGCGGGTCCAGGAGGCTTTCTTTTCAATGTCAACGTCCAGCGAAATGCGGACTTCGCTTCCCATCCACGGACAGGTTCCATCAAATGTGCTCAATTCACGGTCCAGGGTGAGGGTCCCCAGCACTTCATCTTTCAGAAGGATAGGTTTTATATACTCTGCCCAGATCGCTTCCAGAGCAGGGCAGGGGACGTTTTCCTCCAGCACGCCTGTGACATACCACTGAGGTTCGCGGAGTGCATCGCCTTTCCAGCCGCGGGCCTTGATCCGGTAGACCTGACCCTTGGCAAAACGATTGGTGTATGCGCCTGACTCCCGTTCCTGGTCAGTGAGGGGCCAGCTCAGGTAACAACGGTCGGAAACCACCTGCCCAGTCTGGGTATCCGCCATGGCCAGAGCATGGGTATGTGCCGTCCAAAAGGTATCCAGAAAAGTTTTGTCGGCGCTGGTGCCGCTTTGGATCAGCACCAGCTTTTCTTCATCTTCCGGGGCATACAGGGCAACAAAGTCCTTGGCCGTTCTCTTTTTCATGGACTTCTCCTTACGCAAATACTTGCTGGTATTTCTCTTTCAGGTCTTTCGGCGCAGACTTGATGACTTTGCTGCCGCCATTTTCGGAGGATGAACCCCAAATAGCCCAGAGCACATCACGCCACAGGCAGGCCAGCGCCCTTTTGTCACTGCGGGATTCGTCCGGCAGGTAATATTCCAGATGCGCCTTCATTTCCAGTAGAGCATCCAGGCTCTCCTCATTGGCGATTAGAGTGCGGAACTCTTTTACGGGCTTCAGATTCTGCATGGACTGGACACCATGGACCAACACCGGCAGGGACTGGGCAGTAAACCCGTACTTCTCGAAAAAGGTGTGAATAAACTTTTCCTGCAAAGAGGAGTGCTCGGCATCACAGCGATCCAGGTAATCGCACACCAGCCGCCACCACTTAGGCCCTTCCAGCCCCAAGGCAAACACGGCAAAGGTGCCAGGCATGGCACAGGCTTGATCCGCGAGGTTTTGATACCACTCATCCTCCCGCATAGCCAGCCGGGCATAATTCTCCATCCGTACATAGAGGCGGGGGTACCGCACTGCACAGGCGAACAACTGGTTGACGCCCTTCCTGGGCAGACCGGGAATGGGCAGGTAGATCTTCTCGGGGCCCCGGAACTTGATGGAGTAACTGCGGGGGAACGCCGGCTGTTCCAAAACCTCAATTAGATAGGTGAGAGCTTCCTTACAGGCCCCCTCGCCGCAGTCCCTGGCGGTGATGCGGATGGCGGCAAAGGCGTCGTTGGCCGAGGCGGTCAGGTGCGTTGTTTTCCGCTTTTGGATGTTAGGCGGTAGCTTGCCGCTGCCATGAGTTTTCAGTTCCTTTACCATGGCGGGGCGGAGCTGGCAAACCAGGCCGAGGATGTGTTCGGTGGTGAGGGAGTCGTAGCTTGCCCCATACACCGTATGGCAGACAGCCACATAGCAGGCAAAGTGCAGCAAGCCATCATCCACATCTTCCGGTGGCAGCTCTGGGCGAACTGTACAGGGCGGAAAGACGGTGAAACCGTCCTCCCGCTGCCCCACATCGAAGTACCGTTCCTGCACCTGGCTTTCGATGTACTTCCCCAGCTTATAGCGGATCTCCTGCCAGCCCACCAGCCGCCGCAGGGCATCGCAGAAGGCGACTGCTTCTTCATAAGGAAAGCCCTTCAGCGGCAGTCTGAACAGATACCGTTCCAGCAGCTGATCAGGAAGAAACGGCGTTCCTTTGTGATTCCGCACCACGGTGGGAAAGCCAGCGTGATTTTCACGAGCGGTGCCGTTCAGGATATCCTGGATGCAGAGATCGGCTTCTGCCAGCACTTCTGGGAAGGTGTCCGGCTTGTGGATCAGATAGTAGCGGTCATGTACGCCGTCTCGCTTTGGCAAACTCATGGTGCAATCTCCTTTCAAGTCTGCTGATGCTGCATGGAGACGATCTGGCAGTCCGGGCAGAACTCCACATAAAGCGTGCCCTCTGCACAGTCAAACACCGTATCCCACTGAACCTGAGCCAAATACTTCATGGGGCTGCCGCACTGGGGACAAGTGGTATATTCTGCATCCTGAACCCAGTTGCCAAAGCCGCCGATAGTGTTTACATCCTCACGGGCGCACCCATAAAACAGGGGAACAGGAGATTTGCCCAGCACAAAGGGATTCTCGGTGAGGGCCTTGTACTCCTCGGGGCTAACATAGCAATCCATCTTTTCCTCCCCGTCAAAAAGTTCAGAAGGAAAGATCTCCACGCCGCCGTCCAAAGTGAAGCGATTGAAGGCTGGACCTTTCAAAAATCCCACACAGCTGGGGCAGCAGGTGGCGGTCAGGATGCCATTCAGCCCCAGGAACCGGAGCCGCTCGTCCCGACCATCCAGTACCAGCATATCCGCCATACGCCCGCCGCAGTGGGGGCAGGTGTCCTTTCGCGCCCGACCAATGCGGACGGGGGATGCTTCGCTGGAAGCTCCCTTGACCATGGGATAACAGGTGTCGAAGGTGAGCTGAGTTCGGCGGCCCTCTTTATCAAAAGTCCAGCCGCCGATCTGCGCATAGCTGGATGGGTCCACATAGAGGCCCTTTCGCCAGGGGCGAGGATTCCGCTCCAGCTCCAGCAGTGTCTCCATTGCTTTGTCATCTCCCTGCATAGCAAGGCAACACATCAGGTTGGAGGCCGCGCTGGAATATTCCGCGGACAACAGCGCATGGATCAGACCATCCCGCACATCGGCGGGAGCGTGATAATAGATCTCACAGGGCCAGAACACCTCTGCAGCCAATGCCGCCCGCTGAATCTCCGGGGTGATAGCGTCCCGGTAACTGAGCAGCTGCCAAAAGTCATTGAGTTCCGGGTCCTCCATCTCTTCCAGCCGCTGGATGTTCTGAATCAGATTTTGCTGCTTTTCCGTAATCTGTTCCGGTGTCCAGGCGAGGGCCGCGTTTCGATCCTGTTCGCACCTGCATTTCCAGCACAATCCCTCATAGCCCAAAGGTGTCCCACAGCTGGGGCAGGTATATTTCAGACTCATCTTGATTGACTCCTTTCAGATAAAAGAAAAAGCCCTGCATCCTGCTGCCATGTGGGCAGAAGGACGCAGAGCAAAAAGGCCGCACAAAACCACGCCGCGCCCGGGACGGAGCGCTGGCGCTGGGAGAAAGTGATCGCGGCGGGGCCAGGGGAGGGGAAAGAGAATACAGTCCCATCCCATAAAGGTGCAGCTCTCATAATAGGTCTCGTTTCGTTTGGAGGTACCAGACAGGCATCACAAAGCCGTCGTATAGGCTGTTTATGGCGATTATATCATAAAATCATAGAAAAGTGGAAGGAGATTTGGTGATGGCATTCTGGCGAGTGGGATTGACTACAAAACTGATGCCTGCCATCTTTTCAAGCAGAGCGTCCGCATCATGCTCTAGCTTATATTCTACCTCATTCCGATAGAGGGGGATCACCTGATAGAAGTTGACTTCCTCGCCGCTGGGCAAAATGCAGACCTCGCCGCCTGTCCAGACAATATCCTGCGGACCCACCAGAAGTGCGCCGCAGAGTTTGGTGTCCTTTGCAAACGGCGACTGCTTATCCATTGTATGGCCAAAGCCCAGCCAGGTGTCCTCTGCAATGGGCAGGCGGGCCAGCACTTTCAAAAGGCCGATGGGCCAGTACCACTGTTCCTCCTTCAGGGATTCTTCATCCAGTTTCCAGTCCGGCGGCAGAGCGATGGCCAGCTCCGCCCGTTCCAGCTTGTATTCCGCCAGTTCCTCCGGCACATTCATCCGGTGAGCACCCATACCCATCGTCACCAGTGTGTAATAGTCCCGCTTCTCAGAGGGAGGAACAACGCAGATGTCCACATGGATGTCAGGGGAAACCAACTCATGGAACACATTCTCAAACGCACCGAATGTATTTTTGATGTGCTGCTCCACCGCCGACATTTCTTCTTCGGTATAAACCTCCGGCTGATTGTTTTTCGCCGAGGACCAGATGGCATCTGCCTTTGTGCCATCCGGATTCAGGAAAATCTGAAAATATTGATCGTCTCCCGGCTGCTGATAAACAAGGCTGATGCGGCGGTTCTGCTCCACAAATACCGCAACCAAAGTTCCTTCCGGCTCCCCTTCAGGAGTATGGGTCAGCCATGCGCCGCTGTCCAGCTGGTCTTTCAGCTGCCGAAGCCAGTCCGTTCCCATCTTGGAGAGTCCGGCTTCGTTCATACGGAAGGAAAGCTCCACAAAGTGTTCCTTCACCGGATACTGAAATTCACAGCAGGGGGCGTTTTTCTCATAGCCATACCGCTCTGGGCCGAACAGTTTATAAAATGCAGCAAGCCCCGCTTCGTCCACCCGGATGCAGGCTATGGCACGCTGTTTATCATCCGCATCCTTGTCCAGTCCCTGCTGGAGGGTCTGGTCGGCATCGGGGTTGATCCAATGGTATTCCATCTGTTCCAGGGTGGCTCCGGCTTTAATCTCTTTTTTCAAGGTCAGGAACTCATAATCCCCCGGTTCCAGCTTTAATCCCTGCTTGACGGCATCCAGTGCACCGGCCTTGTTCCCGAAATGTGCCCGCAGCTTGCCCACTTGCAGCCAAATCCAGGGGTAGCACGGCTCCTCCTGGGTGCCCCGCTCCGCATATTCCAGTGCTTCTTCCAGTCTGCCGCAGTACATCAGCGCCACAGAATACCGGTAGTACCAGGTACCGCAGCCTGCGGCGTTTTTCTCCGAATCCTTCATCCACTCTGCCGCCTGGTAATAATGGATATAGTCATCCAGATTGTTGCAGGCGAAGGCGTACCAGAGGGCGATCTGCAGATCCTGGCGGGCCTGCTTTTCGGTGAACCGTCCTTCTTCTACGCCGCTTTTGATGAAATCCTCCAGCCAGCGGAGCATTTTCCCGAAGTAGCCGGAAACGCCGTCGTCGAAGGAAGCCAGCGTTTCGATGTCCTCTGCCGAGAGCAGGGAGCCGGTTTCCTCATGAATATCAGGCTCCTTTTCTTTCTCATCCAGTAGCGGCACCCCACCCACATCACGTCGAAAAGTATGGAAATGCGCATAAGGTAGTCCGCTTTCTTCAAAAAACTTCTGTGCTACCTTTAACACTGCATTAAGATCCCAAGCAATGAAATCTAAATAACCATAATACAATCCGGTTGCTCCACCAAGAAAAGTTACCGCTTCTTCGCCCGCGTTCTTCAAAATTGCTTCCTGCAAATTATCTCTGAATTCCAAAATCTTATTTGCTTGATCTTCACCGGTAAAACCCGAAACCGGATACGCTAAAAATCCAACAGCGATACCATCCTTATGGTACTCATCTACCACATCACTTCGCGCACTTAAATAATCATTGATAATAACCGGAAGTCTTGTAGAACCAATATACGCATCCAACCGCCAGTCAGCTTCCGGATCTTTTACCGGTTCCAGTTCATAGCCAAAATAACTGTTTTCCAGATAGTCGCTACCATCCCTCCAAAGAGTGATACCCATTTCGTGGAGTATTTCAGGCAACTCAGAAAGAATTTTAGAAGGCTCTTTTTTAGGTTCAGCATAAACATCAAATCCATCAATAAAAGCAATAGCGGAAACTTCTCCTATGGTCTGGTCTATAAGCATAGACAGTGCCCACCAGACCTTATCCGTATCTTCTTTCATCAACGGCACCAGTTTTTCACAATGAAGAACCAGTCTTACCCGTTTATCCTCTGTCTTTTCTATCCAAATCTGGACATCCTCAGCACGCACCTCAATTTCCCCTGCTCTAAGTTCAAAGCCATTAGCAGGCTGGCGTCCAACTAATACATTCCAGTTTTCTTGTAAAGATTTTGGGATCTGCTTCTCAAAATATACCAACGGGAACAGTCTATTACGAAGTCCCTCCGGGCTAAGAATCAGTTCATATTTTGTACCATTGAAACCCAATTCAAATGCAGTGTCACGCAATGCAATTTTAAGTGCATTACCGCATTTTTCAATCAATTCCTCGCCGCGCTGGTGCGTTTCGTCAGTATCTATAATTTGACGCAACTCAGCCTCAATTTGAGTAAAGGCTGCCCATGATTCCTGTGTTCTTTCCCGGAAGTTTTTTTCAAACCGAGGCAGGGCCAACCGATGACGGCAAACATCTATGTTCTCCTGAGTATCTTTATCTCCAGGACGAGCTTTCAAGGCTTTTTCAAAGTATTTCAAAGCGAGACCTTCTTCATTCAGATAGTAATATGCACTCGCTATCCTATAATTCCAACAATGATCTTCCTTGAAATATTCCTCATGCGGCGCCAAAAGTTCCAGCGCTTTCTCGAACAATTCATTTTTGCCTATATCAGCAATAGCAATATAAGCCTTGGCCAATTCGCTGTCCAGTTCCGGGGTG
>OEQR01000046.1_pt1 | contig 19586 bp, 23 predicted proteins | sample 1539761 | NCBI WGS metagenome assembly OEQR01 (sample SAMEA3891879, study PRJEB23780) | metagenome | biome: terrestrial biome; feature: animal house; material: Caecal content | place: Italy | collected 2015-05-05 | reverse complement strand
AATACAAACTGGCCAGCGGCAAGACCGCAAAATCAATCCTTATTTCCTGCGGTTCTCGGCTGGCCCCCTTTGACATCCCCCAGCTCCGGGAGATCATGAGCTATGACGAACTGGAGCTTGACCGCATCGGGGATCGGAAAACGGCGGTTTTCTTCACGATTTCCGACACAACCCCCACTTATAACTTCATTGTTGCCCTGGCCTTTTCGCAGATGTTCAATCTCCTGTGTGAACGGGCGGACAATGTTCACGGGGGCCGCCTGCCCCATCATGTGCGGGTGCTGTGGGACGAGGCGGCCAACACGGGGCAGGTGCCCAACCTGGAAAAGCTGGTGGCCGTCATCCGCTCCCGCGAGGTGTCGCTGACGCTGTTCTATCAGCAATTAGCCCAGTGTAAGGCCATCTACGACAAGAACGCGGAAACCATTTTAGGCAACATGGATTCCGTGGTGTTCCTGGGGGGCCGGGAGAGCTCCACCATCAAGGAGATCTCGGAGAACTGGCTGGGGAAGGCCACTATCTATATGCAGACGGATGGCCGCTCCAAGGGCCAGTCCGAGAGCTATAACCTCAATACCCAGCGGCTGGGCCGGGAGCTGATGACCCCCAGTGAGCTTGCCACCATGCCCGGCGACCGATGCATCCTGCAGCTCCGGGGCCTGCCGCCCTTCTATTCCCCCAAGTACGATCTGAAACGCCACCCCAACTACAAGTTTACGGCGGAGGCGGACAAAAAGCGCAACGCCTTTGACTTGGACAAGCTGATCCGCCGCAGGCGGCGGCCCGGTCTGGGCGAGGTGTGCGAGGTGTTCCAGGTGGACGAGCCGATCCCCCTCACGGAAGAGGACGAGGACATCCTCAACTATGACGATGTGGACGACCCGGACGCCTTTTAAGATAGATTCCCCTTTCCATCCCCTATGGGACAAAGTGTCCCATACCATCGCCGCCGTTTGGCGGCTTAATTTTTTGACCGGGAAATACCCGGAGAATGGAGGTTCTATGCAGTTTTTTAGTTCCGCGATCAACACTTTGCAGACCCTTGTCGTGGCCCTGGGCGCCGGTCTTGGCGTGTGGGGCGTCGTGAACCTGCTGGAAGGTTACGGTTCCGACAACCCTGGCTCCAAGTCACAGGGAATTAAGCAACTGATGGCCGGCGGGGGCATCATCCTGCTGGGCACCACCCTGATCCCTGTCCTCAGCACCCTGTTTTAAGGCTGGCCGCCTATGGATTTTCTCACCGACTGGCTCACAGGCTGGCTGAAAGACCTGCTCATTGACGGCATCATGGGAAACCTGAGCGGGCTGTTCGACAACGTGAACGCCTCAGTCGGGGACGTAGCGGCACAGGTGGGGACTACCCCGGCGGCGTGGAACGCCGGGGTGTTCTCCCTGATCCGGCAGCTCTCCGAGACGGTGATCCTGCCGATAGCGGGCATGGTGCTGACCTTTGTCGCCACCTATGAGCTCATCCAGATGCTTTTGGAAAAGAACAATATGCACGAGGTCGATGTGGCGAATATCTACAAGTGGATGTTCAAGACGGCCATCGCCATCCTGATCCTCTCCAACACGTTCAATATTGTCATGGCGGTGTTCGATGTAAGCCAGAGCGTGATTGCCAGCGCGTCCGGGCTCGTCCAGGGCTCCACGGACATCTCGGCGGATATGCTGACAAACCTGGAAACCACGCTGGAGGGCATGGGGCTGGGCTCCCTGCTGGGGCTGTTCATGCAGTCCATTCTCATCCAGGTGTGTATGCTCGCGCTGAACATCGTCATTTTTGTCATCGTGTATGGCCGTATGCTGGAAATTTATATCGTGACCAGTTTAGCCCCCATCCCGATGGCGACCCTCGCCAACCGGGAGCTGGGCGGCATGGGGCAGAACTACATCAAGTCCCTGTTCGCCATCGGATTCCAGGGCCTGCTCATTTTGGTGTGCGTGGCAATCTACGCGGTACTCGTCCAGGGCATCGCCACCAGCGGCGACCCCATCGGCTCCATTTGGGGCGCTATGGGCTACACGGTGCTTTTGTGTTTCATGCTGTTCAAGACGGGCAGCATCTCCCGGAGCATTTTCGGGGCGCATTGAGGAAGGAGGAGAAACGACCAAAAAAGAAATCACTTTGGGGAGCCTGTTCGACGGCATTGGGGTGTTCCCCCTGGCCGCCCGGCGGAATGGGATCGTGCCCCTGTGGGCCAGCGAGATCGAAAAGGCCCCGGTGTCCATCACCCGGCGGCATTTCCCGGACATGGCCCACCTGGGGGATGTGACGGCGCTGCACGGCGGGGCGGTGCCCCCGGTGGACGTGCTCACCTTTGGCTCCCCGTGTCAAAACCTATCACAGATCGGGCGGCGGGAGGGGCTGGCCGGTGCCAAGTCCGGCCTGTTCTTCCACGCCATCCGCATCATTCAAGAAATGAGGGATGCCACTGGAAGTCAATATCCAGCTTTCGCTGTTTGGGAGAACGTCATGGGAAGTCTTTCTTCAAATGACCGGATGGATTTTGGAGCCGTGCTCTCCGCGTTCCTCGGCGCCGAGGTTTCAATGCCTCCTGCTGGAAGATGGGCAAACGCCGGAATGGTGCGAGGGGGATGCCCTGACCTCTGTTGGCGGCTCCTGGACGCCCAGCATTGGGCAAAGCCCCGGCTGGCCCGGCGGCAGCGCGTCTTTCTCGTGGCGGATTTTAGAGGGCGGCGTGCTGCCCAGGTACTGTTTAAGCCCCGGCCAGTGCTCCCACTTCCTCCGCCTTGCGGAGCGGGCGGGCTGCTCGCCCCCGAAGGAGATCGAGGCCCTGTTCTTGAAACAGGGGGGCGCGTACCCGTCCTCCACCCCTTTCAGCTCTTCCGGATGCGGGGCGCGGCCAAGGACGGGGAGCAGGCCCACTTCCGGGACAGCTTTGGACGGCCAACTGACCCTTTTCCCACTCTTTTAGCCGGGGCGGTCAATCCCTTCGCCTTTTGGTTTGAGGATGACCCGGCGGGCGGCTGCGTCCGCTTTCTCACGGAGCTGGAATGTGAGCGGCTCATGGGGCTGCCGGAGGGCTGGACGAAATACGGCGCGGAGGGCGAGGTGATCTCCCCGGCTCACCGCTACAAGGCGTTGGGGAACGCCATCGCGCTCCCTTGCGCGGACTACATCATGGCAGGAATAAAAGAAGTTATGGAGGAGGATTGATTTATGCCAAAAAACCAGGCGGCCCCCATTACCCAGGACGCCGCCATCCAGGAAATGAACCGACTGCTGTTCGAGGCCCCCATCGCGGAGCTGGCGGAGAGCCAGGGCATCAGCATTGACGAGGCGGTAAAGCTCCGGGTGGAAAAATCCATTGAGGCCGCCCCGCTGCCTATCGAGGTAAATGTGCGGCCCATCGAGCCTATGGGCTCCCTGCGGGGCTATGCCAGCGTCAATATCGGCGGCATCGTGGTAGACGATTTTAAGGTGGTGGACGGCAAGAATGGAATGTTCCTGAGCCCGCCCAGCAAGGAGTCCACCCGGACGCGCAGCGGCTACCGGGCCACCACACGGGTGACGAGCCGGGCGTTGCAGGAGCGGCTGGACGCTCTCACCGTGGATGCGTACAACACGGCGGTGGAGCAGCTTGTGGCCCGTGCCGAGGCCCTGCGCCCCGCCCCCATCCGGGAGCAGATGGCGCGGGCGGCCCAGGCTGCGGACAAGGCCAACGCGGAGCGCCCGGCCCCGGATAAGGGCAAGGAGGCCAGGGATGACAGATAGGGCCCCTTTGGGACAAAGTGTCCCAGGCGGCCAGGCGGCCCCGGTGGAGTCCGGCATCTACCTCATGGACGGCATCGCGGGCCTGCGCTCTTTGCCCCAGCACTCGGTTGACCTGCTGCTCACCGACCCGCCCTACGGCACCACCCGCAACTTTTGGGACGTGCCTTTGCCGCTCCCCGAACTGTGGGAGGCGGTGAAGTGGGCGGTCAAGCCGGACGGGGCCATCCTGTTCTTTGCCCAGTGCCCCTACGACAAAATCCTGGGGGCGTCCAACCTAAAAATGCTCCGCTATGAGTGGGTGTGGTACAAGAGCCGGTGTACCGGCTTTCTCAACGCCCGGCGGGCCCCGCTGAAAAAGACGGAGAATATTTTGGTGTTCTACCAAAAGCTCCCGCTGTATCAACCGCAGTTTGAGCAGGGCAAGCCCTATGAGCGCATCTGCAAGAAGGGCTCCCTCAGTTCCAACTACGGAAAATATATCCCCAGCGGGAACGGCTCCCCGGATGGGCGGCGGTTCCCTGGGAATGTGCTGGCCTTTGCGTCTGTCCAGCACACCGTCCACCCCACGCAAAAGCCGGTGGAGTTGTGCGAGTATTTCATCCGCACCTACACCCGGCCCGGCGAGCTGGTGGCGGACATCTGCGCGGGCTCCGGCACCACGGCGGTGGCCGCCGTCAACACAGGCCGCCGCTATATCTGTTTTGAAACGGCCCCAGCCATCTTCTCCACCGCTGACCAGCGCATCCGCGCGGCGCGGGAGGCGGTGGCGCGGGGCGGGAAAGGAGTGTGAACCATCAAACAATATTCCGTGATCTACGCCGACCCGCCCTGGCGGTATTCCGCCAAGGGGGTGCAAGGGGCGGCGGAGAAACATTATCCCACCATGAGCATCGACGAGCTGTGCGCGCTCCCGGTGGCGGAACTGGCCGCCCCGGACAGTGCGCTTTTTTTGTGGGCCACCTTCCCCCAGCTCCCGGAGGCCCTGCGACTCATCCGGGCCTGGGGCTTTGCCTACAAGACCGTGGCCTTTGTCTGGCTCAAGCAAAACCGCAAGGCCGGGGGCTGGTTCTACGGCCTGGGCTTTTGGACGCGGGGCAACGCGGAGGTGTGCCTGCTGGCGACCAGGGGGCACCCCAAACGTCAGGCGGCCAACGTCCACCAGTTCATTATTTCCCCCATCCGTGAGCACAGCCGGAAACCGGACGAGGCCCGGGAGAAGATTGTGGCCCTCATGGGGGACGTGCCGCGTGTGGAACTGTTCGCCCGGCAGTCAACCCCCGGTTGGGACGTGTGGGGCAACGAGGTGGAGCCCTCGCCGGGCCTGTGGGACACATTGTCCCATACCAAAGTAAGAGGTGATTGAAATTCCCTATGTAAACGTACCAAACGACCTTTCCAAAATCAAGACCAAGGTGGCGTTCAATCTCACCAAGCGCCAGCTCATCTGCTTTGGCTGCGGGGCGGCGGTGGGGATTCCGGCCTATCTGCTGGCCCGTGGGGCTATCGGCAACACCGGCGGCCTGTTCCTCATGCTGGGGGTGATGCTCCCGGCGTTCCTGCTTGCCATGTATGAGCGGGACGGCCTGCCGCTGGAGAAGGTGGCCCGGAACATCCTCCGGGCCAAGTTCCTGCGCTCCGGGCCCAGGCCCTACAAGACCGAGAATATTTACGCCCCCTTTACCCTGCGGGGCGCGATGGAAAAGGAGGATGCGATTGCAAAAAGCAAACACGCAAAGAAAAAAGCCCGCAAGGGCTGACCGCCGGGGCCGGAGGGCTGTGTCCGCCCAGCAGACCATCCCCTATGTGGCGATGTACCCGGACGGGGTGTGTCAGCTCCCCGGCGGCCTGTTCACCAAGACCGTGGAATATGAGGACATCAACTACTCGGTGGCAAGCAGCGAGGATCAATCCGCTATTTTCAGCGGCTGGAGCGCCTTCCTCAACTACTTTGACAGCGCCCTGCCGTTCCAGCTCTCCTTTGTCAACCGCCGGGCCCACAGCGCCAGCCGGTACAAGGTGAATATCCCCGCCCAGCAGGACGCCTATGACAGCATCCGGGGCGAGTTCGTGTCCATGCTCAAGCGGCAGATCGCCAAGAGCAACAACGGCATTGACCGGGCCAAGTACATCACCTTTGGCGTCCCTGCCGGTTCGCTGGGCGAGGCCCGCCCCCGGCTGGAGCGGGTGGAGGCCGATGTGGTGGGAAACCTCCACCGACTGGGGGTGCAGTCTAATCCGCTGGACGGACGGGAACGGCTGGCGGTGCTCCACGGCCAAATGCACCCCGGCAGCCGGGAGCCGTTCCGGTTCTCCTGGGCGGACATCCCCAAGACCGGCCTTGGCACCAAGGACGCCATCGCCCCCAGCGGGGGCTTTGACTTCTCCCAGCCCCGCCTGTTCCGGGTGGGCCGCTATTGGGGCGCGGCGTCTTATCTGCAAATCCTGGCGTCCGAGCTCTCGGACAAGCTGCTGCGGGAGATTCTGGAGCTGGACGCGGAGCTCACCGTCACCATGCACATCCAGACGGTAGACCAGCTCAAGGCCATCAAGACCATCAAGGGCAAGGTGTCCGACATCGACAAGATGAAGGTGGAGGAGCAGAAAAAGGCGATCCGGGCCGGGTATGACCCGGACATCCTGCCCCCTGACCTCATCACGTTCTCCAAGGACGCCGCCGACCTGCTCTCCGACTTGCAATCCCGCAACGAGCGGATGTTCCTGCTGACCTTCACCATCATCAACCTCGCCCCCACCCGCCAGCGGCTGGAGAACGACGTGTTCACGGTAAATGGCATCGCGCAGAAATATAACTGCGCCGTCAAGCGGCTGGACTGGCAGCAGGAGCAGGGTTATGTGTCCTCGCTGGTGCTGGGCCATAACGAGGTGGAGATCCAGCGGGGCATGACCACCAGCTCCACCGCCATCTTCGTGCCCTTTATGACCCGGGAGCTCCGCATGGGCGGGCAGGCCCTCTACTACGGCATGAACGCCCTCTCCCACAATATCATCATGGCAGACCGGAAAAAACTGAAATCGGCCAACGGGCTCTATCTCGGCTCCACCGGCTCCGGCAAGAGTTTTTCGGCCAAACGGGAGATCATCAACGTGTTTCTGGCGACCCAAGACCGCATCATCATCGTAGACCCGATGGGGGAATATGCCCCGCTGGTGCGGCGGCTGGGCGGGCAGGTAATCGAGATCGCCCCGGACAGCCCCCACCATATCAACCCGATGGACATCCAGCTTGACCTGGGCGGGGACGAGAGCCCCTTGTCCATGAAGGCGGACTTCCTGCTCTCCCTGTGCGAGCTGGTGGTGGGCGGCAAGGACGGATTGCAGCCCATTGAAAAAACTGTCATTGACCGCTGTGTGCGGCAGGTGTACCGGGAGCTGGCCCTGGGGATCGGGGACGGGAAACCGCCCTTGCTCCAGGACTTGTACGAGGAACTTCTGAAACAGCCGGAGCCGGAGGCCCAGCGGGTGGCGACGGCCCTGGAGCTCTACTGCACCGGCTCCCTCAACCTCTTTAACCACCCCACCAACGTGGACTTGACGGCCCGCGTGGTGTGCATCGTGCTGAAGGGGCTGGGGGAAAACCTGCGGAAGATCGCCATGCACATCACCAACGACTTTGTGACCTCGGCGGTGAACACCAACTTCCACAATGGAATTGCGACGTGGTGCTACTTTGACGAGTTCCACATCCTGCTCCGGGACGCCCTCACCGCCAGCTACTTCGTGGCTGTGTGGAAGATGCTCCGCAAAAAGGGCTGCGTCCCCTCGGCCCTGACGCAGAACGTGAAAGACCTGCTGGCCAGCCGGGAGATCGAGGCAATCCTGGACAACACCGACTTCATGGTGCTGCTGGCCCAGGCGCAGAGCGACCGGGCGATTTTGGCAAAGCAGCTCGGCATCTCGGAGCACCAGCTCTCCTATATCACCCACTCCAACCCCGGCGAAGGGCTGCTGTTCTATGGCAGCACCACCATCCCCTTTGTGGATCGGTTCCCCAAGGGGGAAATCTATAATCTTCTGACAACGCGCCCGGAGGACTTGAAAAATGAGCCGGGAGCGTGACGGGGGCCGGGAGCCCAGGAAAGACCCGGCCTCTCGTTTAATCTCCGACCAGGAGCAGGCGGGCAGGCTCTCTGATCCCCTGCGGTTCGGGCCGGAACGGGAGCCCGAGCCCGGCGCGCCCAGGCAGCGCCGCCCGGATTGGAAGAAGGCGTCCGCCCGGAAGGTGCGGGAGGCCACGGCGGAGCCGGAGCGCCGGGAGGATGCTGCCCCCCAGGGGGACGGCTCCCAGCCAGTGTCTGAGCCCGTGGAAGGTGCGCCCCCTCTGGATAGCCGGGCAGCCACGTTTCCCCCTGACCGGGCGGCGGAGCCGGTTCCCCAGGCAGAGCATGGGGAGCCCCCGGGCGATCCACGGGAGGCCCCTCGTGGGCCGGAACGCCTCGAGCCCCGCCAAGGCCCGGCGGCCCGGCTGCGCTTTGAGGACGAGGCTCCCGCAGACGATCCGGGCGCAGACACGCCCAAGGGCCCCCGGCCAGCAGGCCGGGGGCCCGCTTATTCTCAGGAGGGCGGTGGCAACCAGCCCCAGGAGGCCCCGCTGGGACAAAGTGTCCCAAAGGACGGCAGCGGGAAATTCCGTATGGAGAGCCAGCAGGAGCAGATCAACCGCTCCAAATTTCGCATGGAAAAACAGGGGGCAAAACTGGACAAGGCCCGGGACAGGCTGGCAAAACAGAAACCGCCCAAGAAGAAGGGGCTCATCCGCAAAGCGGCTGGTGCCGCCGGGTGGACGGCCCACGGCTTTGTCCACGGCAAGATTTACGAAAACGAGCATGAGAATGTGGGCATCGAAGGGGCCCACCGCTCCGAGCTGGTGGGCGAGGCGGCTGGGCGAAAACTGTACCGCTTTGCCAAGCGTAAGGTGCGGGAGCACCCGGCCAAGGCCGTCCAGCGGGCGCAGTCCAAATTCACCAAGGCCACGGCGGACTATCACTTCCGCATGGCCGCTCAGGAACATCCGGGGCTGGTGAAAAACCCGTGGCAGCGGTTCCTCTATAAGCGTCGGCTGAAACAGCAGTATCGGAAACGGGCGAAGGAGGCGGCCCAGTACGGCGCGGCGGCGGCCAAGAAAACGGCAGTCACCACGGAAAAGCTGGCCACCCGGACAGTGGGCTTTGTCAAACGGCATCCCGTGGGAGTGCTGCTGGCCCTGGCCTGCCTGCTCATCGTGGTGCTGTTCCAGTCCTGCGTGTCCTCGCTGGCCCCGCTGGGCAGCGGCGCGGGCGGCGGCATCGGGGCCACCACCTACGCCGCCAAGGACGAGGACATTCTGGCGGCGGAGGCGGCCTACTGTGATCTGGAGGCCGAGCTGCAAGGGTATCTGGACAGCTATACCGCCACCCACAGCTACGACGAGTACCACTTCGACCTGGACGAGATCGAGCACGACCCCTATGTACTCATCTCCATCCTGTCCGCGCTCCACGAGGGGGAATGGACATTAGCCGACGTGGAGGGGACGCTGGCCGACCTCTTTGACCGCCAGTACATTCTCACCGAGGAAGTGGTGGTGGAAACCCGCTACCGCACGGAGAGCCGGACGGACAGCGAGGGCAATTCCTACACCGTCCAGGTGCCCTACGATTACTACATCTGCTATGTGACCCTGGAAAACTTCAACCTGTCCCATTTGCCCGTCTACATGATGGGTGAGGATCAACTTGCCCGGTATGCCCTCTACATGGCAACTCTCGGCAACCGGCCCGACCTGTTCCCCGGCTCCGGCTATGTGGACAAGTACACCCAGCCCGCAGACCGCTATGAAGTCCCAGCCGAGTACATGGGCGATGAAAAATTCGCCGCCCTGCTCACCGAGGCGGAGAAGTATGTGGGCTACCCCTATGTGTGGGGCGGCAGCTCCCCGGCCACGTCCTTTGACTGCTCCGGCTACCTGTCCTGGGTACTCAATCAATGCGGCTGGAATGTGGGGCGGCTGGGGGCCACCGGCCTTTACAACTACTGCACCCCCACCAGCGATCCCCAGCCCGGCGATCTGGTGTTCTTCGTGGGCACCTACGACACCGACGGCGTTTCCCACTGTGGGCTCTATCTTGGCGACGGGATGATGCTCCACTGTGGCGATCCCATCGGATACGCGAACCTAAATACAAGCTACTGGCAGGCGCACCTGTATGCCTACGGACGTTTGCCCTGATTGGAGGATGATACATTGGCAACCAGTAAGAGCGCAAAAATCCAGGCTGAGATCGAAAAGGTCAAGGCAAAGATCAGTGAACAGCAGGCCCGGCTGAAGGAGCTGGAGCAGAAAAAGCTGGAGGCGGAAAACACCGAGATCGTGGACATCGTGCGGGGCCTGAGCATCTCCCTGGACGAGCTGCCGGTGCTGCTCCAGGCCATCCGCTCCGGCACCTCGCTGGGACAAAGTGTCCCAAAGGAGGCCGGGCCTGACGATAAGGAGGATATGGAGGAATGAAACACTTTCGCTTGATGGCGGCGGCGCTGTGCGCCGCCTTTTTGCTGTGCGGCATGACCGCTCCGGCCCATGCCTACTCGGACGAGCCCACCGGGGGCTATGCGGAAACCGACCCCGCCCCCACGGACGAGGACACCACCGTGGAGGAGGCCCCCGTGCCGGAGCCCACTTTGGAACCGGGCGAGGGCTTTTCGGAGGAGGGGCAGTTTGTCACCCGCGACCTGCTCTACGACGAAAACACCAACAAGCAGTTTATCACCGTCCAGACCAGGGGCGGCAGCACCTTCTATCTTGTGATTGACTACGACAAGCCGGTGGACGAGGAGGGAGAGCAGTACGAAACCTACTTCTTAGGCGTGGTGGACGAGGCCGACCTGCTGGCCGCCTTGGAGGAAACCGGCGGGGAACTGCCCGCCTGCACCTGCGCGGAGAAGTGCGCGGCGGGGGCCGTCAACACGGATTGCCCCGTCTGCGCCGCCAACATGACCGAGTGCGTGGGGCTGGAGCCGGAGCCCGAACCCACGGAGGAGCCGGAACCCGAGCCCGAACAGGAGGCCGGATTCCCGGCGGGGACGCTGCTGCTGGCGCTGGCCGTGGTGGTGATCGGCGGCGGGGCCGGATGGTATTTCAAAATCTACCGCCCCAAGCAGGAGCAGGCGGCGGCCCAGGCCGAGGAGGACTACTCCGACGAGCCAGACCCCTATGACGATCCCGAGGAGGACTATGACCCCTACGGCGGGGACGAGTATGACGAGGACAAGGAAACGGAGGGAAGATCGTGAACTTTACCGACAACCGCCTGGAGCGGGAAATGAAACGCAGGCCCCGCCGGGAGCGGCCCGATCCGCCCCCGGCTCCCCGCGATCCCCGGTGCGCCCGCTGCCCCTATCTCCGGGACATCCCCTGCGTCACCTGTTTCCGCGCCCTGCTGCGGCGCGGGAGGTGAGGCGGTGCCCCGTGAGCTGACCCGCGAGGAGAAAAAATCCATCCGGGCCCTGGTGACGCGGTGGTGCGCCAACTACGACCGGGACTACGGATGCCTGCCATTGGAGTGTGAGTGCTATATGTTGACAAAATGCTGGACGGGCCCCATGTGCCGCTACTTCCGGGACGCCGTTCTCCCCATTGATCCGGCCCTGGCGGTGCAGCTTGCCCAGGAGGGGCCGGTGGACGAGCTGCGTATCTGCCCCCTGTGCGGCAGGGCCTTTCTCCCCAAGCGGCGGCAGCTCTACTGCTCCCAGGCGTGTCAGGCCGAGGCCAACCGCCGCAAGAGCCGGGAGCGGATGCGTAACCGCCGCCGGGATAAGGGGCACAAGCGTTACGATTAAAGGGGAAAAAGGCCCCTGTTTTCAATGCTTTCCGGGGCCGCTCTGGAGGGGGCCGGTATGATTTTACGTCCGGCCCCTGTTTTCACGGATATTTCAAACATCTTGCGCCCGCCGCCCTTTGGGACACTTTGTCCCAGGGGGCGCGGCGCGTGGAAGGAGGATGCCTTTGGAAATCAATGCGGACTATTTGATCCGCCGCACGATCTTGTTTGACAACAGGTGCGGCTTTGCCCTGGGAGAAAACCCCAAGGCCCCCAACCCTTATGTGACGTGGCAGTTCAATGAGCGGGACGGCCACAGGGACTACTTTTGGGGTCATTACCACAACGAGCCGGATATGGCCGAGCGTGACTTGCTCAACCGGGCCGAGGACTACCAGCGGCGCTATCATGTGCTGAAGGTAGAACAGGCCCCGGACAAGGAGACTTACAAATACTATTCCACCCAGCGGCCCATCGACCTGGGGACATACCCCGACAGCTATTTCAACCGCCCCATCCACATGGACATCTATCCAGGCCGCCAGCAGGCGCCGGGCGAGGTGTTCCAGGCGTGGGGGGCTATCATCTATGCTCAGCCCTTGACGGAACAGGAGCTGCGGGACTATGAGTTGCGGCCCGCCCGGAACAATCTGGACATCCGGCGGCAGATGGACGCCCAGGCCCAGGTGGTGGGAAAATGGGAGGACGCCCACCATGTCCCGGAGCAAAAGCGCCTGACGTGGTTTTATCCCGATTTCGGCAGCTATGTGGTGAAAGAATACGTCATCCCGGATCAACTGGCCGTCCGCGTCCGCAGCATTGAACGCCAGGAGGTGGCCAAGGCCCGTAAGGAGGCCAAGGGAAAACCGGCCCCGATCTCTCAGCAGATGAAGGACGCCCAGGCCCAGGCCGAGGCTGACCGTGGCCCGGCGGCTCCCAAGAAGGACGCCTCTGACCGGGGCGACCGTTAGGGGGTGGCCGGATGCCGAAGTATTATCCCATCAGCGAGGAGACGGCCCGGCGGGCCAACGCTCTCAACAGCTATTATACTTATGAGCCCGGCTCTGCTACTGCCAGCTACCGGGCCCAGGTGGACGCCGCCTACCAACTGGCGGAGGAGCAGAAACAGAAAGTCGATCCCATGTACCATGACAAAATCGACTATCTGGCAGACCTATACGCCCGCAAGCTGGCGGAAAATATCAATCAGGCCCATGCCATTGACGCCCGTGTCCCCTCGATCCTGATTGCCGGGGGCGGCAACTTCCCCGTGCAGAAAAAGCACAAGCAGAACGCGGCGCGGGACAGGAATATGGGAGAGTATCAGCACATCCGGGGCCTGCTGGACAAGATACGCTCCACCGGCACGGCGGGCATCTCCGCCGATGACAAGCTGGCGGTGGAAAAGCTGGAGGCCAAACTGGAGGGGCTGAAGGCCGACCAGGAGCACATGAAGGCGGTCAATGCCTACTACCGCAAGCACAAGACACTGGAGGGCTGCCCCGGCCTGACCAACGAGGGGATCGCCAAGCTCCGGGCGTCTATGGAGCGGGACTGGCGGAAAGACCCGGTGCCCTATCCCTCGTTCCATCTCTCCAACAACAACGCCAACATCCGCCGGGTGCAGCAGCGCATTGACGATCTGAAAAACCGAGGCGACTTCGTGGGCTGGGAGTTTCCCAACGGCAGGGCGGAGATCAACGAGGGGGAAAACCGGCTACAGCTCTTCTTTGACGAAAAGCCCACCGAGGAACAGCGGCAGGAGCTCAAGCACAACGGATTCAAGTGGGCCCCCAGCCAGGGGGCGTGGCAGCGGCAGCTCAACCGCAACGCCATCTTCGCGGCGGGCCGCATGGACTTCCTGCGCACCGAGGACGGCCAGAGCCCCGTCCGGCTCCAGCCCTTTGCCCGGCGGGAGCGGGAGGAGCCGTCCCGGTGAGCCGGAAACGCCGCCGCCCCATCCACCTGCACGTCATGGTGTCCGAGGAGGAGCTGGCACAGCTCCAGGAGCGCATGGCCGAGGCTGGGGTGCGGAACATGGGGGCTTTCGTGCGGAAGATGGCCCTCAACGGGTATGTGCTCCACGTTGACCTGGGGCCGGTGCGGGAGCTGGTGTCCCTCCAGCGCCGGTGCTCCAACAACTTAAACCAGGTGGCGATCCAGGCCAACACCTACGGGGGCATCTATCCCCAGGACATCGCCATGCTGCAAAAGGACTATGCCGACCTGTGGGGCCCCCTGTCCGAGCTGCTGAAAAAGCTGACCCAAGTGGTGGAAATGTAGAGGCCGGGGAGCGGTGCGCCGCTCCCCGGTTTGCCCGAGTGCGGGACGCCTTGTCCTGCGCCGGGGCAAGCCGGAGGCATCCTTTACACTCTATTTTCGCAGAGTTATAATATACATATAGAGGGAAAACAACAGAAAATACAAAACTTTTAGGAGGTTTTCACCATGCGTTTTCTGCTGCGGATCGTCGTGTTCCCCTTTGCTATTGCCTGCACCGTCCTTGCCGCCGTGGTCAGGCTGGCGGCTGGAATGTCCGGCGCGCTCCTGGAGGGCCTGGGCGGGCTCTGTCTGATTTGCGCCCTGTTCGCGTGGTTCATTCAGGGCAGCGGCTCCGACGGCCTGCTCATGTTGGGCATCGCCGTGTTCTTCGTGGCGCTGGGCCTGCTGGCCGACGCCATTGCCGGGGGCCTGACCTCCCTCGCGGACGTCCTGTGCGGCGTGGTGTTCGGCTAAACCTATGGGACAAAGTGTCCCATACCTGACCGGCGGCTGTGAGGCCGCCGGTTTTCTAAACAGTGAGGAGGTGCTGCCACGGCCACCACGCGCCTGATCGTCCACCACATCAGCAAGGGGGAAACCATCGCCCAATCCCTCAAAGACCGTTTGGACTACGGGAAAAATCCTGACAAGACCCAGGGCGGGGAATTGATCTCCGCCTACCAGTGCGACCACATGACCGCCGATGCCGAGTTCCTGCTGTCCAAGGCCAAGTACAAAGCCGTCACGGGCCGGGAGCAGAAACGGGACACGGATGTGCTCTGCTATCAGATCCGCCAGTCCTTTGCCCCTGGGGAGATCACCCCGGAGGAGGCAAATCAGGTGGGCTATGAAACGGCCATGCGCTGGACGAAGGGCAGCCACGCCTTTTTTGTTGCCACCCACACAGACCGCCAGCACATCCACAACCACATCTATTACAATTCTACTACCCTGGATTGCACCCGGAAGTATAGAGATTTCTTCCGCTCCGGGCGGGCGCTCCGGCGGCTCTCTGACCGGGTGTGCATCGAGCATGAGCTGTCTGTCATTCAAAATCCCAAGCTGCCCAGCCAGGGCCCCTTCCGCCACTACGGGCAATGGCTGGGGGATGCCAAGCGGCCCTCGCAGAAGGAGCAGCTCCGGGCCATCATCGACGAGGTGCTGGCCCAGCCCCCCGCCGATCTCCCGGCCTTCCTCGCCGCGCTGGAAGGTGCGGGCGTCCGGGTGCTCCACGGGCGGGGCGGCGCGATCTCTTTCCGGCTCCCAGGCTTTGAGCGGCCTGCCCGCTGGCGGGGCTCCACCCTGGGGGACGGCCACGGCCCCGAGGCTGTCCAGGCCATCCTGGAGGGCCGGGCCCCGGCCCGATCCGGGGGCGGCGACGCCCGGCCCAAGGCGCGGCGGATCAACCTCGTCATTGACATCCAGCAGCGTATGGCCCAGGGCAAGGGCCCCGGCTATGAGCGGTGGGCCAAGGTCTATAACATCAAGCAAATGGCCGCCGCCCTGCAATTTCTCCAGGAGAACGGCCTGACTGACTATGACGAACTGGCGGCCAAGACGGACGCGGCGGTGGATCGCGCCCACGCCCTGGCCGGGGAGCTGCGGGCGGTGGAGCGGGAGCTGGGCCGCACGTCGGAGCTCATGGGGGCCGTGGTGCAGTACGCCAAGGCCCGGCCCGTGTTCGACGGCTACAAAGCGGCCCGGTACAGTAAAAAGTATCTGGCCCAGCACGAGGCGGAGCTGGCCGACTACCGGGCGGCCAAGGCCACCATGAATGACCTGCTGGACGGCGAAAAGCTCCCCAAGATGGACACCCTCAAGAAAAAGCGTCGGGAGCTGTCCGAACAGAAAAAAGCCCTCACCGCACAATACCGCGCCGCCCAAAAGGAGATGCGGGAGATCGTCACGGTGAAGGGCAACATTGACCATCTGCTCAACTTTACCGGCGGACGCGCCGATAAGGAACAGGCCCGGTAGGGCCGGTTCCGCAGCCTATCCTATGGGACACTTTGTCCCATAGGGCCGGGTTTGGGGAGGCTCCCCAACAAGCACTTTCGCGGAGCCCCCGGCGGCGCGAAAGTGGCAAGTGTGTCCACACTTGCCCAGCTTGCCATTACGCGCTCCCCCGGAAATGGGCGCAAAAAACGGAGGCGCGTGCTTTTCTTACGCATCCTCCGTTTCACGGGCTTTTTGCAGTCCCTCTGCTGTGTATTTCATTACGGTTAGTTCTTTTTCGTCCATTGAATTGAGCATGACATCTATCTGTTTCCGGCAGGTGCTCTCTCCGTTGAGCTTGTCCGGGAAAAAGAATTGATCCACGGAAATTTCCAGCAGGGTGACAAGCTGGTAAAAAACATTGAGGCTTGGTTTCTGGCCCCGGTTCTCCATATACATGATGGAGCGCGGGGTGCGATCCACAAGCTGGGCCAGGTATTCCTGCGTCCAGCCCTTTTCCTCCCGTTTGCGTTTGATCTCACGGCCCAGGGCGTGAAAATCAAGATGTTTGTCGTATTGGTACATTCTCATATCACCCTATATTATTCTACATTTCGGGTGAACCTATGAGAACGAAATACAATTTTATTTATAGTAGTATTTTACTTCGCGTCTCATCATTGAAAGTGAAAGAAGTACAAAGTATAATAGCGTAAACAAGTATATGCTGTTCTCCATCAAAAATCCATTAAAAAGTGTTATCATATAAAAAAGGAGGGAGTCCTATGCAGAGAATATTGATTGTTGAAGATGACATCGAAATTCAAGATATGCTAAGAAATCATCTTACAGATGCTGGTTATGAAGTTGTGATTGCCGAAGATGGCGTAACCGGGATCGCAAAGTTTGACGATACGATTAACCTTGTATTGCTGGATATTATGCTCCCTAAGATTGACGGCTATGGGGTATGTGAGGTCATTCGTCAAAGATCGCAAGTCCCTATTATTATGCTTACGGCTCTGTCGGACGAAGAAAATCAGATCAAAGGGTTTGAACAGCAGATTGATGACTATATTCCCAAGCCTTTCTCTCCCAAAATTCTGCTCTACAAAATCGCCGCCATTTTTCGCCGGGGGTCATCCAACACACAGAAAGAAACGTCGATTGTCTATAAAGATTTGTGTATGGATATTGATGGGTTCCATTTATATCACAAAGGAAAAGAAATTGTATTAACGCAAAAGGAATTTTCTTTACTCCGGCTCATGCTCGAAAACCAGGGAAAAGTTTTTACCAGACAAATGCTGCTTGATCGTCTGTGGAACAGTGAAACATTTGTAGAGGATCGAATTGTAGACAGCCACATTAAGAATATCAGAAAAAAATTAGATGCTGACTATATAGAAACGATTAGAGGGGTGGGATATAGAATTGATAAAGAGAATTAAAAAGAAGTTATCTGTCAAGATATTTCTTATTACTTTTTTGCTTTTGGGGGTGGCTTGTAGTGGGACATACCTTTGTGTTTCCAAGCTACTGCCCAGGACATACTCAAACATGATAAATCAAAATACAGAAAATGCCGCTATTCAACTTGTAGACCACCTGGAAAGTTATAGCGATATTTCTGATTGTGAAGATGCTTTATCTGACTTTTCACAGAGCGCGAACGCTACATTTTGGATAGAGGATGAAAATGGTAATATCGTCTTTCCCTCTGGTACAGCAACGGAAACTGAAACTGTTGACAGGGATACTGCCATTACTTATGATGAAAATGTGCCGTATATTGATGCTGTCCCATCTGGTGAAACGTCAACAAATTTTTATCCCTTTACTTTGGTAAGCGGGGAAAATTATACACTGGCTGTTCAAGTAGATTTATTTGTGGTACGGCAGACAACAGAAATTTTGAAGGCTATTTTCCCGTATGTCATTTTAATGGTCTTTTTGCTATCGCTTTTATGCGCCGGGCTCTATGCAAGATACATTACTCGTCCCATTGTACGGTTAAGCAAAATCTCAAAGCAAATGGCCGACTTGAATTTTTCTGGTCAATGCAAAGAAGGGCGTGATGACGAGTTAGGGAGTTTGGCACATAATCTCAATTCGCTGTCTGCGTCCCTGTCAACTGCATTGAAAGATCTCCAAATTGCCAACCAGCAACTTCGGACAGATATAGAAAAGGAGCAGGAATTGGAACGCCAACGGGTAGACTTCTTTTCAGCGGCGTCCCATGAGCTAAAAACACCCTTAACGATTTTGAAAGGTCATCTTATGGGGATGCTCAACAAAGTTAAAGGGTATGAAAATCATGAGGAATATATGGATCGTTCACTTGCCGTTGTCGATAAAATGGAAACATTGGTAAAAGAATTGCTGTATGTTTCTAAAGCGGACGGAAAGCAAAAATCTGAATGCAAACTGGTCGATTATGCAGAATTGGTGCGGGTACAGATAGCCGATGTAACAGATTTGTTAGCCAAAAAGGAGCAACGCCTTGAAGTAAATATTCCCGACAAACTTTTATGTGAGCTGGAACCGGCGCAGATGGAGCGAGCCATCCAGAATATTTTGGTAAATGCAATTCGGTATTCTCCAAATGGTGAATTGATCCGCGTATCTTTGGCAAAAGCAAACGATACCATTTGCTGTGAAATTGAAAATACAGGTGTCCATATTCCAGAGGATACGATTTCCCATTTGTTCGAGGCGTTTTACAGAGCTGATACTTCCCGCAACCGTAACACTGGCGGGACAGGCTTAGGCCTTTATATTGTTCGCAAAATTATGGAATCGCACCAAGCTAAGTATGGCATCAAAAATTCAAGCAAAGGCGTACTATTTTGGTTTGAAATGTCCTCAAAAAGAAATGCTGACAACTCCATCTAAAATCCATATTCCTTGCAAACTATATCCAAGTCATTCTGTTATATTATAGTCGTCCTCCAAAGGACGGCTATAATTTTTTGAAAGCGAGGTTTTATCAATGAACAGCAGAAAATTGCTGGCGGTAAGCCTATGCGGGGCCTTGTGCTTAAGCCTTGCGGGTTTTACCTACGCCAGCGCACAGGCCGCCGATACGCCTAAAACATCGGCGGAAGAAACGGCGCAAACGTCAAGCACCGACATCCTTTTCAACGATGCCGATGGCATTAGCACCGATGGCGAAAACTGGGTTGCCGAAGCGGACTATGAGAAAAACAACCCTGCACCGGATGTTGAATGGTGGACGGCAGAGGAGTATGAAAAGTGGATCGCCGAGCAAAAGAAAGAACTGGAGGCGCTGATCGGCACAGGCGATGGCTGGTATGATGGACAGGGTGTTTTCCATGAATGGACGCGGGAAAGCGTGGATGCAGCTATCGCTCAATATCAGGATACACTGGAAAGTATCAAAAATGGCACTCTGTACTCTAAGGACAGTGGAGATGATGGCGACTCTCTCGCTATGATCCCGCCCACAGAAGATGTGGAGAGCGATTATAGTGTGGACGTGGTAAGAGAAAATGGGGAGTCCGTTCACTTTGGCGGATATGCCTCTAATGAGGATTTAGACCAGGCGCTCGAAAATGCAGTTCGTAGCGGACAACTGACGCAGGATGAGGCAAACGCAGCTCGTCAGGACTAATACAAACTGAACCTGCCGGACGACGGCAAAAGAAAAAAAGCCGTCGTTCAGCAAGCAAATAGTCATGCCCCCAAAGAAACGGCGGTTTGATTTCAAGGCCGCCGTTTCTTTGCGCTTACACAAACCAATGACGACTTGCAAGGACACGGAGGCCCTCTGGAGGTATCGCCGTGTCCTTTTTCTTTTTCCATCCCCCTAACCT
>OEQR01000045.1_pt1 | contig 19844 bp, 14 predicted proteins | sample 1539761 | NCBI WGS metagenome assembly OEQR01 (sample SAMEA3891879, study PRJEB23780) | metagenome | biome: terrestrial biome; feature: animal house; material: Caecal content | place: Italy | collected 2015-05-05 | reverse complement strand
ACGGAACGCCCGGCGGGGGCTTTTCAGTATGTATCAAAGGCTCTGGCTCGGCGGCGGCATAGACTTATCGTGACGCATCATTGCCTCATGGCGGGCAATGTTATCTTTGGCCTTTGGCAGAAGGCTGACCAGCAGGAAATGATAGATCACCTCCACAATGGCAATAGCCGAGATCCGCGAGAAAGCAAAATCCGCCGTTGTCAAAAGCTGTTCGCGGTTGGAGGAAATCAGCAGATAATCCGCCAGCTCGGCCAGAGGCGACCGGCGATCGCAGGTAATCAGGATGATCGGCACGCAGTTTTTCCGAGCCGCCTGTGCAATCTGATACAGCCGCCGGGACTTGCCCGAGTTCGAGATCAGAAGCAGCGCATCCTGCCGGGTCAGGGTGAGGGCAAAGGCGGCGTTTTTCTCCGAGATTTCTCCCGTGACGCAGCGCAGCCCCAGCTGGTTGAGCTTGAACGCCGCATCCAGCGCCACCGGAATGGTATTGCCCACTGCGGCAATCTGAATGATCTGGGCGTTTTGCAGCACAGCCAGAACCTTTTTCAAATTTTCCGGCTCAATGGCTCCAATGGTGGCCTGCAGTTCCCCGATCTTGTTGGCAAGAATGTTCTGCAAAGACTGTTCAATGTTGTCCAGCCGCACCTCATAGGAAATTTCCGCGGTCTGGCGCTCCCCCACAATATCCCGTGCCAGCGTCAGCTGAAACATACGGTAATTTTCAAACCCCAGCTTTTTGCAAAAACGGGTCACGGTCGCCTCAGAGGTAGAGCTGGCGTGGGCCAGCTCCGCCGAAGTCATATCCACCACCCGCTTAGGGTCTTCCAGAATATAATCTGCAATCCGTTTTTCTGCGTTGAAAAAATGAATGCCTGAGCACAGCAGCGTCAACACGCTGACGGGCGGCTCTGTCATATAAGTTCCTCCCTACATTCGGCATTTTCGGCTCCGTAGATTCTATAACTTAGTTTAACAGGTTACTAAAAAAAAATCAAATATTATGCATACCACACACAAATATGTCAAAACCAACAAATATTTTGTGGATATTTTGTCGTTATGAAAGGAACTTTCTTCTTGTTATTTATTTACAAAAGAAAATCGTCATGCTATAATTTGGTCAAACAAAGCGCCCCAACGCTATCATTCAAGAGAACAAGGAGGAAGTGTATCATGGCAAAAGTTTCAAAAGCGGAACTGCCTTTGATGGCTGAACAGATCGTCCAGTGCCTCGGCGGCAAAGACAACATCGCCCGCATCAACCATTGCGCCACTCGTCTGCGGGTTAATCCCGTAGACTCAAGCAAGGTGGACAAAGACGGCCTGAAAAAGATCAAGGGCGTGATCGGCATCGACGCCAGTACGGGGGAAATTCAGGTCATTGTCGGCGCCATCATCGAGGATCTCTACCTTGCCGTGGAGAAAATCACCGGCAACGGGGGCGGCAAAGTAGCCGATGTACCTTTCTACAAGAAAAAGCCCCAGGAGATGTTCAGCAGTTTCCTGCTGCTGATGGCGGGGTGCCTGAGCCCGGTTATCCCTGCGCTGATCGCCTCGGGCCTGCTGAGCACCGTTCTGACCATCATGACACTGGTGCTTAAGGTAGACGCCGCCACCAGCCCCACCTATGCCATCCTCTACAATCTGTCTCAGACCGTCTTTTACTTCCTTCCTGTGCTGGTCGCTTACACCTCCGCCAAAAAGTTCGGCACCGAGCCGGTGCTGGCGATGGTTCTGGCCTGTTTCCTGCTGTACCCGGATTGGGTTTCGGCTGCGGCAGAGGGCGGTTACACCAGCTACTTTGGTCTGCCCGTTCTGCGCACTACTTATAACGGCGCAGTGATCCAGATCATTCTCTCCATCTTTGTAATGGCCCAGCTCGACAAACTGCTCAAAAAAATCATTCCGGAAGCTGCCCGCCACTTCGTCAAACCTTTTGCGCTGCTGCTCATCATGTCGGTTGTTACCCTGACCGTCACGGGTCCTCTGGGCGGGTTGCTGACCAACTATATCTACGCTGGTGTCAGCGCCATCCGTGAAGTGGCCCCCTGGGCCGGCGTCCCCGCCATTGTCCTGCTGAGCACCACCATCGGTCTGGTGGCCCCCGGCTTCCATCTGGCACTGATCCCCATTGCCACCGCCAGCCTGGCCTCGGTGGGGTATGACGACCTGATCAACATCTGGTTCTTCTGCTGCACCATCACCCCGGGCTTCATCGCTCTGGCAGTCGGCCTGCGCACCCGGAAAGGCACCCTCCGTCAAACCGCTTTTGCAGCCTGTCTGTCGGCTCTGCTGGGCGGTATCTCTGAGCCCACCACCTACGGCATCACCTATAAACTGGTGAAACCCTACTATGCCTACCTGATTACCGCCCTGTCCACCGCCGTTCTGGCCGGCCTGCTTCACCTGAAGTGCTACGCCTTTGGCGGGTATTCGCTGACCAACATTCTGCTTTACCTCGGCCCCGATCTGGATTACACCAACTTCCGCAATGCCCTGCTGTTGGTGGGTTATATGGCCGTCATGTCCTTTGTTACCGTCAACCTGATCGGCTTTGACGACTCCAGCTTTGACAACGAAGAAAAAGACCCGGCCTTCGCGCTGAACTGATGGAAGAAGGGACCCGACATGCGTTTTTACGACAAAGCCCTGGTGGACGCCATCCGGGCAAAACAATACACCAAAACCATTGATGGGGTGGAGATTCTGTTTAAACCGGTGCCGGACGCTCCTCCCGCACACTTGGACCCTCGCCTGCGGAACATCATCGAAAAAAAGAAGAGCATGTTCGCCGGCCGTGCCAAAAGCGGCTGGCGGCTCTCCAACGAGCGCTATCGCCCGGACAAAGTCACCTATGATTTAACCGAAACCGAGGTTGAATGTACCGAACAGCTGATTTCCATCCGTGGCGATCACATGATTGATCTCTATATCTACCGCACCCCCAATGCAAAACCCGGCCGGCCGATTCTGGTCTACCTCCACGGCGGCGGCTTTACCGCCGGCGACATCCACCTGTTTGGCTGCCAGATGAAGTACATTGCCGAGCAGTCCGGGGCTGTCGTTCTCTTTCCCGAATACCGCCTGGCCCCGGAATGTCCCTTTCCCGGGCCGATCGAGGATGCCTGGGGCACCGTCCAATGGGCATACGCCCACGCCGCAGAGCTGGGCGCCGATCCCGCCCGGCTGATGGTTGCCGGTGACAGCGCCGGCGGTTCGCTGACCAACGCCTGTGTTCTGCTGGACCAGAACGGGATCATCCGCAAGATCATGGACATCTACCCTTCCTGGGACAGCAGCGACTACCGTACCCAGACCGCCTACACCTGGTCTTATGATGCCTATGAGGTGGTGGAGGAAGACCGCGAACTGGCATACAGCCGGATCGACCGGATCAAAGGCAGCATCGACCATCCGGCCCATTCTCTGGGCAACCTCTATCTCCAGGGCAAAACCACCCCCGAAGATCCGCTGGTTTCCGCCATTTTCGCCAGTGACGAACAGCTTCGCCGGTTCCCCGAGACAGTCATCGTATCCGCTGAATACGACTACCTGCGATTGGGCAGCGATTACGCGGTCCGGCGCCTGACCCAGCTGGGCGTTCCCTGCCGCTCGATCCGCTACTGCGGCACCGACCATGGTTTCCTGGATATGATCGGCACCATCGTTCAATCGGAAGAGCTCTGTCTGACCATCGCCGACGAACTCAACGCCCTTTAACCTTTGCTTTGCGCCAGCCCTTGATTTTCCCTTTTGGGACAAGACCCCATGCAAATTGCATGGGGTCTTGTCTATGTAAAAGTCAAACAAAGCCCCCGCCGGGCGTTCCGTTCCGAACGCCTGGCGGGGGCTTTATTTGCTGTATAGGTTTTTATGGATGGTTGTGTTACGGGTTGACTTTACCCCCGGGAGGAGTGGTGGCTGGGGGCGGGCTCTGCCGGCACCGGGGTCAGCCGGATCTCGGCTACCCGGCGGCGGGCTGTGCGTGTTACAACGCCCTCGAAACCGTTCAGGGTAAAGTGGTCGCCCACCTTGGGCAGATGGCCGGTCTTTTCCTGGACCAGGCCGTTGACGGTATTGGAGTCGATCTCGTCGTCCTCCGGCAGGCCCAGGACCTCAAACAGATCGTCCACGTTGGCCGTGCCCGAGACCAGCCAGCTGCCGTCCGACTGCTGGCGGAAATCTTCGGTGGCCTCGTCGTGTTCGTCCCAGATCTCGCCCACCAGTTCCTCGAGGATGTCCTCCAGGGTGATGATGCCTTCGGTGCCGCCGTATTCGTCCACCACCACCGCCAGGTGATGGTGTTCTTCGCGCAGGGTGCGCATCAGCTCCGAGATCTTGGTGGAGCCGGTGGTGTAGAGGGCGGGGGAGATCATCTCCTCGATGGAGGTGAGCTTTTTCAGCCGCCCGCGGTAAAAGTCCTTCTCATGGACCACGCCGATGATGTTGTCGATGGTGTCGTGGTAGACCGGCAGACGGGAGTAACCCGACTCTGCGAAGATCTGGGTCAGCTCCTCCACCGAGATGGTGTCCTCCACAGCCACTACGTCCACACGGGGGGTGAGGATCTCCTCTACTTCCACGTCGTCGAACTCAATGGCGCTGCGGATCAGGCGGCCCTCCCGGTCGGTCAGTTCGCCGTCGCTCTCGGCCTCGTTGACCATGGTCATCAGCTCACCCTCGGTGATGGTGTCGGCCTCTCCGCCGTGGAAACCCCGGCCCACCAGCTTTTTCCACTGGGCGAACAGCCAGTTCAGGGGGGTCAGCACCGTCATCAGCAGCTGAAGGGCGGGTGCAACCGCCGAGGCCAGCCGCTCGGGCACCTCCTTGGCCAGGCTCTTGGGGGTGATCTCACCGAAGATCAGCACCACCAGCGTCATCACAATGGTAGAAAGGGTGGCGCCGTATTCCGGCCCGAAATGGGCGGTAAAGAGCAGGGTGCCCAGAGAGGCGGAGGCGATGTTGACAATGTTGTTGCCAATCAAAATGGTGGAGAGCAGTTTATCGTACTGCTGCGACATTGCCAGCACCCGTTTGGCGGAGGGGTCACCGTCCTCGGCCCGGCTCTTGACCCGGATCTGGTTCAGGGAGGAAAACGCGGTCTCCGAAGCGGAGAAGAAGGCGGACAGCGCCACCAGTACGGCCAGCGCTGCGATCATCGTAATACTGCCATCGTCCATAAGGGAAAATATCAACTCAACTTTCTTTGGTTGGCCTTAAAAAATCAAAAAGAAAGTGCTTTCCATCGCAGGCCTTCAACGATGAAAAGCACTTGACAAAAGATATCATATCATATTTTGGACCCGGACGCAAGCGCGGAGGGCTGCGCCCGGGCCCAAAACAGGCGGGAAACAGTGGTTTTTCAGCGGAGAGTCAGAGCTGTGCCGTCGTAGTCCACCGTCAGGGCCGCACCCTCGGGGTAGTCGCCCCGGATCAGGGCTTTGGCGATCAAGGTCTCGACGTGGCTCTGGATGAACCGCTTGATGGGCCGGGCGCCGTAGACGCTGTCATAGGCGGAATCAATGATATAGTCCTTGGCAGCGTCGGTGATGGCCAGGCTCATATGGCGGCCCTCGTCCATCCGATGGCGCAGGTCGGCCAGCTGCAGATCCACGATCTGGCGGGCTTCTTCCTTGGTCAGGCTCTTGTAGTAGACGATCTCATCCAGCCGGTTGAGGAACTCGGGCCGGAACTTGGAGCGGAGCAGCTGGTCGATGGCGCTGCGGGCTTCGGCGCTCAGCTCGTTGGAGCCGGAGGCGCGGCTGTTCTCCAGGTCGTTCAGGATGATGTCGCTGCCCAGGTTGGAGGTCAGGATGATGATGGTGTTCTTGAAGTCCACCGTCCGGCCCTGGCTGTCGGTGATCCGGCCGTCGTCCAGCACCTGCAAGAGGATGTTGAAGACGTCGGGGTGAGCTTTCTCCACCTCATCGAACAGCACTACGCTGTAGGGTTTCCGACGGACGGCCTCGGTCAGCTGGCCGCCCTCCTCGTAGCCCACGTATCCCGGAGGCGCGCCGATCAGGCGGCTGACGCTGAACTTCTCCATATATTCGGTCATATCGATCCGAACAATGTTCTTCTCGTCATCGAACAGGCTCTGGGCCAGGGCCTTGGCCAGCTCGGTCTTGCCGACGCCGGTGGGGCCCAGGAAGAGGAAGCTGCCGATGGGTCGGTTGGGGTTGGCGATGCCGGCCCGGCTGCGGAGGATGGCCTCGCTCACCTTAGTGACGGCTTCGTCCTGGCCGATCACACGGCGGTGAAGCACCTCGTCCAGATGGAGCAGTTTCTCCCGCTCGCCTTCCACCAGCTTCTCCACCGGGATGCCGGTCCAGCGGGCCACGATGCGGGCGATCTCCTCGTCGGTGACGCGGTCCCGCAGCAGGCTGGCCTCCTTCTTTTCAGCGGCCAGCTTTTCTTCGGCGGCCAGCTGCTTCTGCAGCTCGGGCAGGCGGCCGTATTTCAGCTCGGCGGCCTTGTTCAGGTCGTACTCCCGCTGGGCCTTCTCAATGGCGGCATTGGTCTGCTCGATCTGCTCCCGCAGGCTCTGTACCTTGCCGATGGCGTTCTTCTCGTTCTCCCACTGAGCTTTCATGCTGCGGAACTTATCCTGCAATTCGGCCAGCTCTTTCTCCAGCTCGTGGAGGCGGCTCTGGCTGAGGGCGTCGGTCTCCTTTTTCAGGCTGACCTGCTCGATCTGCAGCTGGGTGATCCGGTGGGCCAGGTCGTCCATCTCGCTGGGCATGCTGTCCATCTCGGTCTTGATCATGGCGCAGGCCTCGTCCACCAGGTCGATGGCCTTGTCGGGCAGGAACCGGTCGGTGATATACCGGTTGGAGAGGGTGGCGGCGGCGATCAGGGCGTTGTCGTTGATCTTGACGCCGTGGAACACCTCGTACCGCTCTTTCAGGCCACGCAGGATGGAGATGGTGTCCTCCACAGTGGGCTCATCCACCTGGACCGGCTGGAACCGGCGCTCCAGGGCGGGGTCTTTCTCGATATACTGGCGGTACTCGTCCAGGGTGGTGGCGCCGATGCAGTGCAGCTCACCCCGGGCCAGCATGGGCTTGAGCAGGTTGCCTGCGTCCATGGCGCCGTCGGACTTGCCGGCACCCACGATGGTGTGCAGCTCATCAATGAAGAGGATGATCTGCCCCTCGCTCTTCTTGACTTCGTTCAGGACGCTCTTGAGACGCTCCTCAAACTCGCCCCGATACTTGGCACCGGCCACCAGGGCGCCCATGTCCAGGCTGAACACGGTGCGGTCCTTCAGGTTTTCGGGCACATCGCCCCGGACGATCCGCTGGGCCAGACCCTCGGCGATGGCGGTCTTGCCGACGCCGGGCTCGCCGATCAGGCAGGGGTTGTTCTTGGTTTTACGGGACAGGATACGGATCACGTTCCGAATCTCCTGATCCCGGCCGATGACGGGGTCCAGCTTCTGCTTCCGGGCCAGATCCACCAGGTTCTGGCCGTATTTCTCCAGGGCGTTGTAGGTGTCCTCGGGGTTGTCGGTGGTGACCCGCTGGTTGCCCCGCACCCCGCTCAGCTCCTTGAGGAATTTATCCTTGGTGATGCCGAAGGCGCGGAACAGCTCGGAGGTATTCTGGTTGGTTTCGGCCAGCAGGCCCAGCATCAGGTGTTCCACGCTGATGAAGTCATCCTTCATGGCCTTGGCCTCCCGGGCGGCAGCGGACAGGACTTTGTCGGTGGCCTGGGAGATATAGACTTTGTCGGGGTCACGGCCCGAGCCGGACACCCGGGGCAGGGCGGCCAGCTTTTCGGCCACGGCGGCGGTAAAGCTGCCGGGGTCCACGTTCAGTTTCTGGAGCAGCTGGGGGATCAGGCCGTTTTCCTGGGCGGCCAGAGCATGGAGCAGGTGTTCCGGCTCCAGGGCGTTGTGCTGGTACTCCACCGCCAGCTGCTGGGCGGCTTGGAGCGCTTCCAGGGTTTTCTGGGTATATTGATTGGTATTCATAAAGTTTGCCTCCATTCATACCGTAGATTTTTAATATGGCCCGGTGGGGTGCAACACCGCCGGGCTGGCGGACAGGGGGCGCTGCTGCTAACCGCCCTGCACGCGGAGATGCGAACAGGGGGGATATGTCGGAAAAACAGGTCGTTTCATGGGGATTCGCACCTCCTTGTGCGGGTTGGTCGAGCTTATTTAGCACTCTAGCTGCTCGACTGCTAAAAATATACCGCAAACCATCGCCCTTGTCAAGAGGGCGGGCCCAAAAACCAAAAAGTTAACAGAAAGTTCGCAGATATGCAAAAACCCGCCCGGGTGCACCCTGCAAGAGGGGCGGCCCGGGCGGGCAGATGGTTTGGATTTAGGGCTTTGGGCGCTTAGACCAGCTGGACCCCATCCCGCAGGGCGGCGGTCACGTCGTCGATCAGGGCCAGCATCTTGACGTAGTTTTCGCCGTAGCTGGCGTTGTAGTCGGCGTACTTTTCGCAGCTGGCTTCGCTGGGGGTCAGGCCCAGGGACTCGGCCACCGCCTGGTAGACCAGAGCCTCGTCGCAGTAGCTGCGCAGATCCTCGTCGTAGCTGGCCAGCATCTCGTCGGCGGAGCTGAACCCGGCGTAGGTGGTGAGGAACTCGTCCAGGGTGTAGCCGTAGTAGGAGGCCATCTGGTAATAGTAGTTCAGGCAGCTGGTGACCTGGTAGTCGGCGATGACATCGGGGCAGCCGTCGAACTGGGAGGACTCCAGCAGATAGGAGCGGATGGCGTTGTCCAGGTTGTCCTCGTAGATCAGGTCGTAGAAATACTGGTTCAGCTCCTCCACGGTGTGAACGTCATCGCTCTCGCCGAAGTTCTCCTCCACCCAGGCGTCGGTGGCCTCGGGCAGGACAGACTCGGACAGGCTGTTCAGGGTGACGGCAAAGACCGCCTCCCGGCCGCTCAGGGGCACCGTATTGCCCTCGGCGTCGGTGGAGTCGTTGTACCCCTCGGGGAAGGTGACCACCACGTCGAACTGGTCCCCGGGCATATGGCCCACGATCTGTTCCTCGAAACCATCGATGAACATCCCGCTGCCCAGGGTCAGGTCGAAGCCGGTGGAAGTGCCGCCGGTAAAGGCCACCCCGTCCACGGTGCCGGCGTAGTCAATGTTGGCCACGTCGCCGTTCTGGGCGGCCCGGTCGGTGACGGGCTGGGTGGTGCTGTACATGCTCAGCAGGTAATCCCACTGGTTGGAGATGGCCTCCTCGGTGGGCTCCACCTCAGCCTTGGGCAGGGAGATGGCCGCGAAATCCTCCGGCAGGGTGACATAGTCCAGAGCCTTGACCCCCTCCCAGTAGCCGTCGGCAGTCAGGCCCTGGCTGAACTGGAAGTTCTCGTAATCGTAGTCGGCGGCGGAGCCGAAGCTGGACACCCCCGCAGCCTGGGAGGACGCATCCCCCTTGAAAAAGCTGCACCCGCCCAGAACGGCGCTCAGCCCCAAGGCTGCGGCCAGGCAGAGCGCGGCAAACGATTTATGATTCAAAAGAATACCCTCCTGTTGTTCGGTTTGTTGTCTGATGGGATGGCAGCCCTCAAGAGCTGCCTGTGCCGCTATATTATACCGTTGATCCGACCAAAAAGAAAGCGTTTTAACGAAATTGCCACAAATGCCCCGCCCTGCGGCGGTTGGTTTTGGCTTTGCCGGGGGCCGAAAGGCGCCCGGAGCGGTGGAAATCCCCGGGCGGTTCTGTTACAATAAAGAGGACGAAACCATTCCGGCGCATCCAGCGCGAAAGAGCAGGAGGATACAATACCATGGATTATAATAAAGCAGCTCTTGCCATGCACGAGGCCCACAAGGGCAAGGTGGGCATTGTCAGCAAGGTGGAGGTGACCAACCGGGACGAGCTGGCCACCGCCTACACCCCCGGCGTGGCCGAGCCCTGCCGCAAGATTGCGGCCAACCCCGAGGACGTCTATAAATATACCTTTAAAGGGAACATGGTGGCGGTGGTCTCCAACGGCACCGCAGTTCTGGGCCTGGGGGACATCGGCCCGGCGGCCGGCCTGCCGGTGATGGAGGGCAAAGCCGTCCTCTTCAAGGAGTTCGGCGGGGTGGACGCCTTCCCCATCTGCATCGACGCCCACGACGCCGCCAGCGTCATTGCTGCCTGCAAGGCCATCGCCCCCACCTTCGGCGGCATCAACCTGGAAGACATCAAGAGCCCCGAGTGCTTTGAGATCGAAGAAACCCTGGAGCGGGAGCTGGATATCCCGGTCTTCCACGACGACCAGCACGGCACCGCCATCGTGGTGACGGCGGCCCTCATCAACGCCCTGCGGGTGGTGGGCAAGAAGATGGAGGATGTTCACATCGTCCTGAACGGCCCCGGCGCTGCGGGCACCGCCATCATCAAGATGCTGATGACCGCCGGTGCAAAAGACATCATCGCGGTGGACCAGTTCGGTACCCTGTATAAGGGCTGCAACAGCGCCGAGGCCCACAAGAACTGGCTGGGCGAGGTGACCAACCCCCGCCAGATCAAGGGCGGCCTGGCCGAGGCCCTGGTTGGGGCGGACGTCTTTATCGGCGTGTCCAAGCCCGGCTGCCTGACCGCTGAGATGTGCAAGACCATGAACAAGGACGCCATCGTCTTTGCCATGGCCAACCCCACCCCCGAGATCATGCCCGACGAGGCCAAAGCCGGGGGCGTGCGGGTGATCGCCACCGGGCGCAGCGACTTCCCCAACCAGGTCAACAACGTGCTGTGCTTCCCCGGCCTGTTCAAGGGGGCCCTGTCGGTGCGGGCCCGGGACATCAACGACGCCATGAAGCTGGCCGCCGCCTACGCCATCGCCGACCTGATCTCTGACGGCGAGCGCAGCGACGAATACATCATCCCGGGCGCCTTCGACCCCCGCGTGGCCGAGAGCGTGGCCGCCGCGGTGGCCAAAGCGGCCCGCGAGACCGGCGTAGCCCGGCTGTGAGGAGGGACCCCCTATGCGCCCCATCCCCGCCGCAGCACTGACCGAGGCGGTGGCGGCCCTCTGCATCGAGGCCAACACCCATCTGCCCGCCGACGTGCAGGCGGCGCTGGATGCGGCCCGGGCCTCGGAGCCCTGGCCCCTGGCCAAAACGACCCTGAATCTGCTCTGGGATAACCTGGGGGCCGCTGAGGCCGCCAACCTGCCCATCTGCCAGGACACCGGCATGGCCTGCGTCTTTGTGGAGCTGGGCACCGACGTCCACATCGAGGGCAGCTTTGAGGAGGCCATCCACGAGGGCGTCCGTCAGGGTTACGGCGCGGGCTACCTGCGCAAGAGCATTGTGGCCGACCCCCTCCGCCGGGGCAACACCGGAGACAATACCCCCGCGGCCATCACCGTTCATCTGGTGGATGGGGACGGCTGCAAGATCACCGTGGCCCCCAAGGGCTTCGGCAGCGAGAACATGAGCCGGATTCAGATGCTGAAACCCGCCGACGGCGTTGAGGGCTTCAAGAAGTTTGTTCTGGAGACGGTGAAGCTGGCAGGTTCCAACCCCTGCCCCCCCATTGTGCTGGGCATCGGCGTGGGCGGCAGCTTCGACAAGGTGGCCTACCTGGCCAAGAAAGCCCTGCTCCGCCCTCTGGACGTCCCCAACCCGGACCCCTACTACGCGGCCCTGGAGCGGGAACTGCTGGAAGCCGTCAACGAGATCGGCATCGGGCCGCAAGGGTTCGGCGGCAAGACCACCTGCCTGGGTCTGGCCATTGAGCAGATGCCCACCCATGTGGCGGGCCTGCCCGCCGCCGTCAACGTGTCCTGCCATGTGACCCGCCGGGCCACCGCAGAGCTGTGAGAGGGGAGGCATAACCCATGGAATACAAACTGACAGCCCCCTGCACCGCCGCCGATCTGGCACCGCTGCGGGCCGGGGATACGGTTCTGCTCTCGGGGGTGATCTACACCGCCCGGGACCAGGCTCATAAACGAATGATCGAGGCCCTGGATGCAGGCCAGGCCCTGCCCTTTGATCTGGAGGGCAGCGCCATCTATTATGTTGGCCCCACCCCCGAGCGCCCGGGCCAGGTGATCGGTTCCGCCGGGCCCACCACCTCGGGCCGGATGGATGCCATGTCCCCCCGGCTTTTGGATCTGGGGAACAAAATCATGATCGGCAAAGGCAAGCGGGACGCCGCCGTCAAGGAGGCCGTGGTCCGCAACGGTGCCGTCTATCTGGCGGCCCTGGGGGGCGCTGGGGCCCTGATGGCCCAGAGCGTCCAGAGCCTGGAAGTCATCGCCTGGCCGGATCTGGGCTGCGAGGCGGTCCGCCGGCTGACGGTGGAAAATATGCCCCTGACCGTGATTCTGGACCCGGTGGGCGGGGATCTGTACGAGTCGGGCCCGGCCGCCTACCGCGCCGCCTGCCCGGTGGGAGAATAAAACCCCCGGAGGCCGCTGGACCGCTTGCGCTGGGCCGCCGGATGTGATACTCTAGGAGAAAACGCCCCGCCGCCCTACGGCCGGGCAGGAAACGGGAGGCCGAATAAACCATGATGATCCATCAATCCGCCGAAGATTATCTGGAAACCATCCTGATGCTGACCGAACGGCTGGGCAAGGTGCGCTCCATCGACGTGGTGCGCGAGCTGGGCTATACCAAGGCCAGCGTCAGCATCGCCATGCGCAAACTGCGGGAGAACGGCTATATCGCCGTGGACGGCGAGGGCAACCTGACCTTGCTGCCCCCGGGCCGGGAGATTGCCGAGCGGATTTACAGCCGCCACCGGCTATTACAGCACTTCTTCATGCAGCTGGGGGTGGACGAAAAGACCGCCGCCGAGGACGCCTGCAAGGCCGAGCATATCCTCAGCGAGCAGACCCTGGAGAAGATCCGCCAGCGGGCGCTGCTCCAGGACGCCGAGAACACCCTCGGCGGCACCGAGGGCTGAGAGCCGCCCTCCTTCTGCAGCCAATAAAACAAAAAACACCCCCGGGAGCCGAAGCTCTCGGGGGTGTTCTGTTTGTCAGTTCAGGTTAACTCTGGGCAAAATTACTTTGCCTTGGGGCCTGCGTTGACGATCTCAGCGGCCATGTTGGGGTACTTCTTGGCGAAGTTATCCTCGAACATCTTGGCCAGCTTGTTGGCCTGCTCGTCGTAAGCAGCCTTGTCTTCCCACATGCCGCGGGCATCCAGCTTCTCGTCGGGCACGCCGGGGCAGCTGGTGGGGTAGTCCACGTTGAAGACATCGTGATGCTTGAACTCGATGTTATCGAAGCTGCCGTTCAGAGCGGCGGTGACCATGGCGCGGGTGTAGCTCAGCTTCATCCGCTTTGCGCCGGAGGCTGCGCTGCCGCCGGCCCAGCCGGTGTTCACCAGGTAGACCTTGGTGCCGTACTGATCCAGCTTGTCGCCCAGCATCTTGGCGTAGACCTGGGGATCCATGGGCATGAAGGGCTCGCCGAACAGGGTGGAGAAGGTGGGCTGCGGCTCAGTAACGCCACGCTCGGTGCCGGCCAGCTTGGAGGTGAAGCCGGTGACGAAGTGGTACATAGCAGCTTCCTTGCTCAGGCGGCTGATCGGGGGCAGAACGCCGAAAGCGTCGGCGGTCAGGAAGATGACCACCTTGGGGATGCCGCCCTCGCCGGGGATCTGGGCGTTGGAGATATAGTCCACGGGGTAGCCCACGCGGGTGTTCTCGGTCAGGCTGTCGTCGTCAAAGTTGAACTCGCGGGTCTCGGGGTCCATGACCACGTTCTCCACCAGAGAGCCGAACTTGATGGCGTGGAAGATCTCGGGCTCGTTCTCTTCCTTGAGGTTGATGCACTTGGCGTAGCAGCCGCCCTCAAAGTTGAACACGCCGTCGGGGCTCCAGCCGTGCTCGTCGTCGCCGATCAGCTTGCGGCCGGGGTCAGCGGACAGGGTGGTCTTGCCGGTGCCGGACAGGCCGAAGAAGACGGCGGTCTCGTGGGTGACGGGGTCCATGTTGGCGGAGCAGTGCATGGGCAGGACGTTCTCCTTGGTCATGACGTAGTTCATGGTGGAGAAGACGCTCTTCTTGATCTCGCCGCTGTACTGGCTGCCGGCAATGACGATCATGTGGGCCTCGTAGTCGATCATGATGGCGGCCTCGCTGTTGACGCCGTCCACCTCGGGATCGCACTTGAAGCCGGGGGCCACCAGCATGGTGTAGTCGGGCTCGCCGTAGTTTGCCAGCTCCTCAGCGGTGGGCCGGATCAGCAGCTGATGAATGAACAGGTTCTGGCTGGCCAGCTCGTTGATGATGCGGAATTTCTTGGTGTACTTGGGGTCTGCGCCTGCGAAACCGTCGAAGATGAAGATCTCGCGGCCCTGCAGGTAAGCGGCGACTTTGCCCTTGATGGCGTCAAACTTCTCGCGGCTGATGGGGCGGTTGACTTTGCCCCAGGCGATATCGTTGTGAACGCCCTCGCTGTCAACGATGAACTTGTCGTTGGGCGAGCGGCCGGTGTACTTGCCGGTGGTGACGACCAGAGCGCCGGTGTTGCTCAGAGAGCCTTCGCCGCGGCGCAGGGCGGCCTCGGTCAGCTGGGCGGGGGTCAGGTTACGGTAAACGGCCTTAGGAGCCAGGATACCGAATTTTTCGATACCATAAGTTTCCATGGGTATTCCCTCCATAAGTCAAAAACTCGCGCAAAAGACCAAATTACCTCATATAGCAGCCTGTGGCTGCTAGTAGGTCACTATAATTATACCATGATTTTACTGTTTCGCAACCCTGGCGGCTCCTTTTTGGGAGGTTCGACAACAAACGGTTACCCGGAATGCCAAAAAAATGTCAATCTGCCTCGGGGCGGTTAATTCTGGTCGTGTTCCTGATTGGTGTAATGCTTGCTCAGCGAGAAGCCCCGTCCGCTGACCTCGCTGACGTGGCCCACAATCACAAAGCTGGCCGGGTCGATGGAGTGGATCAGTTTTTCCAGCCTCGGCAGCTCCCGGTTGGAGACGACGCAGAGCAAAAGCTGGGTGGGCTGGTGCAGGTAGCCGCCCTCGCCGTGGAGGATGGTGACGCCCCGGTCGATCTGGGAGAGGATGGCGGCGCGGATCTCGTCGGCCTTGCTGCTGATGATCTTGACCTCGGTGCGGGTGGTGCCCACCAGAATCACTTTATCCAGAACGGTGGTGGAAATCAGCACTACCAGAATACCATAGAGGATCTGGTCGGCGGGGGTGGACATGGCCTGGGTCAGCAGGATCAAAATGTCAAAGAAGAATATGGACACCGACACCGGCAGGCGGCAGAGTTTGTTCAGCACCAGGGGCGGGATATCCATGCCGCCGGTGGAGGCCCCCGCCCGGATCACCATACCCAGAGAGACGCCGATGCCCAGCCCCGCGAAGACGGTGCAGAGCAGCAGGTCGTCGGTCAGAACATAGTCCCCCAACAGCCGCTCCCAAAATTCCAGGGCAACGGGGCTCAGGAAGGTGCTGGCCAGGGTGGAGATGGCAAAGGTCCGCCCCAGCACCAGCCAGCCCAGGATCAGCATGCTGACGTTGAAAACCAGCAGTACCCCGGACACCGACAGCCCGAAGGCGCGGTTGACCGCCAGGGCGACACCGGTGGCGCCGCCCATAATCAGCCCGGAGGGCATCACGAACAGTTTCAGGGTTAGAGCGAACAGAATGTTGCCCAGCAGGATGGCCGAGGCAGAAAGCAGAGCCGCTTTGCGGTTGTGGGGTTGGGTCATGGGGTGAACCTCCTTGGCCCGGCTGTCATGCGCCGGGGAATTTTGATGGGCGGACGGGCCGGAGCCTTACAGCTGCTGTTCGGCCAGAGCGTCCGGCCCCAGAGTGTCTTCCACCGGAAGACTGGCGTAGGGGTCGGGAGTGGTGTCGGCGGGCAGGGACTTCATATACTCATCCATGGCCACCGCCACCTCCTTGGCCATGGCGACGGCCTCCACCACAGTGCGGGCGCCCTTGACTGCGTCGCCGCCGGCGAACACCCCCGGACGGGTGGTGCGGCCGTCGGGGCCCACGGTCAAAAGGCCCTTGTGGTTGGTGTCGATGCCGGTGGTGGTCTCAATGAGGGCGCTCTCGGAGCCCTGGCTCACCGAGACAATCACGCCGGTGTGGGGGTAGAGCTTTTCGCTGCCCTCCACCTGGACGAAACTGCCGTCCTCGGTTTTGACGGTGTCCCGGCAGACCAGGCCCTCTTCCCGGATCTCCACCGGGGCTTTGCAGAATCGGAAGCCCACGCCCTCGAGCTTGGCGTAGCTGACCTCATAGGCCGAGGCGCTGATGCAGCTCTCGTCCCGGCGGGCATAGCAGGTGACGTGCCGGGCCCCGTTTCGGATGGCGGTGCGGGCGCAGTCCATGGCCGAGTTGCCCACGCCGATCACGGCGATGTTGTCCCCCAGGTTGAACCCCTTGGAGTTGGCCAGGTAGTCGATGCCAAAGGCCACGTTCCCCAGGGATTCGCCCTTGATGTGCATGGCGTTGGCTTTCCAGAGGCCCGCGCCGATGAAGACGCTCTTGTAGCCGTCCCGGAAGAGGTCGTCGATGGTCAACGTCCGGCCAATGGCGGTGTTGGGCCGCACCCGGATGCCCTTCAGCTCCAGGTGCCGGTACTGGAAGTCGTCCAGCACGCTGTCGGGCAGGCGGTAGTTGGGGATGCCGTACCGCATGACGCCGCCGGTCTTGTCCCGGGCCTCGAAGATGGTGATGTCGTAGCCCCAGCGGGCCAGCAGCACCGCGATGGTCAGGCCCGCCGGGCCCGACCCGATGATGGCCGCCCGCATCCCGTTTTTGGGGGCGGGGCCGGCCACCATCTGGTTGGCGTAGGTGGTGGAGATATAGTCCTCGATGATGGAGAAGTGGACCGGGTCGTGGGAGGGCATCCGGTTGCGGATGCAGTGACCCTCGCACTGTTTCTCGTGGTTGCAGACCAGGCTGCACACGGTGGTCAGGGGGTTGTTCTCAAAGAGCATCCGCCCCGCGGTGTTGAGGTTGCCGGATTTCAGCAGCCGGATCACTTCGGGAATGTTGGTGTGGATGGGGCAGCCCTGCTGGCACATGGGCTTTTTGCAGCCAAGGCAGCGGTTGGCTTCGTCCAGAACGTGTAACGCCATGGTGAGTTCCTCCTTGTTTCCCGATGGGGTGCGTTGTATCCAAGATGTGCTGTTATAATAATACACCCATCCGCCCCGTTTGTGCAATGACGGATTTACTGATTTTCAGGGGGAGTTTTTGGCTCTTTCGCCGGAACAAGCGCCGCGGGCCGGAGCCGGCGGTCAGTTGAATTTTACGATCTTGCGGGCCAGGCGGTAGCCCAGCACCGTCACCTTGTCCCCGCCGGGGAAGCGCAGGTTGGTGGCGCCGCCCAGGGACAGCCGCACCCGCCGGTAGATCCGGGGGCTGACCCGCTCTTTCAGGTAGGCCCACAGGTCGTCCTTTTTCTTTTTGGCCTCGGGGCTGCCGTCCAGGATCAGGAAGATCCCGCTGACGGCCATCATGGCGGACAGGTACTGGGTCATGTAGCTGCGCAGGCGGGCCTGCTCGGGGGGCAGGGCGTCCAGGTCCTGGCAGTCGATCATGTACCGGGTCACCCGCAGCTGCTGGTCTACCCGCTTGACCATCACGCTCTCGTTGACGCTCTGGTCGGCCCGGCCGATGAAGTAGCGGTACAGGTCCAGGTCCATGTAGTACATGCTCTTGACGTAGGGCAGGGGCTGGTAGACAAAGATGTTGTCCACATAAAAGGTGTGCTTGGGCAGCACCATGCCGCAGCGGCGCAGCACCTCAGTGCGGTAGATCACCGAGTGCATCAGGATGTTCTGGTCGGGGCGGAAGCGGCCCACGTGCATCCAGGTGAACAGCCGGTTCTGGGGGAACACGTTGGTGTAGCGGACGGTGTGGCTGGTGCCGTCCTCCACGTGCTCGTAGACGTAGTTGCAGAACATCAGGTCGGGGGCGGTGCCGCGGTGCAGCAGCAGGCGCAGCCGGTCCAGCACCTTTTCCAGGGCTTCGGTGTCCAGCCAGTCGTCGCTGTCCACTACCTTGTAATAAAGGCCGGTGGCGTTGCGGATGCCCTGGTTGACCCCCTCGCCGTGGCCGCCGTTCTCCTGATGGATGACCCGGACGATGTCGGGGTATTGGGCGGCATACGCGTCGCAGATGGCGGGGGTGTCGTCCTTGGTGGAGCCGTCGTCCACCAGGATGATCTCGGCGTCCGGGCCGGCGGTGAGCAGGGTGTCGACGCAGTGGCGCATATAGGCCGCCGAGTTGTAGCACGGCACGGCAAAGGTGATAAGCTTCTGTTCCATAATGGGACTCCTTTATTCGGAAAAAGGCGGCGGGGGGCGCCCGGCCGCAGTGGCTGCATGACTTTGCAGGAAAACTGAGACCATTATACCATGACAGGAAGCAAAAATCCATCCGCCGGGAAGAACTGGCCCCGGAACCAGAAATGTGGTATACTGCTTGCAGCAAAAAGGAGGCGGCCGCAGGATGGACGACAAATACAGCGTATTGAAGAAGGTGTTCGGGTACGACGGCTTCCGGCCGGGGCAGGCGGAGATCGTGGACGCGGCCCTGGCCGGCCGGGACGTGCTGGCGGTGATGCCCACCGGCGCGGGCAAGTCGGTGTGCTACCAGGTGCCGGCGCTGCTGCTGCCGGGGGTGACGCTGGTGGTCAGCCCCCTCATCAGCCTGATGCAGGACCAGGTGCGGGCCCTGGTGGCGGCGGGGGTGGCCGCGGCCTACCTGAACAGCAGCCTGACCGCGAACCAGCAGGCCCTGATGCTCCGCCGCGCCCGGGAGGGGCGGTATAAGATCATCTATGTGGCCCCCGAGCGGCTGATGACCCAGGGGTTCCTCCGCTTTGCCCAGGAGCAGCCGGTCAGCATGGTGACGGTGGACGAGGCCCACTGCATCAGCCAGTGGGGGCACGATTTCCGGCCCAGCTACCGGCAGATCCGCGCGTTCACCGGCCAGCTGCCCGCCCGGCCGGTGGTCACGGCCTTTACGGCCACCGCCACCGCCCGGGTCCGCCAGGACATCGAGGAACAGCTGGGCCTGCAGGAGCCGTTCCGCCTGACGGCGGGGTTCGACCGGCCCAACCTGCGGCTGGAGACCCGGCGGCTGACCGAGAGCGAAAAGCCCCGGGCGCTGGTGGAGTTCCTGCTGGAGCAGGGGGAGGCCCCGGGGATCGTCTATTGCAGCACCGTCCGCCAGGTGGAGGAGACCGCCGCCATGCTGCAGGGGCTGGGCATCCGGGCCGCGGCCTACCACGGCCAGATGGACGCCGCCCGCCGCCGCCAGAACCAGGAGGATTTTCTATTCGACCGGGTCCAGGTGATGGTGGCCACCAACGCCTTTGGCATGGGCATCGACAAGCCCAACGTCCGGTTCGTGGTCCACTACAATATGCCCAAAGACCTGGAAAGCTACTACCAGGAGGCGGGGCGGGCCGGACGGGACGGGGAGCCGGCGGACTGTATTCTCCTCTACTCCGCCGGCGACATCACCACCGCCAAATTTCTGCTGGAGAACAGCGGCAATGTGGAACTGGATGAGGAGGAGCAGGAACAGGTCCGCCGCCAGGACCAGGCCCGGCTCCAGGCCATGATCGGCTACTGCCGGACCTCCGGCTGCCTCCGGGGCCGCCTTCTGGACTACTTCGGGCAGACGCACGGCCCGGCCTGCGGAAACTGCGGCAACTGCCGCGGGGAGTACCAGCTCCAGGACATCACCGTCCCCGCCCAGATGATCCTCTCCTGTGTGCACCGGGTGAAGAGCCGGCTGGGCTACTACGTGGGGAAAACTCTCCTCGTCCAGGTTCTGCGGGGCAGCCGAACCCAGCGGGTGGCCGGCCTGGGCCTGGACCAGCTCTCCACCTACGGCCTTATGAGCCGGCTCCCGGCGGAACAGGTCCGGAC
>OEQR01000044.1_pt1 | contig 20028 bp, 16 predicted proteins | sample 1539761 | NCBI WGS metagenome assembly OEQR01 (sample SAMEA3891879, study PRJEB23780) | metagenome | biome: terrestrial biome; feature: animal house; material: Caecal content | place: Italy | collected 2015-05-05 | reverse complement strand
GTACAAGACGGAGGCCCTCAAAGAGCAGCTGCTGGATATCAATCCCTATCTGGATATACGTACAGACTGTGTCCGGGTGTGTGATGAAAATATCAGGGAGCTTTTTGCAAAGGACGATATCGTCTGCGAGGCTTTCGATGTGCCGGAGAACAAAGCCATGCTGGTCAACGGCGTGCTGGAGCAGTTTCCCGGTAAAATCATCGTCAGCGCCTCCGGCATGGCGGGGTATGGGAACAGCAATGCCATCCGTACCAGGAAGATCACGGGCCGTTTCTACCTTTGCGGAGATGGGACCAGCGATTCCGGGTCAGGGCTGGGCCTCATGTCGCCCCGGGTGGGGATCTGCGCGGGACACGAAGCTAACCTGATCGCAAAGCTGCTCATAGACGGGGCGGCGGACGAAATATGACAAAAGGAGAGGAAAAAGATGACAGATATGAACAAAGATACATTTTGCCTGGGAGGACATGAGTTCCAGTCTCGCTTTATACTGGGGTCGGGGAAATATTCCCTGGAGCTGATCAAGGCCGCCGACCATGTGGTCATCATGGGCCACCGGATGAGCGACCTGGACGCCATCGGCTCGGCGGAAGGGGTGCTGCGCATCTGCAAGATCTGCGATGTGCCCGCCGTCATTGCGGTCAAGCGGGAGGCCACCCTGGCCACCAGCCTCATCAACGCCATCGAGGACGCCGGCCAGGAGGACGATTTCATCGACCCCCGCAGCGCCCTGTCCATCATCACCAAGGAGACCCTGTGCATCGTGGTCGATACATATCAGGTCGGCCAGGTGGAATGCAAGGAGATCCTGGAAAAGTGCGGCAAGATCGCCGTCATCGACCACCACCGCAAGGGGGTGGGCTATATCGAAAACGCGGTCCTGGTCTGCCACGAGCCCTACGCCTCCTCGGCCAGCGAGCTGGTCACCGAGCTGCTGCAGTATGTGGGCAGCCGGGACGACAAGCCCACCCGCATCGAGGCCGAGGGCCTGCTGTCCGGCATCATGCTGGACACCCGCAACTTCAGCCTGCACACCGGCGTGCGCACCTTTGAGGCCGCCGCGGCCCTGCGCCGCTACGGCGCCGAGACCGAGCGGGCCTGGGCCCTCTTCGACGTCAGCCTGCCGGAATACAACGCCAAGGCCAGCCTTGTGGCCAAAGCCCAGATGTACAAGGGCTGCGCCATCGTCCTGAGCGGGGAGCTGCCCGCCGAGGCCCAGGTGGCCGTCCCCCAGGCGGCCAACGACCTGCTGAGCATCGAAGGGGTGCAGGCCAGCTTTGTGGCGGTGCAGGCCGGCAGCATGGTCAAGATCTCGGCCCGCAGCATGGGCCAGGTGAACGTTCAGGTGGTGATGGAGAGCCTGGGCGGCGGCGGCCACCAGACCATGGCGGCCACCGTCCTCAAGCACACCTCCCTGGAGCAGGCCCGGGTCCGTCTGAGCGCCGCCATCGACGCCTACCGCGCCTCCCAGAAAAAGGGGAATGTAAAGGCCTGACGGCCTTTCCAGGGGGGACCAATTTCTGCGCGCAGCCGCGCGACAGAAATCCTTCCCCCCTGGTATCCCCCTTTTGACAAAATTTACCGCAGAACCGCGCACTCGGCCTTGCGGCCTCGCACACTCTCTGCGGTAAATTTCCCTGGATGTGTCCAGGCCGTCCGCACATGTCGGCCGCCCTGGACGGATTTGAATCGCGCTTTATCACATGAAGGAGAAAGCCGCATGAAGCAGTATGATTACCTGATCGTGGGCGCCGGGCTGTTCGGCGCGGTGTTCGCCCACGAGGCACGCAAAGCCGGCAGGCGCTGCCTGGTCATCGACCGGCGCAGCTACATTGCCGGCAACGTCTACACCGAGCCGGTGGAGGGGATCAACGTCCACCGCTACGGCGCGCACATCTTCCACACCAACTCCCGGGAGGTGTGGGCCTATGTGGGGCAGTTTGCCGAGTTCAACCGGTACACCAACAGCCCCATCGCCAACTACCACGGCGAGATCTACAACCTGCCCTTCAACATGAACACCTTCAACCGGATGTGGGGGGTGGTCACCCCGGCCCAGGCCCAGGCCAAGATCGAGGAGCAGCGGGCCGCCGCCGGCATCACCGAGCCCAAAAACCTGGAAGAACAGGCCATCAGCCTGGTGGGCACCGACATCTACGAGAAGCTGGTCAAGGGCTACACCGCCAAGCAGTGGGGCCGCCCCTGCGACCAGCTGCCCGCCTTCATCATCCGGCGGCTGCCGGTCCGCTTCACCTACGACAACAACTACTTCAACGCCCTGTACCAGGGCATCCCCAACGGCGGCTACACCGCCATGGTGGAGCGTATGCTGGAAGGGACCGAGGTCCGCCTGGGGGTGGATTACCTGAAGGAGAAGCCTGCCCTGGACGGGCTGGCCGGGCGGGTGGTCTACACCGGCCCCATCGACGCCTACTTCGGCTACCGGCAGGGGGCGCTGGAATACCGCAGCGTCCGCTTCGAGACCGAGGTGCTGGATACCGGCAACTACCAGGGCAACGCGGTGGTCAACTACACCGACGCCGAGACCCCCTACACCCGCATCATCGAGCACAAGCACTTTGAGTTTGGCGCCCAGCCCAAAACGGTCATCAGCCGGGAGTACAGCGCCGAGTGGAAGGTGGGGGACGAGCCCTACTACCCCGTCAACGACGAGAAGAACGGCGCCCTCTACGCCCGCTACAAGGCCCTGGCCGGGGAGGAGAAGGACGTCCGCTTCGGCGGGCGGCTGGGCGAGTACCGCTACTACGACATGGACAAGGTGATCGAGAGCGCCCTGGCCGCCGCCCGCGAGGAGCTGGGGTAAAACAACCGGGCGCCCCGCCCGGGAAAAACGCCGCCGCCCTTGCCGAAACGGCCGGGATGCGGTATACTAAAAGGAAGAAATGGCCGCAGGCGGCGCAAGCCCCCGGCCGGAAATGAGGTTTCAGCCATGAAGGTTATTTTGAAACAGGATGTCAAAGGGATCGGCAAAAAGGACGAGATCCATGAGGTCTCGGACGGGTACGCCCGCAACTTTCTGCTGCCCCGCAAGCTGGCGGCCGTGGCCGATGCCAGCGCGCTGAACATTGCCCGCAGCAAGGAGGCCGCCGCCGATTTCCATGAGGCGGAAAATCTGGCCGCCGCCCAGGCACTGGCCGCCAAGATCAACAGCCGCATCGTCACCGTCAAGGCCAAGGGCGGCGCTTCGGGCCGGCTGTTCGGCAAGGTGACCAGCAAGGAGATCGCCGCAGCCCTGTCCGAGGCGGCCGGCGAGACCGTGGACAAGAAAAAGATCGAGCTGGATGTCAAGGACATCCGGGACGCCGGCGTCTTTAACGGCAAGGTCCGGCTGTACCCGGGCGTGGTCGCCAGCTTTAAAGTCAACGTGGAGGTCGAGCAGGCGTAACCCGCCTTTGGCCGCCGCAGCGCTCCCTGCGAAAAAGGGGGCGCTTTTTCGTGAGCTGTGAAAGGGGAGGGAAGTATGCCTGAAAACCGCCGCCGCGCCAGCGGCCGTGAACTGAATCTGGAGAGCATGGGCATCCAGCCGCCCTACAGCATGCAGGCCGAACAGAGCGTGCTGGGCGCGGTGCTGCTCAAGCCGGAGGTCCTGACCGACCTGGTGGAGATCGTCCGGCCCGAGATGTTCTATGCCTCCCAGAACGGCCGCATCTACGCCGAGATGGTCCGCCTGTTTACCGGCGACCAGACCATCGACTTTGTCACCCTGTTGGACGCCGTGGTGTCGGACAACATCTTTGCCAGCCCCGACGAGGCCAAGGTCTACCTCACCGGCCTGGCCGAGACGGTGCCCAGCATCTCCAACGTCAAGGCGTATGCCGAGATCGTCCAGGAAAAATACCTGGTCCGCCAGCTGATGGGGGTGGCCGCCGACATCCTGCAGGACGCCGGCGACGAGCCGGACGCCTCGCTGCTGCTGGAAAACGCCGAGCAGCGCCTGTACGAGATCCGCTCGGGCCGGGACTCCAGCGCCCTGACCCCCCTTTCTTCCAGCATGGTGGAGACCCTGACCAACCTGCAGAAGATCAGCGGCCCCGACGCCGACAAGTACAAGGGCATCCCCACCGGATTCCGGCTGCTGGACACCGTCCTCACCGGCCTGGGGCGGGGGGACCTGATCATCCTGGCGGCCCGCCCCGGCATGGGCAAATCCAGCTTTGCGCTGAACATCGCCACCCGCGTGGCCATGAAGCAGCACATCCCGGTGGCCATCTTCAGCCTGGAAATGACCAAGGAGCAGCTGACCAACCGCATCCTCTCGGCCGAGGCGGGCATCGACAGCCAGGCTTTCCGCACCGGCGCGCTGACCGCCTCCGACTGGGAGTACCTGGCCCTGGCCACCGAAAAGCTCCACGACGCCCCCATCTATATGGACGATACCTCGGCCATCACCATCACCGAGATGAAGGCCAAGATCCGCCGGATCAACCAGGACCCCGGCCGGCCCAACATCGGCCTGATCGTCATCGACTACCTGCAGCTGATGACCTCGGGCCAGCGCAGCGAAAACCGGGTCCAGGAGATCAGCTCCATCACCCGCAACCTCAAGATCATGGCCAAGGAGATGGATGTGCCCATCATCGCCCTGAGCCAGCTTTCCCGCGCGGTGGAAAAACAGGGCAACAACTCCAGCCACCGGCCCCAGCTGTCCGACCTGCGCGACTCGGGCTCCATCGAGCAGGACGCCGACTGCGTGCTGTTCCTGTACCGGGACTCCTACTACGCCAGCCAGCAGCCCGACGGGGCCGACGTGGACGCCGACACCGCCGAGTGCATCGTGGCCAAGAACCGCCACGGCGAGACCAGCACCGTCCCCCTGGGCTGGGACGGCGCCCACACCCGCTTTATGGACGTGGATTTCGGGCACTGAGCCGCGGGCCCGCGGCGCGCCCGACGGGAGGAAAACGACTGCCATGAGACCTGACGACCCTTCTCTTTTGCGGGATACCGAGGCCCGGGTGCTTGCCTGGTGCGAGCAGGCCGGGCTTTTTGCGCATGGGCAGCGGGTGGCCGCCGCCGTCTCGGGCGGGGCGGACAGCATGGCCCTGCTGCGCATCCTGCTGGCCCTGGCCGGGCGGCTGGAGGTGGAGGTGTCCGCCTGCCATGTCAACCACAAGCTGCGGGGGGCCGCGGCCGACGCGGACGAAGCCTTCGTCCGGGGGGAATGCGCCCGGCTGGGGGTGCCGCTGCAGGTCTGCCGCGCCGGGGAGGACGGCCTGCCCGGCGCCTCGGGCGGAGAGGCCGGGGCCCGCGCTTTGCGCTACGCCTGCTTTGCCCGTGCCCACAGCGCGGGGATAGACCGCATCGCCACGGCCCATACTGTCACTGACCAGGCGGAAACGCTGCTGTTCCGGCTGGCGCGGGGCACCGGGCTGCACGGGGCGGGGGGCATCCGCCCGGCCCGGGATTTCTACGCCCGGCCGCTCCTCTGCCTGACCCGGGCCCAGACCGAGGCCTATTGCCAGGCGGTGGGGCAGGGCTGGGTCACCGACGAGACCAACCTGACCGATGCCTACGCCCGCAATCGCCTGCGCCGCTGTGCTCTGCCCGCCCTGCGGTCGGCAAACGGGGCGGCGGAGGAAAACCTTGCCCGCTTCTGTGAGAAGGCCGCCCGGGCCGACGCTTATTTCGCCCGGGAAGCCCGGCGGCTTTTGGATGAGTCTCTGGCTCAGGACGCTGTACCGGGGGCAGAGGCTTACCGTCTGGAAGTCCTCCGGCAGGCCGACCCTCTGATACTAGAGGCGGCGCTCCATCGGCTGACGGCCTCGGTGCGGGATCCGGAAGAAAAATACATCCGTCTGCTCTGCGGCCTGGTGGAGCAGGGCAGCGGCGCGGTGCAGCTGCGGCCAGAGGTGCGGGCCCGGGTGGAGCGGGGGTTTTTCTGGCTGGAAAAAGCCCGCCCCCGGCGGGCAGAAATGCCGCCCGAACCGGGCTGGTGTGTCCCCTTTGACCCCGCCCGGCAGGCCGAATACCCTCTGCCGGGGGGATATCGGCTTCACACGCGGCTTTTCGAGCCGACTTTTCAAGAAAAAACACAGGTCGTTCATAAAAAAGACTTAAAAAATCAGGCAGATTATGCTAGAATAACCATGTTGCATCCTGCGCTTGTTGTGCGCAGCCGCCGGCCGGGCGACTTCTTCCGGCCGGCTGGGCGCGGCGTCCGCAAGAGCCTGCGCAAATGGATGAACGAAGCGGCTATCCCCTCCGAGGAGCGGGACCGGCTGCCCCTGCTGGCGGACGGCAGTGAGATCCTTTGGATCTATGGCGCGGGCTTTGCGGATGGGCTGGCCCCCGATGAAACCGGCGGCACCATCCTGCTGCTGGAACCGGAAAAAAGAGAGGAAGTTTGAATCATGAGTATGCACGACGATATCAAGAACGTTCTGGTCACTGAGGAAGAGCTCAAGGCCAAGGTGGCCGAGCTGGGCGCTCAGATCAGCCGCGACTATGCGGGCAAAAACCTGCTGCTGGTTTCCATCCTCAAGGGTGCGGTGGTCTTTATGGCAGATCTGATGCGGGCGGTGACCATTCCGTGCAGCATCGATTTCATGGTGGTGTCCAGCTACGGCGGCACCAACACCCAGACCACCGGCCTGGTCAAGATCGTCAAGGATCTGGACGCCGACCTCACCGGCAAGGACGTGCTGATTGTGGAGGATATTCTGGACACCGGCGTCACCCTCTCCAACCTGGTACCCATGCTCAAGATGCGCAATCCCAGCTCGGTGAAGATCTGCGCCATTCTGGATAAACCCACCCGCCGCAAAGCCGACATCCAGCCCGATTACGAGGGCTTCCAGGTGCCGGATGAGTTTGTGGTGGGCTATGGCCTGGACTACAACGAGAAATACCGCAATCTGCCCTATGTGGGCGTGCTCAAGCCCCATGTCTACGAGCAGGCATGAGCCAACCGCACAGAGAGTTTGAACCATAGAATCGCTTCGTCAGAAGCAGAACGGGAGTTGATTGTTTTTGCAACCGAAAAGACCGCGTTTTAACCCGCTGGTGCTGGCCCTGGCGCTGGCCGCCGTGCTGATGATCTGGTCAATGCTGGGTACTTCCACCAGCTCAGCCAGCTCGTCCATGACCTATTCCACGGTGGTCAACTACTTCGAGCACCTGCAGGTGACCGAGTTTACGCTGGACCGGAATACCGGCGTAATCGCCATGAAGATCAAAGAAGGCGACCTGCCTCTGCCCGGTGAGACCGACCAGTCCACCACCGAGAGCACCGGCGGGCTGCTCTCCGGCATGCTGGCCCCCAGCCAGACCGGCGACGTCGTCCAGGAAGAAGAGGACGGCACCGTCACGGTGCGCTACCAGCTGCCCTATGCCGCCATGTTCGTGGAGAACGTGACCGGCTACATCGAGGCGTACAACGAGGCCAACCCCGACGCCCCGATGGTCTATGACTATGTGGCCCTCAAAGAAACCATCCCCTGGATGGAGATCCTGTTCTACCTGGCCATGCTGGGCTGCACCGGCTTCATCCTGTTCTCCATGCTCCGGGGCGGCGGCGCAGGCGGCAACATTATGAATGTGGGCCGCGCCAAGGTCAAGGACGAGTCCGAGAACCAAAAGACCGCCACCTTTGCCGATGTCGCGGGCGAGGACGAGGAAAAAGAGGAACTGCAAGAAGTGGTGGAGTTCCTCAAGAGCCCCAACAAATTCAACTCCCTGGGCGCCCGGATTCCCCACGGCGTTCTGCTGGTGGGCCCTCCGGGCACCGGTAAAACCCTGCTGGCCCGCGCCTGCGCCGGCGAGGCAGGGGTGCCCTTCTACTCCATTTCGGGTTCCGATTTTGTGGAAATGTACGTCGGCGTGGGCGCTTCCCGTGTCCGCGACCTGTTCGACAAGGCCAAAAAGACCATGCCCTGCATCGTGTTCATCGATGAGATCGACGCGGTGGGCCGCCAGCGCGGCGCCGGTTTGGGCGGTGGCCACGACGAGCGCGAGCAGACTCTGAACCAGCTGCTGGTGGAGATGGACGGCTTCCAGGCCAACGACGGCGTTATCGTCATCGCGGCCACCAACCGGGCCGATATCCTGGATAAGGCGCTGCTCCGTCCCGGCCGTTTCGACCGTCAGGTCTATGTGGGTCTGCCCGATGTCAAGGGCCGCGAGGAGATCCTCAAGGTCCACACCCGGAATAAACCCCTGGCCCCGGACGTCTCCCTCAAGGTGATCGCCCAGCGGACCCCCGGTTTTGCCGGCGCCGACCTGGAGAACCTGGTCAACGAGGCAGCCCTGCTGGCTGCCCGGCGCAACCGCAAGGCCATCACTATGGAGGACATTGAGGAAGCCTCCATGAAGGTCATGGCCGGCCCCGAGAAGAAGAGCCGGATTGTCACCCCCGAAGAGAAAAAGCTCACCGCCTATCACGAGGCGGGCCATGCGGTGGCGGGCTTCTACTGCAAGCATCACCCCCGCGTCCATGAGATTACCATTATCCCCCGCGGCCAGGCCGGCGGCTACACCATGTACCTGCCCGAAAAAGACCGCAGCTACGTCACCAAGGGCGAGATGTTTGAGGATATCGTCTCCAGTCTGGGCGGCCGCGTGGCCGAACAGCTGATCCTGGACGACATCTCCACCGGTGCTTCCAATGACCTGCAGCAGGCCACCAACATCGCCCGCCAGATGATCACAAAATACGGTTTCTCCGAGCGGCTGGGCCCTGTGGTCTACGGCACCGCCCAGGAGGAGACCTTCCTGGGCCGCGATCTGGGTATGGGCAAGGGCTACAGCGAGAGCACTGCCGCCGAGATTGACAGCGAGATGCGGGATATCATCGACGAGGCCTATGAGACCTGCCGCCGTACCCTGACCGAGCACATGGACCAGCTCCATGCGCTGGCCCAGGCTCTGATGGAGCGTGAGAAGCTCAACGAGGCCGAGTTCAACGCCATCATGAAGGGCGAGACCCTCCCTGCCCGGGAGTCTGAGTCCTCCAAGGCCGAAACCCCTGCCCAGCCTGCGGCCGAGCCCGTGGTGGAGCCGGTGGAGATGGCCGAGCCTGCTGAGACGGCTGAGTTTGCGGAAAAGGCGGAACCCGCCCCGGCCCCCGCGCCGGAAGACGGGGAAAAGCCCGCCGGCGAATAAATCAACCAGCAAAGGAGTGAGTGTTGTGGAGGAAAGCTTTGATCCGATTGCCCAAACCCGCGCCAACTATTACACCCCGGGCAGTCCGGTTCAGTTTGTGCAGGTCGAGCTGCTCAAGGGCAGCATCAGCGGCGATCGCGCCGTCTGCCTGACCTTTAAAAATGTTTCTCAGGTGAACTTGACAGCACTGGATATCCTGTTCAAATGCAAGGGAACCGGCGGCGTCATCCTCTGCGAGGCGGATTTCCAGTATCGGGATCTGGACGTCAAACCCGGCGAACTGTTCGGGATGGACGATGCCGTCTTTGTCACCGATAAGGTCATCACCAGCGTGGATGTGATCTTGAAAAAGGTTTACCACGGCAAACAGGTGGTGCAGCTGGAGAAGACCAAGCGGGTCCGCCTGCCGGCGCCCCGCCGTCTGCCCGCAGAGCTGGAAGCTGCTCTGGAACAGCGGATGAGCCGCAAGGGGCTGAAATATGCTCCCCAGGTGCTGGACAATGGCTGGTACTGTGCCTGCGGCGCCTTCCACCCCAAGGAGGAAGACACCGTCTATTGCAGCGAGTGCGGCTGTGACCGCATCCTGCTTCAGAACGCCCTGAATGTTCTGATGCAGCCTGAGCAGCCGGAACCCCAGCCGGAGCCCGCCCCGGAGGCAACCCGGGTTGTCGGGGGTGCGGCGCCGACCGCTCCCGTTCAGGAAGCCCAACCGGATGGTACCCGGGCATTTGACCTGACTGGCCGCCAGAAGCCGGCCCAGGCCCAGCCGGCGGAGGAGCCCACCCGGATCATGGGATATACGGCTCCCGCTGCACCGGTGGAGGAAGTCCGCCCGGATGGTACCCGAGCATTTGATCTGTCTGGTCAGCAGCGGGGCGCAGCGGCCCAGCCGGTGGAAGAAGAGGCGGGCAGCACCCGTGTGCTGGGCGGTTCTCGCTCTGTGGTAGAGGAAACATCCATCGATGATACCCAGGCTGCACCGCTTCACTGGCGGACCCATGCCGATGAGCCTTTTGAGCCCCGGAGCCGCCGGGCCGCAGAGCTGGTGGAAGAGGACGAATACGACGACGAACCGGAGGACGCAGTGGCCGAGGCCATCATCCGCTGGGTTCCGCCTCTCACAGCCCTGATCTGCGCGGGAATTGCGCTGAGCGGTTTTGTCTATTATCAATTTTTCCTGTAAGGCGTAGGCTGGCCCTTGTTTTGGGCCGCCGCCGAGGAATGCACCATGCGGGGGGAGCGGCTGCGCTTCCTCCGCATTGCTTATGCAGCCACAGGATAAAAATAAACGAGGAGGAAGGCCATGCCGGAAGAATATTTACAGGTGGCGTTTGAAATCAAGGCCACCTGCGACGAAATCAGCCGCCGTCTGCTGCGGTGGCATTGGGAGCAAAAACCGGGCAGCCATACGGTGGATTCGCTGCTCCAGCATCTGGCGGTCCGCCGGCAGGAGAGCCCGCTCTATTATGACCGCCTGCCCGATCTGGAGCGGAAAACCAGCTGGCAGCAGCTGGACACCACCCTCTGTATGCGGGTGCTGCTGGACCCCGAGAAGGATGCGGCCCATCCCCTGGATCTTTTGGGGAACACGGCCCATCCCAGCGCCGCCCGCCGGGCCTGTAACGCGGTGCGGACCGCCCGCAACGAAGCGGCTCATGCGGCCGACCGCACCGGAGGCGTTCAGGCGGCCATGCTGTTTGATGAGGCGGTGGAACGGCTGGAAGAAGGCTATGCAGGGGCGGCTTTCAGCGAAAAAGAACTGCAAAAGTATTATCGTCTGGCTGAGGAATATCTCAGCCGCTGCGGCGCCAGCCGGGGTTCAGGCCCCAAAGGCGGGCGCACCCAGTCCCCGCCAGAGGTCAACCTGTACGAGACAGGGGCTGCCCGCCAACAGGCTGCGGCTGCTCGAGCCGCAGAGGAAGCCTCCCCCCGCAGCAGTGGGGCATCCCGTACAGCCAAACGAGAACCGCGCCGGGAACCCGCACATTCTGCGAAATCTGTTCCCCGCAATGGAAAAGCCAAGACAACCTCCCCCCGGACAAACTCCAAAAAGAAATCTTCCGGTTCCGGGAACCAGGGGCGGCAATCTCACGCTCAGAAACAGAAAAAAGGGGTCAACAAAGCAGTTTTGTTGTTGATGCTGCTGGCCCTGGTGGTGGGGCTTCTGCTGCGGGCCCGGGCTATGGGGGGATTCTGATTCCTCCAAAAGTCGGATGTGTTTTCTTGGCGAAATGTAAAAAACAGGTGTGCGCACTTTGTGCAGGAAGCATAAAAACATGATGATTCGCAGCGCAAAAAACGGAAATAGTATGTCTTGTTGAAAATCCGTCCAACCCCTATAATAGAATCAAAAAGAACTTTCATACCAAACAAAATGCGGGCATGTTTTGCTGCAAAAAAGCGGAAACAGGAGGGGGAAGACCATGGATTCAAAGTTGATTTTTCTGGACATTGATGGAACACTGCTGCCGCCGGGGGAGATGGAGCCTCCGGAGAGTGCCCTCAAAGCCATCCATAAGGCACAGGCTAAGGGACACAAGGTTTTTCTTTGTACTGGCCGCAACCGCCACATGGCCGAGCCTCTGTTTCAGTATGGCTTCGATGGGTACATTTGCAGCGCCGGAGGCTATGTAGTCTGTGGGGATGAATTGCTCTTTGACTGCCCCATGGAAAAATCCCAGGCTGAAGGCCTGCGCGCGGCGCTGGAGCAGTGCGGCGCAGACTACACCCTGGAAGTGCGGGATATCTCCTACGGCAATCCCAGCCGGGTTTTGGAGCGGGTGATTCGGCAGCAAAACCAGCAGGGAGCGATGAACAGCGAGGCCGAACGCTGGAGCAAGTTTTGGACGGATGGTACCATGGTGCGGCCTTTGAAGGAATATCATGGGGAACCCATCTATAAGATCTGCTATACAGCCGAGAGCGCGGCCCAGATCGCCCCAGTGCGCGCTCTGTATGAGGACCAGTTTATTTTCTGTGAACAGCAGATGCTCCGTTTCTCTGCTGAAATGGTCAACGGTGAGCTGATCAACCGCAAGTTCAACAAGGGCACCGGGATCCAGCGGATTTGCCGTCACCTGGGGGTCTCGCCCCAGGACGCCATTGGCTTTGGTGACAGCGAAAATGACCTGGAAATGACCGATGTAGTGGGGATCAGTGTCTGTATGGCCAATGGTTCGGACGCTCTCAAACGCCGCTGTACCCGGATCTGCGGCGCAGTCACCGAGGACGGTCTTGCCCGGGAGTTTGAGGCCCTGGGTCTGGTGTGATAGGAACAGGAAATCTTCTGAAAGAAAAATAAAAACCCGTGCATCTGCTTTTCTAGGGCAAATGCACGGGTTATATTTTTGCTGCGAAAAGAGCGGGGTTAGCGGGCTCGCAGCTGCCAGAAGGCAACTGCACTGGCGGCCGCCACATTCAGCGAATCCACCTGGTGAGACATGGGGATTTTCACGGTATAATCGCAGTCCGCGATGGTGTGGGGGGATAGGCCATCCCCTTCGGTGCCGAGGATGATGGCTAGCTTTTCTTCTGCCATCAGCTGAGGGTCGTCGATGGACACCGAGCGGTCACTCAGGGCCAGGGCGGCGGTTTTGAACCCCAAGGCGTTCAGCCAGGCCAGGCCGGGCTGGGGCCAGTCGGCGGCTTTTTGGCCGATGGTGGTCCAGGGAACCTGAAAGACCGTGCCCATGCTTACCCGGATAGCCCGGCGGCAGAGCGGGTCACAGCAAGAAGGGGTTACCAGCACGGCGTCCACATGAAGCGCGGCAGCCGAGCGGAAGATGGCGCCCACATTGGTGGAGTCCACAATGTTTTCCAGCACAGCGACCCGGCGGGCCCCGGCACAAAGGGACTCAAAGGAAGGCAGATGGGGGCGGCGCATGGCGCAGAGCACCCCACGGGTGAGCTGGAATCCGGTCAGCTCTTCCAGCAGGCTGCTCTCGCCGGTGTAGACGGAGATCTCCGGATCGCAGCGGGCGAGAAGTGCAGCTGCCTGACCAGTAATGTGGCGGCGTTCCATCAGGAAAGAAAGCGGCTGACAGCCCGCTTCCAGTGCCCGCTCAATCACCTTGGGGCTCTCAGCGATAAAAATTCCCTTTTCGGGTTCGAGACGGTTTCTCAGTTGGGCCTGCGTCAGCCGTGCATAAACATCCAGCTCCGGTAGGGATAGGCTGTCGATTTCAACAATGTGGGGCATATACTTCTCCTGTTGTTTGTTTCTGGTAAGGGTCTGTTTTTTGCAAGTATAGCACGAAACCTTTCCCGGCTCAAGACGACCGGCAGCCTGCTGCATCCCGCAAAAAAGCGGTGCCCCCTTGTGAAGGGATGCACCGCTGAGGATCGAACGGATTTCAAATAGGGGGCGGATGACTATACTTTTCCCGTGTGGCGGCCCCGCCCCGCAGATGCCGTTCGGCTTTGTTTTTGGCCAGTACCGCTTTAACCTCGGCATATAAAGCGGGGCTCAAAGATCGAAGCCGGGTGGATACATCCTTGTGTACCGTCGATTTACTATACCCAAACGCCGCTGCCGCCGCTCGCACCGTGGCCCCGTGCTCCGCAATGTACTCCCCCAGCAGGATGGCCCGCTGCTCCGGATCGCCTTTCATAAAGATTCCTCCCTACTCCCGTTTTTAAAAATTATGAGAGAGGGCGGGGGATTATGCGGGGGATAGCGCCAAGGGGGGAATACTCTCCGGTTTGTATTTAACTATATGTAAATACTCAATAGAAAGTGGAGCCTGACAGATGGAAAACTCCACTTTTCTTTTCTGCTTTTGTTTAAAAGCCTTGATGCTGCTGATTTATAGCCTCTTAAACGGTATTACGTCTATCATAGACAATGGTCGCACCCTTGGAATGAGCATAGTTATGAAAACGAATGTTGCATGGCTCGCACTAGCAGAAGATCTTGTGTACACTCCAGACTGGTCCAGGGAACCAAATCATCAGGTGAAATGCCGATTTCATCTACACCATGTCCTTCACAAGAAGCCATGGTGCGGCTCATCGGATAAGTAAAGGTGAATTCGTCGTATCGGACTTGTACAGGGGTTCGATAATCCAGTGTGCCCATAGTGGGACGTCCCAGAAGAAAGGCACGGCCTTCCTTGTGAGCAATTTGGACCAGAAGCTCTGCTTCTTTTTCACACCAGGTATCGGTCAGCAGGATGACTTCCTCCGGCCCGCGGCGGGGAATCATGGTCTGCGCTGGGGCACAAAGCTCCTCGGTTTCTTCCACCCAGCCCTGTCCGCTCATGGCGGTATAGTGGGCTATCAATTCCCGGGCCATCGCTTGCACTTCTGAGTCGGCTGCGGTTAGATAGGGACGGAGGGTGTGGATCATCCGGCTGCAATTCATTTTGGTATAGTTGGTCCGGATTCGCCGGTCCCCAAATAGCTCTCCGATGGTGGCATCCCTATGGGCTAAATAAGGCAGCAGGGGCAGTAGCGCCTCCTCGCAGCCGCCGGGATTCCGGCGTAAATCCAGAATCAGACGGGAGCAGCCGTCCAGTAGCTGGCGGTTTTTGTCTATCAGCCGCTGGACAGCATCCGGGTCATCCAGACAGCCGGGATTCAGCAGAACGGTGCCTCCCGGAAGAAGCTGTACAAACCCCGCTGCGGGACGGTCCAGGGGATAGGCTGCCAGCTCCAATGTTTCCTCCTGGCCGTCTGAATGGCGTACGGTCAGATGCTTTGCCATCTTGAGATAGCCGTTCCACTGTTCCCGCTCGGGTTCATCTGATCCCAAGAGCGGATTGGGCAGATTTTTGACGATTCGTTCCGGAGCGGTCCGGTTGATGGCCAAAACTTGATCGCCGGGCTGGAGCCGCAGCTCCTGGGTGACGCCATCAACAAACATCCCTTCCAGGCTGCGGCGAACCGTAAAACCACGGCTGAAGGGATGATAGCTCTCACTCTCGGCAAGGGCAAAGGATAGGTTTCGGTCCCGCATACCGGCACAGTACTGGTTGACTGCCTGAAGTACCAGCAGGGAGGACATCCGGCGATCATAATAGGCCTGCCCCAGCATGGTGACAAAAGGGGAGGGATTATGCCGGGCCTGTTTTGCCGTCCATCCCGCATAGTCGTTTCGCATGGTCAGAAAAAGATCATTTAAAAGCTTGTTGCTTTCCATTTGTGCCTCCGTTGCTGCACTGGGCAGCTATTGAAATCATACCAAAGAAAGGGACATCCGCATGGGATGCCCCTCTTTTTATTTTATCCCTGCTATTGGGGAAAAATCAAGCTGTCTTATGCGTTGTCCACACAGAACTGACCAGCCAGACGGCCATGGGTAACAGCAAAACCGATGGAGTTGCCCGCGCAGGGGGTGGAGTAACCGGTGCCGTACCGGCCGCCCAGGCTGTTGCCGGCGGCGTACAGGCCCTTGATGGGATTATAGTCCACATCCAGAACGTTCAGATTCAGATCGGTCATCATGCCGTTCATGGTAACCATGCTGGGGCTGGCGCTCCGGTTGCCCAGAGTCTGTGCGCAGCCATAGAAGGGAGCCTCCCGGATGGGGATCAGGGCACTGGGATCCTTGCCGAACTGAGGATCGTTGCCAGCGTCGCACATGGCATTGTATTCCTCGATGCTGGCCATGAAGGTGTCCATCTTGTCATCGGGCACACCCATTGCCTTGGCCAGCTCCTCCAGCGTATCACACTTGTAGATGTTGCTGAACATACGCTCTGCAACAAAGCAGCTGCGGATCTGCTGCGGCTCGCTGGAGCAGGGCAGAGCCTCCATATCATCCATCAGATCCTGATAGTACTGGGGACGGCCTGCATTGGGGCCGGAGTGTTCGATGCCGCAGGCGCAGACGCTCTTCATGAAATTCTTGTCGGTGACCAGCCAGCCGGTAGCGTTCTTCTGGCGGGCGGTTGCGGTGGAAGCACCGGTCACGTTGCCTTCGTTGCAAAAACGCTTGCAGTCGCTGTTGAGCCACAGCATACTGTTGGCGCCCCAGGGGGTGGAGTTGATGCCGCCGCCCAGAATCATGGTGCCGCGGGGAGCGGGTTCGATCATGCCGCCGGCCCAGCACATCATTTTGAGAGAAGAGCCGTCCCGACCGCCCATAAAGGAGAAGAAATCTTTCTTCAGGCCGCCTTCGCGCTCGTTGCGCTCCATGTACTCGTTCATCAGAGCCCAGCACATCTCGGCATTGCCGGCGTAGTCGCCGCCGCACATCACAACGCCCATGGTGGTGTTGTACTTGATGATCTTGCCGTCGGCATCCTTGGCGATGACGCCCACAACGTCGCCGTTTTCGTTCTGAACCAGAACCTGCGCGGCAGTGCCGTAATACAGCTCAGCGCCGTAGTCCTGCACAGCCTTGTCCAGCTGCGCCTGCTGGACGTACTTCAGCACGCTGTTGGCGGCTACGCCATCAACCGGCTCTGCACTGTAAGGGCCCATAAACTGGATGGTTGCGGGCCAGGTACGGGTGCCCGGCTTGCGGGGATAATTGGTCAAATCGAGGCAGTCGTAAATATTGTTGCCTGCGGCAATCTTGTCATAGTCGGTATTCAGGTGGATGATGGTCCAACCGTCCTCGGTGTTGTCGTAGGTGTAAACACGTTCATCTACGCCCATCTCCTTGCAGACTTCCAGCATGTGGTCCAGAACCTCACCGCTGTGCTGAACATACAGGTTGACAATGCCGGGGTCGGCGCGTCCACCGCTGCGGGTAACAAACTCATCGCAGACCTGGCCCAGATCCCAGGCAGGGATGCCGACATCCTGCGCGAATTTGCTGTTCCATGCACCGATGTCCTCACCGTACCAGGCAAAGGTATCTTTGCTCTGCGATTCAATACCCACAACCTTGGCACCCTTTTCAGCAGCGCCCAGAACGGCAGCTACGCCGGCATGGCCCAGACCGACCACGCAGACATCACAATCCACTTCGCTGTCAACAGTGTCGAAAACAGGTGCCTCGCCCAGCCAGTCGCCAGGGCCGGAGTAACCAAAAACACGGCCGTCAGCTTTTGCGGCAGCGCGGGCAGCACCGCGGGGGTCGTCCCCATAGGTGGTAGCATCGTCAGTCTCGCTGGTCAGACCCATGGCCTGCTCGATGCAGCTTGCGGCAGCTTCCTTAACCGCATTGGAGGTGACGGTTGCACCGGACACACCGTCGATTTCAGCGTTCTGTGCTTCCATCAGCATAGTCTGAAAATCTTCTGCCGAGTTGACGGCGAGGTCCAACGTTTCGTTTGTGGTATCCACTTTGACTTCGGTGATGGCGGTCTCGCTGAAGGTCATGGTAACGGTTACATCATTCATGCCTTTAGCAGTAGCAGTATAAGTGCCCGGGGTGTAAACTGCGGCGGCAGAGGATGCGGCAGTCGAAGTGGCTGGATTGGAGCATGCTGCCAGCGCACCGGCAGCAGCGGCACCCAGAGCGCCGGTAGTTGCGGCACGCAGGAAGCTGCGGCGAGAAATATGGTTCATGTTTGTTCCTCCATTTTTCTTCTGGTTCTGTGTGGGCTTAGCCCAAGTTTGTTTTAATTATAACGATAAAACCTTAACAAATGAGGGGCGGGGTTCTTAACAATTCTTAATTTTTTGCATAGCCGTGTTCCTCAGGTTGCGGTATACTGTAAAATAAAAAGGGATTAATCAAGAGAAGGAGAAACTACGGATGGCGCAATATAAAATTTTAGTAGTGGATGACAATGCGGATATCCGGGAGGTGCTACAGATTCTGCTTGTGAGCGAGGGGTATCAGGTAGTTCTGGCACAGAGCGGAGAAGAAGCTCTGGAACGGATGGACGATGCCGTGGATCTGGTGATCCTGGATATCATGATGCCGGGCATGTCCGGCATCCGGGTCTGCGAAAAAATTCGGCAGACCAGCAATGTGCCGATTCTCTTTTTGACTGCAAAAAGTCAGGATGGAGATATCTCACTGGGGCTGCGGGTGGGGGCGGATGATTATCTGGTCAAGCCTTTTTCCCATGCAGAACTGACGGCCCGGGTCCAGAGCCTGCTGCGCCGATACCGGATCTATCAGGGAAAACAGGATCCCGAGGACGACTGGCTGACCCAGGGGCCGTTCCGAATCAATCGTCAGTTCAACGAGGTGGAAAAATACGGCAAACCAGTAGATCTGACTGAGCTGGAATACCGGGTGCTGCTCCTTCTGGCCAGCCATCCGGGACGGATTTTCTCCGCCCAGAATTTATATGAGAGTATCTGGAATGAACCATATCTCTATACCTCCAACGGGACGGTGATGGTACATATCCGCAAACTGCGCGTAAAGCTGGAGGATGACCCCCAAAATCCAAAACATATTGTTACCGTGTGGGGAAAGGGATACCGTTTTGTTTGATTTTCAATTAATAAAAAAGGCGCGCAGCGGCCTGCGGCAGGAGCTGTTGCTTGTAGTTTGCCTTTCCACAATTTTTTCGGTGGGACTTTATATGCTGCTGCAGCCCCTGAGTAAAGCGGTTTTACAATATTACTATACTCAGTCCGATTATTTGGAAAGCAGCAGCGATCGTATTGCCCAGATGATTCAGCAGCAGCTGGAAAGGACGCCCATTGCCAGCAGCGAGGTGGAGCGGTTGTCTGAGTGGTATGTGGGTGGAGAACAGAGGGGCGGCTGTATTCTCCGTGTGGAAAAAGACGGTGTAATTCTCTACGATTCTTCGCTCACAAACATTGACTATCGAAGGATTAACAGTCAGGCTAGCCGCACGTTGAGCGAAGAAACCTATCTCCATACCTATCCGCTGTATTTTTTGGATGGAGAGGCGACCCTTTATCTTTATGGATACTTTGATTTTTTTATCGATGAGCTTGTCAGAACGGTCGAATTTTGGTTTTGTTGTCTGCTGGGAATTTCTGCGGTGCTCTATGCAGTCTGGAAAAAAATCAGTTATGTGGAAAAGCTGGAACAGAGTATCCGCGTTTTGGAAGGGGGAGATCTGGACTACCTGGTGCCGGTACAGGGAGAAGATGAGCTGGCCGGGTTGGCCCAGAGTCTGAACGATATGCGGAAATCGTTTCAGCAGCGGATGGAGGAGGTACGCCAGGCGGAACGACAGCGGAGCGAGCTGGTTACGGCCCTTTCCCACGATTTGCGCACTCCCCTGACCACCCAGCTGGGGTATCTGGAAATTTTGCAGGAGGGACATTACCAGACGCAAAAACAACATGATGAATACCTAAAAAAATGTATTTGCGGCTGTCAAACGTTAATTGATTTGAGCAATCAACTGTTCCGAACGGCTTGTGGAGAGGAACAACGGCAGCCTGCACTGGAGCCGCTGATGGGAGCAGAAGTCTTTGTACAAATTTTTATGGAAAAGTTTTTTCTTCTGGAGGAATTCGGTTGGCAGCTTCGGCTTGAAGAGTGTCCGGAAAAGGCTTTTTGTGTTCGTGTGAATACTGAGCTGTTGTGTAGAATCGCGGACAATTTGCTTTCAAATTTAAAAAAATATGCGTCTTCTAAAGAACCAATCCGTATTTCCTTATGTAAACAGGAGAAGCGATTCCGAATCGAGATCTGCAACCAGGTGGACGCAAATTATAAGGAAAATGACTCCCATGGGGTGGGGTTGAAAAATGTCCAGCAAATGATGCGGCAAATGGAGGGAATTTGTTTTTGGGAATATCATGATGATCACTTTTTATTATGGCTAGAATTTCCCTGCCAAAATATAGAGAGTTGCGAAAAATGAAATAAAGGTCTGATGATGTAAAAAAATAAATTGGACTATTTCGTTTTGAGCAACCAGATCTCATGATAAGGAAAAAGAAGTACTCCCCTTGTAACTGTTTTTCAGGGCAGCTACAGGGGGAGTATCTTTATGTTGAGCTGATTTTGTCTACCGAATCCGCCATACTATTTTATTACTGTACGCGAATGCCGCTGCCGACGCACGCACCGTG
>OEQR01000043.1_pt1 | contig 20341 bp, 16 predicted proteins | sample 1539761 | NCBI WGS metagenome assembly OEQR01 (sample SAMEA3891879, study PRJEB23780) | metagenome | biome: terrestrial biome; feature: animal house; material: Caecal content | place: Italy | collected 2015-05-05 | reverse complement strand
TTTTCGTAAAGACGGGCCTGCCCTTCGGCCGAGGCGATATCATACAGCCGGGTGTAACTGCCCTCCCCGGGCAGGCAGAGAGCATAGTAACCCTCCTGAATTCCGGTCAAAGGCAGGCCCTCGCAGTCGTAAAAGTTCCCCCGATTCGCCGGCAGCGTCAAAGTGACCTGGCTCTGATCTGCGGCCCGGGCTGCATAGGCAGAGTTCCCCGCCGTCAGGTAGAGCCGGCAGGCTACCACCACAAAGCCCAGCAGCAGCCCCGCATAGAGAACGGCAATCCGCCGTACCGACATAAAATCCCCCTTTTCCGTTTCCTTGGTCCGAAAAAAGTATGGGTTCCGATGCCGTTCAATATACCTTCCGCCCACCACAAATTCCCCCGGGCTGCGCGCTCCGGGAATGAAAAAACGCCCGGCTGTAAAAACAGCGGGGCGTAATAGAACAATCCTGCGTTCAGGACTCGGTGGGGGCAGTTTTCTGGGCCTCAAACCGGTCATGAACCGGCCCGGGCAGGAGGATCCGGGCTGCCAAAGGCTGGAGAGAAATCTCCAAAGTATCCAGCGGGGCACACTCGCCGTCCGCCGTGGCGATGATAGGCCCCCGCCCATCCACCGGGCTGAGGGTAACCCGCCGGGCACGGCGGTAGAGGAAATAGGGCTCAGCCGCCTCGGTCAGGTGTCCCTGGATGAAGTGACGGCCTTTTTTATACATTCCCAGCATTTTGGCGATGGTCATCCGGCCCACCGCCCGGATGATAAAGACATCCAGCCAGCCGTCGTCGAGGGCGGCTTCCGGTGCAGCCATAAAGCCGCCGCCATAGGCCCGGCCATTGCAGACGGCGCACATGAGGCAGTCCTCTTCCAGCTGCTCGCCGTCGATCTCAAACCGGACCCGGCGGCCAATGTGCCCGCAAATTTGTTCCAAGATGGACAAGAGGTAAGCCATCTCTCCCCCACAGAAGGGCAGACGCCGGTATTTGGGGATGCCATAGGCCACCTGGGCATCCAGGCCCGCCGCACAGATGGTAGCCGAAAGACCCAGGCTGGTCTCCATTAAATCAATTCGGGATACCCCGCCCGCCAGCTGGGCGTCAAGGTCCAGAAATTCTTCCCGGGTGCCGAAGCTGCGCAGAAAGTCGTTGCCGCTGCCGTAGGGCAGGCAGCCCACCGCCGTATTGGAGAACGGATACGCCCCGGTGAGCGCCTCGTTGAGGGTGCCGTCCCCGCCGGCAGTGTAAACCCACAGTTCCTCCCCTTCTTGGGCGGCGCGCTGGGCGGCCGCCTGCACCAACCCCCGGGCATGGCCCGCAAAAGCGGTGCGCTGGATGGAATATTGCTCCGGCGGAATGCCGGCCCGTGCCAGCGCCGCCTCCAGCGCCGGGATCAGCGGGCCGCTGCTATCCTGTTTTCCTGCGGCCGGATTTAAAATAAAAAGATAACGCATAGCGTCCTCCCCAAACCATTGACTCGCCGCAGCCGGTGCGCCGTGTCTGTGTGCTGCTCTCTATCTTATCGAAACAAAAGGAAAATTGCAAGATATTGAACCATTTTTACCGGGAATACACCCCAAAAAGCGCTGTGCCTCCGGCGCGTCCGGTGCACAGCGCTTCTATAAAATCAGAGCGGCTCGAATTTATTTATGCTGCTTGCCCAGCCAGGCCCACAAATTCTCGCCGGTGGTGTCGTCCACACACTCGTTGTTAAAAAAGTAGAACCAGCTCCAGTGGCCCTGGTACTGATAGGGCGTCCCATCTTCATTGGTATACAAGCCGGAGGTATCGTGCACATCCGCAAAGACGCTGGTGCGCAGGTTGGGGTTGATGGCCCGCAGCCGTTCAATGGTGGGGGCCTCATAGTCCGCCGGGGGAACAACCGTGTCGTTCTGGGCATAGGTAAACCAGATGGGCAGGTTTCGGATGCCCTCCAGCTGTTTATCGGTGATGCCGCTGTCCTTGTATGCCTCGCAGATGGGGTATGCTGCCGCAAAAACATCGGGGTATTGCAGCACCATATTCATGGTCATATAGCCGCCGTTGGAACAGCCGCCGATGATAATTCGGTCGGTATCCACCGTGAACTTGTCCACAAATGACTGGATCAGCTCCCTCAGTGCCTTGGTGTAAACCGAAGCTGTGCCAGGGTTATCCTGCCAGTGGCCTTCTTCATCGTATTCCATCCAGAACCCGGGTGTCTGAGGTGCCAGAACATAGGCGCCGCCCAGGGCAGACTGGAACTCCTGGCCAATCAGAGCGGCAATTTTATTACCCAGCAGGGCAATGCGGGCATCGGCTCCGCCTTCCCCGGCGCCATGGAGCCAGATCACCAGCGGAGCTTTCCGGCCGGGCTGGAGCGCCGGGGTATAATAGGCAAACCGCAGTTCTTTGCCGTCGCTGCCGGTAAATTTCCCGTTCCGATGGAAGTCGCCCAGTTGAGGAAGGAGGGCATCCTCAAAGCGGATAACAGGGTCCACGCTCAAGGATGCAATCCTGCTCCCCCAAATCGTGGTCAGGGCCGGGTTTGCCGCCAGCGAAACGCTCAATTCATAAGGCGCGCACCAGGTGTTTTTACTGGTATAAAAATCATAGCAGAACGGAACCCCTGTATTCGGGCCATAACTCAACTCAAGCCGTATGTACTGGGTGGGCAGAGTCGTCCGGTCCCCGCAGCTGGTGCAGGCATACGCATCCAACACCTTCCGGGGCGACGAAACCACGATGTGTTCCGCCGCCATGGCAGCCCAGTCAAACGCCTCTTTTTTCTCCACAACGGTAAAATCCCCGGCCCGCACCGAGTCAGCCTGGATTGCATCCTCCAGCCGGATAATTGTTGCTGTGACCGCAGGCCCCCAATCAAAGCCCTGAATGACAATTTTCTGGGTATAGCCTGCGGCGGGCTTGCAGACATCAAAGCAGGCGCCCGGTGCAGTCCCCCCTCCTGTTATGGCTCCTGCCTCCGGCACGAAACGGCAGCGGAAAAAATTATTCATCATGTGGTCCCCCTTCTTCCTCTTTTTCTCTCACAACACGGTCTGTCAGCCCTTAATCGGACAGACCCTTATAAAGAAAGTGTAACCATTCAAACGGGATATTTCAACCAAACACAGGCAAGTTTCATCCTTTTTCTATCTTTATTTTGAGACAGCGCAAAGCCCGCCTGCCTCAAAAGACAGACGGGCTAAAAATCTTTATTAACTTCAGACCACCGCTGGGTCATCCACCCGCAGCATTACAGCGCCATCTTCGGCGCAGTCGGCCGTATAGCGGGCGCCGGTCTGGACCGTACCGGAGGCGATCTGATCCGCCAGGGCCTGCTCCACCGCCCGGTTGACCTGCCGGCGCAGCTCCCGGGCGCCGTAGGGCGAATTGGCCCGGGCCGCCAGGGCCTGGCAAACCCGCGCAGTATGGGTCAGAGTATAGCCGCTGTGGGCTGCCCGGTGTTCCAGCTGAGCCAGCAGTTTTTCGGCAATGGCGCAAAGGCTCTCCTGCCCCAGGGGGCGGAAAACAATCAGCTCGTCCAAACGGCCCACCAGCTCGGGCCGGAAGAAGCCTTTGGCCTCGGCAATGGCCTGAGCGGACTGCTTTTCAAAGATCGCTTCTGTCCCCGAGGCAAAGCCCAGGGGTGCACTTTGCCCCGCCAGGAACCGGGCCCCCAGATTGGAGGTGAGCAGCACAATGGTATTGGTAAAATCCGCCTTGCGGCCCATGGAATCGGTGAGGCAGCCATCCTCCAGAATCTGGAGCAGGATATTCTGGATATCGGGGTGGGCTTTTTCAATCTCATCGAAGAGCACCACACTGTACGGACGGCGGCGCACTGCCTCGGTGAGCTGGCCGCCCTCGTCGTGGCCCAGATAGCCCGGAGGCGCCCCCAGCAGCCGGGCCACGGTATGAGACTCCTGATACTCGGACATATCCAGTTTGAGCAGGGCTTTCTCGCTGCCGAACCAGCTCTTGGCCAGCGCTTTGGCCAGGGCGGTTTTGCCCACGCCGGTGGGACCCAGGAACAAAAACGCTCCGATGGGCCGCCCGGGTTCCCCCAGGCCGGTGCGACTGCGGCGGATGGCCCCCGCTACCGCCTGGACCGCTTTATCCTGCCCCACCACGTCTTCGGTGAGCCGCTGGGCCAAAAGATCCAGGCGTTCCCGCTCTTTCTCCCCCACCCGTTCCGCGGGCACACCGCTGGCCCGGGCCACTACCCGGGCAATGTCCTCCTGGGTCAGGCTGGGGGTAGAACGGCCCTCTTTTTCAGCCCGGATCCGGGCCGCCGCACAGGCCTCATCCATTAAATCAATGGCCTTGTCCGGCAGGCAGCGCCCCGGCAAATATCGGATCGAGAGCTCCACTGCGTCCTTGACCGCCTGGGGCGAAATCGTGACCCCATGATACCGCTCGTATCGCGGGGCCAGCCCCAGCAGAATCTTCTCTGCCTGGGCGGAATCCGGCTCATCGATCTGCACCCGTCCGAACCGGCGCTCCAGGGCGGGGTCTTTCTGGATGTGGGTGCGGAACTCCTGGTTGGTGGTGGCGCCGATGAGCTGCAATTCCCCCCGGGCCAGAACCGGCTTCAGGATATTGGCCGCGTCGATGGCGCCTTCGGCCGCTCCTGCGCCCACAATGGTGTGGAACTCGTCCACAAAAAGAATCGCGCTGCTGTCCCGCACCAGCTCTTCCAGCAAGTTTTTAAAACGCTCCTCAAAATCGCCCCGGTATTTGGTGCCCGCCACCAGGCTGGCCATATCCAGCGAGAGCAGACGCCGCCCTTTGAGGGCCCGGGGCACTCGCCCCTCGGCAATCCGCTGGGCCAGCCCTTCGGCCAGGGCGGTTTTGCCCACGCCGGGTTCCCCCACCAGACAGGGGTTGTTCTTCTGCCGCCGGCAAAGGATCTCGATCATCCGTTCCAGCTCGGCATCCCGGCAAAAGACCGGGTCCAGTTCCCCCTCCGAGGCCCGGCGGGTCAGGTCATGACAGTATTTATCGCTGGCCCGGCTGCCCCGGGGTGCGCTGGCCGCTGCCCGGGGCTGGATGGGCAGGATGAACTGCCCCGAGATCTGCCGGCATTCTTTGACGGCCTCACTGAGCTGCAACCCCATGGAGGCCAGCAGCACCCCCGCCGCGCAGTCGCTGTCCTCCAAAATGGCGCAGAGCAGATGCTCCGGCTCAGCTTTGGGCTGGTGGGCGTTCTGGGCGCCGATCAGGGCGTAATCCATCGCCCGCTTGAGGTCCGGGGCCAATGCGCTGCTGCTGAGCCGCTGGGCCGGACCCTGCCGGGTCTGGGCCACCTGGCGGCGGACCTCCGGTTCCGAGATATTTTTGCCCGCCAGAAACCGGGCCGCCGGGCCATGATCCTCCTGCAAAATCACCAGCAGCAGGTGGCCGGTATCCGCCCGGCTGCACCCCAGCCCCCCGGCCAGCTGCACGGCGTCTGTCAGCATCTGCCCTGCCTGACGCGAAAAACCTTTAAAACGGCCGAAGCCGAAACATTCCAGAAAAGACATTTCCCCTGCTCCATTTCTCCGCACCCAGGCGGCGGCGCTGTTCTACTGGGCTTTGGGCCCTGGCGGTCTGGCCGCCGACAACTAGAGTATAGCCCCGTCCTGCACAAAAAAATCATCCTTTTCTGTCGGGGGCGGGCGCGGAGCCGACCAAAACCGGCGCGGCCTGCCGGATGTGCCAAAAAAGCCGCCCGCCCACGGCGCAAACGCCATGGACGAGCGGCAGACGGTTCAGGGATGTACCGGCCCGAGCTTAGACTCAGCCGAAGATGTTGATCAGGATACCTGCTGCAACGGCGGAACCAATGACGCCGGCAACGTTGGGGCCCATGGCGTGCATGAGCAGGAAGTTCTGGGGGTTCTCCTTCTGGCCCACCTTCTGAGAGACGCGGGCCGCCATGGGAACAGCGGAAACGCCAGCCGAGCCGATCAGGGGGTTGACCTGGCCGCCGGTGACGGCATACATCACCTTGCCGCAGACAACGCCGGCCGCAGTGCCAAAGGAGAAGGCGATCAGGCCCAGCACGATGATGAACAGGGTGCGGGCGTTCAGGAAGGTGTTGGCGCTGGTGGTGCAGCCAACCGACAGAGCCAGGAAGATGGTGATGATGTTCATCAGCTCGTTGCCGGCGGTGCGCTGGATCCGGTCCACAACACCGCACTCACGCATCAGGTTGCCCAGCATCAGCATACCCACCAGGACGGCGGCATCGGGAACGATCAGGGAGACAACGATGGTAACCATGATCGGGAAGACGATTCGCTCGGTCTTGGAGACGGTGCGCAGCTGCTTCATCACAACTTTGCGCTCCTTGGGGGTGGTCAGGGCCCGCATGATGGGGGGCTGGATGACCGGCACCAGGGCCATATAGCTGTACGCTGCCACGGCAATGCTGCCCAGCAGCTCAGGAGCCAGACGGGAGGTGACAAAGATCGCGGTAGGGCCGTCGGCGCCGCCGATGATGGAGATGGCCGCACTCTGTGCCTGGGTGAAATCCACCAGGCCGGTGGCCGCCAGCAGACGGGCGCCCATGTATGTACCGAAGATGCCGAACTGTGCGGCAGCACCCAGCAGAAGGCTCTTGGGGTTGGAGATCAGGGGGGCGAAGTCGGTCATGGTGCCGATGCCCAGGAAGATCAGCGGCGGGTAGATGCCCAGCTTGACGCCCATATAAAGCATATCGGCCAGGCCGCCGTTGTTCAAAATCTCAATCCACATGGGATGCTCAAGGCCGTCGCCCACGAAATACTGCATATGGATGATGCCGCTGCCCGGGAGGTTGGCCAGGATCATGCCGAAAGCCATGGGCAGAAGGATCAGGGGCTCAAACTCTTTGACGATGGCGAGGTAGAGCAGAAAGCAGCCCACGCAGATCATCACAGCGTAGAGCCAGCCGCCCGGCTCGCCGAAACGGGCGAAACCCGAGCTCTGGAAAATACCGAGAAGCGTATCGATAAATTGTGTCATGATCTGTCCCCTCCCTTAAAACGGTGCGGTTGTGTCGGACACGCCGGCCTTGCTCCAGCCGCCGCGGTCTGCGCGGCGCACCGCCCGCAGGGTGTACTTGCCGCCGCCCAGGGCGTAAATTGCCGCTGCAATCGCTGCAATCACGTCGCCGGGGATGCCCGGCTCCACCTGGGGCTGGGGTTCCGGCTCCACAGGCGCCACTGCCTGCTGCTGGGGCGCTGCCGGAGCTTCCGGCTTGGGCGCAACAGGGGCGGCAGGCCGCTTTTTGTTGCTGAGGGCGTTGAACGCCTTGCCTTCCAGCATGATGATCACCATCAAGATGATCAGGATCAGAAAGACCAGTACCATGCCGGATATGGTGACAACTACATCATAACCTAAATCCATGATTTTCCTCCTATTTTTCAGCGCGGCCAACCCGAAGGCCGCCCCGCCAAAGATTTTTGAGAACATCTGCCGGCCGCAAAAGAAGTAAAAGTTTCTTCCAGTCCTGCCAAACGACCTCATTCCCGTCTATTATACTCGGTTTTGAGTCCGGTTTCAACAAAAGCAGCCCTGAAAAGGTACAATTTTTGTCAATGGCGGCGGCCGATGCGAGGCGTGGCGTCGGTAAAGCCGGTTTCCAGCTTATCGCCCAGGGAGAGGCTCATGGCGGTGCCCAGGGCAACGCAGTTGACAGGATCGGGCGAGACGGTGACCTCCACCTTCAGTTCCTGGCTCAGATACTCGGGCAGACCATGGAGCTGTGCGCCGCCGCCCGTCAGCATAACGCCGTTGCGGTAGATGTCGCCTGCCAGCTCAGGGGGCGTCTTTTCCAGCACCTGGTGAGCCGCCACACCGATCTGCTCGCTGAGCATCATCACCGGCTCATAGAGATCGCTGGTGGACACATTGATCCGCTGGGGCAGGCCGGTCAGCAGGCTGCGGCCCTTGATCTCCATGGTCTCGTTGAAGTCTGCCTTCTGGGGGCAGCAGGCCACGTGCTTTTTCAGCTCCTCGGCGGTGCGCTGGCCGATGGCGATGTTGAACTTGGCCCGGACGTGCTTGAGGATCTCATCGTCGTAGTGGTTGCCCGCCACCCGGACGCTGGTGGCCTTGACCTTGCCGCCCAGGGAGAGCACCGCAATATCCGTAGTGCCGCCGCCGATGTCGATGATCATCCGGCCGTCGGGGATGGTGATATCTACCCCAGACCCTAGCGCCGCGGCAATAGGCTCATCAATCAGATAGACCTGACGGGCGCCGGCCGCCACGACGGCCTCCACCACCGCGTCGCTCTCGATGCCGGTGATGGCCGCCGGGACGCAGACCGCCACCCGGGGTTTCACCATGTGGGAACTGTACACCTGGTTGACAAAACGGCAGATCAGCTCCCGGGTCATGGTGTGGTCGCTGATGACGCCATCCTTCAGAGGGAAGGTGGCGGAAATGTAGTTGGGGGTGCGGCCCACCATAGCCAGGGCCTTGTCGCCCACCTCCAAGACCGAGTTTTTGCGGGTGTCCACCGCCACAACGCTGGGCTGGTTGAGGACGACGCCCTTTCCTTCCTGTGCAATGATGATGGTGGTAGTGCCAAGATCAATGCCGATATCGTTCTGAGCCATAGCACGTTATCCTTTCTGGTTTCTATTTTTAAAGCCGGCTGGGCCGTATAAATCCATTGTTCAGTATAGCATATTTCGCAAAGAATGTATAGGAAAAGCGCAGATTTTCTTTCCCCGGAACAGGGGTTCAGCTCTGGGGCAGAGCCTCCTGCTCGGGGGGCAGCTCGTCGGTCAGCAGCTCACACAGGCCGCTGTACCGCCGGTTCTGGCGGATGTTGGCCATCATGGCGTTGACGGTGTCCCGCCGTCCGGTCACAATGCAGAGCCGCTTGGCCCGGGTGATGCCGGTATAGAACAGGTTCCGGTAGCACAGCCGGACCGGCACCTGCGCCGCCGGCAGGATCACCGCCGGGAACTCACTGCCCTGGCTTTTATGCACGGTAATTGCATAAGCGATTTCCAGCTCGCCCAGGTTCTCGGCCGGGTAGACCAGCCGCCGGTCGTCCATCCGCACCACCATGGAGCGGTCCCGCAGGTTGATGGATTCCACAATGCCGATGTCGCCGTTGTAGGCCCCCACCCCCTGCTCACCGCCGTCCCGGTGCCAGACAATTTCGTAGTTGTTCCGCACCTGCATCACCTTATCCCCCACCCGGAAAACCCGGGCCGCGCTCTGGAGCTGGGGTTTGGATTTCTCGGGCGGGTTGAGCAGCTGCTGAAGCTCCACATTCAGCGCCTGGGTACCGCAGGGGCCCAATTTCGTGGGGCAGAGCACCTGGATATCCCGGACGGGATCGAAGCCGTAGCTGCGGGGCAGCCGGGTGGTGACCAGCTCACAGACCAGCCGCCGGCAGGCGTCGCCGTCGGCCTCCAGGAAGAAGAAATCGTCCTCCCGGCCCCCTTTTTGGAGGGGGCGGCCCCCCACCACATTGTGGGCGTTTTTGACGATCAGGCTCTGCTCGGCCTGGCGGAAGATCCGGTTCAGGCAGACCGTGGGGATCCGGCCGGATTTGATGACCTCGCCCAGGATATTCCCCGGGCCCACGCTGGGCAGCTGGTCCGAGTCCCCCACCAGAATGATCCGGCAGCTGTACCGCAGGGCGGCCAGCAGGCTCTGGAACAGTTTTACATCCACCATGCTCATCTCGTCCAGGATAACCACATCATACCGGAGCAGGTTGTTTTCGTTGTGGATGAACTGGAGCACTCCGCCGCTGTAATCCACCTCCAGCAGGCGGTGGATGGTGCTGGCCTTGCGGCCGGTCAGTTCCCCCAGCCGCTTGGCGGCCCGGCCGGTGGGAGCACAGAGGGCCACCCGCTCGGCCTGCTGCTCCAAAAGCTGCAAAATGGCGTTGACGGTGGTGGTTTTGCCGGTGCCGGGGCCGCCGGTCAGAACCAGACAGTTTTCGGTCATGGCCTTTCGGATGGCCTCTTTCTGCTCCGGCGCATAGGCAAAGCCCTGGGCCAGCTCCAAAACCTGGATGCTTTTTTCCAGCCCCCGGGGCTTCTCGGGACTCTTTTTCATCAAAAGGGCCAGCCGGTGGGCGATCGTCTCCTCGGCGTCCAGCAGATCGGGCAGATAGATATAATCGCCCCCCGCATATTTCCGCTGGCGGAGGATGCCGTCCTCCAGGCAATGATCCAGGGCAATTTCCAGTTTCTCCCGGGGCTGGTGGATGAAGGCCGACGCCGTCTCCAAAAGCTGAACCCGGGGCACGCAGGTGTGGCCGTTGTTGGCGTTGTGGCGCAGAGTGCGGAGCAGCGCCGCCTCCAGCCGCTGGACACAGTCCCCTTCCATCTGATAATACTGGGCGATGCTGTCCGCGTGGCGGAAATCCAACTGGAGAGGTTCGCCGCAAAGCAGATAGGGGTTGGCCGCAATGGCCTGGGCCGCCCCCGGGCCAAAGACCCGGAACACCTCCATGGCCCGCCGGGGGCTGATCTCAAACTGGGCCAGATAGGCGATGAGCTCCCGCATGCCGAACATCCGCTTGAACTCCTGCTGGATGCGGTCGGCCTTGTCGGCGGTGATGCCCCGGATGGTGGTCAGCTGGCCGGGGTCGTTGGCGATGATGTCCAGCGCCGAAGCCCCGAATTTCTGAATGATTTTATTGGCGGTGGAAGCGCCGATATAGGGCAGAGACCCGCTGGCCAGGAAGGCATAGACGGCCTCCATGTCCTTGGGCATATCGGTCTCGCACTCCTGGGCGTGGAACTGGCGGCCATAGGCGGCGTGGTTCTCGTAGCGGCCCCGGCAGACCACCGACTCGCCCACATGCAGCTCCCCTACAACCCCGCAGACCACCGTAAGGGCTCCGCCCCCCGAGACCTCGAACACCATATAGCCGTTGTCGGTATTCTCGAAGATAATGTCCTCTACGGTTCCTTCCAGTGTTTCAAGCTCCTGTTGTTCCATGGGCGGTTCCCTCCTCTCTGCCGGGTCAAAGTCTCAAACGATATAAGTATAGCCCTTTTTCCGGGTTTTGTAAATTCGCTTTTGTCCCAAGGAACACAAAAAGCCCCCGCAGGGGCCGGGGATCGGCCGATGCAGGGGCAGCTTTACAATCAGGCGGCCGCCTGGCTTTCCAGGGCCTTGAGCAGCGCCTTTTGGACATCCTCGATCCCGATGGTACAGAGGGATTTCAGATCAGCGGCAGAACCATCGGTGGGAATGGCTTCGATCTGCTCCGCCGTCTTGCCCTTGAGGTAGTCGCAGAAGCCCTCGCTGTGCTCATACCACTCCTTGCCCAGGGCGGAGGCATCCCGCATGCCGTAGTCGTCTCCCAGTTCCAGCTTGCTCAGCACCTCGTCGGGGGCGTCCACCATGCCGTCGGTGCCCACGGTCAGCTGAGGTTCCGCCTCATCCCAGATGGCGCCGGTGACCCGGCCCGCCTTATCCATGGTGATGGCCACGGCGTTGATATCCACCTTGGCGGCGGCGTCTTTATCCTCGGTGGCCTTGAGCTCGGCGCCCGCCGGGCTGCTGACCTCTACCCCCAGGGTGAGGGTGTCGCCGCTGGCCGAACCCACCGGCTGAGCCAGCTCACAGGCCCGGGCCACGGCGTCCCGATAGCCCTCCACCGTAATGGTGCAGCCCGACAACAGGTCGGGATCGGAGGCATAGCCGTCTTTATCCGTTTCCAGCTTTTCCACCTGCTCGCCGGTCATCCCCGCCAGATACTCGCCGAAAAAGTCTGCCTGTTCGGCCCAGCCTTTTTCAATGGAGGACACCGCTCCCAGGGGGTAGTCCTTCTCCCCTTTCTGGCGCTTGGTGCGGTAGTCGGTGGGCATAGTTACCACGCCGTTGGCGTCGGCGGAGATGCTGCTCTCCAGCTCATCCAGAGAGACCTGGACAATCCGGCCGTCCTCGTCCAGCAGCACCGCCGCCAGAATGGTGTGGATCTCCCCGGCCCGCTCCTCGCTGTCTGCCCGAGCGACCATGCTCAAGCCGGTGCGCCAGGCCCCCTGCTGGTTCTGGGCTGCGCCGCTGCCCCCATTCATGGAGCCGCTGGAACTGCCCGAACTGGAGCTGCTGCCACAGGCTGCCAGCAGCAAAGACGCCGTCAGAAGGCAGCCAATCCTATACCAATTTGTCTGTTTCATTTTTTCGCTCCCTTTACAATCCGCCCCACGGGCCCATCGGACCGGGGACTTTTGGCCCTAGTATGCCCACCGGACCCTCATTTTATTTGCAGAGAGCGCAAAAAAGCAGAGCCCCCCGGCAGGAGCTCTGCAAAAAAGTAGTTTGGTATTAAAGCAGCGGGCTGAGCAGCCGGAGCACATCGTCCAGCATCCGGCCGGGCACCGAGGTACGGCAATCCTTGAGGCGCACCTCCCGGCTTTTGGCGATGGTGTCCAGCATATCTTTCCGGACCGCCGCCACCTGGCTGTTCCCCATCAGCAGTACCCCGCACTCGAAATGGAGATACAGGCTGCGGTAGTCCATATTGATGCTGCCTACCACCGCCAGCGCGTCATCGCTGACATAACACTTGGCGTGGAGGAAACCCGGGGTGTACTCGTACACCCGCACCCCCGCCAGAATCAGAGGGGCGTAATAGGAGCGGGTCAGCCGGAACACCAGCTTTTTATCCGGGATACCGGGCAGCACCAGCCGCACATCCACCCCTCGTTTGGCCGCCATCTTGAGGGCGTCCATCATCTCCTCGCCGATGGCAAGGTAAGGGGTAAAGATATAGGCGTAGTCTTTGGCCTGATGGAGGATATCGCAGTAGACATTCTCGGCCAGGGGTTCCTCGTCCAGGGGGCTGTCCCCGTAAGGCTGGACCACTCCGTCCGTTTTGGCCTGCACCGTGGGACGGAAAGCGTCATAGTCTTTGTCCGAGAAACGGAAAGCGTTCCAGAAATTAAGGAACATGACGGTAAAATTCCAGACCGCCGCCCCCTCGATCCTCAGGGCGGTGTCCTTCCAGTGACCGAACCGCTCCTCGGCGTTGATGTATTCGTCCGCCAGGTTGACGCCGCCGGTATAGGCGATGTTGCCGTCGATCACACAGATCTTGCGGTGGTCCCGGTGGTTCATCACCAGGGACAAAAGGGGCACCACCGGGTTAAACGGCAGGCAGCGGATGTGGTTTTTTTCCATCTCTATCAGGAAGTTGGAGGGCAGTGTCAGCAGGCAGCCAAAGTCGTCGTAGATCAGCCGCACATCCACGCCCTGGGCCGCTTTCCGCTTGAGGATCTCGGCGATGGGGTCCCACATGGCGCCGGGACGAATGATGAAGTATTCGAGAAAGATAAACTTTTTGGCCCGGGCCAGATCCTGCAGCATCCGGGCGTGCATGGCCTCACCGCTGGGGAAATAAAGGGCGCTGGTGTTTTGCCAGGCGGGGCAGCGGCCCTGCCCGGCCAGATACCGCCCCAGAGCGGCCTGCCGGGGCGGCAGAGCGTCCAGCTGGCCCTCGGCCTGGACCATATCGTAGCGGTGGAGCCGCTCGATCTTATCCATCCGCTGGCGCATCCGTTTGCTGGGGCGTTTGTTGCCCCAGAGCAGATAGAGCATCCCGCCCAAAACCGGCAGCGCCCCGATCAGCGCCAGCCAGACAATTTTATAAGCCGCGTTTTCGTCTTTGCGGATCAGGTGCAGCGCAATGGCCAGGCTGAGAATCATCAGCAGCGCGTTGACCCAGACTGCATACTCCGTCACCCGGAAAAAGACCTCCAAAAGCCATACTGCCTGGACCAGAACCAGTGCAATGGTGATGAATGCGCGGTTTAACAGTTTGCTGAAAAATTTTACGACTGGTTGTCGAAGCATGGAACACCTCCCCATACCTTATCGAATCCCCATTCGGCAGCACCCCTGCCCCATGCAGGCCGCCGTCCAAATGGTTAAAAGACAGTATAGCGCCGAACCCGCATTTTTGCAAGGTGTACTCAATAAAACGAAACAGGGCCCCCAATGCCTGCATCGACATTTTGGGCCCTGTACCAAGGGTTCAAACCATTCTTTAAAACTGTCCTAAGCTATCTCCGGTTCAGACGGTGGGTGCCTCGGCATCCTCGTAGCCCACCAGCAGGCCGCCCAGTTCAGCATAGTAAGCACACAGACCGCCGCATGCGATCACCTCGGCCTGAACGCCCGAGAACACCGCCTCGATCATATTCTTCAGGCGATGAGCGGCATTGGGGTTATCGGAGTGGACGATCCGCACCCGGCCGCCGTCGTAGCCGTGAGACTTCATCTCCAGGACGATCCGCTCCAGTGCGCCGTGTTCGCCGCGGGTCTTGCAGATAACTTCCAGCTCGCCGCCGCTGCTGGCCTGACCTACCACACGGATCCCCAGCATCCTTGCCACGGCGGCCACCGCCGGGCTGCACCGGCCGTTGCGGGCCAGGTTGTTCAGGGATTCCAGAGAGAAGAGCAGATGGGTGTGGCGGCTGTATTCGGTTACCTCCTCGCAGACCTGTTCAAAGCTGCGGCCAGCCAGGATCAGCTCCCGCATCCGCTCGGCGATCAGGGTCATCTCGGGGCCGGTGGACAGGCTGTCCAGAATGAACACTTTGGCGCCAGGGTGGGCGTCCTCGTATTCCTCTTTGGCGGTGCAGGCGGCGTTGTAGCAGCCCGACAGGGTGCCGGTGATAGTGACGGCGTAAACCTCGTCCGCCCCCTCAAAGGCCTCCATCCAGTCCCCTACATTGGGGCAGGAAGTGGAGCTCTTGCCCTTATAGCTGCGCATGGTTTTGGCCATATCCACCACGTCGAGCTCCGGGGTATCGGTATATTCGGCTTCGCTGGTGATGATTTTCATCGGGACAGACTGGAACTCCACTCCATCCATTTGATAAAGATTCGCAGAGGAATCTACTATAATCTTGCTTTTCATGTTACGTTCTCCATTCCAGCGACAACACGCCGCCACGTCATTTGCTTGGCTCTATCTTAGCAGTTTTTGAATATCCTGTCAACATAATTCAAAAATCTCATATTAAGTTTTTGTTTTCTGTTGACTTTTTGTTGAAGCGCGTTATACTGAAACTATGAATACTGAAACGAAACGCCATATCGCGGCTTGTGCGGTAGGGTTTTCCCTGCCGCGATATGAGGATCTGCCCCACATGGGGCTTTATCTGGACCAGACCGTACAATACGTCAACAGCTTCTTCCGCTCTTTTCCGGGCATGGAGCTGACCGCGTCAATGGTCAGCAACTATGTCAAAAAGGGGCTGTTGTCTCACCCTGTCAAAAAGAAGTATACCCGGGATCAGATCGCCTATCTGATTTATATCGCTGTCGCCAAAAACGTGCTCTCGATGGAAAACATCCAGCTCATGTTCCGCATCCAAAAGCAGACCTATCCCGCCTCGACGGCCTATAACTATTTCTGCGAGGAGCTGGAGAACTTTCTGTTTTACGTCTTTGGCCTGAAGGAGGAGGCCGCCGCGGTCGGCAACGATTCCGGGGACGAAAAATTCCTGCTGCGCAGCACCATCATTCCTGCGGCCCACAAGATTTATCTGGACTGCTGTTTTGCGGCGCTGCGGCAGGAAGAAGCTTTCTGGCCGGATATCCTGTCCGATCTGGCCTGAGGGTGAAGTTTGCCCTTTGCTCTGTCCCCTGCCGCATCAAAACAATAAGAAGGCTCCCCCGGGGTGGTTCAGCGCGAACCGCCCCGGGGGAGCCTATTTTCTAGTGTTTCGTCAGGAGAGGATCATCCGGTCGTTGGCCAGCTCGCTGCCGCTGGCCACCTGGAACTTGGCCAGCAGGTCGGACACTTTGAGCCGCTGTTTCTCTTCCCCGCTGACATCGTAGATGATGTGCCCCTCATGCATCATAATCAGGCGGTTGCCGTATTTGATGGCATCCTTCATGTTATGGGTAATCATCAGGGTGGTCAGCTTCTGCTCCTCCACGATCTTGGCCGAGAGGGTCAGCACCTTAAGGGCAGTTTTAGGGTCCAGGGCGGCGGTGTGCTCGTCCAGCAAAAGCAGTTTGGGGCTGCTCATGGTAGCCATCAGAAGGGTCAGTGCCTGGCGTTGGCCGCCGGACAACAGGCCCACCCGGGCGGTAAGGCGGTTCTCAAGACCCAGGTCCAGGGTCTTGAGCAGCTCCCGGTATTCTTCCCGTTCCTGGCGGGTGATGCCGATGTGGAGGGTGCGCCGTTTGCCCCGGCGGGCCGCCAGCGCAAGATTCTCTTCGATCTGCATGGTCGCGGCGGTGCCGGTCATGGGGTCCTGGAAAACCCGGCCAATGTAACTGGCCCGCTGGTGCTCGCTCAGGCGGGTGACGTCCATCCCGTCAATCAGAATCTTGCCCGAGTCCACCGGCCAGACGCCCGCCACCGCATTCAGCATGGTGGATTTGCCCGCGCCGTTTCCGCCGATCACGGTGACAAAATCGCCCTCGTTCAGGTGGAGGGAAAGACCGTCCAGTGCGGTTTTCTCATTCACCGTACCGGCGTTGAAGGTTTTGGAAATGTTCTGAATATCAAGCATTTTTGTTCCCCTCCTTCTGGGCCTTCTTGGCTACCGGCTTTGCGAAGTATTTTCCCTTCCAGTACGGGATCGCCAGGAAGATCGCCACCACGCAGGCCGAGAGAAGTTTGAGCAGGTTGGCATCCAGACCCAGGGTCAAAACCAGCTGGATGACGATGTAATACACCACTGCGCCGATGGAAACCGCCGTCAGTTTGAGGGCAAAGTTGTGGAAGATGTGGCTGAAGATCGCCTCACCGATGATGACCGCTGCCAGTCCGATGACGATGGCGCCGCGGCCCATGCTCACATCGGCGAACCCCTGGTACTGGGCCAGCAGCGCACCCGACAGGGCCACCAGGCCGTTGGAGACCATCAGGCCCAGCACCGTGTTAAAATCGGTGTTGATGCCCTGGGCCCGGCTCATGTTGGGGTTGGAGCCGGTGGCTCGGATGGCACAGCCCAGCTCCGTGCCGAAGAACCAATACAGAACTCCGATCACCACGGCTGTGACGATCAGCACAGCAAACACCGGGTTGCGGAGAGCAAGCTCCTTGACCCAACGCAGTGAGATCAAAAGATCGTACCGGTCCACGTTGATGGATTGGTTGGATTTGCCCAATATTTTCAAGTTGATGGAGTAGAGGGCCAGCTGGGTCAGGATGCCGGCCAAAATCGCCGGGATCCCCATAAAAGTATGGAGCAGGCCCGTGACCAGGCCGCAGATCAGGCCCGATACAATGGCCGCCAACAAGGCGACCCAAACGCTCTGCCCCGCCAACAAGCAGATGACACAGACTGCGCCGCCGGTGGCGAAAGAGCCGTCCACCGTCAGGTCGGCAACGTCCAAAATTCGATAGGTCAGATAGACGCCAATGGCCATAATGCCCCAAACCAACCCCTGGGCACAGGCGCCGGGCAATGCTCCAGGCAGATTTGTCAGTCTCGCAAGCAGCTCCAAAATAATTCCCTCCCGTTTTTAAATCCGTTCGTTTCGTTGCAAAACCTCTTCCCCAAGAAAAAAGCGGGGGCAAAATGGTCGGCCCACTCTCCCCCGCCAGAGGTATTTTAATCAGTAGAAGCGGATCACTCAATCGCGACATAGTCTGCCGGTGCGGTCAGACCCAGCTCATCGCAGATGGTCTTGTTGTATTTTTTGGTGACGTTTGTGTACTGAATGGGCATGGTGGAGATATCCGCTTCGCCTTTCAGGATTTGTACAGCCATCTCGCCGGTGGTGTAGCCCAAATCGTAGTAACTGATGGAAAGGGTCGCCACGCCACAGCCAGAGCAGATTCCCTCCTCACCGGCAAAAACCGGTTTGCCCATGGGACGGCAGATGCCATCAATGATGCCGGTGTTGGCTGCTGCCGTGTTGTCGGTGGGAACATAGAGCACATCGCTGGCATCGGCAGCCTGCTGGCAAACAGATGCCAGATCGTTGGAGTCAGAGAAGGCATATTGAGTGACGGTCAAGCCTGCCGCCTCCAGCTCGCTCTGGATCACATCCACCTGATACTGGCTATTGGCCTCCGCCGAGCAGTAGAGCAGGCCTGCCGTCTTGGCCTCGGGGAACCACTCCAGAATCATGGCTGCCTGCTCATCCAGCGGGGCCAGATCCGAGGTGCCGGAGATATTGCCGCCCACAGTACCGTTGAAATCTTCAATTCCCAGGGCCACACCGTATTCGGTGATGGAGGTAGCGAGAATGGGAATATCTGCTGTGGCTGCCTGTGCCGCCTGAAGAGCAGGGGTAGCGTTGGCCAGAATCAGATCCACATTGGCGGAAACAAAGGCGTTGCAGATGGTAGCGCAGGTAGCCGGGTCATTCTGAGCGTTCTTGAAGTCGATGGTGACAGCGTCGCCCAGCTGATCCTTCAGAGCATCCTCAAAGCCCTGGGTTGCAGAGTCCAGAGCCTCATGCTCTACCAACTGGCAGATTCCGACGGTATAGCTCCCATCCGAAGACGCCGCCGCAGAACCAGCGGTGGAGGCCGACGAACTGGAACCGCAGGCAGTCAGAACACCCACTGCGGCAGCCGCCACGGAAACAGCCAGAAACGAACGACGCGAGATTTTACGCATGATGTTTTCCCCCTCTAAAGTCTGGGCCCACCGGAACCAGTTCCGGCAGAGCATCCCTTGGTGTGAAGCGCTTTTTTGTTCACTTCATGATTGTGAAGTATATCATACTTTTCGAGATAAAACAATGCGTTCTGGCCGGAATCCTGCCCCTTTGCGGCTCTTATTATCGATTATCATAAAATTATCCATCAGTTTTTTTGATGGTTGAGCGGTGGATCTGCATCTGTTCCAGTCTTTTGAGCTGTTCCTCAAACCAGGCAAGGTTGCCCTCTAGCTGAGCTCGAAAGGGCTTTTCCAATTCATAGGAACAATAGAGAGCGTCTGTCAGCTTTTGATAAAGCCGCCGAAGCAATACCGGTTCAAAGCTGGCCTGCCACTGCTCAGCCCGTCGTTCCAGCTTCATGCAGGTGAGCGCCCATGTTACATCTTCTGATTCCCGGGCGTCAATGCTGTAAAGGGCCAGATAATCCCTCACCCGGGCGTGGAATACTTTGCCGCCGCAATTCACCGGCTGCAAAAAGTAAGACACTCGGCCCTCGGCGCTGATCTCCTGGGCCAGAGGATAGAGGGCACAGGCCAAAGGCTTTGCATCGTGGATGGAACAACGGTTTTGATAGAGAAAGGGGCAGTTGTTCCCTGCGTCCTTCCGGGGCGCCAGGCGGAGCACTGGAAGAAGGCTTTCTTTTCCAACATAGCTGCGGCAAAAGGAAGAAGCCACAATCCGAGGCGGCAAATTCAGCCGTTTGGCAATCTGGTATAGGTCATAACCGGAGAGAACGATGTCTTCCCTTCCCCGGCAGCAATCCCCGCAGCCTTTGCAGGCAAACGAAAAAAGCTGGTCCTGTGTCAAATCCGGCATGGCACCGTCCCGCGTAAAGCCAACCGCCCCGCAGAGATCCACCTGGCTGTCTTTTAGCTTCATGTTCTGCTTTCCTTTCACGTCGTTTCGTCTTGCTCCTCCAACAGTTGGTGGAGTACTTTTTCTTTTTGATTCAAAAAGAGCCGGAAAATCTGAAAGCTTCCTGTTTGTTCAAAATCACAGGGATGAATGGTACCTTCATCAAAGGAAAGAATCTCAGAGTCGGGAATCCCAAGCAAAATGGGAGAGTGAGAAGCAATCAAAAACTGAGACCCCGCCCTTGCCATCCTAACGATCTGTGCCAATAGTGCCAGTTGCCGCTGCGCCGAAAGCGAAGCTTCTGGCTCGTCCATCAGATAGAGTCCTGGCTGTTCATTCCCCTGAAAAAAAGAGAGAAAGCTCTCCCCGTGAGACTGTTCATGCAATGCCCTGCCGCCATAACACTGGTAATATATTTCTTTTGGTTTTACCCAAATATCGCTTTTCCGGTAATCCTCCGCCTTGCTGGCCAGGTTAAAAAAGCTCTCCGCACGGAAGAAATAGCCCCATTTGGCTTTTCGATAGCCTTTGCTCAGTTGAAGCACATCGCTGAGCGGAGAAACATCATCATACGTGGAAAACCGATAGTTTAGGGTTCCACCCTCCGGGTTAAAACCATACGCTACTGCGATGGCCTCCAGCAGAGTTGACTTGCCTGTTCCGTTTTCTCCAGCAAACAGGGTCACCGGTCGGTTCAGCTCAAAGGATTGCAGCTGGAAAAGCGCCGGGATGCTGCGTAGGTAGCTGGTTTCTTCGACTTTGTCCCAGTCAATGGTTACGCGTCGAATAAAATTCTGTTCCATTTTCTTTTCTCCAGTTTGCCCGAATAAACGGAAAAAGCCTCCGGAGCAAATACTCCAGAGGCTTTTGAGAGAAGCCGGCGACTACCTATTTTCACAAGCCGTTTCCAGCTAACTATCG
>OEQR01000041.1_pt1 | contig 20576 bp, 20 predicted proteins | sample 1539761 | NCBI WGS metagenome assembly OEQR01 (sample SAMEA3891879, study PRJEB23780) | metagenome | biome: terrestrial biome; feature: animal house; material: Caecal content | place: Italy | collected 2015-05-05 | reverse complement strand
TCGACTTTATCAACTGCCCCACCACCACCCTGTCCATGATCGACTCCTCCATCGGCGGCAAGACCGCCGTAGACCTGGGGGACACCAAGAACATTGTGGGCGCCTTCTGGCAGCCCAAGCTGGTGATCGTGGACCCCGAGACCCTGGCCACCCTGCCCCGCCGCCACTTTGTGAACGGCCTGGCTGAGGCCATCAAGGCCGGTCTGCTGGCCGACCCCGAACTCTTCGCCATCTTTGAAAAAGGCGACGTGGACGCCGAGATCGACACCATCATCTACCGCTGCCTGCGGTTTAAGAAAAAGATCGTGGAGCAGGACGAGACCGAGCACGGGGTGCGGAAAGCCCTGAACTTTGGCCACACCATCGGCCACGGCATCGAGGCCGTCAAGGGGATCAAAGGCCGTCGGACCAACGGCCTCTACCACGGGGAATGTGTGGCCCTGGGGATGCTGCCCATGATCCAGAGCAACGCCCTGCGCAAGCGGGTGCGGGCCATCTACCGGAACCTGGGGCTGCCCATCCGCACCAGCTACGACAAAGAGAAAGTCCTGGCCGAGATGCTCCACGACAAAAAGGCCCAGGGCGGCCAGATCACCGTCATCCGGGTCCCGGCTCTGGGCTGCTGGCAGGCCGACACCCTGCCCATCGAGGCCCTCCGGACCCTGCTGGGGATGGAGGAGGCCGACGCATGAAAAATACCTTCGGGTCAAACCTCTGCCTGACCATCTTCGGCGAGAGCCACGGCCGGGCCGTGGGGGCCGTATTGGACGGGATGGCCGCCGGCTGCCCGGTGGACGAGGCGTTCCTGGCCCGGTGCATGGACGCCCGCCGGGCCCGGGGAGACGGCCTTTCCACCGCCCGGGTGGAGGCCGACGCCATCCAGATCCTCTCGGGCGTGCGGGAGGGCCGGACCACCGGCACCCCCATCACCCTGATGATCGAGAACCAGAACACCCGCAGCGGGGACTACGCCCGCACCGCGGCCCTGCTCCGGCCGGGCCACGCAGACTACACCGCCTATGTCAAATACCACGGCTTTCAGGATGCCCGAGGCGGCGGCCACTTCTCGGGCCGGATCACCGCCGGTCTGGTGGCCGGGGGAGCCATTGTGCTGGCCGCTCTGGAACAGGCCGGGATTCAGGTTTCCACCCACATCCGCCGCTGCGCCGGGGTGGAGGACATCCCCTTTGCCCAGGACGACCCCGCCGCCCTGGCCGGGCAGCTGGCGCAGCTGAAACAGAAAACCGAGGGCTTCGCCCTTTTGGACGGCGCCGCCGAGGAGCCCATGAAGGCCGCCATCCGGGCCGCGGGCAGCGAGGGGGACAGCGTGGGCGGTATTCTCGAAACCGCCATCCTGGGCCTGCCCGCCGGGGTGGGAGAGCCCTTCTTCGACAGCGTGGAGAGCGTTTTGGCCCACATGGCTTTCTCAATTCCCGCCGTCAAGGGGATTGAGTTCGGGGCCGGGTTCGGCTTTGCCGATCTGCGGGGCAGCCAGGCCAACGACCCCTTCCGGGTGGACGAGGTCGGGCGGATTACCACCGCCACCAACCAGAACGCCGGGATCAACGGCGGCATTACCAACGGGATGCCGGTAATCTTCCGCACCGCGGTAAAACCCACCCCCAGCATCTACAAAGAACAGCAGACGGTGGACTACCCCGCCCGGGAGAACGCAACCCTCTCCATCCACGGGCGGCACGATCCCTGTATCGTGCCCCGGGCCGCCATCGTCCAGAGCTGCGCCGCCGCTCTGGCCATCGGGGACCTGCTCTGCGCCCGGTACGGCGAGGGGTGGATGACCCGCCCCCACACCTTTTTTCAGGAGGAATGCTGAATGGAATACGGTCTGATCGGCTCCCGTCTGGGACATTCCTACTCCAAAATCATCCACGAAATGCTCTGCGGCTACCAGTATGAGCTCCGCCCGCTGCCCACCGAGGCCGAGGCCCGGGCATTCCTGGAAGAGCGTTCTTTTAAGGCCATCAATGTGACCCTGCCCTATAAGCGGCTGGTGATGGAATACTGTACCGAGATCGACCCCCGGGCCGCCGCCATCGGGGCGGTAAATACTGTCGTCAACGAAAATGGCCGTTTGTATGGGTATAATACCGATTACATGGGCTTCGACTATCTCTGCCGGGCCCACGGGGTGGACTTCGGCGGCAAAACTGTCCTGATTCTGGGCACCGGCGGCACCCACAACACCACCGCCGCCGTGGCCCGGGACCGGGGCGCGGCCCGGATTCTCACCGTCAGCCGCACCCCCGACCCCGCAAAAGGGGAACTCTCCTACCAGGAAGCCAAGACCAGCGGGGCCCAGATCGTCATCAACACCACCCCCGCCGGGATGTACCCGAATGTGGGGGTCTGCAATCTCGACGTAGCCGCCCTGCCCGGCCTGGAAGCGGTGCTGGACGTGGTCTATAACCCCCACCGCACCGAGCTTCTGCTCCGGGCGGAGGAAGCCGGGGTGCCCATTGTGGCGGGGGGCCTCGAAATGCTGGTGGCCCAGGCAGTCTATGCGGCGGAATACTTCCTCCATAAGCCCTTTGCCGATGCAGAAGAGGAGATTGCCCGGATCGCCGCCGCCCTCCGCCGCCAGCTTTTGAATGTGGTGCTGATCGGGATGCCCGGCTGCGGCAAAACCACCGTGGGCCGGGCCCTGGCCAAAGCACTGGGCCGGGATTTCGTAGATCTGGACGCCGAAATCGTCCGGGCAGCGGGCTGCTCCATCCCCGAGATCTTTACCGCCGAGGGGGAGGAGGGCTTCCGCGCCCGGGAGACCCAGCAGGCCCAGAACTTCGGCAAAGAGAAGGGGCTCTTGATCTCCTGCGGGGGCGGCATCGTCAAAAAGCCGGAGAACATCCGGGCCCTGCGCCAAAACGGGGGGATCCTCTGGCTGGACCGGCCGGTGGAGGCCCTGACCGTGGGCCACGGGCGGCCCCTCTCCACCAGCGCCGAGGCGGTGCGCCAGATGGAGACCCAGCGCCGCCCCCTCTATGCGGCGGCGGCCGACGCCGTTGTCCCCAACCATACTACCATCGAGGCCGCCGTCACAGCGGCTTTGGAGGCTCTGAATGAAATTCTTGATTCTTAACGGACCCAACCTGAACCAGCTGCGCTACTCGGAACCGGGCTGCGCGGGGGAGATGGACTACGAAATGCTGGTGGAATATGTCCAGTCCTGCTGCGGCCGGATGGGCATTGAGACCGACTTTTTTCAGTCCAACCACGAGGGCGATCTGATCGACGAGATCCAGTCGGTCCGGGGCCGGGCGGACGGTATCGTCCTGAACCCGGCGGGCTATGCCCACACCAGCGTGGCTATCCTGGACGCGCTGCGGAACTGCGGCGTGCCGGTGGTGGAGGTGCTGCTGGAGACCCCCAGCGAGAAAGAGCCCTTCCGCCAGACGGACATCGTCTCCTTTGGCTGTCAGGGTCATTTCATCGGGGAGGGGCCCATCGGCTATCTGCACGCCTGCGCCTATCTGGCCCAGCTGCTGCGGATGGACGGCACCCCCCACGCCCACATCACCATGTGAGGCGGTCAAGTTTGTTTTTTCGCATTATTGCGGAGGGAAATAGAAAATAAGGGAAAGGATCTGATGCAGTTATGATTATCTCTACCAAAAAAGGCACCCCGAAAGAAGAGCTGGAAAAAATCATCCACCGCTTTGAATCTCAGGGCCTGTCGGTGACCCTGATCACCGGCACCGACTACAACGTCTTCGGCCTGGTGGGCGACACCACCAAGCTGGACGAGCAGGACATCCTCTCCAACCCCTGGGTGGACAACGTCACCCGGGTTTCGGCCCCCTATAAGCGGGCCAACCGGCTGTTCCACCCCGCCGACTCCATCATCGACTGCGGCGGCATCAAGATCGGCGGCAAGGAAAAGATCGCCGTCATGGCGGGCCCCTGCAGCATCGAGTGCGAGGAACAGGCCATGCGGATCGCCGCCGGGGTCAAGGCCGGGGGCGCAACCCTCTTCCGGGGCGGCGCCTACAAGCCCCGCACCTCCCCCTACGCCTTCCAGGGCCTGGAGACCGAGGGCATTCTGGCCATGGTGAAAGCCCGGGAGGCCACCGGCCTGCCCATCGTCTCCGAGCTGATGAGCGAGGACAAGATCCCTGAGTTCGAGGAATATGTGGACGTAGTCCAGATCGGCGCCCGGAACATGCAGAACTTCCAGCTGCTGAAGGCGGTGGGCAAGATGCACAAGCCGGTTCTGCTCAAGCGCGGCCTGTGCAACACCATCGAAGAGTGGATCATGAGCGCCGAGTACATTATGGCGGGCGGCAACGAGAACGTTATCTTCTGCGAGCGGGGCATCCGCACCTTTGAGAAGTACACCCGGAACACTCTGGACCTGTCGGCCATTCCCATCATCCACGAGCGGACCCACCTGCCCGTGGTGGTGGACCCCAGCCACGCCACCGGCAAGGCCAATCTGGTCGAGCCCATGATGATCGCCGCCGTGGCCGCCGGCGCCGACGGCCTGGAGGTGGAGGTCCACTACGACCCCCGCCACGCCTGGAGCGACGGCGCTCAGTGCCTGACCCCCGACGCCTTCGCACAGGCCATGGCCAAGTGCCGCCAGGTGGCCTGGGCCATCGGCCGGGACATGTAACCGGGGGGCGCGCCATGATCGCCCAGATCCGCGCCCCGGGGCCCATCGGCGGCCGCCTCTCCGCCCCGCCCAGCAAGAGCATGGCCCACCGGGCGGTCCTCTGCGCGGCATTGGCGGAGGGGGAATCCCGGATCGAACACCTGGAATTCAGCCAGGACATCTCCGCCACCCTCTCGGCGGCAGCCCAGCTGGGGGCTCAGGTAAAAACCGGTCCCGACTGGGCCCTCATCCAGGGCGTCGGGGAGCCGCATCTGCCTTCTGGCCCGGTGGACTGCTGCGAGAGCGGCAGCACCCTCCGGTTTTTGATCCCTCTGGCCAGCCTCACCGGCGGGCTGGTGACCTTTACCGGCCGGGGGCGGCTGATGGAGCGGCCCCAAAATATCTATGCGGAATTGTTCGCCGCCCAGGAGCTGGAATTCCGCCCCGGCCCCGAGGGGCTGACGGTGGGCGGGCCCCTCTGGCCGGGGCGTTACCCGGTGCGGGGGGATGTCTCCAGCCAGTTCATCAGCGGGCTGCTCTTTGCCCTGCCCCTTTTAAAGCGGGAGAGCACCCTCTGCCTGCTGCCCCCGGTGGAGAGCCGCAGTTACATCGAGATGACCCGGGCCGCCCAGGCGGCCTTCGGGGTGGTGAGCCACTGGCAGGACGAAAACACCCTGCTCATCCCCGGCGGGCAGTGCTACCGCCCCCGGGCCTACACCGTGGAGGGGGATTACAGCCAGGCCGCCTTTCTGGCGGTGCTGGGGGCCCTCTGCGGCGGGGTGACCCTCACCGGCCTGGCAGCGGACACCTTGCAGGGGGACGCCGTCATCCTGGAGATCCTGCGCCGGTGCGGCGCGGTGTTCACCCGGGACGAAACCGGCCTCCACTTTGAAAAGAGTGAACTCCACGGCACCGAGATCGACCTGGCCGACTGCCCCGACCTGGGGCCGATCCTGATGGCCCTGGGCCTGTTCTCTGAAGGGCGGACGGTGATCCGAAACGCCGGGCGGCTCCGGCTGAAAGAGTCGGACCGGATCGAGGCCATGGAGACCGAGCTGCGGGCCTGCGGGGGCCGGGTTGCCAGCCAGGGGGGCACCATCACCCTGGAAAAAAGCCCCCTCCATCCGCCCGCCGGGCCCCTCTCTGGCCACAACGACCACCGGGTAGTCATGAGTCTGACGGTGCTGGGATTGGCGGCAGGGCTGCCCCTTTCCATCGCGGGGGCCGAGGCCATCCAGAAAAGCTGGCCCAGCTTTTTCGACGCCATCCGTCAGCTGGGCGGGGAGGTAACAGAAGTTGTTGGATAAATCGAAGCGTTATCTGATCGTGGGCCTGGGGCTTCTGGGGGGCAAATACGCCCTGGAGCTGACCCGGGCGGGCTATCACGTGGACGGCATCAACCGCAGCCAGGGCCACCTGCAATACGCCCTGGACCACGGCTACATCCAGAGCGGCAAGACCCAGGATTTCGAGGACCTGGTGGCGGGGGCCGACCACATCATCTTCGGCCTTTACCCCACCACCCTGATCCAGTGGTTTGAAACCTATGGCCACCTCTTGAAACCGGGCTGCATCTTCACCGACGTGTCGGGAGTCAAAACGGGGCTGGTGGACCAGATTCAGACCCTCTGCCCGCCGGGGGTGGAGTTCATCGCCAGCCACCCCATGGCCGGGCGGGAGACTTCCAGCGTAGAGCACGCGGCGGAGGTCAACTTTGCCCCCGCCAACTTCATCATCACCCCCACCGAGAAAAACACCCCCGAAGGGATCGCCTGGGTCACCGAGCTGGCCCAGGTGCTGGGCTTTGAGCACATCTGCACCCTGAGCGTCCAGGAGCACGACCGGATGATCGGATATGTGAGCCAGCTCTGCCACGCCATCGCCGTCAGTCTGATGTGCGCCAACGACAACACCTCTCTGTGCGAGTACACGGGGGACTCTTTCCGGGATCTGACCCGGATCGCCCGGATCAACGAGACCATGTGGTCCGAGCTGTTCCTCTGGAACAAAGAGAACCTCATCGCCGAGATCGACCAGTTCGACGAGGCGCTCCACCAGCTGCGGAGCGCTCTGGAGGCAGGGGATCGGGAGGGGCTGGAAGAGATGTTCCGCCTCTCCACCCAGCGGCGGGCCGCCTTCGACAAAAAGGACCGCTGAGCCCTATACATCAAAACACAAAACGCCTTTCCGATTTTTCGGAGAGGCGTTTTCTGTTTGGGTTTAGGTTTCTTCGTCCAGTTCCAGGTCCATAGGCAGGATCAGATCCAGGGGGGCCTCCGGCTCGGCCACCAGGCGGCGGCTCTGGTGGAAGATGGCCCGCTCCAAAGTATTCCGGGCCATCCGGCCGTTGCCTGCGGTCCGGCTGTCGTTTTCCTGGCGGCGGCGGTAGTAGTCCAGCAGGGGGGCGATGCAGCCCTCGTCCAGCCGGTAGCCCTTGCCCTTGGCCAGGGACTGGGTGATCTCCATCAATTCCTCGGCGGTGTAGTCGGGGAACTCGATCTGGTTGGGGAACCGGCTGGCCAAACCACTGTTGGCCGCCAGGAAGTCGGTCATCTCTTTGGTATAGCCCGCCAGGATCACCACCAGGTCCTCCCGGTGGTCCTCCATTCCCTTCACCAGGGTATCAATGGCTTCCAGGCCGAAGCTGTCCTGCTCCCCCCGGCAGAGGCTGTAAGCCTCGTCGATGAAGAGGACGCCCCCCAGCGCGCTCTCGATCACCCGGTTGGTCAGGGGGGCGGTGTGGCCGGTGTAGCGGCCCACCAGGTCCCCCCGGCTGACCTCGATGAGCTGGCCGCCCCGCAGGGCGCCGATGGCCTTGAGGTACCGGGCCACTAGCCGGGCAATGGTGGTCTTGCCGGTGCCGGGATTGCCGGTAAAGATCATGTGCATGGAAAGCCCCTCGGTCTTGAGGCCGGCGGCGGCCCGCCGCTTCTGGACCTGGACATGATCCGCCAGGCCAAAGACATAGTCTTTCACCGGCTGGAGGCCCACCAGGGCTTCCAGCTCCTGCCGGACGGCGTCCACCGCGCCGGTATAGGCGGCAGGCAGCAGGTCGAAGAGGGGCGCAGGGGCCCCGCCGTTGACGCTGAACCAGAGGGAACCTTCCCGCACCGAGAGAGAAACCTTTCCCTTTTGGAGCACGTCTTTTTGGAGGCAGTATTCGCTCAGCGCCCGGAAGATCCGGTCACAACAGCCGGCCAGCCCCGCCGCACCCTCGGCCCGGGTGCACTGGGCGGCCACATAGTCCCGCACCTCGGCCCCCGCCGAGAGGGTCAGCTTGAGCTGGCGGGCCACCCGCTGGCTCAGGGCGTTGAGCTGCTGGGCCGCCAGGGCCGCCAGACTCTCGGGGGCGAAATCCCGCGTCCGGCAGACATCCCCCAGGGCCGCCACAAACCGGGTGCCGAAGGTATCCGCCAGGGCCTGCCGCCCCTTGTGGGAAAAGAAGATCAGGTATTTGCCGCAGGGATCGATCCGGCTGATGGCCCCCGGCGCCAGAGAGGCCCCGGCGTCCACCAGAATCCCCTCCCGGTTCACCAGATACCGGGAGGTCAGGGGGGCCGAGCCCTTGGCGGCCAGATCGGCCAACGTCTTGAGGAAGGCCGGGCAGCACTGCTCATAGTGCTCGAAAATCACAATCTCCCCCGGGGCGTGGAGGGCCGCATAGAGGTCCTGCAAAAAGAGTTTTTCCGCCCCGGGGTCGGGATAGAGGGACAGGTCCAGCACGGCGCAGGCGTCGCTCTGGAGCAGCCCCCGGGCCGCCATCCGGCCCGCCAGCTCCCGCAGGGCAAAATGCCGCCCGGTGCCGCTGCGGCCCGAGATCAGGATCACGTTCCGGGCCCGGGGCGGCTCCACCCCCAGCACAAAGGGCCGGCGCATGGCCCGCACCAGCTCGTCCACAAACTCGTCCTGGCCCAGCACCGTCTTTTTCACCTCGGCTGCCAGCCCCTGGAAGCTGCCCAGGTGCTCGGGCGGGGTGTCGGCGGTGCCTCTGGCCAGGAGGCCGTCGGCCTCCATATCCTTGAGCATCTGGCGGCTCTCGGCCAGGGCTTTCTGGGTGGTGTCGTCCTGCTTTTTCAGCTTGGTGTTCTGGGCCCGCAGCAGCTCGTCCAGGGCTTTCTGCTGTTCCAGCAGGGTTTTATTCAGATCGGGCAGGCTGGCCGGGGCCTTCTTCGCCTCCGGTTTTTGGGCGGGCGCACCGCCGGAGCGGACCCGCCCCCCTGCGCCGAACACATCGTTCATCAAACTTTCCCAGTCGTCGTGATAACCCATAGCTGCCTCCCGATCGTATTTCATTCAGTATAGTGTACTTTGGCGCTTTTTGCAAGCGTCCCAGGGGCGGCCCTGCCGGGGAATCCGGGATCTTTTCGCCGCAGAAATTGGGCCCCACCCTTGCAAATACAGGTTCTGTCGTTTATCATAGTATTATCATGAATTTTGAAAAGAGGGCCGCCCGCCCCGCCCAGGGAGCCATCGCTCACGGCTCCGGGCTCCCCGGGCGGCCCACAGCAGAAAGGTGTGGCTGGAACGTGAGCGCTAACAACTCTGTGGACCTCAAGGCCCTGTTTGAGAGCGAAGAGTTTGAGCGGGAATTTTTGTACGACGGCCCTCTGGGGCCGGACTACGCCCCCCAGGGCACCCATTTGCGGCTATGGGCGCCCACCGCTCTGCGGGTGTCGGTGAACCTCTACCGCCAGGGCGACGGCGGGTTCTGCATCGGCACCCTGCCCATGGAGCGGCGGGAGAAGGGCACCTGGACCCTCTATCTGCCGGGGGACAAACACGGGCTGTATTATACCTTCACGGTCCAGACCGAGGAGGGAACCCGGGAGACGGGGGACCCCTATGCCCGGGCGGCGGGGGTCAACGGAGTGCGCAGTATGATCGTAGACCTCAAGCGCACCGACCCGCCCGGCTGGGCCCAGGATCACCGGCCCCAGATCCCGGCCGCCCGGCGGGTGATCTGGGAGGTCAGCGTCCGGGATTTTTCCCAGGACCCGGACAGCGGCGTGCCCCGCCGGTGGCAGGGGAAATATTTGGCTTTCACCCTGAACAGCACCACCCTGGAAGGGGGCAGCGCCTGCCCCACCGGGCTCAACCACCTGAAACGGCTGGGGGTGAGCCACGTCCAGCTGATGCCGGTTTTCGACTTCGGCAGCATAGACGAGGCCAAACCCCTGCGGCGGCAGTACAACTGGGGATACGACCCCACCAATTATAACCTGCCCGAGGGCAGTTATTCCACCGACCCCTTCCACGGGGAGGTGCGGATCAAGGAATTCAAGCAGATGGTCCAGGCCATCCACCGTGCGGGGATGGGGGTGGTGATGGATGTGGTCTACAACCACACCTACCGGTACGAGAATGTGCTGAACGACACGGTACCCTATTATTTTTTCCGCCAGAACGAGGACGGAACCTTCTCCAACGGGAGCGGCTGCGGCAATGAATTCGCCTCCGAGCGGTCCATGGCCCGGCGGTACCTCATCGACTCGGTGCTCTACTGGGCCAAAGAATACCACATCGACGGCTTCCGGTTCGACCTGATGGGGCTGTACGACGTAGAGACCATGAACCTTCTGCGGGCCGAGCTGGACAAGCTCCCCGGCGGGGAAGAGATCCTGATGTACGGCGAGCCCTGGCAGGGCGGGCTGAGCCAGCTCCACCGGTACGAGGCCAACAAGAACAATTTGCACATGCTCAGCGAGCGGATCGGCGTATTCTGCGACGATACCCGGGACGCCATCAAGGGCAGCTGCTTTGAGGCCCGGACCCCCGGCTATGTCCAGGGGCGGCCGGGAGGATTCTGGGACATTGGGGCGGCGGTGGCGGCCTGGTGCCGGAGCGACCGGCTGAGCCCCCGGGCCCCCAGCCAGATCATCAGTTATGTGTCGGCCCACGACAACTTCACCCTCTGGGACAAGCTGATGCTGGTGCGGTACAAAAAGCCGGATTTTACGGCCAACGACACCATCGCCCTGGCTCAGAACCGGCTGGCGGCAGGCATCTATCTGACCTGCATGGGCACCCCCTTTATGCAGGCGGGGGAGGAGTTCGCCCGGACCAAAAAAGGGGTGGGCAACAGCTACCGTTCCCCCGCCGCCCTCAACCAGCTGGACTGGAAACGAGCCTCCCATTATCGGGGCCTGGTGGACTATTACCGGGGGCTGATCGCCCTGCGGTCGGCTTTCCCCCGGCTGGGGGCGGGCGATATGGCCAGCGCCAACGCCATCGAGTTCTTCTCCCTGGAGCCGCCCCTGGTGGGCTGGCAGCTGGACGCCGTCCCCGGCGACGGAGCCGCCTGGCCCACCCTGCTGGTCTTTTACAACCCCACCGAGAATTACAAGACGGTGCCCCTGCCGCCGGGGGAATGGCGGCTGCTCTGCGACGGCATCTCCTCCAGCCTCTGGCGGGGCGAAGTCCTCACCCGCCAAAACAAAACCTCTCTCCTGCCATACAGCGCCACCATCCTGGGGCGCTGGGCCTAAATAGGGAGACGATGCCGCTTTTTCTCAAAAAAGCGGCGCAAAAAGCGTTTCAACACCCCAAACCTGCAAAATGCAGGTTTGGGGTTTTTTTACAGCATACAAAACCCCCGGCAAAAGGGACTGAACCTCTTGCCGGGGGTTTATTTTCAGAAAATTATACTTCGGCGCCCACGATCAGCCGGACCGCGCCGTAGATGCCGGCGTCGTTGCCCAGGCTGGCCTGCTTGATGGGGGTTTCCCGGCAGGAGCGAAAGGCGTACTCCTTGTAGTGGGCAATCAGCGGGTTAAAGAGGACATCCCCGGCCCGGGCCACGCCGCCGCCCACCAGGAAGATCTCAGGGTCGGTGGTCTCAGCGATGATGGAGAGGGCCAGACCCAGGGTATCGGCCATCTCGTCCACTTCCCGGGCGGCCAGGGCGTCGCCCTCCCGGGCAGCGTCAAAGACATCCTTGGCCGCAAAGTCGGTGTCCCGCAGCACACAGGGGGTATCGGGGTTTTCTTCCAGCAGTTTCTTCATGCAGCGGACCACGCCGGTGGCGCTGGAATACTGCTCCAGGCAGCCCCGCTTGCCGCAGCCGCAGGTAGCGGTCTCGGTGCGGTTCACCGTGATGTGGCCGATCTCGCCGCCTGCGCCGTGGGCGCCGTCGATGACCTGGCCGTTGACGATGACGCCGCCGCCCACGCCGGTGCCCAGAGTCACCATAACGGCGCTGCGGCAGCCCTTGGCGGTGCCCATCCAGATCTCACCCAGAGCGGCCACGTTGGCGTCGTTGCCCACCATGACCTTCAGGCCGTCCAAAAGGCCCGAGAGCTGGGCCGCCACGTTCTGCTGGCCCCAACCGCCCAGGTTGGCGCAGACGATGGGAACAATGCTGGCCTCCTGCACCGGGCCGGGCACGCCGATGCCCACGCCCTCCACCTGTTCCGGCTTAATGCCGGCCTGGGCCATCTTGTCCTGGATGGCCGCCGCCAAGTTGGGCAGGATCTTCTCGCCCTTGTTGGCGGTGTCGGTGGGCACCTCCCATTTTTCCAGCAGAGCGCCCGAGGTGGTGAACAGGCCCACCTTGGCCGTGGTGCCGCCCAGGTCGATGCCAAATGCGTATTCTTTCATAATTTTATACCCCTTTTCCCGCAGCCGTCCCGGCCGCGTGATTTACCGTGATTCCATTGCCCCTAGTATAGCATAAACGGCCGCAAAATCCAGCGCCCGGGCCGGATTTGATCCCACCGAAACAAAAAAGCGCCGCACTCCGAAAAGTGCGGCGCAAAAATCAAACGACCCTCTGTGACGGAAAAGAGGCTTAGTCCTCGTCTTCTTCCGCTTCGTCCTCGTCCTCGTCGCCCAACCCAAAGCGCGGCTTATAGAAAATCCGGCTCAGGAAGGTGCTGAGGAAGTAGAGCAGACACATGGGGATGGCCACCATGGTCTGGGAGAAGATATCCGGCGGGGTAATAACGGCTGCGATGAAGAAAATCAGCACGATGGCGATGCCGCGGCCTTTTTTCATCAGCTCAGGGCTTGCAATGCCCATCCGGGCCAGGATGATGGTGACCAGGGGCATCTCAAACACAACGCCGAAGATGATGAACACCAACAGGCAGAAGTTGAGATAGCTCTCAATGCTGATATTTGCAGTGATGTAATCGGTGCCTTCCAGGGATCCCAGGAAGTTCAGCATAAAGGGCAGGCTGATGGAATAAGCGAACAGCACGCCGATGCAGAACAGAACCAGGCCGAACACCAGCACCAGCCCGAAGAAAAACCTCTCGTTCTTTTTCAGGCCCGGCCGCGCAAAAGCATAGATCTGGTACAGCGCCACCGGCACTGTAACCACCACCGCCGCGATCAGCGACAGCCGGAAATACTGGATCAGTTTTTCCTGGGGAGCGATGAACACAAAGGTGTAGTTTGCCTTCAGGCCCATAGCCGTCAACAAATCCACCAGCCGGTCCGAAATGGTCAGGAACACGACCGTAGCGACTACAAACACCACCGCACAGACCAGCACACGGTTGCGAAGTTCCCGCAGGTGGCCGGTCAGGCTCATGCTGCCGTCGTCAGTCATAACTTCTGCAGCTTTTTTGTGTTTTATCTTTGTAGACATTATTCCTCGTCGCTGCCCTTCGTCTCGGCCTTCTTCTCGTTGGCGGGCTCAGCGTCATCGCCGTCGTCAATGCCTTCCTTGAAGCCCTTCATGGTCTTGCCGAACATCTTGCCCAGCTTCGGCAGGTTCTTGGGTCCAAAGATAATCAGGACAACGACCAGAATGATGATAAGTTCCTGTGTACCGATTCTCATAATTTGCTCTCCTTTTGCTTGTTGCTTGGCTTGCGCCGGGTTCCGGCGGCTCTGAAACTATTGCAACCGCAGGCGCGGATGCTGCAAAACATTACTGCGGCGCGGGGCCGCGGGCCACAGCTCAGACCTTGGCTGCGGGCTTCTCCTCTGCGGCTTCCACGGCCTCGGGAGCTTCCTCGGCCGGGGCGGCTTCGGCGGGCTCTGCGGCTTCCACAGCCTCGGCGGGCTTGACCTCAGCCGGGGCAGCCTCGGCCTCCGGCTTCTTGTCCGCGGGGACAGGCTCAGCCTTCTCTGCGGTCTCGGCGGGGGCGTCGGTCACAGCGGGAGCCTCAGCGTCCAGCTCTTCCAGCTCCTCCACCGGCTCTTCCTCGGCCTGCGCGGCCTCAGCCTCGGTCTTGCTGGTCTTGCCGATGCCGACAAAACTCTTGGTCACGTCCTTCATGCTCTCATCGATATCCTTTTTGATATCCGTCAGGGGAGAGATAGCCTCCTTGAGCGGCTGCTGGATCTCGTTGAGGGGCTCGACGATATTCTCCTGAATGTCCTTGGATGCGCTGCTGGTGTACTGGCGCAGATCCCGCAGCATCTTGCCGAACTTACGCGCATACTGGGGCAGCTGATCCGGACCGATGAACACGAATGCCACAACGATAATGACAATCAGTTCGGTAATTCCGATCTTCATAATATACACAATTCCTTTCCGTCTGCCGGCCCGCGGGGAATCCCCGGCCGGTTTTTTGATGGGTGTCTGAGTCATTTACCCTGCCCGCAAAACGGAAGAACAGGTCTGAAACCCGCGCTCCAAAGTTACGAACACAGACAGTATACCATATTCTGCGGCAGTTCACCAGATACTTTCTGCAGTTTATCTCCTTTTTCGGCAAAAACCAAAGAACAGGTTACCGCTACACTTTTATCAAAAAAATGCAGACGGAGTGTGAGACGGCCGTGAATTTTCTGTGAATATTTTGCGAAAGCGCCCCATTCACCCTCAATGGCGGTAGGCAATGGCCGCTGCAATCCGGTCGGCTTCCTCGGCGCCGGCCAGCTGACGCACCAGCTCCAGACCGAAGGGAATGGCCCCGCCCAGGCCGTAACTGGTAGTGATGTTGCCGTCCACGACCACCTCAACGTCCAGCACTTCGGCGCCGCCCAGCTTGTCCTGGAAGGATGCATGAGCCGTCGCTTTCCGGCCGTCCAGGAGGCCCAGCGCACCCAAGATGCTGGGGGCGGCGCAGATGGCGGCCACCTTCTTGCCTGCCTTGCAGAAGGATTTGACGGTATCGGTCACCGCGGAGCAGACGGCCAGGTTGGGGGTGCCGGGGATGCCGCCGGGCAGCACCACCAGATCCACGCCGGTATAATCCACCTCTTCGGCCAGGGCGTCCGCCGTCAGGGCAACGCCGTGGCTGCTGATCAGCTCCTTTTTGCCGGAAGCGGACGCCACCACCACCTCGACTTTGGCGCGGCGGAGCAGATCCACCACCAGAAGGGCCTCGCACTCCTCGGTGCCGTCGGCGAAAAAGACAACTGCTTTGCTCATGGTAATAACCTCCCAGATTGAATTGTTTGTGTAGACAGTATACCACAAATTCCCGCGCAATTTTGATTTTTTTATGAATTTATGGTATACTTTCTGGCCGAAGGAACACCGCCCCCCGGGGCATTGGATAGACAGGAGAATCACAGATGAAGCAAGAAAACCGGATGTTGGGCGGCCCCGGCCAGCCGCCCCGGGCCGAAAAATCCCTGAAAGAAGAGTTTGCCGAGCGGGAAGCCGAGCTCACCCCCGAAGAGCTGGCCCTGTTCAAGCGCCGCAAAGAGGAGCTGACCGCCCAGTGGCTGCTGGTAGGCGGCTTCTGGGGCTGTGTGCTGGGGGCCCTGATCGGGCATTTCCTGCTGGACACCTCCTGGCTCACCGGCATCTACACCGGTCTGCCCCTGGGGCTTTTGGCGGGCCTGGCGGCGGGCCAGATCTTCGGCGGTCTGGAAAAGCCCTCATGCTGGAGCACATCGGCCGCTACGCCCGGCCGGACCAGACCCCCGCCCCCAAAGAAGACTAAGACAAACAAAAGAACCGCACCCCAGGCCGCTTTGGCTTGTGTGGTGCGGTTTTTTCTTGTGCGGGAGAGAGCTTACTGCTCTGTCTTGTCCTCGTCCAGCATCTGGCGCAGTACGCTGCCCTCGTTGTTCAGCACCCGGTTGACCCGGCTGATGATGGCGCTGGAAGCGCCGGTGCGCTCCATGATCTCGGTGTAGATCCGCTTGTCGGCCAGCATCTCGGCGATATCAAACCGCTGTTCCATGGCGCTCAGCTCTGCGTAGCTGCACACGTCCTGGAAAAACCGGTAGCACTGCTCCGGCGTCTCCAGCCGCAGGATGGCCTGATACAGGCCGGATTTGCCGGTGGGATGATCTTTTGCCATAACCTTTTACCCCTTTGTTTCGGCTTTCTGAGACCACATGTCTCAACTTACACTTTATTTGTTTAGTGTATTACATTTCCGCTCAAAAAGCAAGGGATTTGAGACTTCTCAGCGCAAAATCCGCTCCATCTCGGTCTGTTCCAGCAGGATTCCCTCCACGGTCTGATCCGCCGGGCCCACCGGCCGGTAGCCCTGGGCCTTAAAGAACTGGATCACCGGCAGAGACCGGGTGGGCACCGCGCAGAACACCCGGCCCTTGCCCTCGGCCCGGGCCAGCCGCTCACAGGAGGACAGCACCCCCTGGCCCAGGGCTTTGCCCCGGTACTCCGGCTTGAGGTAGATCCCCATCAGACAGAGGGCAGTGTTCTCCATCTTCCAGGCAAAATAGCCGATGGGCTTGCCCCCCAGCTGGATGATGAAATAGTTGGCCCCGGCGTCGATCTGTTCCTCAATGGCCTCCGGGCTTTGGAGGGCTTCCACCAGGGTGTCCAGTTGTTTGGGGTTATACCAGCGTTTGCGGCACTCCCGCCACAGCTCGTCCGCCAGTTCGGCGGTCAGGTGAATGTATTTGGCTTTGGCGACCAGCTTGTAATCAGGCTTCATAGCGTTCCTTTCCTTTGGGTGATATCATCGGATGTCCAGCCCCAGCAGATGGGCCAGCTCGGCGGCCTGGAAGGAGTCCACAATGGCCCCCCGCAGTTCCCGCAGGTTGTCCCCGGCGGTGAGACCTTCCAGCCGGCAGCGGCGAAGATCCAGCCCCCGCAGACTGGTGCCGGCCACGGTGACTTCGGACAGGTCCACCTCCCCCAGGGAGAGATTTTTCCAGCGGATGCCCGAGAGGCTGGCCCCCGCCAGGCGGCTGGAACCCAGCCGGACCCACACCAGCTCAGCCCCGTCCAGCCGCAGGCCCTCGAGACGGCAGTCTTCCAGGGTCCAGTCCCGGGCGTAACTGCCCGCCAGGTTGCAGCTCAGGGCCTTGACCCCCTGCCACCGGCAGCGCACCAGGCTGCACTCATATCCCTGGGCCCCGGACAGCTCGCACCGGCGAAACAGGCAGTCGGTGAAAGAGGCTTTCCGCAGCCCGGCGCTGGTCAGGCGGCAGTCCTCCAGGATGCAGCGGGCCAGGGTCAAGCCGTCCAGATCTTCGCCGGTTAAATCGACGCCCCGGAGGTAGAGACTCTCCCCGGATTCTTCGGTGGAGGCCAGAGTGTAGAGCCGGGCCGCCCCCTCGGGGCCTTCCAGTCGGGTTAGCCCCTCGCCCTTGGCGGGCAGCTCCGGCGGCCGGGGCAGATCGTTTGGCCGGATCACACCCGGACGATGTAGTCGGGCTTCCGGGGGGCGGGAGCCTTGGGCTCGGCGGCCGGGTAACCCAGAATGCAGTGGCCGACCCCGATCCACTCGCCCTCGATGCCCCACTTGGCCAGCAGAGCTTTGCCCTCCTCGGTCTCAAACTCCTCGGCGGCCCGGTTGATCCAGCAGCTGCCCAGCCCCAGGCTGGCGGCGGCCAGCATCAGGTTGCCCATCACCAGGCTGCCGTCCTGGACGCCGCAGTGGGCGTTCTTGTCGGCCAGCACCACCAGAATGGTGGGGGCGCTGTACATGGGGTCGGTGCCCTCCCGGCCCATGACCGCGGCATTCATCCGGGTGAGCTGGGCCCGGGTCTCGGGGTCCTGCACCACCACGATCTTGGCGCTCTGGCGGCCCATGGCACTGGGGGCATAGGTACCCGCTTCCAGAACGGCGTTCAGCTCGGCATCGGTGATCTGCTCGGGTTTGTAGGCGCGGCAGCTGCGGCGGGTCTTGAGGGTTTGCAGGGTTTCGTTGGTCATCACAAAAGCCTCCTTTATAAATTGTACTCTTTTTACAGGGTTATCCCTCGGGATTTTAAGGCCATTATACCGCGTCCACCGCCTGAAAGCAAATCTGCCCCCGGGGCTGTGCCTTGTTTTTATCCGAGGAACATGGTATGGTAGAAGAGAAAAACAACACTGCGCCGCCCGTCCGGCGCGCTTAAAGGAGGGGTTCCATGACCCAGATGATTCTGCTGGTCTCGATTGTTATTTTGTGCTGTATCTTCGCCGATAAAGCCTCGGACCGGTTCGGGATGCCGGCCCTGATTCTCTTTATGTTCATCGGGATGCTGTTCGGCAGCGACGGAATTTTCAAGATCCAGTTCGACGACTTCACCCTGGCCGAAAACGTCTGTTCGGCGGCCCTGATCTTCATCATGTTCTACGGTGGTTTCAACACCAAGTGGAAGCTGGCCAAACCCGTGGCGGGCAAGTCGGTGCTTCTCTCCACCGTGGGCGTGGCGGCCACCGGCCTGATCACCGCCGGGCTCTGCCATCTGCTGCTGGGATTCACCCCGGCGGAAAGCTTTCTGATTGGCGCGGTGCTGGGCTCCACCGATGCGGCCAGCGTCTTCGCCATCCTGCGCAAGCACAAGCTGAACCTGAAAGACGGCACCGCCTCTCTGCTGGAGCTGGAGAGCGGTAGCAACGACCCCACCGCCTACCTGATGACCCTGGTGGGCATCACCGGCCTGGGGGCCGGGCAGGGGGGCTTTGTCCTCAAGATGATTTTCAGCCAGGTCTTTTTCGGCCTGGCGGTGGGCGCAGTCTTTGCCCTGGCAGCCGTCTGGCTGATGACCAAAACCCGCCTGATCTCCGATGAGATGGACACCGTCTTTCTGGTAGCGGCGGTCCTCTTCTGCTATGCGGCTTCCAGCCTGCTGGGGGGCAACGCCTATCTCAGCGTCTATCTCATGGGCATCCTCACCGGCAACCGGAACATCCCCAACAAGCGAAACCTGATCCCCTTCTTCGACGGGCTCACCAGCCTGGCCCAGATCCTGATCTTCTTCCTGCTGGGGCTGCTGACCTTCCCCCGGCAGATGCCCGCCATCCTGGGCCCGGCCATTGTGGTGGTCCTCTGCATCACCCTGGTAGCCCGCCCTGTGGCGGTCTTCGCCCTTCTGCTCCCCCTGAAATGCTCGGTGAAGCAGTGTCTGCTGGTGGCTTGGGCGGGCCTGCGGGGCGCATCCTCCTCGGTGTTCGCCATTATGGCGGTGGCCGCCGGCGGAGCCGGGATGCAGCAGGAGCTGTTCCACATTGTCTTTACCGTCTCGGTCTTCTCGGTGGCGATTCAGGGCACCCTGCTGCCCTGGGTGGCCCGGCGGCTGGACATGGTGGACGACACGGTGGATGTCCGCAAGACCTTCAACGACTACGAGGAGAACTCCAACTTTGCCCTGATGCAGGAGCAGGTCTTTGAGGGGCACGCCTGGGCCCACCGGAAGATCCGGGAGCTCCAGATGCCCAACGGTTCCCTGGCGCTGATGATCAAGCGGGGCGGCGAGAACATCGTCACCCGGGGAGACACCGAGATCCAGCCCGGGGACACCGTGGTCTGGATCGCCTCCGGCTACACCCCCGACGCCGACGAAAAGCTGGAAGAAGTCCAGGGGGAAAAAGACCACCCCTGGTGCGGCAAGCGAGTGGCGGAGCTCCAGCTGCCCGCCCATATGCTGATCGCCATGGTCCTGCGGGGCAGTCAGACCATCATCCCCGACGGCAATACCCGCATCTGCCCGGAGGACCGGGTGGTTACTTACCAATAAACCCACCCGCCCCGGCGGCGCATTTGTGCACTGCCGGGGTTTTTCTATTTTCTCTATTATAATAAGGTGCGCCGGGCACCCGGAAGAAAAACAGAGTGAATATTTCCCTGTTTCTTACAGATACTAGGAACGCAGAGCAGCGTTTCGGGCGGCAGACCCGCCCCGCGCCCAACTGAAGGAAAGTGAGGAATATTCGATATGAAGGCAACCGGCATTGTGCGCCGCATCGATGAGCTGGGGCGGGTGGTGATCCCCAAGGAGATCCGCCGGACCCAGAGAATCCGCCGGGGAGACCCGCTGGAGATCTTCACCACCGGCGACGGAGAAGTGATCTTTAAAAAGTATTCTCCCATCGGGGAGCTGCACGGCGTGGCCGTCCAGTACGCGGACGTGCTGAACAAGAGTTTCGCCCTGACGGCCTTTGTCTGCGACCGGGACCACATTCTGGCGGCCAGCGGCGCGGGCAAGCGGGAACTGGCCGACCGCAGCGTCAGCCAGCCCCTGGAAAAGCTGATGGAGACCCGCAAACCCTACCTGAACGAGGGCAGCCCCGAACAGGCAGTGCTCCCCTGCGAGGGGGCCCAGCGGGCCCTGCTCTGTGCCTGGCCCATCGTGGTGGCGGGCGACGTGGCGGGGGCCGTGGGTCTTTTGACCGAGGACCGTACCGAGAAACCCGACGCCGCCCAGCAGAAGGCGGTGTCGGTGGCGGCGGCCTTCCTGGCCAAGCAGATGGAGGAATAAACCGCCCCTGCCGGAAGGCAAACGAAACCGCCCCTTTGCCCGCGCGGCGCAGGCAAAGGGGCGGTTTTTTTGCCGGGAAAAGCGGGACGCAAAAGCCCGCCGCAGGCCGGGAAAGGCTGCGGCGGGCAGAACGAACGGCTGCGCTCAGCGGTGGCTCTTGTACAGCAGGCTGTGCTTGTAGGCGATGGCCTTCTGGATGCGGGCGGCCTCGTCGGGGCCGGCCAGCTGGCGCACCAGCTCCAGCCCAAAGGGGATGGCGCCGCCCAGGCCGTAGCTGGTGGTGATGTTGCCGTCTACGACCACCTCCTGGTCCAGCACCTCGGCGCCGGCCAGCTGGTCCTGGAACGCGGCGTGGGCGGTGGCCTTGCGGCCCTCCAGCAGGCCCAGGCTGGCC
>OEQR01000040.1_pt1 | contig 20772 bp, 10 predicted proteins | sample 1539761 | NCBI WGS metagenome assembly OEQR01 (sample SAMEA3891879, study PRJEB23780) | metagenome | biome: terrestrial biome; feature: animal house; material: Caecal content | place: Italy | collected 2015-05-05 | reverse complement strand
GGCAAATCTCTGAAACCGCCATCCTGCCAATCGCCGGGGTCATCCTCACTTTTGTAATGACCTATGAGCTGATACAAATGCTCATTGACCGCAACAATCTCCATGACGTTGACACATGGATGTTTTTCAAGTGGGTGTTCAAAACCTTTGTGGCGGTAATGATCCTGACGAATACCTTCAATATCGTGCTGGCCGTCTTTGACGTGAGCCAGCACGTCATCCAGCAATCGGCGGGCATTATCCAGAACGGGACAGAGATCACAACGGATGTAATGGACAGTCTGCGGACCGAGCTGGAGGCAATGGAGTTAGGCCCCCTGTTTGGCCTCTGGCTCCAGTCATTCCTGATCCAGCTTACCATGATTGCCTTAAACATCGTGATCTTCGTTATCGTATATGGCCGTATGATTGAAATTTACTTACTCACAAGTTTGGCACCCATCCCGTTTGCCACCGTCCCCAACCGGGAAACCGGACACATGGGGCAGAACTATTTCCGCTCCCTCTTTGCGGTGGGCTTTCAAGGCTTGCTCATTTTGGTCTGTGTCGCCATCTACGCGGTGCTTATCCAGAGTATCGCCACCGACGGCGACCCCATCGGGGCGATCTGGGGCTGTGTGGGCTATACGGTGCTGCTGTGTTTTACCCTGTTCAAAACTGGAAGCCTCGCCAAGAGTATCTTCTCGGCGCACTAAATCGGGAAGGAGGTTTCTAAATGGCTTATGTACCAGTACCAAAAGACCTGACCAAAGTAAAAACAAAGGTCATGTTCAATCTCACCAAGAGGCAGCTTGTCTGCTTCGGGAGCGGGGCGCTTCTCGGCGTGCCGCTTTTCTTTCTGCTCAGAGGGCCTGTGGGGACCAGCACAGCGGCGATGTGCATGGTCATCCTCATGCTGCCGTTTTTCCTGCTGGCGATGTACGAGAAGAACGGCCAGCCGCTGGAAAAGATACTCCGCAACATGATCCGAGTGTGTTTCCTGCGGCCCCGGCAGCGGCCCTATAAAACCAAGAACTTTTACGCCGTTGTTATGCGGCAGAACCAGTTAGACAGGGAGGTGTATCACATTGTCAACGGAAAAGCGAAAACTGACCCGCGCCGAGAGAAAGCAGATCGAGGCCGCCATCGCCAGGGCGAACCAGACTGATAAAAAGCAGCTTTCGGCGCAGGACAGCATCCCTTATCAGCGGATCTTCCCGGACGGCATCTGCCGTGTCACCGATACCTTTTACACTAAGACGGTCCAGTACCAGGACATTAACTACCAGCTTTCGCAGAATGAAGATAAAACGGCCATCTTTGAGGGCTGGTGCGACTTCCTTAACTACTTCGACAGCTCCATCAAATTTCAGCTTTCCTTCCTCAACCTGACTGCCAGCCGGGACAGCTATGCGAACAGCATCAACATCCCACCCCAGGGCGATGAATTTGACAGCATCCGGGCTGAGTACACGGAAATGCTGCAAAACCAGCTTGCCAAGGGCAACAACGGCCTTATCAAGACCAAGTACCTGACTTTCGGGATTGAGGCGGCCAGCCTGAAGGCGGCAAAGCCCCGTCTGGAACGCATTGAGACGGATGTGATAAACAACTTCAAGCGGCTGGGCGTGGTGGTGGAACCGTTAAACGGCAAGGAGCGCCTGCGGGTGCTGCATCAGATCTTCCACATGGATGGACAGGAGCCATTTCAATTCTCCTGGGACTGGCTGGCCCCATCCGGCCTCTCCACCAAAGACTTTATTGCGCCCAGCTCCTTCTCTTTCCCCAACGGCAAGACCTTCTGCATGGGGAAAAAGTTCGGGGCTGTCTCCTTCGTCCAAATCCTCGCGCCGGAGCTGAATGACCGGATGCTGGCGGATTTTCTGGACATGGAAAGCAGCCTGATCGTGAACCTGCACATCCAGTCGGTGGACCAGGTGAGCGCCATCAAGACCATCAAGCGCAAGATTACCGACCTGGACCGGGCAAAAATCGAGGAACAAAAGAAAGCGGTCCGCAGCGGCTATGACATGGATATAATTCCCTCCGACCTTGCCACTTACGGGACGGAGGCGAAAAAGCTCTTGCAGGACTTGCAGAGCCGCAACGAGCGAATGTTCCTTTTGACCTTCCTGGTCCTCAACACCGCAGACAGCCAGAGGCAGCTTGCCAATAATGTGTTTCAGGCCAGTTCCATCGCCCAAAAGCACAACTGCCAGCTCACCCGGCTGGACTTCCAGCAGGAAGAAGGGCTGATGAGCAGCCTGCCCCTGGGCTATAACCAGATCGAGATACAGCGGGGCTTGACGACCTCAAGCGTCGCTATTTTTGTACCCTTTACCACCCAGGAGCTTTTTCAGGATGGCAAGGAGGCCCTGTACTATGGGCTGAACGCGCTCTCCAACAATCTCATCATGGTGGACCGAAAACTCCTGAAGAACCCCAATGGTCTGATACTCGGCACACCGGGCAGCGGCAAGTCCTTCTCGGCAAAACGCGAGATTTCCAATGTGTTCCTGGTGACGAATGATGATGTCCTGATCTGTGACCCGGAGGACGAATATGCCCCGCTGGTGACGCGCATGGGTGGCCAAGTGATCCGGCTGTCCCCATCAGGGAAAGGCGTTGACGGGAAACCTCAGTATGTCAATCCGATGGACATCAACCTCAACTACTCGGACGATGATAACCCGCTGGCTTTGAAAGCCGACTTCATCCTCTCCCTGTGCGACATTGTGGTGGGGAGCAAGGACGGATTGCAGCCGGTGGAAAAGACCGTCATTGACCGCGCGGTGCGGAATGTGTACCGGCCTTATCTGGCCGACCCGGACCCGGAGAAAATGCCTATCCTGCAAGACCTCTATGATGAGCTGCTCCGCCAGCCGGAGCCGGAGGCCAAGAGAGTGGCGGCAGCTTTGGAGCTGTATGTCACCGGCTCATTAAATATGTTCAATCATCGTACCAATGTGGAACTGGAAAACCGGCTGGTGTGCTTCAATATCAAGGAACTCGGCAAGCAACTAAAACAGCTCGGTATGCTGGTCATCCAGGACCAGGTGTGGAACCGTGTCACCGTCAACCGAGCGGCTGGCAAGACCACCCGCTACTACTGCGATGAGTTCCACCTGCTTTTGAAGGGGGAGCTTGCAAGCTGGAGCGTGGAAATCTGGAAACGCTTTCGGAAATGGGGCGGCATCCCCACCGGGATCACGCAAAATATCAAGGACCTGCTGGCCTCCCGCGAGATTGAGAACATCTTTGAGAACAGCGACTTCATCTATATGCTCAATCAGGCATCCGGGGACCGGCAGATATTGGCGAAGCAGCTCAACATCAGCCCGCACCAGCTTTCCTATGTGACCCACTCCGGCGAGGGCGAGGGGCTTCTGTTCTACGGGAATGTCATTCTGCCTTTCCTGGATCGGTTCCCGAAGGACACCGAGCTGTACCGCATTATGACCACGAAGCCCCAGGAGGTATCGGCATGAGGCAGGAACCCCGCTTACAGTTTACCAAAGAGGAACGGGCTGCCCCGGCACTGGAAAAGCCCATCCGCAAGGCAGACCGGGCGGCGGACAAGGCAGAAAAAGCGCGGGCGAAAATCCCTAAGAAGAAAATCCGCTTCGAGGAAACGGTAACGGACCCTGCCACCGGCAAGACCGTCACCCGCCTGCGCTTTGAGGAAGTGGATAAGAAAAAGCCGCCTTCCAAGCTGTCCCATGCAGTACGGGATGCGCCTGGGAACGCGGTTCTCTCCAAAGTACACAAGGAAATCCGGGAGTCCGAGGAAGATAATGTGGGCGTGGAGAGCGCCCACAAGATGGAAGAAGCTGCCGAGACGGGCGGGCGCATGATTGAGAGCGCCTACCATTCCCACAAGCTGAAACCGTACCGGGAGGCCGCCAAAGCCGAGAAAAAGCTGGAAAAGGCCAACATCACCGCCCTTTACCACAAAAGCCTGCGGGATAATCCCCAGCTTGCCAGCAATCCGCTGTCCCGATGGCAGCAAAAGCACGCCATCAAAAAACAGTATGCCGCTGCCAAGCGTGCGGGCCAGACCGCGGGCAGTACCGCCAAAGCTGCGGAACAGACGGCAAAGACCGCCAAAACCGCCGCCAAAAAGAGTGAACAGGCGGCACAGTTCGTCTGGCGGCACCGGCGGGGCTTTCTGGTGGGCATCGCCCTGGTGGTGATGCTCTGTTTCCTGCTCAACACCATGTCCTCCTGTTCCATGATGTTTGAAAGCGTGGGTTCCGGCGTTGCCGGTTCGACCTATCCCTCCCGCGATGAGGATATGCTGGGGGCCGAGGCCGCCTACGCACAGATGGAGGCAGAGTTGCAGGACTACCTGGATAACTACGAGGCCACCCATGACTATGACGAGTATCACTTTGACCTGGATGAGATTGTCCATGACCCCTATGTGCTGATCTCCATCCTTACTGCCTACCATCAGGGGGAATGGACCCTTGCCGAAGTGGAAGGAACCCTCTCCATGCTCTTTGAGCGGCAGTACATTCTCACCGAGGAAGTGGTGGTGGAGACACGCTACCGCACCGAAACCTCAACGGACCCGGAAACCGGCGAAACCACCAGCGAGCAGGTCCCTTACGATTACTACATCTGTTATGTGACCCTGGAAAACTTTGACCTGTCCCATCTGCCTGTCTACATCATGGGCGAGGAACAGGTGAGCCTCTATGCGGTCTATATGGCAACGCTGGGCAACCGGCCCGATCTCTTTGAGGGCAATCCCAACGCCTCCAACAGCGGCAGCCTGGAATTTACCGACTATGACATTCCCCCGGAGGCCCTGGAGGATGAAACTTTCCGGGCCATGATTACCGAGGCGGAAAAGTACCTGGGCTATCCCTATGTGTGGGGCGGCAGCTCTCCCAGCACCAGCTTTGATTGCTCTGGCTTCATTTCATGGGTCATCAATCATTCCGGCTGGGATGTGGGGCGGCTGACCGCCAACGGGCTTCTGAACATCTCCACTCCCGTTTCCCGCGAGAACGCCCGGCCCGGCGACCTGATCTTTTTCCAGGGGACCTATGACACCGCCGGGGCCTCCCATGTGGGGCTGTATGTGGGGGACGGAATGATGATCCACTGCGGGTCCCCGATTTCTTACGCAAATATCAACACCTCTTACTGGCAGCAGCATTTTTACACCTTTGCGAGACTGCCGTGAAAGAAAGGAGCTTTTGTATGAACGCCAAAATCAAGAAAATCAATGCCGAGTATGAGAAGAACGCCGCGAAGATCGCGGACCTTCAGGCCCGGCAGAAGGAACTGGACAAACAGCGCACCGAGCTGGAAAACCTGGACATTGTGGGCATGGTCCGCAGCATGGGCATGACGCCGGAGGAACTGGCGGCCCTGATCGAAGCGTCCAAAAACGGCCAGATGGCCCCTGCCATGACGGAGAAGGAGGAAACCGGCGATGAAGAAAACTAAATCTCGTATCCTTGCCAGCTTTGTGGCCGTGATGCTCTGCTTCACGGCTTTTTCTACGGTGGCTTTTGCCAACGGGAACGACCCGGAGGCAAAGCCGGAAACCACGGCCAGCACCGAACAGGCCGAGGAAACGGAGGCCCCTACCACCGGCGGCATCGAAGATACTGCGGACGCAGACGAAAATGCCTCTGATACGCCGGAAACCGAAACCATGACCGAGGAAGATGTGGCCGGGCTGCTTTCCTCCCTGTTCGGCTCCCAGGTGGAAGTCACCGCTACGGACAGCGGCCTTCAGATCACTTCTAACGGCGAGGCGGCCAGCACCAGGACCGGGACCGTCACCACCAACGGCGGCAACCTAAATGTCCGCACCGGCGCGGGGATCGACAATGCCGCCATCACCCAGCTCCCCAATGGGACCGAGGTAGAGGTGATCGGCACCGAAGGCGGCTGGGTGAAAATCCTCCTGCCGGAGCGCGAGGGCTATGTGTGCGGCGATTACCTCACCATCAGCGATACCAGTACCGGCGATGGCAGCTTTTCCCTCTCTCTTGGAGAAGATGAACTTTCTTCCCTGATGGAACTGTTTGGCGGCGGGGGCGGCAGCGCCCTGACCCCGGACGGGAACCTGACCCTGATTGACGATTACGGCAGCACAACCGGCACCGGCAAGCAGTTTATCACACTGGAAACGAAAGCCGGGAATGTCTTTTACCTGATTATTGACCGTGATGATAAGGGTGAGGAAACGGTCCACTTCTTGAACCAGGTGGACGAGGCGGACCTGATGGCCCTGGCCGATGATGGCGAACCGGCCACCTGTTCCTGCACCACCCGCTGCCAAGCCGGAGCGGTCAATATGAACTGTGAAATCTGCGCTTCGGATATGACCGCCTGCGCTGGCCCGGAACCAGAGCCGGAGCCGGAAGAAACGCCTGCTGCCGAGGAAACCGAGCCAGAGCCGGAGGAAGAAAGCGGCGGCATGGGCGGCCTGCTGATTATCCTGCTGATCGCGGCCCTGGCGGGCGGCGGCGCGTTCTATTACATCAAATTCATCAAGAATAAGCCCAAGACCAAAGGCGACACCGACCTGGATGATTACGACTACGGCGAGGACGAGGAACCCGCCGGGGAGGAAGATCTGGACGAGGACGCAGAGGAAGAAATGGACGATGAGTTTACTATGGATGCGGAGCCGGAGGATGAGAAGCTATGAGATATTTCACTGACAACCCTCTGGAGCGCATGATGATGCAGGTCCCCCGCCAGGAGCGGGGGCCTGACCTGTCCCGTCCGGCCAAAGGCCACCCCTGCCACGGCTGCAAACGCTACGGGGAGGGCTGCATCCTGCCCTGTTACCGGGGCGTGATGGAACCGGCGGCGATGAAACCCAAAGGAAGGAGCGTGAACCTATGAGCCGCTTAGTGATTGCAGAGAAGCCCTCTGTGGCGCAGAGCATCGCCTCTGTGCTGGGGGCTGCGAACCGAAAGGACGGCTACCTGGAAGGCGGCGGTTATCTGGTGAGCTGGTGTTTCGGCCACCTGGCAGAGCTTTCGGATGCCTCCGCCTATAACCCGGACTATGCCAAGTGGCGCTATGAGGACCTGCCGATCCTGCCGGAGAAATGGCAGTATTCGGTGGCCGCCGACAAGAAAAAGCAGTTTAACCTGCTGAAAAAACTAATGGAGCGGTCCGATGTGACCGAGGTGGTGAACGCCTGCGATGCCGGGCGCGAGGGAGAGTCCATCTTCCGCACCGTCTACAACCTGACCGGCTGCAAGAAACCCATGCTCCGGCTGTGGATTTCCAGCATGGAGGATGCCGCCATTCGGGAGGGCTTTTCGGCCCTCAAACCGGGCGGCGACTATGACGGGCTGTATGCGTCCGCCCTGTGCCGGTCCAAAGCCGACTGGCTGGTGGGCATCAATGCCACCCGTCTTTTCAGCGTACTGTACCACCGCACTTTGAACATCGGGCGTGTGATGTCCCCGACGCTGGCCCTGATCGTCCAGCGGGAGGCCGAGATCAGCGCCTTCAAGCCGGTTCCGTTTTATACGCCGGTTCTGGACTGCGGCGGATTTTCTGCCGCCGGTGAGAAATGTGCCGAGAAAGCGGCGGCCCAGGCGGTGGCGGATGCCTGCAAAGGCCAGCCCGCCCTGGTCCAGACTGTGGAGCAGAAAGAAAAATCGGAAAAGCCGCCTGCCCTCTATGACCTGACAACCCTCCAGCGGGATGCCAACCGGCAGCTTGGCTACACGGCCCAGCAGACCCTGGACTATCTCCAGGCATTGTATGAAAAGAAGCTCTGCACCTATCCCCGCACCGACAGCCGATATTTGACCGCCGATATGGAAGGGACGGTTCCGGCTCTGGCGGCTGCGGCGGCGAAGATCTGCGGGGTGGCTGTGCCGGACACCGTTCTGGCCGCCCAGGTATGCAACAGCGCCAAAGTCACCGACCACCATGCCATCGTCCCCACCGAGGGAGCTGGCCGGGCGGATGTGGAGGCCCTGCCTGCCGGGGAACGGGAAATCCTGCGTCTGGTGGCGCGGGAGCTTCTGTGTGCCACCGGCTCCCCTTACCGCTACCAGGAAACGGCTGTCACCCTGGCCTGCGGCGGGAACCAGTTTTTGGCCAAAGGAAAGGCCATCACCGATCCGGGCTGGAAAGCCTATCAGCGGGAAAAGGTAGACCCTGCAAAAGAAAGCGTCCTGCCGGACGGACTGACAGAAGGAATGACGCTCCCCGTCACCGCTGTCACCATCAAAGAGGGCAAGACCACCGCCCCCAAGCACTACACCGAGGACACGCTGCTCTCCGCGATGGAAACGGCTGGCGCAAAGGATATGCCGGAGGATGCGGAGCGCAAGGGCATCGGCACACCGGCCACCCGCGCCGGTATTTTGGAAAAGCTGGTGTCCACCGGCTTTGTGGAGCGCAAGAAACAGAAAAAGACCACCAACCTCATCCCCACGCAGATTGGCGTTTCCCTGATTACTGTCCTGCCGGAGCAGCTTCAATCGCCGCTTCTGACTGCGGAATGGGAACACCAGCTCAAAGAGGTGGAGCGCGGTGAAGTGAAGCCCAGCGAGTTCATGGACGGTATCTGCAATATGCTCCGGGACCTGGTGGGGACCTACAAGGTGATTGACGGTTCCCAGGTGCTTTTCCCCTCTGACCGGGAGACGGTGGGCAAATGCCCCCGCTGCGGCGGGGCTGTCACCGAGCGCAAGCAGGGATTTTTCTGCGAAAACGCTGGCTGCCGGTTTGCCCTTTGGAAAAACAGCAAGTTTTTCACCGCCAAGAAAAAGAACCTTACCAAGACGGTGGCTGCTGCGCTTTTGAAGGATGGCCGGGTGAAACTCACCGGCTGCTATTCGGAGAAAACCGGCAAGACCTATGACGCAACGGTGGTGATGGAGGACACCGGCGAAAAGACCAACTTCAAGCTGGTGTTCGGGAATGGATAAGCCCCGCATGACGGAGGGCCAGCTTCGGCGCGCCCGAAAGCTGATCCGCCGCCTGTGCGCCAACTATGATGAGGGCAACTGCCTGGCCCTGGATGAAGGCGAGGGATGTGTCTGTGTGCAGAGCATTTCCTACTCCCTTCTCTGCCGGTATTTTAAGGAGGCGGTTCTGCCTGCGGATGCGGAGCTGTGCGCAGCCATCGGCCAGGGAGCCGATGATCTGAAACGCTGCCGGGCCTGCGGCAAGCCCTTCCATGCCAGAAGCAATCGGGCTTTGTACTGTCCCCGCTGCGCCGCTTTTGAACAGCGGAAGAAAACCCGTGAACGGGTGCGCCGCCACCGGGGGCAGATGTAACGCTTTCGGGGCTGAAAAGCCCAGGTATTTCAAGGCATTTCCGGCCCCGTTTGTGCGTTGCCGTATGTTTTCCCCTTAACCCCTCAAAACCGTGTTTGAAACCGTTACATTTCCGCCCCCGCAAGGGATGAGTTTTCTTCCCCTGCGGGGGCCTATTTTTTCAGGAAAGGAGCTGAACCCTCATGGCTGATAAGCCCACCAACAAGGAACGCCTGAAAGAACTGGGTGAAAAGATCGAGGCAGGCATCCGGGAAGTGTTTGACAGCGACAAATATGCCGAGTATCTGAAAGTCATGTCCCGCTTTCCCACCTACTCCGTCAATAACCAGATGCTCATTCGCTTACAGCGCCCTAACGCGACCAAAGTGGCCGGTTACAACAAATGGCAGCAATTTGAGCGCCATGTAAAGCGGGGCGAACATGGCATTACGATTATCGCCCCCACACCCTACAAGAAGAAAATCGAGGAACAGAAGCTCGACCCGGACACCAAGGCCCCGGTGCTGGATGCCAACGGCAAGGTAGTGATGGAGGAAAAGGAAATTGAAATCCCCACCTTCCGGCCCATCAAAGTGTTTGACTACGCACAGACCGAGGGAAAGCCGCTGCCCCAGCTTGCCGCCGACCTGTTCGGGAATGTCCAGCATTACGAGGCTTTCATGGAGGCCCTGCGGCGCACTTCGCCAGTTCCCCTGACCATCGAGCCGATGCAGGACAACATGGACGGCTTTTTCAGTCCCACTGCCCAGCGCATCGCCATCCGGCAAGGGATGAGCGAGGTCCAGACCGTATGCGCCTGCATCCATGAGATGACCCATGCCACCCTGCACAACTATGAAAAGCAGCGGATGGAGGCCGCTGCCGGGGACCCGGACAAAGAGCCGCCCAAGCCCAAGCCCCACCAGATCGAGGAAATCGAGGCGGAAAGCACTTCTTACATGGTCTGCCAGTATTTCGGCATCGAAACCGGGGAGAACAGCTTCGGCTATGTGGCCTCCTACTGCAAGGACCGGGAGCTGTCGGAGCTTCGGGCCTGCCTGAATACCATCAATAAAACCGCTGGCAGCATGATCGCCGGTATCGAAAAGCACTTTGCCGAGGTCTGCAAGGAACAGGGCATTGACCTGTCCGAGCAGAAAAATGAGCCGGAGCAGACGGCCCCGGCTGCGGAAGAACCGGCAGCGGAGGAACCCGCCGCGCCGGAGCTGGACCCCATCGACCAGCTTGCCTCCGACATCGACCAGTTTGCCTTTGATTTCGACCCTTATGAATACCGGGACCAGGTGGAGGACCGGGATGCTGCGGTGAAAGACCTGGCGGCTTCTCTCCGGCATGGCGGGGCGCGTGGTGTTCAGGACTGGCTCCAAAGCGTCCTGGATGAAAACGAACCTGGGGAAGATACCGCAAAGGCTGCGGAACTGATGCAGCGGCTGGACCAGCTTGCGCCTGTGCAGGAAAAGCTGCTGCTTCTGGATGAGGCGGTGTACCTGCATCTGCAAATCACCGAGGGCGGCTATGACTACACCCTCTATGACAAAGACACCCTCCGCCAGATGGATGGCGGCCAGTTGGACGCGCCGGAGCTGCCCCTGTCCACCGCCGCCCTGAAAATCTGCGAGATGCACGACCTGGGAGGCCAGTCCATCAAGTATGCGCCCCTTGCCATGATTGAAACCTTGCAGGAGGCGGCCTATCAGCAGATGCAGGAGGCAGCGGTCCAGGCCGCCGCCCCGGAAAGTACCATGCTGCCGGATGCCCCGGAGCAGGCGCTGGATGAGTACCCCATGCCGGACCCGATGCTCACGCTGGATGATCTGGAAAAGTGTGGCTACCGGGACGGGGATATGCTCCCCCTCTCCAAAGAGCGGGCGATGGAGCTTTATGAGCGGGATCTGACCGTGTATGCGGTGGTGGATGGCGGCAGCGCGGAAATGCTGTTTGACCGGGAGGAATTTGACACCCAGGCCGCCGGGACCATGTATGCCGTTTCCCGCGAGGAATGGGAGGAAAGCCCGGAGTTCGATGCGCGGGTGCAGGACCGCCTGAACCATCAGGAAGAACGGGAACGGGCATTTCTTTCCCATGAGGGGGACTGTTTCGCCATTTACCAGGTGGCCGAGAATGACCCGCAGAGGCTTCGCTTTATGAATATGGACTGGCTGAACGCCCATGACCTTTCTGTGGAGCGGGGCAACTATGATCTGGTCTATACCGCCCCGCTCCCGGAAACCGGCAGCATTGACGGGCGGCTTCACAAGCTGTTTGAACAGTTCAACTTTCACCGTCCGGCAGACTTCCACAGCCCATCCATGAGCGTCAGCGACATCGTTGCGATAAAAAGGGATGGCGTGGTATCCTGCCATTACTGCGACAGCGTTGGCTTTCAGGAAATCCCCGGCTTTCTTCCGTCCAATCCGCTGAAAAATGCGGAAATGACCGTTGAAGATGATTACGGCATGATTGACGGCATCATCAACAACGGCCCCAAAGCAACGGTGGCGGAGCTGGAGGCGCAGGCAAGAAGCGGACAGCCCATTTCCCTGATGGACCTGGCAGATGCCGTCCACCGGGAAGAACGGGACAAGAAAAAATCTGTGATGGAACAGCTCCGGCAGAGTCCGAAACAGGAGCGGAAAAAGACAGCGCCCAAAAAGAGCGCGGAAAGGGAGCTTTGATATGAACAACTTTACCTTTGAAGAAATCAACCTGATGTGCATTTACAATTCCGGGGACGGGACCCGCCAGGAGCTGATCGAGGCCCTCACCGAGATGCGCGGCTACCTGGGCGCAGATGAAACGGAGCTTTTGGAGCTTACCGACTCTGCTCTTTCAAAGCTGTCCGCCATGACCGATGAAGCATTTGCCGAGCTGGAACTGTACCCGGATTTTGACAGCGAGGACAATGCCTATGATGAGTAACCTGGAATTTTATTCTGCGATGGCCAGCTACACCGCCACCCACCTGACGGATAGCTGGCAGAGATGGACGGCATTTCTCACCACCGCCTCCCGGCTGTATAAGTACCCCTTCCACGAGCAGCTTATGATCTTCGCCCAGCGCCCGGACGCAACGGCCTGTGCGGAATATGACCTCTGGAACGACACCATGCGCCGGTATGTGCGGCGCGGCTCCAAGGGCATCGCTCTGGTAGACAATTCCCGCGAAAAGCCCCGGCTTCGGTATGTGTTCGATATTTCCGACACCGGCCTGCGGAAAAATTCCCGCCACCCCTTCCTGTGGGAGCTTCGCCCGGAGCATGAGGCAGCGGTGGCCCAGGCGCTTGCCGAGCGGTTTGGTGCGCCGCCCGAAAACAACCTGGCGGAACAGCTTGAAAGCATCGCGGCCCAGCTTGTCAGTGAGTATTGGGTGGAACACAAGCGGGACATCCTCGACATCGTTGACGGGAGCTTTCTGGAAGGCTATGATGAATTTAACATCGGAGTGCAGTTCAGAAATGCCGCAACGGTCAGCATTACCTACTCGCTGCTGTCCCGGTGTGGATTGGAGCCGGAAGGCTACTTCGACCATGAGGACTTTTTAAGTATCTTCGATTTCAACACCCCGGAGGCGGTGGCCGCCCTGGGAACGGCGGTCAGCCAGAGCAACCAGCAGGTGCTGCGGCAGATCGGCATTACCATCCAAAACTATGAACGAGCCAAATTCGCGGAAAGGAGCGTCACACATGGAGAACAACCTGACTTACACGAGGAACGGAGATTATCTGATCCCCGACCTGAAGCTGGAGGAAACGAAGCCCCTGGGCCGGTACGGGAGGATGCGCCGGGATTATCTGAAGGAGCATCGGCCGGTCCTGTTCAACGCCATGATGGTGAACGGGAAACTGTACCCGCACCTGAACGAGATCGAGCAGACCATGAACCGGCGGCTGGAGCAGATGATGCCGGAGCTGATGCAGGCGGCGGGCGTGACGGAGGAACTGAAAGCCCGCGATCCGATGACCTGGGTGGGGCTGATGAACAACTGCAAAGCCCAGGCGGAGGAAATCCTTCTGACGGAACTTATATACAGCTAACCCTGTTCCCCTCGGAACAGGAACAAATACGGCGGATTGATGAAGGGCCAGGCGTTTTCGCGTCTGGCCCTTCTGCTGTCCCGGAGCCGGAACCGGCTTCGCAAGCACCGGCGGCCCCTCGCCGGGCGCTTACCCAGGCCGACATTGATGCCGCCATCCAGGAATGGAACGGCAATATCGAGAGCAAGCACGCGGTTGTCCGCTACATGAAGGACCATGCCCGTGAAAAAGACACCGCCGCCTGGCTGCGGCAGGAATACGGCGATGCGCTGCCTGCCTTTCCCGTCACAGCGGATGGCGCGGCGGGCGATGTGCCGTGGCCCAAAGTACAGCGCCGGATCGCCCAGCTCATCAAGGAAGATCGGTTCTACACCGAAGCGGAACAGGACCGTTTTGACAACATCGACCCTATCGCCATCCGGGAGGCCCTGGCCGAGCGCGGGATTGTGGACGGCCAGGTGGCGAACCCGGAAAAGCTGGACAATGACCCTTTCATCCGGCAGGTGATGCGGGATGCGGAGGCCATCGCAGCCGAGGAACACGCCGAGCCTGGGCCGGAGCCGCCTGTGCCGGACTTATCCGGCCAGCCTGTCACCCGCGAGGGAGACACCATCACCATTGGGAACGGGGAGCCGACCCATGAGATTGACATTACCGTTTCCGATGAAGAATACGAGGCCATCCAGCAGGCCATCCCGGAGGAAAAGGTCTATGACCCTGCCGCGCCGGTCTACCATGAAGGCGATACGGTCTATCTGGAAAATCAGGAATACCAGATCACGGAGCTGCGGGAGGATATGGTACAGCTTCTTCCTTCCGGCATGGCTTACCCCATCTTCCGGGCCGAGAGCCGGGAGCGGTTTGAGCAGCTTCTGAAAAACGACCTGCGAAACGGCCCCATTACCGAGTTTCTTTCTGCTGACCCGGAGAAAGCGGACCAGGACCTGCGGGAAGTGCTGACTTCCGGCCTGTTTGCCTGGCAGGACAAGGAGTATATTTCCCGCTGGCTGCGGGATGGCGAGGGCAACACCAAAATCGCCAAACGCCTTTCCGAGCTGTATTCCGGGCGCGTGGAGACGATGGACCTTGTGACCGGGGATATAGCGGACTACCGCACCTTCACCACCAGCGTTGAGGTGGAGATCCTGGACCATGAGGAACGAAAACTTGCGACCCTGGCATACCGCTGGGATGAACTTGTGCCGCTTCTGCGGGGATTGTATGTGCATGAGCAGGACGGATTCTTCCAGGACCCAGACGGCTTTAAGCGGTATGCGGTAGAGGAAACATCGGATGCGTTTGAAGAACCCTTCATTGTCCGCGACCAGCAGACGGGGCGCTATTATGATCTGGATGATATATACCAGACCTTTGAAACAAGGGAAGAAGCCGAAGCCTTTGCGGACCGGTTGAACACGCCCTTCCTGGAAGGCACCCCTTCTTACCAGGTGGGCGACCATGTGACGCTCCCTGCGCCCGATCATCCCATCACCGGCACGATTGATGCCATTGAAGATACAACGGTCCGCATTTACACCGGGCCTTATGCCTGGAGTTATGATGTCATCAGCCGGGAACAGTTTGAAACCTGGCTGCGCCAGGATGAGCGCAACGCCGGACTGTTTACGCCGGGGGAAAAAGAAACCCCTGCGCCGGAAATCACAGCCGAGCCAGTTAAGGTCTACCCCGGCGACAAGAATAACCTGCCCTATGACGTGGTGGTGGAACGGCTGCACATCGACCAGCCGGAACCCACGCCGCAGGAACCCGTGCCCGCCCCGGAAGTGGAGGCAGATGCAGAACCGGGGCCGCAGGTCGCCATCCCGGTAAACGGTGAGTGGCAGACCTTCCCCGACCAGAGGGCAGCTGAGCAGGCGGCCTACCAAGAGTACAAAGACAACCTGCGCCGCAACGCGCAGAATTTTCACATCACCGACGACCATCTGGGTGAGGGCGGCCCCAAGGCCAAGTACCAGGCCAATGTGGCAGCGATTAAGCTGCTGAAGCATCTGGAGGAGACCACCGGGCAGTCCACGCCGGAGCAGCAGGCGGTATTGTCCCGCTATGTTGGCTGGGGTGGCCTGGCAGATGCCTTTGACCCGGACAAATCTGCGTGGGCTGCCGAGTTTTCGGAACTGAAGGAGCTGCTGACGCCGGAGGAATACGCTGCGGCCAGAGCCTCCACCTTGAATGCTCACTACACCAGCCCTACCGTCATCCGTGCCATCTATGAGGCCGTGGAGAAGATGGGCTTCCGTACCGGCAACATTTTGGAGCCGTCTATGGGCGTGGGCAATTTCTTCGGAATGCTGCCGGAGAGTATGGCGGACAGCCGCCTGTACGGCGTGGAGCTGGATTCCATCAGCGGCCGGATCGCAAAGCAGCTTTACCCCAAGGCTGACATCACCGTGGCGGGCTTCGAGACCACCGACCGGCGGGACTTTTACGACCTTGCCATCGGCAACGTGCCTTTCGGCCAGTATCAGGTGAACGACAAAGCCTACAACAAGCTGGGCTTCAACATTCACAACTACTTCTTTGCCAAGGCGCTGGATCAGGTGCGTCCGGGCGGCGTGGTGGCTTTCGTCACCAGCCGCTATACGATGGACGCCAAGGATTCCACCGTGCGCCGGTATCTGGCCCAGCGGGCCGAACTGCTGGGAGCCATTCGTCTGCCCAATGACGCTTTCAAAAAGAATGCCGGAACGGAGGTTGTTTCGGACATTCTCTTTCTGCAAAAGCGGGACCGCCCGCTGGATATTGCGCCGGACTGGACCCAGGTGGGCCGGACCGAGGACGGCTTCACGGTCAACCAATATTTTCTGGACCACCCGGAGATGGTGTTAGGGCGGCCTACCGCTGAAAGCACCCAATATGGCAAGCAGGACTACACCGTGGCCCCCATCGAAGGGCTGGAGCTGGCCGACCAGCTGCACGATGCCGTGAAGTACATTCGCGGCACCTACCAGGAGGCCGCGCTGCCGGAGCTGGGCGAGGGCGAGGACATCGACGAATCCCTCCCGGCTGACCCCAACGTGAAGAACTACTCCTACACGGTGGTGGACGGTGCGGTGTACTTCCGGGAAAACAGCCGCATGGTGCGCCCTGACCTGAACGCCACCGCCGAGGCCCGTGTCAAGGGGCTGGTGGGGCTGCGGGACTGTGTGCAGCGGCTCATCGACCTGGAAATGGACGCCGCCGCGCCGGAGGCCGCCATCCAGGGACAGATGGCCGAGCTGAACCGGCTCTATGACGATTTTTCCGCCAAGTATGGCCTTATCAACGACCGGGCGAACCGGCTGGCCTTTGCCGATGACAGCAGCTACTATCTGCTCTGCGCCCTGGAGGTGCTGGACGAGGACGGCAAACTGGAGCGCAAGGCGGATATGTTTTCAAAGCGGACCATCAAACCCCATGAAGCCGTCACCACGGTGGACACGGCCAGCGAAGCACTTGCGGTATCCATTTCGGAGAAAGCCTGTGTGGATATGGCTTACATGGAGCAGCTGACCGGCAAAACCAGTGAGGAATTGGCCGCTGAACTGCAAGGCGTCATTTTCCGTGTGCCCGGCCAGAGTGAGCCGGATGGGACACCCCTCTATGTCGCGGCGGATGAGTACCTGTCCGGCAACGTGCGCCGGAAGCTGCGTCAGGCTCAGCGGGCGGCGGAGCAGGACCCGGCCTTCGCGGTCAACGTGGAAGCCCTGACTGCCGCCCAGCCCAAGGACCTGGACGCTTCCGAGATCGAAGTGCGGCTGGGGGCAACATGGATCGACAAAGAGTACATCCAGCAATTCATGTACGAGACCTTTGACACACCCTTTTACCTTCAGCGCAGCATTGAGGTCCACTATACCCCCTTTACGGCGGAATGGCAGATCTCCGGTAAAAATGCCGTTGGGCAGAACAATGTGGCTGCTTACTCGACGTATGGAACTGAGCGGGCCAACGCCTATAAAATCCTGGAGGACAGCCTGAACCTGCGGGATGTCCGCATCTACGACACCGTGGAGGACGCAGACGGCAAGGAGCGCCGGGTGCTGAACGCCAAAGAAACTACTCTGGCGGCCCAGAAGCAGCAGGCCATCCGTGAGGCGTTCAAGGATTGGATTTGGCGCGACCCGGAGCGGCGGCAGGCATTGGTGCGCCAGTACAATGAAGAAATGAACAGTACCAGGCCCCGCGAGTATGACGGCAGCCATATCGTCTTTGGCGGCATGAACCCGTCCATCACCCTGCGGGAACACCAGAAAAACGCCATCGCCCATGTGCTGTACGGCGGCAACACGCTGCTGGCCCATGAGGTGGGTGCGGGCAAAACTTTTGAAATGGTTGGGGCCGCGATGGAGGCCAAACGATTGGGCCTTTGCCAGAAATCTCTCTTTGTGGTGCCGAACCACTTGACCGAGCAGTGGGCGTCGGAGTTCCTGCGGCTCTACCCATCCGCTAACATCCTGGTGACAACGCGAAAAGATTTTGAGAAGCACAATCGCAAAAAATTTTGTGCCAGAGTCGCCACTGGCGACTACGATGCCATCATCATGGGTCACAGCCAGTTTGAGAAAATCCCCATCAGCAAGGAACGCCAGGAGCGGCTTTTGCAGGAACAGATCTGGGAGATCACCGAGGGTATCTCTGAGGTAGAGGCCAGCGGTGGGGAGCGTTTTACGGTCAAGCAACTGGAACGCACCCGAAAGTCCCTGGAAGCCAGGCTGGAAAAGCTGCAAGCCGAGGACCGAAAAGATGACGTGGTGACGTTTGAGCAGTTGGGCGTTGACCGGCTGTTCGTGGATGAGGCCCACAACTATAAAAATCTGTTTCTTTACACCAAAATGCGCAATGTGGCGGGCCTCTCCACTACGGACGCGCAGAAATCCAGCGATATGTTCGCCAAGTGCCGCTATATGGATGAGCTGACGGGTGGCCGGGGCGTTGTCTTTGCGACCGGCACACCTGTGTCGAACAGTATGACCGAACTTTATACCATGCAGCGGTATCTCCAATATGACCGCCTGCAAGAGCTGGGCATGACCCACTTTGACTGCTGGGCCAGCCGCTTCGGGGAGACCTGCACCTCGCTGGAGCTTGCCCCGGAGGGAACCGGCTACCGGGCCAGGACCCGTTTCTCCAAGTTCTTCAACCTGCCGGAGCTGATGAACCTGTTCAAAGAGGTCGCGGACATCAAGACCGCCGACCAGCTGCATCTGTCCACGCCGCAGGTGGAGTACCACAACGTCGTGGCCCAGCCCACCGAAATCCAGAAAGAGATGGTACAGGCACTCTCCGAGCGGGCGTCTCAGGTACACAGCGGTACGGTGGACCCGTCCCAGGACAATATGCTCAAGATCACCAGCGACGGACGCAAGCTGGGCCTGGACCAGAGGATCATCAACCAGCTGCTCCCAGACGAACCCGGCACCAAAGTCAACCAGTGTGTGGACAATATCATGCAAATCTGGCGGGACGGCGAGGCCGACAAGCTGACACAGCTGGTCTTTTGCGACATCTCTACGCCCCAGGCCCGGCCTGCCAAAAAGGCAGCGAAGGCGCTGGACAACCCAACGCTGCACGCATTGGAGGACGCGGTGCCGCTGCCAGAGCCGGAACCGGCCTTTACGGTGTATGAGGACATTCGACAAAAGCTCATTGCCAAGGGAGTGCCTGCCGAACAGATCGCCTTTATCCATGAGGCCAACACCGAGGTTCGAAAAAAAGAGTTGTTCTCCAAGGTGCGCACCGGCCAGGTGCGGGTGCTGCTGGGCAGTACACAGACAATGGGCGCGGGTACCAACGTCCAGGATCGCCTGGTGGCACTGCATGACCTGGACTGCCCGTGGCGGCCTGGCGATCTGGCCCAGAGAAAGGGCCGCATTGAGCGTCAGGGCAACCAGAACGAGACTGTCCATGTGTTCCGTTACGTCACCGAGGGGACGTTTGACGCTTACCTCTGGCAGACCGTTGAGAATAAACAACGGTTTATCAGCCAAATTATGACCTCCAAATCTCCGGTGCGGAGCTGCGACGATGTGGACGAAACGGCGTTGTCATTTGCCGAGATCAAGGCTTTGTGTGCAGGAGACCCGCGCATCAAGGAACGCATGGACCTGGATGTGGACGTGGCGCGGTTGAAATTGATGAAGGCCGACCACCAAAGCAGGCAATACCACTTGGAGGACCAGCTGCTCAAAACCTTCCCGGAGGAAATCGAGAAAAACAAAGGTTTTATCACCGGGCTGGAAGCGGATATGAAAACGCTGGCGGAACACCCGCACCCGGAGGACGGCTTTGCGGGCATGGAAGTCCGGGGCGACACCCTGACCGACAAGGAGAACGCCGGTGCGGCGCTTTTGGATGCCTGCAAGGAGGTCAAAGGCTCTGATCCGGTATCGGTGGGCAGCTACCGGGGCTTTGCTATGTCGGTGTCGTTTGACGCTTTCCGGCAGGAATATATGCTCCTGCTGAAAGGCGAGATGACCCACCGGACGGCCTTGGGCACCGACCCGCGCGGCAACCTCACCCGTATTGACAACGCCCTTGCCCAGATGCCCCAGCGGCTGGAGGCGGTGAAAAATCAGCTGGATAACCTCTATCAGCAGCAGGCCGCCGCCAAGGCCGAGGTGGGGAAGCCCTTTCCCCAGGAGCAGGAGCTGCGGGATAAATCCGCCCGGCTGGCAGAGCTGGATGTGCTGCTGAATATTGACGGCCATAAGCACCCCGCACCGGAGGCGGTGGTGGCTAAGAGCAGCCGTCCCTCGGTGCTGGAAGGGCTGAAACGCCCGGTGCCGCTGCGCAGCCCCGAAAAGAAACCCAAACACCATGAACAGGAGGTGCGATAACATGAACGCAGACAAAAATACGGCCCTCTATGAAAAGATGGCCGCCGAGCAGGACAAGTTCCGGGACTGGCTGAAAAGCCAGCCGCCGGAAGAAATTCTGAACCATGCCTATGAGTACGCTGTCCGGGAGGACATTTTGATGGCAATGGAGGAACTGGATCTACCCCAAAGCCGGGCTGCCGCGCTGTTGGCGTCGCCGTCCCCGCTGGCCGATGTGTACAAGGAGTTTGCCGACCGGGAGACTTCCTACATGGATGTGGTGCGGGACAGTATCGAGCAGCGGGCTGAGGCAGCACTGGACACCCAGCGGGAACTGCCGCTCAACCGGCATGACGCCGCCTATGCCCGCGAACAGGGCGAACTGGACCTCTATCGTTCGTCCCGCCGCGCCAACATCGCTTGCAAGGAGGCCATCGAGGCATCCATTTCGGAACATTATCGGGACAATCGGCTGGGCAAAGACGCGGTGCCCCAGGTGATCGAGCAGTTCGGCTACACCCGCACCCTCTATGTATTAGCAAACACTGTGCAGCAGAAGGACTGGGATGGGCGGTTCAGCCCGGCCAACAAGACGTGGGCCAAGACTGTGGACATCCCGCCCAACCCGGACGGCTTTGGCGGCGAACGCAACCTGGACTTTG
>OEQR01000039.1_pt1 | contig 20900 bp, 16 predicted proteins | sample 1539761 | NCBI WGS metagenome assembly OEQR01 (sample SAMEA3891879, study PRJEB23780) | metagenome | biome: terrestrial biome; feature: animal house; material: Caecal content | place: Italy | collected 2015-05-05 | reverse complement strand
TTTTATGCGGTGTATTTTACAGTCCGTGGAGACGACATCGACTACGAGGCCGCCGTGGGCGGCCCCGATGTGGCCCGCGCCCACATGAACGAGGTGGCCCGCCGCCTGAAAGAGGAAAAGAACGCCAAGGACGAGGACCTGCTGGTCTCTCTGCAGCTGGTGAACGAGATGCTGGTGCGCGGCTACCAGTTCCTGCCCATCCAGCTGGGCAAGAGCCGCGGCGTGAAGTATGTGCTGGAGGACGGCAAGGTCCGCCTGCCCTTCGCGGCCCTCAAGGGCTTGGGCGAGAGCGCGGCGCTGGCGCTGGAAAACGTGACCATCCACGGGGAGGAGTACCTCTCGGTGGAGGAGCTGCAGCAGGCCGCCGGCGTCTCGAGCGCGGTGGTCGACCGGCTGCGCCAGGTGGGCGCCCTGGGCGATTTGCCCGAGAGCAGCCAGGTATCCTTCTTCTGAACACCCGGACCATCAAAGCAAAAACCTGCCCCTTCGGTTAAACGGAGCCGAGGGGCAGGTTTTTGTTGATTGCGTGACATAATCGTGGTATAATAAGACCATAAAGGAGGTGCGCAGAATGCCGCAGATTATACCGATCCGTGACCTGAAAAACACCAATGCCATCTCGCAGCGCTGCCATGACAGCAAGGAACCGATCTATATTACCAAAAATGGATATGGAGATATGGTCATCATGAGCATGGAGACCTACGAGCGGCAGTGCGCCCTGGCGGATATTTTTGCCAAGCTGGGCGCTGCCGAAGCGCAGATCCAGGCCGGCCAGGGCCGCCCTCTGGCAGAACTGCTGGACGAGACACGAAACGCCTATGGAATATGAAGTGATCGTGACCCCGTGCGCCGAGCAGGACTATGGAGAGATCGTGCACTATCTAGGAGATGTTTTGCATTCCCGCCAGGCAGTTGCGTCCTTTGTCAGGCGCCTGGACGAATGCCTGCACCACTTGCAGGAAACGCCGGAAATGTACGAATTCTCCCAGGAGCCTCTGCTGCGGGCCAGAGGGTACCGCAAATTTTTGATCGGGAATTATGTTGCCCTCTATTTGGTCGATACGAAAAACCAAAAGGTGTGGATCGCGCGCATTTTCCACGGTTCACAGGATTATCAAAAGTATCTTTGAGAGAGAAAAAACCTGCCCCTTCGGTTAAACGGAGCCGAGGGGGCAGGTTTTTGCTATAGTTTTATTTAGGTTTACTGCTTGTCCAGCCAGTCGGCCATCTTGTTGACGGCGTTTTTGCCGCCCGAGACAAAGAGGATGTCCCCCTCCTGGAAAACGGTGTTGGGGCCCACCGACTCGTTCACCTTGCCGGCGTTCTCGATGGCGATGATGTTCAGCCCGAACTGGCCGCGGAGGTTGACGTCCAACACCGTCCGGCCGATCATCTTTTCGGGGATGGCCAGCTTGGAGATGTTCACCTGCTCCGACAACTGGACGAAATCCAGCATATGGCCGGCCTCCAGCCGGTGGGCCAGACGGATGGCCATGTCGTGCTCGGGGTAGACCACCTGGGCCCCCAGCTTCTCCAGGATCTCGCCGTGCTCCTCGCTGGTGGCCTTGGCCACCACGGTGCCGATGCCCAGGCTCACCAGGTGCAGGGTGGTCAGGATGGAGGCGTCCATCTTCTCACCGATGCAGACCACCGCCACATCGCAGTTCTGGATGCCCGTCTCGGACAGGGTCTTTTTGTCCAGGCTCTTGACCACATAGGCGTTCTCGGTCAGCTCCCGGATCTCCCGCACCTTTTCTTCGTCCTGGTCCAGCACCACAAGCTCTGCGCCCGAGGCCGCCAGCTCCACGGCCAGCGCGTAGCCAAACCGGCCCAGGCCCACAATGCCGTAGGAAATCTTCTCTTTTTTGGGTTTTCCAAACATAAGTATTCCTCCTGTGCGTCAACCAATCGAAATATTGCCCTCCGGGTAGCGGGTGCGCTCCCCGTTGCTGAAGTACCACAGCGAGGCAATGGTCAGCGGGCCCAGACGCCCAATGTACATAATCAAAATTGTAACCAGCTTGCTCCCCACGGTCAGCCCCGGGGTGATGCCGGTGGAAAGACCCACCGTGCCGAAGGCGCTGACCATCTCGAACAAGACGTCCAGGAAAGGCAGCTCCGGCTCAAAGAGGATCACCAGATAGGTGCCGGTGAGGACCACCCCCAGGGCGATCAGGGTGATGACCGCCGCTTTGCGGAACGCGTCTGCGGGCACCGAGTAGCGGAAAGCCTTCTCCCCCCGGTTGGTGGCCGAGGAATGGATGCCCTGGATCAGCACAAAGAAGGTGCTGGTCTTGATGCCGCCGCCGGTGGATCCGGGGGACGCGCCGATGAACATCAGCACGATCAGCACCAACAGCCCCGCCTGGGAAAATTCCGACAGCGGATAGGTGGAGAAACCGGCGGTACGGGCCGACACGCTGTGGAAGAAGGCCACCATCCAGCCGATGGGCTCAGTCAGCCGCAGCAGCACTGTACCCACCAGGATCAGCACGGCACTGACGCTCAGCACCACTTTGGCGTGCATGGAGAACTTCCGCCAGCAAAAGCGCTTGGCCAGCATCTCCTGAATGACCAGAAAGCCGATGCCGCCGAAGAAGATCAGCCCGCAGGTAACCAGGTTGAGCATGACGCTGTCCCGATAAGGGATCAGGTTCTGGAAATTGCCCAGGATATCAAACCCCGAGTTGTTGAAAGCGGCCACCGAGTGAAACAGGCTGATGCCCACCGCTTTCAGGAAAGGATAATCCCGGATGAACACGGTAAAGCTCAGCGCCGCCCCCAGCCCCTCGAAAAAAACGGTGGTCCAGAAGACTTTCTTGATGAAGCGGACAACCCCCTGGGCCGAGTTGAGGTTCATGGCCTCATAGACCAGGCGGCGCTCCTTCATCCGCATCTTTTTGCCCATAGCCAGGATCACCCCGGCGCCCACCGACGTCACACCCAGGCCGCCGATCTGGATCAGGCCGCCCAGGAAGAACTGCCCCAGGGGCGTGAAGGTGTCTCCCGCATCCACCGCCACAAGGCCGGTGACGCAGACGGCGCTGGTGGAGGTGTAGAGTGCGTCAATGTACTGCACCGTCACCCCGTCCTGGACGCTGCAGGGCAGCATCAGCAGCACCGAGCCCACCAGGATAACCAGGGCAAAGCCCAGCGCGATGATCCGCGCCGGGGATTGCCGTTTGATAAAGTCCAACATAACTTCTCCTGTTTTTATTCCGACGTATTCTCCAGCGGGCGCCCAGCCCGCCGGAATCCTACCTGTGCCGGGGCTGTTGCAGCCCGAAACACGGGATTATTATAGCACAAATCGACCGGAAGGAACAGAGTCTTTTTTTACTTTACGTTTCTTTTACATTGGGCCGCGCAGGCCCTTCTCAGAAGAAGCTCACCTGGCTGCTCTCGGGCAGATCCCCCAGGGCGCCCGCCTGGCGCAGCCGGTCGATCACCGCGCTGCTGACCCCGGCGGCCTGCTGCAGCTCCTCGATGGAGATATACTCCTGGCCGTCGATGGTGGCCTTTTCCAGAGCTTCGGCCGCAGCGCCGCCCAGGCCTTTCAGGGCCGAGAAGGGCAGCCGCACCTTGCCGTCCTCGAGGATATAGCGGGTGCCCCGGCTCTTGCCCAGCTCAATGGGCAAAAACTCGTATCCCCGCACCAGCATCTCGTTGACCAGCTGGAGGGAGACCAGAATGTCCTCGTCCTTGGCGTTCTTCTCCTCTTTCAGCCGGCGGGTCACCTCGTTGATGTGGGCCCGGGCCACCGCCGGGCCGCCCACCGCCGCCTCGTAGTCGATGTCGTCGCCCCGGACGGTGAAATACACCGCATAGAAGGCCTGGGGCCGGTAGAGCTTGAACCACATCAGCCGGATGGCGCTCATCAGGTAGGCCACCGCATGGGCCTTGGGGAACATATACTTGATCTTGCGGCAGGATTCAATATACCAGTCGGGCACATCGTGCTCCCGCATGGCCTCCTCCCAGCCGGGGGCAAAGCCGCCCTTGGCCACCTTGCCTTTTCGGACGGCCTCCATGATGTCGAAGGCCATCTTGGGTTCCAGGCCCTTGCGCAGCAGGTAGAGCATGATGCTGTCACGGCAGCCGATGACCTCCGCAATGGTGCAGGTGCCGCTGCGGATCAGCTCGTCGGCGTTGTTGGTCCAGACGTCCGTCCCATGAGACAGGCCTGAGATCTGGATCAGCTCGGAGAAGTTCTTGGGCCGGGCCTCCACCAGCATCTGACGGACAAAGTTTGTGCCCATCTCGGGGATGCCGAAGGTGCCGGTCTGGCTGTCGATCTGCTCGGGGGTCACCCCCAGGGCCTCGGGGCTGGTGAGCAGGCTGTACACCTTGGGGTCGTTCATGGGGATGGAGTCCACCGGGATGCCGGTATACTCCTCGAAATACTTATAGAAGGTGGGCATATCGTGGCCCAGCTCGTCCAGCTTGAGCAGGGTGTCGTGGAGGTATTTGAATTCAAAGTGGGTGGTCAGCAGGCCGCCGGCCACGTCGTCCGCCGGGTGCTGGATGGGGCAGAAATCGTAGATTTCATAGGTATCGGGCACGACCACCATGCCGCCGGGGTGCTGGCCGGTGGTCCGCTTGACGCCGGTGCAGCCCAGGGTCAGCCGGTTTTCCTCGGCGTGGTTGACGGTGCGGCCCCGCTCCTCCAGGTACTTTTTCACATAGCCGTAGGCGGTTTTGTCCTGGATGCCCGAGACGGTGCCCGCCTTAAAGACGTTGGCCTTGCCGAAGAGCTCCTCGGTGTAGCGGTGGACGCTGCTCTGGTATTCGCCCGAGAAGTTCAGGTCGATATCCGGCTCCTTGTCGCCGTAGAAGCCCAGGAAGGTCTCGAAGGGGATGTCGTGGCCGTCCACAATCATCCGGGTGCCGCAGACCGGGCAGTCCTTGTCCGGCAGGTCGAAGCCGTCGTCCACGCTGCCGTCGGTGATGAACTCGCTGTGTTTGCACTTGGGGCAGCGGTAGTGGGGCGGCAGGCTGTTGACCTCCGAGATGCCCGAGAAGTGGGCCACGGCGGAGGAGCCGACCGAGCCACGGCTGCCCACCTGGTAGCCGCCGGCGTTGGAGTAGGCCACCAGCTTAACCGCGATGACGTACAGAACCGCGTAGCCGTGGCCGCAGATGGAGTCCAGCTCCTTTTGCAGCCGCTCCCGGACAATGTCCGGCAGGGGGTCGCCGTAATCCTCTTTGGCCCGCTTCCAGGTGGCGTCCCGCAGCTGCTGCTCGGCGCCCTCGATGCTGGGCGGATAGGTCCCCCGGGGGATGGCCCGGACGGTGCCGTCGATGGCCGCCGCGATCTTGTTGGGGTTTTTCACCACGATTTCGTAGGCTTTTTCCTTGGGCAGATAGCTGAACTGGGCCAGCATGTCCTCGGTGGTGCGGTAGTAGAGGGGCGGCTGGAGGTCGGCGTCCTTGAAGCCGTTGCCCGCCTGGAGCACCGAGCGGTAGATGGCGTCCTCCGGCTCCTGGAAGTGGACGTCCCCGGTGGCGATGACCGGCTTGTGCAGGTCCTCCCCCAGCCGGATCACCGTCCGGTTGAACTCTTTGATGGTTTCGTCGCTGGGAACCCGGCCCTCCCGGACCATATACTCGTTGTTGCCCAGGGGCTGGACTTCCAGAATGTCGTAGTAGGAAGCGATCTTCTTGAGTTCCTCATAAGAGCGCCCCTCCACAATGGCCCGGTAGAGCTCCCCTGCCTCGCAGGCCGAGGTCAGCAACAGTCCCTCCCGGTACTTGTTGAGCAGGCTCCGGGGCACCCGGGGCTTTTTGAAGAAGTAGGTCACATGGGCCTCGCTGACGATCTTATAGAGGTTTTTCAGGCCCATCTGGTTTTGCACCAGGATGATGAGGTGGTAATATTTCTTTTTCAGGACCTCCCGGTTGCCGCCAAGGCCGGTGTTGATCTCGCCGGTGCGGGTGATCTGCTTTTCTTCCAGGTCCTTGAGCATGACGCAGAAGATCCGTCCCAGGGCCCCCGCGTCCTCGCAGGCCCGGTGGGCCTCGTAGTCGGGCAGTTCCAGGTGCTTGTTGATGGTCCCCTGCTTATAGTTGGAAAGCCCCGGGTACATGGTCTGGGCCATGGTCAGGGTGTCGATATAGCTCAGGTTCAGCTCGATGCCGCTGCGGCGGGCCGCCGCCTTTAAAAAGCGAATGTCGAAGGAGTTGGCGTTGTGAGCCACCAGGGTCCGCCCGCCCGCAAAGTCCAAAAACATCTGCAAAGCCTCGGCCTCGCTGGGGGCGTCGGCCACCATCTCGTTGGTGATGCCGGTGAGGGCGGTGATCTTTTCGGTGATGGGCTTGCCCGGTTTGACGAAGGTGTCGAACTCCTTCACCACTTCGCCGTTTTTCACCAGCACCGCGCCGATCTCGGTCAGGTACTCCACCCCGGGGTCCAGGCCGGTGGTCTCGGTGTCAAAGACGCAGAACTCCCCATCCAGGGGCACATCCTGGACGCCGTAGACACAGGGGACCATGTCGTCCACAAAATAGGCCTCGCAGCCGTAGATCAGCTTGAAATCGGGGTCCTTCTTGTGGATGTCGTCCGCCGCCAGCATGGCCTCGGGGTAGCCCTGGCAGACGCCGTGGTCGGTGATGGCGATGGCCGGGTGGCCCATGCTGTGGGCCAGGCGGACGATCCCGCCCGGGTCACAGAAGCCGTCCATGCTGGAGAGCTTGGTGTGCAGGTGGAGCTCCACCCGCTTTTCGGGGGCGTGGTCCTCCCGGCGGCGGCGCTCCACACAGAGGACGTCGTAGGGGTAGACGATATAGTCGTGCTCGTATTTGTCGTAGGAGCAGTCGCCCCGGATCAGGAGGGTGGTGCCCTTTTTCAGGCCCTCCCACTTGGAGCAGTCCTCCCCTTCCTGGGCGCGGATCTTCAGGTTGATGGAGCCCGCATAGTCGGTGATGGAAACGGTGTAGATCTTGCGGAAGTTGCCCTTGACCTCGGTGGCGAAGACGTCGCCCCAGATCATGCACTTGCCGCCCTCGCCCCCCAGGTCCTTGAGGGGGGTGAGGTTCTTGGGTTTGAACATCTTGCCGTGGAAGATGGTCACCGGCTTGTCGGTCAGGTCCAGCCCCTCCACCTGGATGGCCGGGGCGCTGGCCTTGGCCTCGAACTTCACCACCGGGGGCGCGGCCTTCCGTTCCAGTTTTTCCATCAGCTGTTGCTGCTCGCCGGCGTCCGCCGCCAGCATCAGGTGAACGACGGGCTTTACCCCGGTGTGGTCCTCGATCTTCTGGGCCAGGAGTTTATCAAACTCCAGCTCGGTGAGGAACTTGGTGCCGGTGTGCACCCCGATGGTGATCTCCTGGCCCTCGATTTTGACGCTGCACCGGTCCAAAAAGCCGTTGATGGGCACACCGTCCCGCTTCATTTCCTCGAAAATATCCCGCAGGGCCGCCTCGTCCAGCATGGGATATCCAAAACAGTTGTGGATGCGCAGCTCGTAGCCCTCATAGTCGGGCTGCAAAGACGCCAAAAGCCGCGCACACAGGCCCTTGTCCAGCGGCGCGGCACTCTCCAATGTAAATATGACCCTCTGCTCCTGCCGCAGCATACAGGCGTGGGCCACCAGCACGCGGCCAAAACAGGCCGCAAAATCCGGGTCCGCCATGAACTGGGGCCAGAGCTGGGATACAAGTGGTTTCACAGATTGTCTCCTTTAATGCAAACCGGAGCGGACGGCAGAGCCGCCGCCCCGGCAGGTTCCTTTTTTCTCTCGCTTAATCCGGTTTTGCAGGGGTTCGGCCCCGTGCACCGTATCAGAGTTTATAGATCTCCTCCATAAACTGATCCAGGATATTCTCCCCGGTCAGTTTGCGGACCGGCTGGCCGTGGACAAAGAGCAGGGCCTCACCCTTGCCCCCCGCGATGCCGATGTCGGCTTCCCGGGCCTCGCCGGGGCCATTGACCACGCAGCCCATGACGGCCACCTTGATGGATTTTTTATAGCCCCGCAGCCGCTTTTCCACCTCGTTGGCGATCTCGGTGCAGGGGTATTGGGTCCGGCCGCAGGTGGGGCAGGTGATGACCTCCGGCCCGCCCACCGGGAAACCCACGGCCCGCAGGATGTTGAAACCGGCTTCCACCTCTTTTTCCGGTTCAGCCGCCAGGGAGACCCGGATGGTGTCGCCGATGCCCTCCAGCAGCATCCCGCCGATGCCCATGCCGGATTTCAAGAGGCCCATCTGATAGGTGCCCGCCTCGGTGACCCCCACGTGGAGGGGGTAGTCGGTCTTTTCGCTCAGCTGGCGGTAGGCCTCCATCATCCGGGGGACGTTGGAGCTCTTGATGGAGATGACGGTATCGTAGAAATCGAACTTTTCCAGCAGCCGGACGTGGTAGAGGGCGCTCTCCACCATAGCCTCGGGCACCGCGGCGCCGTACTTGGCCAGGATGTGCTTTTCCAGGCTGCCGCCGTTGACCCCGATCCGGATGGGGATGTTGTGGGCCCGGCAGGCCTCCACCACTTCTTTCACCCGGCTGTCGTCCCCGATGTTGCCGGGGTTGATCCGGATCTTATCCACCCCCACGGCGGCGCAGGCCAGGGCGGCCCGGTAGTCGAAGTGGATGTCCGCCACAATGGGGATATTCACCGCGTTTTTCACCGCCTCGATGCACTTGGCGTCCTCGGCGGTGGGGCAGGTCACCCGCAGAATCTGGCAGCCCGCGGCCTCGCACCGCTGGGCCTGGGCCACGTTCCCGGCGATGTCCTCCACCGGCACGTTGAGCATGGTCTGGACGGCGATGGGGTGGTTGCCGCCGATGGTCAGGTTGCCGATTTTCACTTCCCGCTTGATTTGTCTCATGGTATTGCCCTCCTTTGGGCCTGTCAGAACCCGCCGCCAAACAGCCGCAGGATATCGTTATAGGTGGCAAAGATCATCAGCCCGAACAACAGCGCAAAGGTGGCCAGGGTCAGCGCCCCCTGCAATTTTTCGGGCACCGGGCGGCCGGTGATCCCCTGGATCAGCAAAAACACCAGCTTGCCGCCGTCCAGGGCCGGCACCGGCAGCAGATTGAAGATGCCCAGGTTGATGGTCAACAGGGCCAGCAGTTCCAGCACATCCCCCAGCCCATAGCTGGCCGCCTGGCCGATGGCCGAGACGATGCCCACCGGGCCGGACAGGTCGTTGATGCTCTGCCGCCCCCGGGCCAGGTCGATGAGGGAGGTAAAGACGATCCGCCCATAGTACAGCTCGCTGTTCCAGGCTTCTTTCAATACGTTGAGGGGGGTCTTTTCGATGCCGTAGACCACAAAGCCGATGTCCATATAGGCCCCGTTCTCGGTCTCGCGGACGTCGAACTGCACCGCCGGCAGCTCCACCAGTGCGCCGTCCCGCCGGACGGTGATTTCCGCCTGGTGGGACTCGGTGCGGGCCAGCTCGTAGAGGATGTCGTTGGCCACAAAGCACCGCCGCCCGTTGACGGCGACGATCTCGTCCCCCGCCTCAAGGCCGGTCTGGCCGCAGAGGGCCCCCTCGTCGATGCTGTAGATCACCCGGCTGGTGATTACCTCCTGCTGGGTGGCCACCACCAGCACCAGCACCACAAAGCCCAGCACAAAGTTCATGATGGCGCCCGCCGCCATGATGGCCATCTGCTTCCAGACCGCCACCTGGTTCAGGGGAACGCCGGTGCGCAGCTCGGGGGGGATGGGGTTTTCCTCTTCTTCCTCCTCGTCCGGGTCCCCGGCGCTCTGGGCCTGCTGGCTCTCGGGGCTCACCTCGCCCTCCAGGGCCACATAGCCGCCCACCGGCAAAAGCCGGAGGCTGTACTGGGTGCCGCCCACAATCTTGCGGAACAAAAGCGGGCCCATTCCGATGGCGAATTCGTTCACCTGCACCCCGCTGAGCTTCGCCACAAAGAAATGGCCGAACTCGTGGATCGCAATCACCGCGCCGAACACCAGCACCGCCGCGATCAAGGTAATCAAAACTGACATACACTCTCCCGGTTTCTATCTGGATTTTTGGGATTTTATTTAGAGGTGGCTGCGGACGTACTCCCGGGCCATCCGGTCGCAGGCGTAGACGTCCGCCAGGGTATAGTCCCCGCCGAAACGGTCGCTGTCCACCACCGCTTCCACCAGGCGGCCAATGTCCAAAAAGCCGATCTTATCCTGGAGGAAGAGCTTCACCGCCTCCTCGTTGGCGCCGTTGGCCGCACAGGGCCCAAGGCCCCCCTTGGCGATGGCCTTCTTGCAGGCCGCCAGGCAGCGGAAGGTCTCCTCGTCCGCCACGTCGAAGGTCAGCACCTTCAGGGCGGCGAAGTCCAGCTCGGGGGCCACAGGGCCGCCCCGCTCGGGCCAGGTCAGGGCGTACTGGATGGGGATCCGCATATCGGGCACCCCCAGTTGGGCCAGGACCGAGTTGTCGCTGAACTGCACCGCCGAGTGGATGACGCTCTGGCGCTGGACCACGATCTGGATCTTCTCGGGGGGCAGCCCGAAGAGCCAGACCGCCTCGATGAGCTCCAGGCCCTTGTTCATCAGGGTAGCGCTGTCGATGGTGATCTTGGCCCCCATGTTCCAGTTGGGGTGGCGGAGGGCGTCCTCCTTCTTTTTGTCCTTGAGCTGGCCGGCCTTCATCCCAAAGAAGGGCCCGCCCGAGGCGGTGAGCAGGATCTTGGTCAGGAAGCGGGCGCTCTCGGCGTCCTGCAGGCACTGGAAGATCGCCGAGTGCTCGCTGTCCACCGGCAGCAGCTTGACCCCGTGCTGCTCCACCGCCTGGGTCACCAGGTGCCCGCCGGTGACCAGGCTCTCCTTGTTGGCCAGGGCCAGGTCATGCCCGCTCTCGATGGCGGCCAGGGACGCCCCCAGCCCGGCAATGCCCACCACGCTGTTCAGGACCACGTCGGCCCCCTCCATGGCGGCCAGCTGCCGCAGCCCCTCCGGGCCGCGCAGCAGCACCGGCGCGCCCGCCCGGCCCGCCAGGGCGGCGTCCAGCTTTTGGGCGGCCGCCGGGTCGGTGACACAGACGGCCTGGGGACGGAACGCTTCGATCTGCTGCAGCAGCAGGTCCACCTGACGGTGGGCCGACAGGCCGAACACCTCGAACCCCTCCGCCCGGATCACGTCCAGGCTCTGGGTGCCGATGGAACCGGTGGAACCCAGCAGGGTGATTTTCTTTGCCATAGTCCTTCCCCTTCCTGCTTTTTTCTCAGCGGTAGAACACCGCAGTAATCACCATGGTTACAAAAGGAGCGATGAACATTACACTGTCGAACCGGTCCAGGATGCCGCCATGCCCCGGGAAAATGGTGCCGTAGTCCTTGATGCCGCACTGGCGCTTGACCACGCTGGCGAAGAGGTCGCCGTAGATGCCCAGCACCGCCGCCACAATGCCCAAAAGGGCGATGATGACGAACATGGAAACGCCGATGTTGGACTGGGTGAAGATATCCATCCGGTCCGCCGCCACCGAGTAGATAATGGTGGCCGCCACCCCAAAGACCATGGTGCCCAGCACGCCGCCGATGGCGCCTTCCACCGTCTTTTTGGGGCTGACCTTGGGGCACAGCTTGTGCCTGCCGAAGGCGCGGCCCGCAAAATAGGCGCAGGTGTCCCCGCCCCAGGCGAAGCACAGCACCAGCAGGATGAAGAAAATGGCGTCGTAGCTGTATTCCGACACCGGCAGCAGGATCTTGAGGTGGATCAGGGAATAAAAGCAGAACAGGATGATCCCGGAAAAAAAGACCAGCCCGCTGACCTTCTGATAGCTGACGCTGCCGTTGCGCACCACCAGGTAGATGCAGTAGAACAGCAGCAGCGCAAAGGACACCGGCATCACGCTCTGCCGCGCCACCTGATAGCTGGACAGCATGACCAGCAAAGTGTAGGGCACCTGGACCGCGTACAGCAGCCAGTCCCGTTTGTCAAAGCCGAGGGCGGCATACACTTCGTGCATCCCGATCAGGGCCACCGCCGCCACGATCAGGTTAAAAAGCAGGGTGTTGAAGGTCAGCATGACCAGCACCAGGACGGCAATGCCCACAACGGCTGTAATCACTCGTGTTTTCATCGTTTCTCCTTGTACGTGGCAAAACTCAAATGCCGCCGAACCGGCGGGACCGCCGGTTGTACTCCTCGATGGCGGCGTCCAGGTCGGCCGGGGTAAAATCGGGCCAGAGGACGTCCATCTCCACCAGCTCGGCGTAGGCCGCCTGCCAGAGCATGAAGTTGGACAGCCGCTTTTCCCCGCTGGGGCGCAGGATCAGGTCCGGGTCTTTCTGGCCGGCGGTGTACAGATGGGCCGCCAGCATCTGCTCGTCGATGGCGGCGGGGTCCAGTTGGCCGGCGGCGGCCTGGCGGGCCAGGGCCTGGGCCGCCCGGACGATCTCCTGGCGGCCGCCGTAGTTCACCGCCACATTCAGCACCATGCCGGTGCGGTCGGCGGTGCCCTCTTCGATCTCGTTCATCAGCTGCTGGTAGCGGGGCTCCAGGGCGGTGCGGTCGCCCAGGAAGACGATCTTGTTGTTGCGGCTTTTGTAGTCAAAGGCGCGGACCAGGTACTCCCCCAGCAGTTTCATGATGGCGCCCACCTCTTCGGCGGGGCGCTTCCAGTTCTCGGTGGAAAAAGCATAGAAGTACACCGACGCCAGCCCCAGCTGGTCGCAGTAGTCGGCGATCTGCTGGAACACCTCGGCCCCTTTTTTGTGGCCGGCGGTGCGGGGCAGGCCCCGCTTTTTGGCCCAGCGGCCGTTGCCGTCCATGATGATGCCCACCGAAAGCCCCTTGGCAAAGTCTTCAGGATGCTGCGGCATAACGTTCCTCCCAGGCGCTGGCGCGCCCTGTATCGCAAAAAGTGCCGCGCACCTCCCAGCACACGGCACCTCCCGTTTGTTTGCGGCGATCCATGCGGCCGGCTCAGACCGACATGATCTCCTTCTGCTTTTCCTCGACGGCCTTATCCACCAGCTTGCTGTACTTGTCGGTGATCTTCTGGACGTCCTCTTCCATGGTCTTCTGGCTGTCCTCGGTCAGCTCGCCGGCTTTTTTCAGGGCCTTGGCCTTGTCCATGGCCTCGCGGCGGACGTTGCGGATGGCCACCTTGGCCTCCTCGCCCATCTTGGACACGTCCTTGGCCAGCTGGCGGCGGCGCTCCTCATTGGGCGCGGGGAAGTTCAGCCGGATGGTCTGGCCGTCGTCGATGGGGTTGATGCCCACGTCGCTGGCCTGGATGGCCTTGCTGATGGGGCGCAGCAGGCTGCGGTCCCAGGGGGTGATGGTCAGGGTGCGGGCCTCGCTGACGGCCACCGACGCCACCTGCTGGATGGGGGTGGGCGCGCCGTAGTAGTCCACCGTCACCTTATCCAGCACGGCAGGATTGGCCCGCCCGGCGCGGACGGCTGCAAGCTCCCGCTCCAGATGCTCCACCGAGTTTTTCATCTTGTCCTCGAATACCTTGGTATTGCTGCTCATAGTCGTTTATCTCCTGTTCGTTATCGTATCCTGCCGGGCTGGGAGGCCCAGTTTTGACCGTGATAATGTAAGTATACCGTCCGCTCAGCCCTCATAGACCAGGGTGCCCACATTTTCGCCCTGGACGGCCCGGGCGATGTTGTCGGGGTCGGCCAGGTCAAACACCAGGATGGGCAGCCGGTTGTCGCGGCAGAGGGTGGCCGCGGTGCCGTCCATGACGGCCAGCTGGTCCTCCAGCACCTTGGAGAAAGTCAGGGTATCGTACTTTTTGGCGTCGGGGTACTTGTGGGGGTCCTTGTCGTAGACGCCGTCCACCATGGTGGCCTTGAACATCACGTCGGCGGACACCTCCACGGCCCGCAGGGCGGTGGCGGTGTCGGTGGAGAAGAAGGGGTTGCCGGTGCCGCCCCCAAAGACGGCCACCTTGCCCGCCTCCATGGCGGCCAGGGCGGCCTTGCGGTCGAACACGGGGGCCACCTTGGGCATCTCGATGGAAGAGAACACCTCGCTGGGCACACCCAGCTGGGCCAGCTTGTCCGAGACGGCCAGGGCGTTCATGACGGTGGCCAGCATCCCGATCTTGTCGGCCAGGGTGCGCTCCATCCTGCCGCTGGTGCGGCCGCGCCAGAAGTTGCCGCCGCCCACCACGATGCCGATCTGGACGCCCAGGTCGTACGCTTTCTTCACGCCGCCGCAGATGGCGTCCATGGCGGCCTCGTCGAAGCCGGAGCCTTTTTCGCCCCCCAGCGCCTCGCCGCTGATCTTGAGAAGGATACGGTTATATTTCAATCCCATACAGTTCACTCACCCTTACAGATATCTCATTGTGCCTATTTTACAATAAAACGCGCGCAAAGTAAACAGGAAAACCGCCTTCCGCTCATAAACCTTTTGTGAACGTACCGCGCAAGGCCCGCAGGGCCTGTTTCTGCTCCGGGGAGATGCGGCGGCTTTCCAGCGCCTTCTGGACCGCTTTGGCCCGCACCCAGGGGTCGAGCCGGGGCTCCGCCACCCAGGGCCAGGCGGCTTGGGGCTGTTTGGCCAGCGCGGTGGCAAAGTACCAGGCCGCCATCATCCGCACATAGTATTCCTCCGAGCGGACCGCCCCCGCCCAGGCCAGGTATTCGGGCCGGAAAGAGCCGTCCAGATAGTAGCGCATCAGCATCCCCAGCCCATAGCGGACGGTGTAGGTCTGCCCCGACCGGATCCACCGCCGCACCGGCTCCAGCAGTTCGCCGGTGTGCCGGGCAAACACCCCGGGGCTGCACATATCGCAGGTGGCCCAGTTGTCTACATAGGGCAGGAACGCCTCCACCCCGGCCAGCGCGGCGGAGAAATCCCGCTCCCGCTCCAGCAGAAAGGCGTGGAGGTTGTTTTCCTCATAGTACCGGTGGGGCGCCGCCGCGAGGAAGGCTGCGGCCTCCCCGCTGCCGGCCAGCTGCCGGGCGTACTGGCGCAGCGCCGGCGTCCGCACCCCGATCACCCGTTCGGGCGGCAGGCTGGGCAGCAGCTTTTGCTGGAACGCCTGGTACTGCTTATCCTGCATGGCGAACAGCCGCCCGCGCACCTTTTCTTCTATGGCAGACATGGGACCCCCTCCTTTTCATTTGCCTCCCCCTTATCTTACCGGAAAGCCCCGCCGGTGTAAAGGCCGGATTTTGTGATTTTCCCTCTGGACTTTTGCCCGGCGCCATGGTATAATAACTGCTACAAGTGCGGGTATAGTACATCGGCTAGTATAACAGCCTTCCAAGCTGTGGAGGTCGGTTCGATTCCGATTACCCGCTCCAAACATAAGCCGCCTGAAGACGTAGGTTTTCAGGCGGCTTTCTTTTTGCCATGCCGCATTTTGTAACCCACTTGTAACGGATCGGATTTTCGCATGCAAGATCGTTATTTTTTCTCCAAACCTTCCTCAAAATGTCTTTTAAATGCGTACAGCGCGCAAAAAATCAATTAATTTTTTAATCCAGAAGTGTAGAATGTGGCCAGTTTGACTTTTTTATAACTAAGGAGGACATCTTGTTATGTCTAATTTTGAATCCCGCAGAAAGTTCCTGAAGTAGACCGGTCTGTCCCTGAGCGGCCTGGCCCTTTTCGGCCTGGCCGGCTGTTCTCAGTCTGCGGCCAGTTCCACCGCCGCCTCGGTTGCAGCATCCTCTGAGGCTGCTGCCTCTGCTGCTCCTGTGGAAGCTGAGATCCCGGCTCATCCCTATCCGTCCTGTGAGTTCGACCTGGACCGCGTGGAGCAGCTGGGCTATGAGAGCTTCCAGCAGAACGGCTGCTGCTTCGGCGTGGCCAACGCTCTGCTGACCGAGCTGAAGGAGAAGGTCGGCTTCCCCTACACCGCCATCCCCGCCGAGATGTTCATCAACGGCAAGGCCGGTTACGGTGCCGGCACCCTCTGCGGCTCTCTGGGCGGTGCATCGGCCATCATCGGCCTGATGTGCGAGCCCGCGGATGCTTCTGCCATCACCAAGGAGCTGTTCAGCTGGTACACCTCCACCAACCTGCCCATCTACCAGCCCGAGATCCAGACCGACGTCTCCACTGTCGCCAAGACCGTGAACTGCGCCGACAGCGTCACCGCCTTTATGACGGCTGCCGGCATCGCCGAGATGAGCGATCCCCGCCGTCTGGCCCGCTGCGGCGGTGTCACCGCCGACGTGGCCAAGAAAACCGCCGAGCTGCTGAACATCCACTTTGGCTACATGGAGGCCGCCCCGGTTGAGAACACCGCCGAGGAGACTCTGGCCGACAACGAGTACATCGGCGAGGGCAACGGCTTTGGCGGCCCCATCAAGGTCAAGGTCACCATGGACGGCGACAAGATCAGCAAGATCGAGGTTCTGTCCCACAGCGAGACCGCCGGTGTCTGCGACCCCGCCTTTGAGACCATTCCCGATGCCATCATCAAGGCCCAGTCCACCGAGGTGGATGCAGCCGCTGGCGCAACCTTCTCCAGCAAGGGCATCATCGAGGCTGTGAACGACGCCCTCTCCAAGGTGGTCAAGTAATCGCCCGCCCCTTTTCTCCCAAGAAAGAACAATCCGCATCTCTCCTGAGCCGTCCGGCCGGAGGGATGCGGATTTTTTTGATAAAACCGGCCGGCTTTTCTTTATAGGTATAAAAAGGCAAAACCGGCCGTTCGCTGGTAACTCAGCGGTCCCACTTCTCGCACAGGGCGGTGATCTGGTCGGCGAACTTGGCCAGGTCCTTGTTGGTACCGCCCCGGTTGTGCTCGATGACCTGCATCAGGCGGCGGCCCGCGTTGACCAGCCGCTGGAACACCGTCTCGGACCGGGTGAGGGGCACCGACGGAGCACGGTGGGTGATCCGGGTGCGGTTGCCCTCTTCCAGGCAGACCTCACCGTCTGCACCCAGAGCCCACTCGGCGCCGTTGTAGGGCGCGCAGGCCGTGAAGCCCCGCTGCTGCAAGGTCTCGACGAAATTGTTCTCCACCTCGTCGTCGCCGTGGACCACGAACACCCGCCGGGGCTTGGGGTTGAAGGATTCCACCCACCGCAGCAGGCCGTTGACGTCGGCGTGGCCGGACAGGCCGGTCATCTGGCAGATCTCGGCCTGGACGTCGATCTCCTCCCCGAACAGCTTGACCTGGGCGGCCCCTTCCAGCAGGGTACGGCCCAGAGAGCCCACCGCCTGGTAGCCCACAAAGAGGATGGAGCACTCCTTCCGCCAGAGGTTATGCTTCAGGTGGTGGCGGATGCGGCCCGCGTCGCACATGCCGCTGGCCGAAAGGATCACCTTGGGGGTCATATCGCTGTTGATGATCCGGGACTCCTCGCTGGTCACGCTGACCCGCAGCCCCGGGAAGCTGATGGGGTCGTCCCCCGAATCCAGAACCGCCCGGGTCTCGGCGTCGAAGCAGTCCTCGGAACAGTTGCGGAAGATGTGGGTGGCCTCAATGGCCAGGGGGCTGTCGATGTACACCGGGAAATTGTGGTGGCCCTTGACCAGGCCCTTTTCCTTGATTTCCCGGATGAAATAGAGCAGCTCCTGGGTGCGGCCCACGGCAAAGCTGGGGATCACCACGTTGCCGCCCCGGTCAAAGGTGCGCTGCAAGACCGCCGTCAGCTCGGCGATGTAGTCCGGCCGGGGCGGGTGCTCCCGGTCGCCGTAGGTGGACTCCATCACCACATAGTCGGCCTCGGAGAGATAGGTGGGGTCCTTGAGGATGGGCTGGTTCAGGTTGCCGATATCTCCTGAAAAGACCAGCTTGGTGGTCTGGCCCCCCTCGGTGACCCAGACCTCGATGCTGGCCGAACCCAGCAGGTGGCCCACGTCGGTGAACCGCACTTCCAGCCCCGGGGCGATCTCCCGCCGCTGGTTGTACTCCACCCCCACGAACAATTCCATGGCGGCCTCGGCGTCGGCGATGGTGTAATCCGGCTCGATCAGGGGCGCACCGGCCCGGCGGGCCTTGCGGTTTTTCCACTCGGCCTCGCTCTCCTGGATGTGGGCCGAGTCCCGCAGCATGATGCTGCACAGCTGACGGGTGGGCCGGGTGGCGTAGATCCTGCCGTGGAAACCCTGCTTCACCAGCAGGGGCAGATGGCCGGTGTGATCGATGTGGGCGTGGGTGACCAGTACGCCGTCGATTTCCCCCGGGGCCACCGGCAGGGGCTGGTTCTCGTAGTTGTCCTTGCCCTGCTCCATGCCGCAGTCGATCAAAAAGCGCAGGCCCGCGGTTTCCAGCAGGGTACAGCTGCCGGTGACCTCGTGGTTGGCGCCTAAAAAGGTCAGCTTCATAATCTGTTGCACCTCCATCTGCCGCCCGGCGGCGCCAAAGGGCCCGCCGGGGGAATTTCTGACCCCAGTATATCATACTTTCAGGCGGTCAAATCGCCGAAAGAGCGGAAAAATTTTTATACAATCTTGACAAACCCCCAGGGAATGATTTAAACTAAATCAGTTGTTATACAGTTCTATTCTCAGCCGACGAATAGATGGGAAAATAGAAAGGTTGAATTTTATGGTTCGTAACGATTTGCGCAACGTAGCCATCATCGCCCACGTTGACCACGGCAAGACCACCCTGGTGGACGCGATGCTCCGCCAGAGCGGCGCGTTCCGTGATAACCAGGTGGTGGCTGAGCGCGTCATGGATAGCGGCGATATCGAGCGTGAGCGCGGCATCACCATTCTGGCCAAGAACTGCTCCTGCACCTACAAGGGCGTCAAGATCAACATCGTGGACACCCCGGGCCACGCCGACTTTGGCGGCGAGGTGGAGCGTGTTCTGAAGATGGTCAACGGCGTTCTGCTGCTGGTGGACGCCGCCGAGGGCTGCATGCCCCAGACCCGTTTCGTGCTCCAGAAAGCCCTCCAGCAGAATCTGAGTCTGGTGGTGGCCATCAACAAGATCGACCGCCCCGACGCCCGGATCAAAGAGGTCATCGACGAGGTGCTCTACCTGCTGATGGACCTGGGCGCCTCGGACGAGCAGCTGGACTGCCCCATGCTGTTCTGCTGCGGCCGCGCCGGCACCGCCAGCCTGGACCCCGATGTGCCCGGCACTGACCTGGCCCCCCTGTTTGACACCCTGCTGAGCGCCGTCCGTCCCCCCGAGGGCGACCCCGACGCACCCTTCCAGATGCTCTGCTCCTCGGTGGACTACAACGACTTTGTGGGCCGCATCGGCATTGGCCGGATTCAGAACGGCACCTGCAAGGTGGGCGACGAGGTGCAGGTCTGCGACTGGCACAACCCCGACCTGAAGATGAAGGGCCGCCTGACCAAGCTCTACGACTTCCAGGCCAACGGCCGCGTCCCCTGCGACAACATCACCGCCGGCGACATCGTGGCCTTCTCGGGCCTGCCCGACGTCACCATCGGCAACACCCTGTGCGACCCCGCCAAGGTGGAGCCTCTGCCCTTTGTCAAGATCAACGACCCCACCGTGGAGATGACCTTCTCGGTCAACGACAGCCCCCTGGCCGGCCGTGAGGGCAAGTACGTCACCAGCCGCCAGATCCGCGACCGTCTCCAGAAGGAGCTGCTGAAGGACGTGGCTCTGAAGGTGGAGGATTCCGCCACCACCGATTCCTTCCGGGTCATGGGCCGCGGCGAGATGCACCTGTCCATCTTGATCGAGACCATGCGCCGCGAAGGCTACGAGCTGCAGGTTTCTCCCCCCCACGTCCTGACCAAGGTCATCGACGGCAAGACCTACGAGCCCATGGAGCAGGTGGTCATCGACGTGCCCACCCAGTACCAGGGCGCGGTCATGACCGGTCTGGGCCAGCGCAAAGCCATCCTCCAGCAGATGGACGCCCTGGGCGATACCCGGGTCCGTCTGGTGTTCCGGATGCCCAGCCGCGGCCTGTTCGGCTACCGCAACCAGTTCCTGACCGACACCCACGGCGAGGGCGTCATCAACCAGATCTTTGACGGTTACGACGTCTGGGCCGGCATGATCGCCAACCGCTCCACCGGTTCTCTGGTGAGCTTCGAGACCGGCGAGTCGGTCACCTACGGCCTGTTCAACGCCCAGCAGCGCGGTACCCTGCTGATCGGACCCGGCGAGAAGGTCTACGAGGGCATGGTCATCGGCTACACCCCCACCGGTGAGGATGTGGACGTCAACATCTGCAAGACCAAGCACCTGACCAACACCCGCGCTTCCGGCTCGGACGATGCGCTCCACCTGGTGCCCATCAGCCGGCTGAGCCTGGAAGGCTGCCTGGAGTTCCTGGCCCCGGACGAGCTGCTGGAGGTCACCCCCAAGAGCCTGCGCATCCGCAAGCAGATCCTGAACCACGAGCAGCGGATGAAGGCCCGCAGCAAGAACAAGTAACCCCTATTTCCTAAATGCCAACGGGAGGCTCCCTGCATGGGAGCCTCCCGTTTCAGCTTGTCAAAAAACTGGTGCAATATCCCCCGTTTCCTGTATAATAAAGGAAACGGGGGTGGTTTTATGGAGAAATGGAAAAAAGACGCGCGATGCAAAAATCGGCTACAGTGAGCCATCTGCACGCACTTTTTGAGCCACCTCGCCGGTCACAGTGAGCCACCCTTCGCTATAATGAAGATGGCGCAGGCGACAGTCTGCGACTATTTTCAAAGCGGAGGTACAACAAATGACCGATTATCGAGAAATATTAAGACTGCGTAACTTGCGATACAGCCAACGTGCTATCGCGCGATCTGTGAGGTGTTCACGAAATACTGTAGAAAAGGATGCAGGTTCGGCTATCCATACTTTCGCTTTATAATGGCGGCATCGACGCGCAAAATACTCATTTTTAGAGCAATAAATCGCCGAATGAGCTTCATTTTCTGAAATATTCATCAATTTTCTCATTTTTGGCAAAAATAAAAAGACCGCCAGTTTTACAACCAACGGTCAAAAGGGTCTATGGGACTGAAAAGTTCATTTTTTCGTAAGCGCCTCATGAAACCCCGTACTTGACAACAGAAAAGGACCGGCCAAAGCCG
>OEQR01000038.1_pt1 | contig 20907 bp, 17 predicted proteins | sample 1539761 | NCBI WGS metagenome assembly OEQR01 (sample SAMEA3891879, study PRJEB23780) | metagenome | biome: terrestrial biome; feature: animal house; material: Caecal content | place: Italy | collected 2015-05-05 | reverse complement strand
GGCCGTGTGGCCGTCCTGGGCGGCGGCCTGGGCCATGCACCGCAGGAAATGGGGATTCCCGGTTCTGGTGCTGGGTCTGACGGTGGGGGCGGTGCTCTGCGGTCTTTCGTCGGTCTCTGTGCCGGTGATGCAGCGAAAGTATCTTCTGGCCTTTGGGGCCGGGGGAACCAACCAGGCGCTGGGATTTCTTCTGGTTGACCTGATTTTCCTGCTCTGCGGGGGGATCTGGCTTTCCAGTCCCCTATTGGTCTGGAAAAAAGACCACAGCCCCGCCTGCCGCTACCGGGGAACCAATCTTTTCTTTTTTGGGCAGGTGATCTCCAAGCTCCGCACCACCAGCAAAACCATGGCGCTGGTCAGTGTGACGCTGGTACTGGCGATCTTTCTCTTTGGGGCGGCCCCGGTTCTGGTGGGCTGGGCCGAGGGGTATCTCGAGGCCCGCTCGATGTACGACATCCAGATTTTCTCCCGGTATAACGATGTCTATGACGAGGCCGACCTGCCCCGGGGCGGCTACAACCAGGTGACCCAATTCCTGACGGAAGAAAAGATCGGGATTCAAGCGGATTGCGCCTTCAGCCTCTATCTGCCCCGGCGGGAGGAGTTCCGCAGCCGGGGGAAATACGATTTTCCAGTGGCGGCCATCGCCCTGAGCGACTACAACGCCATCCGGGCGATGCTGGGGCTGGAACCCGTGGCCCTGGCCGAAGGGGAGTTCACCACCCAGTGGAGAGCCATTGCCTCCGAAGAAGATCAAACCGCCTTTTTGGCGCAGCACCGGACAGTCTCCACCGATGCAGGAAATCTGACCCCTGCAGAGCAGGCGTACTACGCCGACCCCATGGGGGAGAGCTTCTACAACAGCTACACGGATGTGCTGTATGTATTCCCGGACGAGGTCTGCCGGCAGCTTTTGCCGGTGATGGAGTGCCGCTATCTCATGACCGCACAGCCGCTACCCTATGAGACGGCTCGGGCTCTGGAACATCTTTTTGAGGAGTATTATCCCGAACAGACCCCCGGCGGCGTGAATTATTCCATCCGGCTGCGGACCTTGCAGGTCAACAGCGCCCGGGCCAGCAATTTTGTCCTCCAAACCACCCTGCTCTATGGTGCGGTGGTGCTGATGGTGATCTGCCTGACGGTGCTTTCGCTGCAGCAGCTTCTGGACGCCGGGCAGTACCGGGCCCGGTTTCAGGTGCTGCGCAGGCTGGGAGTGGAAGAAATAGAAATCCATCGTCTGGTGATGCGGCAGCTGGGAGTTTGGTTCGGTCTTCCGGTGGGGGCGGCGGTTCTGGTAGGGACCGTTGTAACAGGCTGCTTTGTAGGAGCGCTGGAAGCTGAGATCAACGCCTATGTCGGCTTTGGGGCTCTGGCCGTTCAGCTGGGGGTGATGGCCGGGATTCTGGCGATTTTGCTGGGGTGTTACTTCGTCAGCACCTGGGCGCTGTTCCGCCGGGCCATTGAAGAATAACGTTCGGGGATTCAGGGGGAGAAAGGTGTCTCAGTCACAGTCAAAAGGGAGAAAGGTTGTGGGCGGTTCCTGACCATGGTATACTAAAGCCAGCCTGCCGGGGAAAAGCCCGGAGCTCTTAGGAGAAACTATGCAAGGAGATTGCTCTATGAAGAAAACCATTCTGGCTTTGATGTTTTCCTTTCTAATGCTGCTGACCGCCTGCGGCGCGGGCTCTTCGGAGGCTGGCTACCAGAAAATCAGTCAGGAAGAAGCCAAAGAAATGATGGACGCCGGAGAAGTTTTGATCCTGGACGTGCGGGAACAGTCGGAATACGACAGCGGCCATATCCCCGGTGCGGTATTGCTGCCGGTGGGCTCCATTGATGCGGAAACGGCCGCCAATATTATTCCGGAAACCGACACCGTGGTGCTGGTCTATTGCCGCAGCGGCAACCGGAGCAAGAAAGCAGCCGAAGCGCTGGCCGAGCTGGGGTATACCGGTATTTATGAGTTTGGTGGGATCAACACCTGGCCCTATGAAATCGAGAAATAAAGAGTTGGGGGCGCAGTCCGCTATGGTGATTCAGCAGCTCAAGGACCCTTCCGAACGGCAAAAGGTGAGCCGGAGTATTCTGGAGGATCTTCCAGAATGGTTTGGAATTCCAGAGGCGCGGGAAGAATATATCGCGGAGTGTGCCCATCAACAGATGTTCTGCGCATACGATGACGGCAACCCCATTGGTTTTCTGAGCCTGAAAGAGACAAGCAAAGATACTTTGGAGCTGTATGTTCTGGGCGTTTTAAAGTCCTTTCACCGGAAAGGCGTGGGCCGGGCTTTATTTCTCTGTGCAAAGGAAATGGCAATCCGGCAGGGATATTCTTTCCTCCAGGTAAAGACCGTTCAGATGGGAAAGTACGAGAGCTATGACAGAACAAACCGGTTTTATCTTTCGCTGGGGTTCAAGGAACTGGAAGTGTTTCCGACTTTATGGGATGAATGGAATCCCTGCCAGATCTATATAATGGGTCTAAATTAGAACGGATTGTTTCAAAGGGGGCGCCTGATAGGCGCCCCCTTTTTGGCTCCATAGAGGTATAGGTTTCGGGCATGGAAAACCATTCTGTATAGGTATTTGCGTTATGCCCGGGAAACGATACAATAGAAAGGGAAGAAACCATCTCACAAAACCGGCCTGAGGGCCAAAGAAGATTTAGAGGAGGTCAGAGAAGATGAAATCCAAATATCAAGGCTATACCTTCCCTCTGCGGGACAGTGTCCAGCGGGAAAAGGTGCATTTCCATAACCGTTATGGAATCCCGCTGGTGGGGGATTTGTACCTGCCCCGGGATCGTGCCGGGGTTCTGGCGGCGGTAGCCGTAGCGGGGCCATTTGGCGCGGTCAAAGAGCAGTGCGCCGGCCTGTACGCCGAAGAGCTGGCCAGCCGTGGGTTTGCTGCCCTGGCTTTTGATCCGTCTTTCATTGGCGAGAGCGGAGGCGAAGTGCGGAATGTGGCTTCTCCGGACATCAACACCGAAGATTTCTCGGCGGCGGTGGATTACCTTTCGACCCGTGACTTTATCGACCCGGAGAAGATCGGAATTCTGGGGATCTGCAGCTGGGGCGGCATGGCCCTCAACGCTGCATCCATGGATACCCGCATTAAAGCGACGGTCACCTCTACCATGTACGACATGACCCGGGTGAATGCCCGGGGGTACTTTGATGCCGCAGACAATGCCGATGCCCGGTATGAGACCAAAAAGGCCCTCAACGCCCAGCGGACGGCGGATTATAAAAACGGGAGTTATGCCCGGGCCGGGGGCGTGGTGGACCCCCTGCCGGAGGACGCCCCCTTTTTTGTGAAAGATTACTATGCCTACTATAAAACCGAGCGCGGTTATGCTGAGCGGTCGCTCAACTCCAACGACGGGTGGAATGTGACTTCCGCACTGTCTTTTCTCACCATGCCGATTCTGCGTTACAGCAACGAGATCCGCAGCGCCGTGCTGATGATTCACGGAGAAAAGGCCCATTCCTGCTATTTCAGCCGGGGTGCCTTTGCCGGGATGATAAAGGATAATCCCTATGCTGAAAACAAAGAGCTGCTGATCCTGCCGGGCGCAGTTCACACCGATCTCTACGATCAGAAGGAGATCATTCCCTTTGACAAAATCCAGCAGTTTTTCCTCACCTATTTGAAGTGATTCGGGAGGGAGCGGTATGAAAAACATCCTGGCGGTCTTTCTGCTGGTTTTTTCCCTGTCTGCCTGCGGGCAGGGGCGGCTTTTGGCAGAACCCGGCGGCACTGCTTCGGTCTCAGTTACCACGGCCACTTCCGTTAAAAGTGAGGTACTGGCCGAGGAAGAAACTTTCCTCAAAATCAAGGTGGGGGAGTATGAGTTCTCGGCAGATTGGGAGGAGAATTCTTCCGCCCAGGCGTTCCAGGAACTTTTGGAGCAGGGGCCGCTGACCGTTGAAATGTCCGATTATGGCGGCTTTGAGAAAGTGGGATCGCTGGGTCTTACACTGGAACGAAACGACACCCGGATCACAGCAGAGCCGGGGGATGTGATTCTTTATCAGGGAAATCAAATTACGATTTACTACGGCACCAATACATGGGACTTTACCCGATTGGCCAAAATTCAGGATCCATCCGATTTGCAGCGAAAACTGGGACAGGGGAGGGTGGAAGTTACCTTTTCCCTTGGGGGAAAGTCGGAGTCCCTGTTATAAGTTTTTATAGGAAAAAAGAGAGGGCGCCTTTTGGGCGTCCTCTCTTTTTGGGCCGATTCAGGTTAATGCACAAAAGCTGTTGTTTTTTCGAAAAATATGATACACTAAGGATACCACGACAGCCAACCGACCAGGCTGATTAGAGGGGGAGATAAAAATGGATGCGGCTGAAAAAGGATATTATATCCGGGAGTTTGCCTGCATGACCGGTTTGCCCCAGAGTAAGATCCGCTATTATGAAAAAATCGGTTTGTTTCGGGTCAAGCGGATGAAAAACGGGTATCGCTGGTTCACGCCGGAAGATGCCTTTCGGGTCAACGCCTTCCGCTCGCTGCTGCGATACGGGTTCAGCATTGAAGCGGCGATCCGGATGCTGGACGAAAAACAGCAGACCGCCCAGTTTGAGCAGTCATTGAAAACCCAAAGGAAAGCTCTGACCAAAGAGAAACAGCTGCTGGAATACAGGCTCCAGGCCCTGGACGATGCCCTGGAACTTCTCAACCTGAAACCTGGTTTAGACTTTTCAATCCAGGATGTGCCGGACAAATTGTATGTTTACGCCTCCCGCGGGCGGGACTTCAGCGTGGCGGCGCAGGCCAGTGAAACCATTACCCTTTTTGTGGAGCTGCTCTCCATCTCAAACTACGCGCGGATTGTGGATACAGCCCAGTTTTCCAATGCGGAGCCGGAGATTAACCCCAGCTATGTCAGCGCTATTCCGGCCTCAGAGGAGTGGCGGCTGGGGGATTACGACCCGACCCACGTGCACCGGCTGAACTTGGGAAAATGCCTGGTCTATCACAGGAGCCTCACCCGGGAGGAAAGTGTCCGGAAAGAAAGTTTTGCCCCTATGCTGGAATGGCTGACGGGGCACGGCTACCGGATGCGGGGCAAAATGTTGATTTTACCCGCTTTTTTGAACCTGGATGGATGTGGGACCGATATGGAAACCGTAATCCTGCCGGTTTACTGAGAAAAAACTGGCTCTTTCAAAGGACCGAACAGTTGCCCCCCTGTGGATTATTGCCAAATCCGCAGGGGGTTCTTTGTGCCCTGTCACAGACAAAGTGACAAACTGGTTACAGCCCTTGACCTTCAACTTGGTTTATGCGCTAAGATGCGTTCGTGAAATGTCAAACGATGCCGGGCGTGCAAAAAATCATCCCAGCATCGCGGTAAAATTCTCTGTAAACCAAGGAGGAATTCCCATGTCCAACCGCATTTCCCGCCGTAATTTCCTGAAAACTGCGGCTGCCGGTGCAGTCAGCGCTGCTGCGGCCGGCGTTCTGACCGGTTGCGGCGAAACCGCCAGCTCGGTTTCTGCTTCGTCCAGTGCAGCTGGTTCTACCGCATCTTCTGCGGCCAGCTTGGCCGCCGAGGCGGTCTTCTCCTTTAAGCCGGGCACCTATACGGCTACTGCCTACGGCAACCTGTCGGATGTGACGGTAGAGTGCACTTTCACCGATACGGCCCTGACCGACGTCAAGATCGTGAGCCAGAATGAAACGGCGGCCCTGTTCAGCCAGGTGGAGCAGGAGCTGATCCCCGCCATCATCGACAACCAGGCGGGCGGCGTGGACAGCATCACCGGCGCCACCAATTCCAGCCGCGCTGTTAAGGAGGCCATTGCCGACTGTGTGGCCCAGGCGGGCGGCGACCGCCAGGCCTGGCTGGCCAAGACGGTGGAAAAATCCGCCGGAGCAGATGAAGAATACGGCGTGGATGTGGCGGTCATCGGCTGCGGCGCCGCAGGTTTCATGGCCAGCATTGTGGCGGCCCAGAAGGGCCTCAAGGTCCTGACCGTCGAAAAGGCGGGCAGCGTTGCGGGCGTCAACGGCATCAAGGTTTCCGGCCCCTTTGCGGTGGATACCAGCGTTCTCCACAACCGGGAGGGCGGCACCACCCTGACCGTGGACGAGGTTTTCAACCACGCCATGGAGTATACCCACTGGACCCCCAACCCCAGCCTGATGCGCCGCTGCCTGGAAACCTCCAAGTATGCGGTGGAGGAGCTGGTCAAGATCGGCTACAACATGCAGGAGGCAACCTTCCGCTTTGAGACTCCCTTTAAGGATGAGAAGGGCGGTTTCCACCTCATCAATAACTCCCTGGACGAGCGGATCGAACTGTGGGAGAAGGCACTGGACGACAACGGCGTCCAGGTGATCTACAACTGCGCCGCCAAGAGCCTGATTGTGGAGGACGGCAAGATCGCCGGCTTTACCGCGGAGAAGGAGGACGGCACCCAGATCACCGTTCATGCTTCGGCGGTCATCATTGCCTCGGGCGGCTTCCTGGGCAACCGGGATCTGCAGGAAAAATTCCTCCACACCCGCAAGCTGAATGCAGCTGCCGGCGGCAACAGCCTCTGCACCGGCGACGGCATCCTGATGGCCAACGACGCGGGCGCCGTCCTCTGCAAGACCTTCGGTTATTGCCCCTGTGAGTACGGCGGCACCAACAGCAAGGCCAGCCGCCCCGCCAAACAGGATAAGTACGATCAGAACTACTGCTTTAAGTTCGGCCTCTACGGCAACCTGCTGGTGGATGCCGAGGGCAAACGGTTCATCAACGAGGGCCTGCTCTGCGACTATCCCATGAGCTATGGTTCCGAGCAGATCCTGCTGAACGCCCCCTGGTACGGCATTGTGGACCAGGCCTATGTGGACGCCATGGCCACCCAGGGCCTGTATGAGTACACTACGGCTCGGGGCGCCACCAGCGAGAACTGGTTTATCGGCAACTATTTCAAGGGCCGTATCCTGGACAAGCTCCCCGAGGATATCGAAGAGGGCCTGGCCGAGGGATGGCTGGCAAAAGCCGACACCCTGGAGGAGCTGGGCGAGGCCTTTGGTCTGACCCATCTGGCCGAGACGGTGGCCCAGTACAACGAGTACTGCGAGAAGGGCGTGGACGAGCAGTTCGGCACCAACAAATGGTACCTGAGCCCGGTCAAGCAGGGGCCCTTCTACGCGGTTCAGTGCGAGCCCAGCGCCTGGAGCACCTTCGGCGGCATCCGTACCGATGACTGCTGCCGTGCCCTGACCCTGGACAACCAGCCCATCGACGGCCTGTATGTGGCGGGAACCGACAGCGGCAGCCTCTATTACAGCCCCTACTACGACATCCCCGGCTACTGCTACGGCCTGTGCATCGACAGCGGCTATATCTGCGCCGAAGAAGCAGCCAAGTACATCCAGGCATAATTTCCAGGCACTAGAGCATTCTCCGAAAGAAAAAGGGCGGAGCCTTCGGGTTCCGCCCTTTTTCTGCGTCCTGGATCCAGCGTCAACAGAAGATAAAAACACCCCCGGAAGTACTTGGTACTCCGGGGGATCAGCTTTATTTCAACGAGAGTCCATCTTTAAAAGCATTGCCCAAGGCCTCGCCCAGAACGCGGTATACGTTGTGGATGGGATCAAAGGTAATGGGCTGGAGTTTGGCCGGGTCGATCTTTCCATTTTCGTCCAGAACCGACTCGTCAGCGCTGATATTGACAATCTCGCCCACCAGACGGCCCGTCTTGGGATCATAGCTGACCAGACGGCACTCCACAGCCATGGGCAGCTCGTCGATCAGGGGGGCGTCCACCGTTTCGGCCCGGGTGGTGTGCCAGCCGGCTTTTTCCAGTTTGTGGGGTTCAGCGTTGCCCGATACTATCCCTACATAGTCGCAGGCGGCCAACTGAGCCACGGTGGCCATGCTGACCGTAAAGGCTTTGCGTGCCAGAATGTTGGCGGTGGTTTTGTGCCCGGCGCTGATGCAGAGAGACAGCTCCTGGTCATCGCTGATCCCGCCCCAGGCGGCGTTCATGGCATTGGGTTTGCCGTCTTCATCATAAGCGGCCAGGATAAACACCGGCTGCGGATAGGTCCAGGGTTTGGCTCCGAAATTTTTGCGCATTTGAGATACCTCCTGTTTCCTGTGTTTGAGTCTATTGTACCGCATTTCTCTTTGCCGGACAAGCATCGGCTGCCCTGCCGAGGGTTACTCCTGTTTGGCCTTGCGCTGCTCTACCAGCTGCACAAACCACTCCACCATGTGGGGGTCCTGGTGGGAGAAAAAGGCACTTTGCTTTTTGTCCAGCCCCTCAATGGCGGTCATATCCTCAGAGCTGAGGGTGAAGTCAAAAATATCCAGATTTTGCTCCATCCGTTCTTTATGGGTGGATTTGGGGATGACCACTACACCCCGCTGCAAGTGCCAGCGCAGGATCACCTGTGCAGAGGATTTGCCGTATTTCTGGCCGATGGCCGCCAGGGTCGGGTCGCTGAATAACCCTCCGCGGCCCTCGCCAAACGGAGCCCAGGCCTCCGGCTGGATGTGATATTTGTCCATCCACACAAGGGATTCGGTTTGCTGGTGATAGGGATGGATTTCCACCTGGTTGATCATGGGGCGGATCCGGGCAAAGCTGGCCAGATCCACCAACCGGTCGGGGTAGAAGTTGGATACGCCGATGGCCCGCAGTTTGCCTTCGTTGTAGAGGTCTTCCAGGGCGCGGTAGGCGCCATAGTAATCGCCAAAAGGCTGGTGGAGCAGCACCAGATCCAGATAATTTGTCTGTAATTTCTCCATGGATTTCAGCACCGAAGCCCGGGCGGCGTCGTAGCCGTAGTGCTCTACCCACACCTTGGTTGTCAGAAAAATCTCCTGGCGGGGCACGCCGGATTTTTGGATGGCGTTGCCCACCTGCTCCTCGTTGTAATAGCTCTGGGCGGTGTCCAGGGAGCGGTAGCCCACCTTCAGGGCGTCCTGAACACATCGTTCACACTCGTCCGGCGTCACCTGATAGACACCATAACCCACCATGGGCATTTTCACTCCGTTGGAAAGAGTAACATATTCCATCGTCTGTTCCTCCGTTTGAATGGTTTCGACCGCCTCTTGTGCAGAAGCGGGGTCTGTGGTATCCTCAGTGTAGCATCCGGTTGTTACTACCGGTCAAGAGGCTGATTGTGAATTTATTGTAAACATCCAGAGGAGGGAAACTCATGCTTTTTTCGATGAAGCAAACCTGTGAAAAAACAGGGATGACATACGAGGCGCTGAAATTCTACTGCAACCAGGGCCTTGTGCCCAACGTGAAGCGGGATGCCGGCAACCGCCGTGTTTTTGACGAACGGGATATCGCCTGGATCGAGAGCCTGGGTTGTCTCAAGCGGTGCGGACTCAGTATTCAGGAAATGCGCTACTATGTGCAGCTGTGCCAGCAGGGGACGGCTTCCATCCCGGAGCGGAAGGTGATTCTGGCCCAAAAGAGGGAAGCGCTTCTGGAACAAATTGCCCAGCTGGAAGACGCGGTGGCTTATGTTGATCAGAAGCAAAAATTCTACGACGACGTTTTGGCGGGAAGACAGCCCTATGTCAGCAACCTGTTGAACGGGGAGGGATGAGGCCCATCTTCAAAGAAAAGTCCGTTTTGGTCTAAACGGAAAAGGGTTTGGTCCGAGAGGCGATTCAAATGGAGAAACACCATGAAATGCTTTCAGCAATATCAGAACCACATCATCCGCATATTTTCTGAGGCGATTGAGGCGTAGATGCTGGGCTCAAAAAGACGATGCATCGCCGGTCTACTGCCGCTTAACTCCTGGTCGAGCCGGATAAACCAGTTTTCGGTTGAGAAGTTTTGACGCAGAAGGTACAATGAGAGCAGAAAAGAAACCTGGTGCAAAACCAGCAAAGGAGCGAATCGCCATGAAGAAAACCCTCGGTGCGCTGATCGCACAGACCCGTAAAGAAAAAGGGATGACCCAGCTGGAACTGGCCGAGAAGCTAGGAGTTACCGATAAGGCTGTCTCAAAATGGGAGAGAGACTTGTCCTGCCCGGATATCCAGTCGCTGCCCACTTTAGCGGAGGTGCTGGGCCTTTCGCTGGAAGAACTGATGCAGGGCAAGAATGACCCCCCGCACCAGGAGGAGGCGCCCATTGCCCTGGTGAATACCATCCTGCGGGCAGTGGCACTTGCTATGGGGGTGGCCGTGGTGGCCCTTTCGGTGCTGGATGTGCTGGACGGGAAAGCCGCAATTTCTCTTTTGGGGGTGGGCCTGGCCTGTCTGGCCCTGTATTCTCTGCAAAAGGGCTGAACCATTTTTGATTTCCATCATAAAAACCGGAGGAGTACAAACCTGTGTAGTTTATACTCCTCCGGTTTTGCTGCAAAAATAGAACAAGATTTCAGGGGCTTACCCGAAAGAGGAGAGCAGGTTTTGAATCAGTCCGGCAAGATCCATTTGGGTGAGGTGGGAGGAGATTTCCTCCATATTGAGGAGAGCCATCCGCCCCGATGAAAGGATGGTTGGATCGGGAGATTCCCCGCCGGGGGTTTGCTCAAAGAGCAGAAGGAGGACGTTCTCGCCCTGGCGAAACTTTGCGGCGTAAAACAGGTCGTTCCCCGGGCCGATCAACTCCCACCCGTTGAGTGCCGGGTCGAGGTCGGCTCCCAGAGCGGAGGGCTCAACCATGAAAAAGTCCCGCCCGATGGAAAGCGTCAGCTGTACCGCAGAACCATCCGGAGCAAGATATTCAGCAGTCAAAAGCTCGGCTTTTTCTGGGTTAATCTCAAATTCATAGATTTCTCCTGGCGTAAAGGAGGCGGTTGGCCCAATCTGGATGGTTCCGTACGAAGCTGGTTCCTCTGCGAAATGATCCAACCGGATGGCTGCCCGGGAAAATGTATATTCGCCCAGTGTTTCAGGCAGGGAAACGAAGGAAAACTGTTCGGCAAATTCGTCCAGACGTTCAAAGGGGCGCATCCCATACAGTAAATAATCCGTTTCGAGGGTTTTGCCATTTTCCTGCGGGACATTGAGGGTGACGCAAAGTCCCTGGTTATAAGCCAGGCCATATTCCTGCGTGACCTGAGCGCGGAGAAGAGCCGCTTCCGCCCAGAACGCTTCCATAGCCTGCTCGTAATTGGATGCGCTATCCTGCTGGGGATCTGGGCTGAAATCATCGTCCCCGTGTTCTGCGGCGAACCCGGCCAGTTGGGCGGCCAGTTCCTCAATGAGCGAGTAATCCAGCTGTTCGGGCTGATCCTTGGGCGAGTGAGCATTGCCGGGATCGAGATAGGTGTGCACGTTTCCGAAGACCACCGGGAAACAGTTGTTATATCCCTTGAACTGGATCTGGTCACTGGTATAGGTTTCGTCGCTGGCCTGGATGCCGTCAGAGAAGTTCAGCCCGCTCAGAGCTTCTTGAAGGGGTTGGCCCCGCTTTTCTGCCATCAGATAGGTAGTCTCGCCCTTCAGTCCGACACAGTCGATGTTGATGAGACTGACGGTCTCGTACTGCGCCGCAACTTCTTTGGCAAAAGCGATGGAGCCGCCCATTCCGGCCTCCTCGCTGTTGAATGTAACGAAAATCAGGTCGTTTTTCAGCTGGGGCGCTTGCTGCTGGACCAGCGCAGCAATCCGCATCATGGCCGCTGTGCCAGAGGCGTTGTCCAGCGCCGAGGGGAAAAGCTGCTCCCCAAAGACGCCGCTGCCGTCGAAGTGTGCGCTGAAGATGAGGGCGCTTTTGCCTTCGCTGCCCCGGCGGACCGCAGCGACATTTTGCAGCGTGCCCTCTGAATAGGCCGCATTTATTTTAATCGTGAGCTGTGCCCTCTCTGCCAGCTGGTCAGAGAAAGTCTGATCCAGAATCAGGAGTACCCGGTCGGTTTCCCTTCGGATGGCAATGGAGGTGACCTCACCGCCGCGGACTGCATCGCAGAATACTGCTATTGAGTCGGGGCTTTCGGCCAGCCAGTCCAGACAGGTGAGACGGTCGGGGGCAAAGTAGATGCCGGCGCCTTCCCGGCAGGCCTCCGGGTCGGTGAAGACGGGCAGCGTCCGGTTTAGATCCATTTCCGGCAGAGAGCAAAAATAATCTTCTCCGGCTTTCAGGGAAATAGTCTCGCCTGCGGCGGTGGTCAAAATGACTTCCGGCTCGGCCTGTTCGGGCCGATACACCGGGCCCTCATATTCCTGATAGAATGTCTCAAAATAGGGTTCAAGCCCTTGTTCTTTAAAATACTCTGCTATATATTCTGCGGCCTTCTGGTTGCCGGTGCTGCCGCTGATACGGCCTTCAAACGCAGGGGAGGCGAGAGTTGACACAAGTTCCTCAACAGGTTGGTCGCTACTCGGCTGCGCAGCACCGCAGGAGGCGAGGAAAACCCAAAAAACACAAACGACAACGAGTACGCTCAAAAATCGGGAATGTTTCATACAAATGCCTCCTTATGTTTTAATGGTTTTACGTCTCTTTTGAGGGCTCCACGATGATTTCGGTACGAAAAAATCGTTCCTGAAAATCAGTCTGTTCTTGAATTTCCTCTTTGGAAAAAGAAATTCCTTCCGGGGCCACCACCCATTTTTCTTCCACATCGTCAGCGCGCTGGATGATCGCGATTACCTTGCCGATGTATTCTGTCACCGGGTGGTTAACGCCCATAAGATAGGCATCTTGTTCTTCGCCGTCCGGCGCCAAGGTTCCCGGGACAAACCCATAGTTTATAGGGTAGCGCAGAGCCGGGTATTTCGGGTGGCAGCTCCCCAGGGGGCGGTCCACAATGATTTTTACAATTTGGCCGAGCATTTTTCGCCTCCCCAGTGTACTTAAAGGAAGTATAACACAGAATCAGGAACTTTGTACAGAAAAGCGTTGAAAATTCGCCCAGAGAGCCGCCTCTGTGCCGCTGGCTCTATGAGAAATACTGCTTAGTCTCCCGCGCATCGACTGCCGAAAAGCGGGTTTTTCTGGACAAAGGATCGGATCGGGGCGTATAATTATAAAAAAGGAGGCAAATAAAATGGATGAAAAACCGAAAAAATCCCGCGGGCTGAAATATATTGCCCTGTTTGTGCTGGCTTTGGCGGCGGTGTTCTGTCTCTGGGTGGGGTATAAATGGTTCACCCGGCCACGGATCGGCCAGATTTACCTGTACGGAGAGGGCCATGGTGTGCCGGAATACATCGACGAGGAGTTTGAGCTCTGGAGCCAATACTACCACGAAGAGGGGATGCGGCATCTGTTTGTGGAATACCCCTACTATACCGCTGAGCTTCTGAACCTCTGGATGAATGAAAAGGACGATACCATCCTCTGGCAGTGGTTCGGGGAGATTGCCGGCACACAGGATGCGGTGCAGGAAAAATGGGATTTTTTCCATCGGATCAAAGCCGAGTGCCCCGAGACGGTTTTTCACGGGACGGATGTAGGCCACCAGTACCAGACTACTGGGGAACGGTATCTTGCCTATCTGAAAGAACAGAGCCGGGCGGACTCGGAGCGATATGCCCGAGCCCAGGAGGTCATGGAGCAGGGAAAATACTATTACGAGAATTCGGATAGCATCTATCGGGAGAACATGATGGCGGAGAACTTCCTCACCGAGTACGCTGCCCTGAACGGCGAGGATATTATGGGAATCTACGGCTCAGCCCATGTGGACCCGGAGGGGCTGGATTATTACACCCAGACTGTCCCCTGCATGGCCGGGCAGCTAAAAGAGACTTACGGTGAGCACCTCCACACCGAGTTTATGGAGGATTTGGTGGGAGAAAACTTCCCAACCTTGTCCCAGCTGGAACTTCCGGCAGAAGGGGAGACCCAGAGCTTTAATCTGGGCGGGAAAACCTATTCTGCGGTCTGTATTGGCTGGCAGGACATTTGCGAACTGACCGGCGGGCAGTACCTGGCCCGGGTTTTCTGGCAGCTGGAAGAAGGGGCTTTCGCGGACTTTGAAAGCGCCCGGACCACCGGCGCGGTTCTGCCCTATGAAAACTTCCCGGTTCCGGTGGAAGAAGGCCAGGTGTTTGCGGCGGATTACATCATGTTCACTGGAGGAACTGTGCGATACTACCTCCGGGCAGATGGAACCCTCTGGGAGGGGGTGGAGACTACGGTGGGGTTCTGGCCGGTCTGAGAACCTGGCCTTTTCTGAAGAAAAGAAAACCCCGGCGGAATTTTCTCCCCGGACTACGCATTTTCTCTGCCCATTGGCGGGGATTTGTAGTATAATGGAGAAAAGCGACGGGGAGGATGTCCAACATGGCCCAAATGACCTTCAGCGATCTGGAGTACAGCAGACGAAAAAAGAAAACCCGGCGGGAGAAGTTTCTGGAAGCAATGAACCAGCTTGTCCCCTGGGAGGCCTGGGTCGCTGCCATCGAGCCCTATTACCCCCATGGCCGCCGGGGCCGCCCGCCGGTGGGAGTAGAGAAAATGCTGCGGATGTACCTTTTGCAAAACTGGTTCCAGCTGTCGGCGGCGGCGCTGGAAGAGGCCATCTATGACAGCTACGCCCTGCGCCGGTTTATGGGGGTGGATTTTATGGAGAGCGGCGTGCCGGATGCCACCACCCTTCTGAAATTCCGCCAGCTTGTGGAGAAAAAGGGGCTGCATCTGGAATTTGAGGCCGAGCTTCGGCGCCGGCTGGCCGAGAGTGGTCAGATCCTCAAGACCGGGGCGATCCTCGACCCCATGCTGATCCGAGGGGTACAGCCGTCCGCTGCTGCTCCGGCTGATTCAGAGGAAGAACTGCTGCCTCTGGAACAACTGGCGGCCCGCAGCCAAAGAAAAACCAGCGCAAAAATTACAGAATAAGGGGAAATAAAAAGCTCCGCACCGTTCCTGTTCAGTCAGGGGACGGCCGCGGGGCTTTTGCTGTTTTGGGATCAGTTTTCGGTTACCGGGATCCGCAGGATGCAATATACCTGCCGGGTGCCGTTTTTTAAGGTGTAGGCAACCACTTCTTTTAACATGACCTGCCCGGGAACCAAATTCATGCGGCGAATGTGCGCAACGAGCTGGTTGTATTGGTGAAAGTGCTGCTCTTTTGCCCGTTTCCGGTTGACGGGATAGTTGGTGTACTGGATGAAGGTTTTTTCTGTGGACATCAAAACGGCAGGGGAGGAAGTTTTCAGCCCGATAGCGGCGGCCTCTTCAGCAGGAATCGAAAATCCCCATTCCGCCTGCCATTGATCGTCTCCCAAGAAGGTGAGCCGCTGGGTGGACCGGACGGTGGGCATAGCGTCGGCCCAGCGGGTCAGCTGCTGGTATACACCCTTGTCCCCGGAAAATTGCTGCCCCACTGTATGGGGCAAAAACCATATGGTTAAATCATAATAGGAACCCTGCAATATCAAGGCTTTGCGAGCCTGAGAAAATCAAAAAGACCTATCACATTACGCAGAACGCCGTCCGAGGAGACACTCGGGCGGCGTTTTTGTGTGGCGGGAGAGGTCAGAGGGGGTGAAAATCAGAAAAAAATAAGTATAAAATTTTCGGGCAAAAATTTGTGCAACACTCCAAAAATTAAAAAGTCAGGAGGAATTGAATGGCAGACGAAAAAGTGAAGGGCGGCTCGGATGAGGTCAGCTCCGCCGAGCCCGAAGTCATGGAGCAGGCCGCCGTGGACACCCCGCCTGAGGCCGCTGCCCCGGAGCCGGAAGTGGCAGAACCGGCGGAGCCCGCCGCTGGTGAGCCCGCTATGGCTGAACCTGAGCCGGAGACCCCCGGTGGGGATATGTCGCCCCAGGTGGATGGCCAGGAGCAGCCGGACGCGGCGGAGTCCGTGGCAGAAGATGCCCCCGCCCAGGCGTCCCTGTTCGGTGAGGAGGCCCCCGCTGCAGAGCAGCCGGAGCCCCCTGCCCCCGGCGAGGACGGCGAGGTGGTGGTGTCCTTTGAGCAGATCAGCGAACTCATCTCCAAGCGCAACCAGGAGGCACGGGCGGCCATTGAGCAGGAGGAGGCCGCTGTCCCCCAGCCGGGGGACGTGGACAAGGGCTCGGATGAACCGTCCCAGCAGGAACCTGCTCCCAAGCGCCGGGGGCGTCCCCCCAAGGAGAAAAAGCCGGAACGTGAGGAAAAGACGGATAAGCCCCGCCGTGGCCGTAAGACTAAAGAGGCAGCCCCGGATAAGGACGCGCCAAAGGGCAAGGGCAGAGACAAAGTGTCCCAAGGCAGGCGGGGCAAGGCCGCCCAGGAGCAGGCCGCCCCTGGCGGCGGCGCTGCCGGTGACGCTCCCGTTGCCGGGAAGGATACCCCTGGCGACACCTCAACGCCCCTTACGGCGGACGAGGTTTTCGGCCAGAAGGACGCCACCCGCGCCGTCAAGGAGGAAGTGGTCTATCTTGATCTCTCTGAACTCTATCCGTTCAAAGACCATTCCTTCCAGGTGCGGGAGGACGCGGAAATGCAGTCCCTGGTGGAGAGCGTCAAGACTGGCGGCGTGAACCAGCCCGCCCTCGTCCGCCCCCGGGAGGGCGGCGGCTATGAGATCATCGCGGGCCACCGCCGCCAGAAGGCCAGTGAGCTGGCCGGGTATCGGAATATGCCCTGTATCGTCCGCAACATGACGGACGATGAGGCCATCCTCGCCATGACGGATGACAACCTGCGCCACCGGGAGCATATCCTCCCCACGGAGAAGGCCAAGGCGCTCCAGCAGCAGGTGGAGGCTATTTCCCACCAGGGCACCGTTCTCAAAGGTGTCGCCGAGGGCGACATCGGCAAACGGTCAACGGAGATCGTGGGGACCCGCAACGGCATGAACTACAAAAAGGTCATGCGGTATATCCGGCTCAATGAGTTAGTGCCAGAGCTGAAGGACATGGTAGACGGCACAGCGGTGACCGCCGCCGGGGAGCCTGTGAAAAAGCTGGGATTCATCCCGGCTGTGGAGCTGTCGTATATTCGCCCCCGCAACCAGCAGCTCATCGCGGTGTCCATCGAAGGGGAACAGTCCTCCCCCTCTGTTGCCCAGGTCAAAAAGCTCCGGGAGCTGGATCAGCAGGGAAAGCTCACCGGGGATGTCATTGACGCAATTTTAAGTGAAGAGAAGAAGGAGGTCGGTCAGGTGATTATCAGCACGGACGAACTGAACAAGTATTTCGGCAAGGAAGTCACGCCCCGGCAGATGAAGGAGCAGATCATGGCCCTGCTGGACGAGTGGAAGGAAAAGCAACCGCCGGAGAAGAAGGCGGAATTGGAGAAGTGAGCCCTTGGGACACATTGTCCCAGGGGCTTTTTCCATTTCAACATGATGATTATTTGGAGGTGCAAATTGAAGATTCATCACCATACCCCCCGGAGGCTGATGGCCCTGTTTCTGGTTATGGCTGTCATGCTCTCCCTTGTTCCCTCGGCCTTTGCCGCCCAGGAGGACAACTACCATGACCCGGCGGAACACTGGATCGAGGCGCTCAACCGTACCAACGAACTGGACGCCAACTCGACTGTGACCATCGAAACCTTTAATTGCTGTGAGTGTGGGCAGGCTACCTCGTTCCAGGTGTTCCGTGTCCCGGAGTACACCCGCAACGGGGAGACAGCCCTGACCCGCAACGTCAAGTATTCGGACGGCACCTGCCTGGACGGGGAAAGCAAGGGCGACCTGCTGGACGGCACCCCTGGCAAGGACGCCTATTACACCGGCTACCACTGGACCAAGGCGGTCTGTGAGACCTGCGGCACCTTTAACACCAACATGGGTGCCACCAATTACTCCTGTGACAAAAACATCTATTGGCTCTACGACTGTGCCGCCAATTTCTTCGAGGAGCTACCCATCACAGAATCCATTGAACAGGTAGATAGCAACTATCACCGTGTCACCACCACCAGCGGCGAGTATTGCGGCTTCTGTTTCGGAACGTTCGAGGAAACGTCATCGGAGCTGGTACGCCACAATATGGAGAGCGCCATCCGCCCGGAGCTGGCCCATGACCGCTTTGTGGAAATGGACACCTGCGCCGCCTGCGGCTATTCCGAAACCGCCTATACCGCTGCAAAGAGCGTTGTAGCGGACTACTTCGGCGTTGTAGACGGCCAGCCCCACACCGTCACTGTGTCCGATCTCTCCGACGCGGGCGTTACCACGGCCATCCGCTACGGCAACGAGGCCAATTCCTGCACCCTGACTTCGGCCCCCAACTACACCGAGGCTGGGGACTATCCGGTTTACTACGAGATCACCTACACCTACCACGACACCGATATGGTGGAGGACGGCGTGGCATTTGTCCATCTGCGGGACGAAACGGTTGCCGAGGACGGCTCCTGTTCCTGTGGCTGCGGCAATCCAGATTGCGGGTGCCAAGACCCGGACTGTGACGGTTGCTGCTGCGAGGACAAGGGCTGCGGCGAGAACCACAACTGGACGCTGCTGGACAGCGTAGACCCCACCTGCCTGACCCTGGGCTATGACCGCTATCTCTGTGTCGAGTGCGGCATGATTGAAAAGCGGGACTATGAGGCGGCCCTGGGCCACGCCTACCAGAGTTCTGTCATCCGGGAGGCCACCTGCGAGGTGCCCGGCAAGACCCTGGACATCTGCCAGCGGTGCGGCGATACCAAGGAGACCACCATCCCCCAGGGGGAGCATGAGTTCTCTACTTCTACCGTCGCCGCCACCTGCACCAGCCCCGGCTACACCCTGCGGGAGTGCGCAGTCTGCGGGGAACGACACATTGAGGACATCACCCCGGCGCTGGCCCACAACTATGTGAGCAAGACCACCCCGGCCACCTGCGAGGACGGCGGCAAGACCATCCATCTCTGTGAGGGCTGCGGTTCCAGCTTTATCACGGACTATACCGACCCGCTGGGCCACAGCTGGGACGATGGGACTGAGGTAATCGGCTCCAGCTGCACCGGCGAGGGCATGACCGAGTTTACCTGTGTCCGATGCGGGGCCACTCGCCTGGAGGGCAATCCCGCTGCGGGCCATGTGCCCGGCGCTCCTGCCACCTGCACCGAGCCCCAGCTCTGCGAGAAGTGCGGCGCGGTGATTGAAAACGCCCTGGGCCACGATTACCAGGAGGAAGTCACCGCGCCCACCTGCACGGAGATGGGATACACCACCTTTACCTGTACCCGGTGCGGGGACAGCTATGAGGGGGAATATACCGACCTGGCCTCCCATGACTACCAGGAGGAAGTGACCCCGCCGACTTGTACGGAGATGGGGCACAGCACGTTCACCTGTTCCTGGTGCGGGGATTCCTACGAGGGCAGCTACACCGACCCCACCGGCCACACCCCCAGTGACTGGATTGTGGATGTGGAACCCACCACGGATTCCGAGGGCTCCCGGCATAAGGAATGTACCACCTGCGGCGAAAAGCTGGAGGAGGAGCCCATTGAGAAGATCTACCATCAATCCACCACAGACGAGCATGGCGAGGCCATTGTGGGCGGCTATCTGGTGACGGTCAGCGACACCGATACCAAAAACCCCGTGGCCGGGGCCACCGTGACACTGACCGATGACGAGGCCCTGTCCATTCGGTTGCCCTCTGGCCGCCTGCTGGACTACGACGACCAGACCACCATCCGCGTCCAGCTCGTCAAGGACGAGTCCCCGGTGGTGGGTATGGGCATCGCCGTCACTGACCGCAACGACAATTATAGCAGCGGCAAGACGGATTCCGCTGGGCAGCTCACTGTCCCCGGCGGCTCGGATTCCACCAACGAGGACGGCAAGGGCACCGTGGGCTGGGAGGACGCCGACGGCGACCGCCACACCCTCACCGTGAAGGTGGAGGACTATGAGACAAAACGTCCCATACCCGATGCCGGTATCTCCATCGGCAAGACGGGCACCATCACCGTCACCCTGCCGGACGGCGAGGACATGGACGTGGACAACCGCATCACCGTCACTGTCACCGACCAGGAACGCCAGCCCCGGGAGGGTCTTTCCGTCATCGTGAAGGGCGACCTGGGCCAGACCGAGCGCGGCGAAACCGACGGGGCGGGCCAGCTCACCGTGCCTGACGTGGCGGAGTTGGAAACCCACGGGGCCTATGTGGTGGGCTATACGGACGGCAGTTTTGGGCCGGAGCGGAGTATGCGCCGGAGCGAGGCGGCCACCATCTTTGCCCGCCTGCTCTCCCAGCGCCTGGGCGAGCGTATCGCCGCCCCCACGACCACTACATTCCCGGATGTGCCCGCCGATGCATGGTATGCCGGGTATGTGTCCTACCTGACCCGCTACGGCGTGGCCGTGGGCTACACCGACGGCCTGTTCCACGGGGACGAGCCCATCTCCCGTGCGGAGTTTACGGCGATGGCGGTACGGTTCTTTGACGCCTACGGGGACGGCGACCAGGAGATCATGGAGGACTACCAGGACTTTTGGGATGTGTCCCCCGGCCATTGGGCGGCTGGGTACATCGAGGACGCCGCCCGGCACGGCTGGGTGGTGGGCTACGGCGACGGCACCTTCCAGCCGGAGGATGAAATCTCCCGCGCTGAGGTGATGACCATCGTCAACCGTCTGCTGGGCCGCGAGGCCGACCAGGACTACATCGCCAGCGGCCCCCGTGGGCTGGTGCGGTTCCCGGACGTGCCCAGCAGCCATTGGGCCTACTATGACATTCTGGAGGCGTCCAACCACCATGAGGCGGACGTGTCCGGCGATCCCGAGGTCTGGCAGGAGAAGTAAGCGGCCCCTGGGACACTTTGTCCCAAGGCTTTTATGCTCGTCCATCCCGGAGCTCTGGTGGTATATATCCCCCGTCGCCGCCGTCATTCCGGCACAGGCGGGAGCGGGCAGTCAAGGGGGCGGAACGCCCCGCCGCTTGCGGCGGCACGAGCGAACGCAAGCCCATCTGAAACCGAACCGCCTTCCCGCGAAGTATTCTGCTTAAGGTCCACCAAAATGAGACGGGAGGCAACAGCCTCCCGTTTTCATTTTGTGCGCCTGACGGAACAAACTGC
>OEQR01000037.1_pt1 | contig 21064 bp, 18 predicted proteins | sample 1539761 | NCBI WGS metagenome assembly OEQR01 (sample SAMEA3891879, study PRJEB23780) | metagenome | biome: terrestrial biome; feature: animal house; material: Caecal content | place: Italy | collected 2015-05-05 | reverse complement strand
TGGTATTGTGGCCCCTATGGGGCCGTTTTGCAAACCCCACGTTCAACGTGGGGTTTTGATTAGAATAGGAGAAGAAGTGCTCTCTGTGCACAGGCCGGGATGGATGACCGGCTGTGCACAAAATCGTGTATCCAAACGGGAACCGATGGGATATGGCTCCCGGAGGGATTACTGCTGCCCGCGGGTGCGGGCGTAGTAGGCGTAGGCGCCGATCAGGTTGGCGTCATTGAAGTATTTGCAGGTCACCACCTGGGGCTCGGGCATCCCGGAGGGGGCGCTCATTCGGTTCAGGTGGTCCAGATTCTTCTGCAAAGACTCCATCAGCTTGGGCTGACGGCTGATGCCGCCCCCGATGGCGATCTTCTCGGGGTCAAAGATCAGCTGCAGGTTCCGGGCCATCAGGGCCAGGGTGGCGGTGAACCGGTCCAGGGCCCGGCAGACCGCCTCGTCCCCTTCGTTGATCCAGGCAAAAACCATCTCGCCGTTGACCCCCTCGGGGCTTACCCCCCGGGCGTAGGCCGCGCTGGTCACCAGACGACGGGTGCCGTTGAGGCCGAACCAGAGGTGCTCAGGGCAGTCCAGATCCATATCCAGGGCGATGTTGCTGAACTCGCCGGCAGTGTAGTGGCAGCCCATGTGCACCTGGCCGTCCTTGATCAGGGCGCCGCCGATGCCGGTGCCCAGCACAATCACCGCGCCGTCCCGGCAGTCGGCCAGAGCACCCCAGGCAGCCTCGGCCATGGCGGCGGCCTTGGCGTCGTTCATCACCGTCACCGGTACCTCGCAGCGGGCTTCCAAAAGCTCCACCAGGGGAAAATTCCGGGGCAGTTCCAGGGCGCCCGAGGTGATGCAGACGCCCTTTTCGCTGTCGATGGCTCCGGGCACCGAGAGGGCGATCCCCTCCACCCGGCCTTTGAACTGCTCATACACCCCGGCCAGAGCGTCGATGTAAGCCTCCGGGTCCCGGAGAGGGGTGGGGACCTTGCCCTGTTCGGTCAGTTCCCGGTCGGGGCCGATCCGCCCGTATTTGATGGAGCTGCCGCCCACATCCATTGCCAGAAAATACCCTGCCATGGTGTTCCCCTCCTGTCAGTCGTTGGAAAGATCCTCGCCGTTCGAGGCGATGACCTTTTTGTACCAGTAAAAACTCTTCTTCCGCTTCCGCTCCAGGGTGCCGGTGCGGTCGTTGTGCTTGTCCACGTAGATGAAGCCGTAGCGTTTGTCCATCTCACCGGTGGAAGCCGAGATCAGGTCGATGCAGCCCCAGGGGGTGTAGCCGATCAGATTGACGCCGTCCTCTTCCACTGCCTTCTTCATCTCGGCGATGTGCTGCTGGAAGTAGGCGATCCGGTAGTCGTCCTGGATGCTGCCGTCGGGCAGAACGGTGTCGTAGGCGCCCAGGCCGTTCTCCACGATGAAGAGGGGCTGGGTGTACCGGTCGGTCATCCAGTTCAGGGCATAGCGCAGGCCCACCGGGTCGATCTGCCAGCCCCAGTCCGAAGCCTGGACAAAGGGGTTGCGGACCAGATCTGCCCGCTCGTTGTAGTCGTACTGGGGGTTTGAATCCTTGTGGGCGATGGCAAAGGTCATGTAATAGCTGAAACCGATATAGTCCACACAGCCGGCTTTGAGGGCGGCCAGGTCCTCTTCGGTGACATCCATCTGATAGCCCTTCCGCTCCCACAGCTTGAGGATGTTCGGGGGGTAGAAGCCCTTGGCGTGAACGTCCATGTAGTAGAACCGGCGCTGCATGGCCCGCTCGGCCATCAGCACATCCTCCGGCTTGCAGGTGGCCGGATAGATGGGGGTCATGGCGATCATGCAGCCGATCTGGAGGCCCGGGTCGATCTCGTGGCCTTTTTTCACAGCCAGGGCGCTGGCCACCAGCTCGTAGTGGGCGGCCTGGTACATCAGCTGCTCGTGGTTGTCCCCCGGGGCGCAGATAAAGCCGGAGTTGAAGTACATGCTGTGGTCGTCGGCAAAGTTGGCCTGGTTGTTGATCTCGTTGAAGGTCATCCAGTATTTGACTTTGCCCTTGTACCGCTCAAAGCAGACCGTGGCAAACCGGACAAAGAATTCGATCAATTTCCGGTTTTTCCAGCCGCCGTAGGCGGTGGTCAGGTGGAGGGGCATCTCAAAGTGGGAGAGGGTGACCACCGGCTCGATGCCATATTTCAGGCACTCGTCGAAGAGGTCGTCGTAGAACGCAAGACCTGCCTCGTTTGGGGTCAGCTCGTCCCCGTTGGGGAAGATCCGGGCCCAGGCGATGGAGGTGCGGAAGCACTTGAACCCCATCTCGGCGAAAAGGGCGATGTCCTCTTTATAGCGGTGGTAGAAGTCGATGCCCTCGTGGTTGGGGTAGTACTCCCCTTCGAGGATGCCGTCGGTGACCCGGCGGCGGGCGGTGGCGCTGCCGGCGGTGACCACATCGGCGATGCTCAGGCCCTTGCCGCCTTCACGGTAGCCGCCTTCCAGCTGGTGTGCGGCGACCGCGCCGCCCCAGAGAAAATTCTTCGGGAAACTCATGCAAACTGCCTCCTTTTAGCAGGCTTAAAGATGGGGTACCCCCCTGAGACGCCGAAGGCCCTGCCCTTTTTCAGAGAGCAGGGCCTTTGGCTTGCCGTCAGGAATGGAATCTTTCGTTCGGCCCCGTGAGGGGCGGTGGATTATTCGACGCTCTCAGCCTCTTTGGCGATGTTGGCCTTGGCAGCTGCCGCCACAAAGGGCATATAGATCAGGGTGCTGACCACGACGCAGAGCACACCGACCACCAGCGAGAGGACGTTGTGGCCGCCGGAACCCAGGAAGGGAATCAGGAAGCCGGGGGTGGTCCAGCCCACGTCCAGAGTGACGGGCGGGATGATCTGGAACACGATGGTGCACAGATAGCCGATGATGTTGCAGACCAGCGGGGTGGCGATGAAGGGGATGGCGTAGATGGGATTCATGACGATGGGCAGACCAAACATCAGGGGTTCGTTGATGTTGAACAGGCCAGGGGCCAGAGCCAGCTTGCCGATGGTCATCTGGGTCTTATCCTTCCGTGCGACCAGGAAGATGGCGATGATCAGGCCCAGGGTAGCGCCCGAGCCGCCGGTGTTGCCGAAGGCGTCGTTGATGGAAGCCCAGGTCAGGGGGAAGGGGCAGCCCACGGTGGTGCCGGTGGTGCCGTAGTAAGCCAGGTTGGCCACGCCCTGCTCAGCGAACATCACGCTGCGGATGGCGCTCAGAGTGTTGGGGCCGTGGATGCCCAGGATCCACAGGAACTGCTGGGCCAGGGCGAAGATCAGGACGGTGAAGATGTTGTTGCCCAGGCTGCGGAAAGGCACCTGGATGGAGTTGTAGATGATGTACTGGATGCCGCCCTCGGTGAAGCTGTTGAACAAAAAGCTCAGGATGCCGGACACCACAAAGACGATGATGATGGGGATGACCAGGTTAAAGGACTGGGCCACGGCGGGCGGGACGCTGTCGGGCATCTTGATCCGCAGCTTCTCGTTCTTGGCCAGGGCGGGCACAGCCTCGCCCACCAGCAGGCCCACCAGGATGGCCACGAACAGGCCCTGGGCGCCCATAAAGGTCATGGGCAGAGCGCCGCTCTCCTCATAGGGCGGGTAGATGATGAAGAAGACGCCCACCGCGCAGATAGCGCTCAGCAGGGTGTCGCCGCCTTTGGTCTCGGCCAGCTTATAGGCGGTCAGGAACACGATCAGCAGGGACATGATGTTGGTGGTGCCCTGCAGGATGGGGGTCAGAGCGGCCTGGTAGTCCGCCAGGTTGGGGATCAGGCTGCCCAGGTGCAGGATCTTGGCGATAAAGCCGTTGGGGTCCAGCACTGCGTAGTTGACCAGCATGACCAGCGAGCCGGCCAGGGTCATGGGGAACGCCAGGGTGAACGCGTCACGCACAGCCGCCACATGGCGCTGGCCGTTGATTTTGGCCGCAACCGGCACCAGCGTGGCTTCCATGGCGGACTGCATTTTGTCCATCATTGCCATGAGATATTTCCTCCTCTTTTTAACAGTGCCGTCTTTCGGCGGCCCTGTGCTTTCTGTGGTTTTGCGGGGGTGAGCAGCCGGCAGCCGCTTATTCCTTGCCGGCCAGCTTGAGGGCGAACTCCAGCACCTTCTTGCCGTTCATGGTGCCGTAGTCGGTCATGGGGATCACATCCACAGGCACGCCCTTGGGGTCACAGATCTTCTTGGCGGCGGAGAGCTTATAGCGGATCTGGGGGCCCAGCAGAGCCACGTCGATGCCGTCGGTCTCCTCGTTCATCTTGGTTTCGCCGGCGGCCTCGATGTCGGCCTCCAGGCCCTTCTCCTTGGCGGCGGCTTTCATCTTATTGACCAGCAGGCTGGTGGACATACCGGCGGCACAGAACAGACGAATCTTAATCATAACAACAATCTCCTTTGCTTTTTTGCAGTTACTGGGCCATCTTGCGATAGACGGCAATGAACTTTTCTGCCAGGTCGATGACCACCATGGCGGTCATCAGGTGATCCTGGCCGTGGCACATCAGCAGGCTCATGGGTACGCTACCGCCGTTGATCTCGGTCTGCACCAGCTCGGTCTGGAAGTTATGGGCCGCGTTGATGGTCTCGTGGGCAGCGGCAATTTTCGCATCCGCCTCGTCGAACTGCCCCTGCTGGGCCAGCTCGATGGCCTCCATGGCCAGGCTCCGGGCCTCGCCGCTGTTGACCACCAGGTTCATCACAATCGCATCGGTCAGATTCTCATCCATCTTGTTTTTCTCCTTTCTCAAAAATCCCATCTTTCGGGGGGCGGAGGTTCGTCCGGCCCCTCGTTCTGGGCTGAGTATAGCGGGGTTTCTCCGCCTTGTCACGGGTTTTGGGACCGAAAAAATCCTGTCAAACGGAAGATAATTCGTTTTTTGCGGGTAACGCTCTGTTATTTCTTTTGTGGATTCTGCACAGGAATATTCTTTTGAGTTGGGAGATTTTTACATTCGGAGGGGCGCGTTGTTTTTTGAATGGACGGATTTGTTTTTCTCCCCTCCCCTGCAAAAAAACGCCGCTCTGCTTTTGGCAGAGCGGCGTCAGCCGGTTTTTGCGGGATTATTCTTCTTCGTCCATCCGGGACTGATACAATCTCCGGCCCAGGATTTCCAGCAGGCAGATCACCGGGACCTGACTGGTGAGCTGGAACACATCCTGGATGCGCAGGTCGGTCATATAATAGTTAAAGTTTAAATCGCTGATCTGGGCCAGGGTACAACTCGAGCTGTTGGTGATGGAGATCAGGGGGCAGAGCCGCTCTTTGAGCTGGCGTGCCATGTCGATGACCTGCTGGGTCTCCCCCGATACCGAGAGGGCGATGACCACCGTTCGGGAGTGGTTGGTGGTGCAGGGCGCAATGGGGGTGAAGGGGTCGTCCACAAAGGTGGAAAAATACCCCACGTTGCAGAAATACCGGGCCCCATACCGGGCCAGGGTGGCGCTGGTGCCTACCCCAATGAAGAGCAGCTGGTCGGCAGTGCGCAGTACCTGGACCGCCTGGTCGATCAGGGCCTGGGAGGCAGGCAGGGCCAGCCGGTTCAAATAGTCCTGGAGGGCCGAGATATCCAGGTCGGCGATGTCCTTTTTGTCCTTGAGCAGCTCCTGTTTCAGCAGCAGTTTGAACTCGGTATAGCCCTCGCAGCCGAACTTTTTGCACATGTGCAGCACCGTGGTGGTGGAGACATGGGCCTGGGCCGCCAGCTCCCGGATCTTCATGTAGATGACCTTTTCCCGGTTTTTGGAAACGTAATTGTAAACCGACATCTCCAGCGTGTTCAGGCTCTGGATCTCCTCGTGTGAAAACAAAGCGGTTACCCCCTTTTCCCGCCCGGCAGCGGGAGGAATAATTTTCAAAACCAAGTATACCATACTTTAAGCCGGGAGTGTACAAAAATCGCATGTCAGAGGGGAAAATCGGGTTTCCGCCGGCGAGCAGCGTTCTTGTCATTTGTGGGGGGAGCGTGTATAATAAATGTATAATCATGAAAATACAGTGGACAAAACCATCCGCTGCCTTTTGGCATAGGCGGCCGCCGATCGGGGAGGTGATCGACCATGGAAACGATGCAGCACAAATTGTTATTACGTTTTGTAAGGATTCTCAACATCGCTCTGGCGACCCTGCCCTTTGGGGTGTGCTGGTATCTCGTGTATGCTCCGCAGATGGCGCAACCCTATTACAACAAGGGCAACTGGGCCATCATCGCCCTGTTCTGCGTGTTGTATATTACATATTGCCAGATCTACGATGGACACCGAATCAGTCTGAGCCGGATCTCGGAGCTCATCGGTTCTCAGATGCTGGCTCTTTTGCTGGCCGATGCGCTGATGTACGGAGTAATCTGGCTGTTGACCAAATACATTCCGCCGGCTCTCCCCCTCCTGGCCGCCCTTTTAGCCCAGGGGATTTTAGCCGCGGCGTGGTGTTTGTGGGCCCACCAGTGGTATTTCCACACCTTTGCGCCCAAGCGGACGGCGGTGATTTATGATTTTCGGGAAGGATTGGAGGATTTGATCTCTGCCTATGGTCTGGAGAAAAAGTTCTCTGTGATCGAGACGGTGGATCTGCGCGCGGCGCTGGCAGAGGATCTGGCTCTGCTGGAACGGGTGGAGGTTGTTTTTCTCTTCGGAGTTCACTCCCACGAACGGAATATAATCCTCAAACAGTGTATAGCCCAGGGGGTGGAGGTCTATTTGATCCCCACCATCGGGGATGTGCTTATGAGCGGGGCCAAGCGGATGCACCTGTTCCATCTGCCCATCCTGCGGGCGGCGCGGTATAACCCCGGGCCGGAGTATCTGTTTGTCAAGCGCGCCATTGACCTGGCGGCATCGGGGTTGGCCCTGGCGGTGTTTTCCCCAGTGATGCTGGGAGCAGCCCTGGCCATCCGCTGGACGGACGGCGGGCCGGTGTTTTATCGCCAAAAGCGGCTGACCCAGAACGGCCGGGTGTTTGAGGTGCTGAAATTCCGCAGTATGCGGGTGGATGCCGAAAAGGACGGTGTGGCCCGGCTTTCCACCGGCAAGTCCGACGACCGGATCACCCCGGTGGGGCGGGTACTGCGGAAATACCGTCTGGACGAACTGCCCCAGCTCATCAACATCCTGCGGGGGGAGATGAGTTTGGTGGGCCCCCGGCCCGAGCGCCCGGAGATCGCGGCCCAGTACCAGCAGGAGCTGCCTGAGTTTTCCCTCCGGCTCCAGGCCAAGGCAGGTCTCACCGGTTATGCGCAAGTATACGGAAAGTATAATACTACCCCCTACGACAAGCTGAAAATGGATTTGATGTATATTGCCAACCCCAGCCTGGGGGAGGATCTTATGATCATCTTTGCCACCATCAAGATCTTGTTCCAACCCGAGAGCACCGAAGGAGTAAACGACGGGCAAACCACGGCGGCGCAATAAAGGGAAAATCAATGAAGAAATTTTTGATTGTTGCACATTACAGCCGGTTTCTCCTGCAGTTCGAAGCAGAGCAATGAGCTGGTGGAGCTGATGCGGCGGGAATCGTTTGAGGAAATTCACTGCCAGACTCCTGATGGCAGGGGCACTGGACCGGCGGGCGGCAAAACGGTTTGATCGAGAGCAGGAAGTTCAGAAGATGATTTATTAGAAGTACTTGAGTTAAAAAGGAAGATGGGCATGAAAAAGATTCTGGTGGTGTCCTGTACCCCCTGGAACGCAAACAACAGCGTGGGGAATACTTACGCCAACCTGTTCGATGGGATGGACGACTGCATCATTGCTCACATTTACTGCGCCGATGGGGCCGATAATGATCCCAAAGTCAGCCGGGCCTACCAGATCACCGAGAAACAGCTGGTTCTCAATCGGTTGGGGCGGCTGCCGGTGGCTGGGGGCGAGGTGGCGGTCCAGCAGATCGCCGACACCGGGGAAACTCTGACCGGGTGGGAGCGGTCTTTCATGAGTTTTGCCAAAAAACAGCGGTGGATGATCTTGTTCTGGGCCCGGGAAGCAATCTGGAAATTGGGCCGGTGGAACAACGATGGTCTGGCACAGTTTATCCGGGAGTTTGGCCCCGATCTGGTGTTTGTCAACCTCTACGACAACGTATATATGAATCGGGTGGACCTGGCGGTGCAGCGCTTGGCGGGGGTGCCCATGGTGGGGTATATCTGGGATGACTATTACACCCTCCACCAGTTTTCCCTCTCCCCGTTCTACTGGGCCAACCGGCTGTATTTTCGGCGTTTAGTGCGGCGGGTCATCGACCGGTGCAGTCGGCTGTATGTGATTTCTGACCTGCAAAAACAAGAGTACGATCGCATTTTTCAAAAAGACTGTCACCTGCTGACCAAGGGCGGTGTCTTTGAGGGAGAGCATCCGGCGCCCAAAGCTCCGGGACGCCGTCTCCAGCTGCTGTATACCGGAAACATCGGCGCCGGGCGTTGGCGCTCCCTGGCTTTGCTGAGCCGGGTGATCCGGCGGATCAACGCTTCCTGCCCGGCGGGCCAGGGGCTGGAGCTGACCATCTATACGGCTACCCCGGCGACCCGGGCCATGAAACAGCAGCTCAACTGCCCGGGCGCTGTCCGGCTGGCCGGCAGAATCCCCTATCGGGAGGTGGCTCAAAAACAGGCCGAGGCGGACCTGCTGGTCCATGTGGAGCCCACTGGCCTCGCTCATCGGTGGGAGTCGCGGCTGAGCTTTTCCACAAAACTCATCGACTATATGCAGTCTTACCGGCCTATTTTGGCCTACGGCCTGCTGGAACAGGCATCCTTGGCCCATTTAAAGGCGAAAGATGCAGCTTTTGTGGCCACAAATGAGGCCGAGCTGGAACGTACTCTGCGGGAGATTCTGGCTCGTCCGGCCCTTCTGGAGCAGTACGCGGCAAAAGGCTGGGCTTGCGGCGCGGCCTGCCACGACATTCGCCGAATCCATGCCCTGCTGCGGCAGGATTTTGAGGAGGTTTGCAATGCGGGTTGTACAGATTAACGGTTCTTACGGTATGGCCGACAGTACCGGCCGGAACACTGCCGAGCTGCACCAGTATCTTCTGGAACAGGGGGTAGACAGCTGGGTGTTTGCCTTTAAACAAAGCGGCGACGCTTCCGAGTATCGGCAGGTGGAGGTTCTGGCAGAGCCTTTTTCTCGTCCGGTCCACGCCCTGCTCTCCCGGCTGACCGGGTTGCAGGGGTATTATTCTGCGGGGCCCACCCGGCGGCTGCTTCGCAAGCTGAATTTTCTGCGACCGGAGCTGGTGGTGTTGGGGGTGCTCCACAGCAACTGTATCTCTTTCCCGATTTTAATGAACTATTTGGCAAAAAAGAAAATTGCGGTGGTGCTAGTGCTCCATGACTGTTGGTTTTTTACCGGGCACTGCTGCCACTATACCGCAGCCGGGTGCAGCCGGTGGGAGACGGGCTGTGGCCACTGCCCCGCCCGGCGGGAGTGGAACACCAGTTGGTTTTTCGACCGCTCAGTCCGTTGTCTTAAGGATAAGCGCTGCTGGTATGCGGCGCTGGACCGGCTGGCGGTGGTGGGAGTTTCGGAGTGGATTACCAATGAGGCCCGCCGTTCCATTCTGAAAAACGCAGTGGAGATCCGCCGGATCTACAACTGGGTGGATACAAAACAGTTTCGCCCCCGAGATCCGGCTCCCCTGCGGCAGAAGCTGGGCCTGGGAGAAGAAAAAATGGTGCTGGGGGTGGCCTCTGTCTGGAGCGAAGGAAAGGGGCTGGGAATGTTCATCCGGATTGCCCGGGAGCACCCGGACATGGTTTTTGTGCTGGTGGGCCGAATGGCAGAGGGGATTCCCCTCCCCCCGAATCTGCGGGCAGTGGGCTTGGTAAAGGACCCGGAAGCACTGGCGGAATACTACGCCGCCGCGGATCTCTTCGCCAACCCCTCGGTGCAGGAGACCTTCGGCAAGACGACGGCCGAGGCTCTGGCCAGCGGGACGCCGGTCCTGGTGTACAATACCACTGCCTGCCCCGAGCTGGTGGGCGAGGGCTGCGGTCGTGTGGCGCCTTTGGGGGATGAGACGGCCTTTTCGGCGGCGATTCCGGAGCTTCTGGCTCAGGGAAAAGAGAAATACGGGCCGGTTTGCCGGGCGTTTGCGCTGGAGCGGTTCGGCAGGGAAAAATCGTTGGCCGAATATCTGGATTTGTTCCGGGCGATGGCCCGAGGATGAGGTCTTATGATACTGCTATATACCTTTTTGGCGGCGCTGGCGGGTTATTATATCTGCTCGGTGCAGGCCGAGAGCCGGGGCCGCGGGCGGGATTTTGTCGAGGACTCCGCCTACCAAAAGCGGGTGCTGCTGGGGCCGTATGTGGTTTTGTGCATCTGGTTGGTGCTTTTGGTTGGGCTGCGGAGTGACTCCACCGGCATTGATACCTGGAACTATGTCAACAACTACAACCAGTGCGTCGCCTATCCCAACTGGGACGCCTTTAGGAGCTTTTTGGAGTCGCAAAATTACCGTGAGTGCCTGTACTGGATGAGCCTGTATGGGATGGCGAAGCTGGGGGTGCCTGCCTGGGGGACCCGCTTTGTCTATGGCGCGATCGCGGTGGTGCCGGTGCTGGTGTATATCTACCGGCGGTCGGAGTCCCTGCTGCTGAGCATTTTTTTCTATCTTTCCCTGTCCTACTACGCTTTTGCTTTTACGGGGATCCGGCAGAGTGTTGCCATCGGTTTGATTGTGCTGGCGTATCTGCAATACGAAAAAAGAAGATGGGACCTGTATCTGATTTTCTCGGTGGCGGCAATTTTCTTTCACATTACGGCAGCCATCTTCCTGCCGGTGATCCTGCTGCGCTGGGTAAGGATGAATGAGATCACAGCATCTGCCTGCGTGCTGGGGGGTGGGGCTCTCTATCTGTTTCGGGGTCCGATTGTGGATTGGCTGGAAAGGATTGCGGAGAAAGATTACTCCGCCGATATCGGCGGGGGAAACCTCTATGTGCTGTTTTTGATCGGCACGGCGGTGCTACTCTGGATTTTTCAGTGGAGATGGATCAAAAGCGAAGAGGATCAGCTCCTCTTCTGGCTGGCCTGCATGGCGGCGGTCAGCTATGCAGTGGTCAAGGTCAGCCCGGTGTATATGCGGGCGACCTACTATTACCAGATTTTTCTGTTGGCATCCCTGCCCAATATGCTCAATTCCATCCCCGACGGGTTGACCCGCCGGTTCGGCAAGCTGTGTTATGTGGCGGCAGGAATTTACTTTTTCTTCTCGATGGTGGCCTTTAGCTACCGGATTACCCCCTACGAGTGGGTGCTGTGGTAAAAGAAACGAGGGTTTACATGGGTAAAGTCTACTATTTGGCCTGGCTGACCAGCCCGGGTACAGAAGTAAAAGATTTTTTAATAAGCCCTGCTGGTCAAAATAAAGCTTGGTATATTGCGGGCAAGCTGGCAAAAGCGGTCCCCGGTCTGGAGATTATTTCTCTGGCGGAACGTTCCGCCCGGTGGGGTTTTTTCCCGGCCCAGCGGGTGCTCTGGGGCCAGGGGGCGTACTTCCGCAGTTTCTGGGGGTTCGGCAAACCGGGCCGGGTGACCCGCCGGCTCCACCGGTGGCTGCGGCAGGCCCAGTTGGCCTGGTTTTTGGCTGGGCTGGGGCCGGAGGATACGGTGGTGGCCTATCACTCCCTCCTAACCGCCGAGATCCTGCTCCGTGCCAAGGCAGCTCGGGGGTTCCGGCTGGTGCTGGAATTGGAGGAAATCTATCAGGATATGACCCCCTGTACTCTCCGGGAGCGGGCAGCGGAGAATTCCATAGCCCAGGCAGCCGATGGGTATTTGTTGGCGGCTTGGTCTTTGACGAAAAAAATCCCGGCGAGGCGGCCCTTTGCAGTGATCAACGGCAATTATGCCCTGCCGGAACAAGGAGAATCTGCCATTCCGGCTTCGGATGGCCGGATTCACTGCCTTTACGCGGGGACCTTTGAACCTGCCAAACAAGGGGCACGGATTGCTATAGAGGCAGCGGAATTTCTGCCCGAAAACTACTGTATGCACATCGGAGGCTATGGCACTCCCCAGCAGGTGGAGGAGGTGCGGGAGCGGATCGCCCAGGTGCAGACCCGCTCCCGGTGTGAGATTCGATACGAGGGGTTCCTCACCGGTGCCCCGTACGAGGCGCTGCTGGCCCGGTGTCAGATCGGGCTGAGTACCCTGGTCCCAAACGAAAAATTTTCCGAGCTCTGTTTCCCCTCCAAAATTTTGGTTTACCTGTCTCACGGACTGAACGTGGTCTCAGGGAATACCCAAGCGGTGCGGGAGTCGGATGTGGGGGATCTCCTGAGCTACTACCAGAGTCAGACTCCCCAGGCGGTGGCGGCGGCCATCCAACAGGTAGAACTGGGCTGCGCTGCCGACCCAAAGCAGCGGCTGCGGGCCCTGGACGAAAAGGCCGGGCGAGAGATCCGGCAGCTGATGGAGCGAGTACAGAATATGTAATAAAAAACAGGGCGGCTTTTGGGTTTTGTCCCTGTGGGAGAAACAATGCAAAAAATGGAGATCTTTCAAAAATTCCGGCAGCTTTCCGATAAGGACCGGATTCTCTTTCAGAACATTCTGGGGGCTTTTGCGGTCAAAGGGCTGTCGTTGGTGGTCTCCCTCTTCACCCTGCCGGCCTATATGCGTTTTTTCAAGGATCAGAACGTGTTGGGGGTGTGGTATACCGTCTTGTCGGTGCTGACCTGGGTTCTGAACTTTGACCTGGGGGTGGGCAATGGCCTGCGGAACAAGCTGGCTCTGGCCCTGGCGGTGAACGACCAGGAGCGGGCCCGGCAGGTGATTTCTTCAGCCTATTTTATGATCGGCGGATTGATGCTGGTCCTGACGGCGGCAGGGCTGACCCTGATTCCACTGGCAGACTGGAACGGCTTCTTTAACGTGGAGGCGGACCTGATCTCTGGTGAGACGTTGGCGCAGGTGGTGCGATATGCATTTATCGGGATTGCCCTCCAGTTTTTCCTCCGGCTCATCAGTTCGATCCTCTACGCGCTGCAAAAGTCAGCAGTGAATGATGCGATTTCCCTGGTCACCAGTGTGTTGCTGCTGACCTTTGCGCTGTTGGCCCCGGCCGCCGCCCCCGCCGACAGCCTGAAACTTTTCTCTCTGGGGTATGTGTTTTGTGCCAACCTGCCCCTGGCGGTGGCTACGGTGATGGTGTTTTGGGGGCCGCTGAAAAAATGCCGGCCCGGCAGCCGGTGGGTCAACGTCTCCTGTGCCAAAGGGGTACTCTCTCTGGGGGGAATGTTCTTTTTCTGCCAGATTTTCTATATGGTGATCGCCAATACCAATGAGTTTTTCATTACTCAGTACACCGACCCGACCAACGTGGTGGAGTACCAGATTTACAATAAGCTCTTTACCCTGGTCGGCACCATTTTTATGCTGGGGCTGACGCCGGTATGGTCGGCGGTGTCTAGGGCGGTGGCCGAGGAGGATTATCTCTGGCTCCGGCGGGTTAAACGGCAGTTACTCTGGCTGACAGCCGCTGCGGCCGCCGCTGAGTTCGCGATCCTGCCATTTTTGCAAATTCTGGTGGATTTGTGGCTGGGGCCGGAGGCCATCGCCATCCAATATGACTACGCCCTGATTTTTGCGCTGTTCGGCACAGCCATGATTGCACAGAGCACCGTCTCGGTTATTGCCAACGGCACCGGGCGGATCAAGCTGCAAATGCTCTGCTATGGCCTGGGAGTGGTGGTGAAAGTGGTGGTAATCGACCTGGGCTGTCGCCTTACCGGCGAATGGATCGTGGTGGTGCTGGCCAACGCCCTGGTTCTGCTCCCCTACTGCATCCTCCAGCAGCTCGATCTGACCCGATATATCCGCCGAAAACTCTCGGAAAAACAGGCGGGACCCGCCGGGGTTTAAATGGCCCCCAGGGCCCTTTCAGGAAAGGAATGAAAATACTATGTCTGACTTCAACAATGGAACCCTGCTCATCACTGGCGGCACCGGTTCTTTCGGCTCCACCGTCCTGAAACGGTTTCTGGATTCGGACCTGAAAGAGATCCGAATCTTTTCCCGGGACGAGAAAAAACAGGACGATATGCGCCACAACCTCCAGGCCCAAAATCCCGACCTGGCCCGAAAGGTGAAATTCTATATTGGGGACGTGCGCAGCCCCCAGGCCGTGCGGGACGCCATGTGGGGGGTGGACTATGTCTTCCATGCGGCGGCCCTCAAGCAGGTGCCCAGCTGCGAGTTTTTCCCCATGGAGGCGGTGCGCACCAACATCGAGGGCACCGATAACGTCCTCCACGCGGCAGTGGAAGCGGGGGTCCAGCGGGTGGTCTGTCTATCCACCGACAAAGCGGCCTACCCCATCAACGCCATGGGCATTTCCAAGGCAATGATGGAGCACGTGGTCTACGCCAACGCCCGGGTGGCCGCCGAGCGGGGAGGCACCGTCATCTGCTGCACCCGGTACGGCAACGTTATGTGCAGCCGGGGCAGCGTGATTCCCCTCTTCATTGACCAGATCCGGGCGGGAAGTCCCATTACCATCACCGACCCGGAGATGACCCGGTTCCTCATGAACCTGGACGAGGCGGTGGAGCTGGTGCTCTTCGCTTTCACCCACGGAAAGCCGGGGGATCTGTTCATCCAGAAATCGGATGCTTCCACCATCGGGGACCTGGCCCGGGCGGTGCAGCAGCTGTTTGGGGACACCGGCACTCGGATCATCGGCACCCGCCACGGGGAAAAGCTCTATGAGACCCTCATGACCCGGGAAGAGCGGCTCCGCAGCGAGGATATGGGCCAGTATTTCCGGGTGGCGGCGGACAACCGGGACCTGAACTACGACAAATTTGTGGTGGAGGGCCAGGTGAACACCATGGCGGACGAGGCCTACACCAGCCACAACACCCGCCGGCTGGACGTAGAGGGAACCGTGAAGAAAATTCTCACCGCCGATTATGTGCAGCAGGCGCTGCGGGAGGAGGCCGGGCAATGAGAATACTGGTGACGGGGGCCGGGGGCTTTGTGGGTAAAAACCTTTTGCAGAACCTGCGGGCCATCGCCGAGGGTAAAAACCGCACCCGACCGGGGCTTTTGATTGAGGAAATCATGGAGTATCACCACAGCGACGGTCCGGCCCGGCTGGAGGAATACTGTGCCCGGACGGACTTCGTCTTTCACCTGGCGGGGGTCAATCGCCCGGAGGACCCGGCGGAGTTTCTCGCTGGCAACCGGGACGCCACTGCCGCCCTGCTGGAGGCCCTGGACCGGCAGAAAAATCCCTGCCCGGTTCTCTTGGCCAGCTCCATCCAGGCCAGCCTGACCGGCCCTTACAGCCAGTCGGAATATGGCCGGAGCAAGCGGGCCGCCGAGGCTCTGGTCTTCGCCCATGCCTCCCGCACCGGGGGGCGGCCTTTGGTATACCGCTTCCCCAACCTGTTCGGAAAATGGGGCCGCCCAGACTACAACAGCGTGGTGGCAACCTTCTGCTACAACATTGCCCGGGGCCTGCCCATTCAGATCCGGGACCCGGAAGCCGAGCTGGAGCTGGTGTACATTGACGATCTGGTGGAGGAGATGCTGGACGCACTGGAAGGGCGGGAACACCGGTGTGAGTGCCGGGGGGTGGAAAACCTGCCCGACCCCGCCGGGGCCTATTGCTGTGTGCCGGTCTCCCATCGGGTGACCCTGGGGCGGATCGCCGAGCTTTTGAGCCGATTCGAGGTTCTGCCCCAGACGATCTGGATGCCGGAGATGGGGCCCGACTCCTTCGAGAAAAAGCTCTGCGCCACCTATCTGTCCTACCTGCCCCCTGAGAAAGCCTGTACCCCCCTGCGGATGAACTGCGACGAGCGGGGCAGCTTCACCGAGCTGCTGCGCACCCCCCGCAGCGGCCAGTTCTCGGTGAATGTCTCTCGGCCCGGGGTCACCAAGGGCCAGCACTGGCACAATACCAAGTGGGAGTTTTTTGTGGTGGTGTCGGGCCACGGCCGGGTGCGCCAGCGCCGGCTGGACAGCGGCGAGGTCACCGAGTACGACCTCTCAGGGGAAAAGCTCGAGGCGGTGCGGCTTCTGCCCGGCTATACCCACAGCCTGGTGAACCTGTCCGACACCGAGGATCTGATTACTGTGATGTGGGCCAACGAGCCCTTCGACCCGTCCCGGCCCGATACCTGTTTTGAGCCGGTGTAACCCCGGCAAGTAAAAGGGAGTGGATTGTTTATGCGCAAAATCAAGCTTATGACCCTGCTGGGCACCCGGCCCGAGATCATCCGGCTTTCGGCGGTCATCAAGAAATGCGACCAGTATTTTGATCAGATTCTGGTGCATACCGGCCAGAACTATGACTATACTCTCAACGGGATCTTTTTCAAGGACCTGGACCTCCGGGCGCCGGACTATTACCTGGACGCCGTGGGGGCCGATCTGGGCGAGACCATCGGCAACATCATCGCCAAGAGCTACCGGCTGATGCAGGAGCTTCAGCCCGACGCTCTGCTGGTCCTGGGGGATACCAACAGCTGTCTGGCGGCCATCTCGGCCAAGCGGCTGCACATCCCCATTTTTCACATGGAGGCAGGCAACCGCTGCTTTGACGAGTGCCTGCCCGAAGAGACCAATCGCCGGATTGTGGACCACATCGCGGATGTCAACCTCTGCTACTCGGAGCACGCCCGCCGGTACCTCAACGCCGAGGGGGTGGCCCGGGAGCGCACCTATGTCACCGGCAGCCCCATGGCCGAGGTACTCCGGGCCAATCTGCCCGCCATTGAGCGGTCGGATGTGCTTCAGCGCCTGGGCCTGGCGCCCCGGTACTATATTCTGCTCTCGGCCCACCGGGAGGAGAACATTGACACGGACGAGAATTTCCAGGCACTGTTCAACTCGGTGAATGCCCTGGCCCGGAAATACGACCTGCCCATCCTCTACTCCTGCCACCCCCGCAGCCGCAAACGGCTGGAACAGATGAATTTTGTCCTGGATGAGCGGGTCCAGCTCCACGAGCCTCTGGGGTTCCACGACTACAACAACCTTCAGATGAACGCCTACTGTGTGGTGTCCGACTCGGGGACCCTGCCGGAGGAGTCCGCCTTCTTTGCGGGGGCGGGGCATCCCTTCCCGGCAGTCTGCATCCGCACCAGCACCGAGCGGCCCGAAGCCATGGAAAAGGGCTGCTTTATCCTGGCGGGGATTACCCCGGGCGGCGTGGAGCAGGCCGTTCAGACGGCGGTGGAATTGCAGGAGAACGGCGACTTTGGTCTGCCGGTGCCCGATTACACCGAGGATGTCTCGGTCAAGGTAGTGAAGCTGATTCAGAGCTATGTGGGGGTGGTCAATACCATGGTCTGGCGCAAACGCTAAGGAGGCGCGTGCATGAACCAAATCGAGCTGAGCAACCAGACCGTCCTCATCACGGGGGCGGCGGGATTCATCGGGGCAGCCCTGGCGGCCCGTCTGCTGGAGGATGCCCCCGGGCTCCGGGTGGTGGGGCTGGATAACCTCAACCCCTACTACGACGTGCGGATCAAGCAATACCGGCTGGCCGGGCTGCGCTGCCGCTCGGGGTTCGTCTTTGTGGAAGGAGAGCTCAGCGACAAAGTCCTGGTGGACCGGCTGTTTGAGGAGTACCGGCCCGCCCTGGTGGTCAATCTGGCGGCCCAGGCCGGGGTGCGGTATTCCATCACCCATCCGGACTGCTATATCGAGTCCAACATCCAGGGATTTTATAACATTCTGGAGGCCTGCCGTCACTCCTACGACGGGGGCCGTCCCGGAGTGGCCCATTTGGTTTATGCCAGTTCTTCCAGCGTCTATGGCGCCAACACCAAGATCCCCTACTCTACCGAGGACAAGTCTGATAGTCCCGTCAGCCTCTACGCTGCCACCAAAAAGAGCAACGAACTGATGGCCCGCGCCTATGCCAAGCTCTATGCGATCCCCTCCACCGGGCTGCGGTTTTTCACCGTTTACGGCCCGGCGGGACGCCCGGATATGGCCTATTTCGGCTTTACCAATACTCTGCGGGCGGGGGGCAAAATTCGCATCTTCAATTATGGCAACTGCAAGCGGGACTTTACCTACATCGACGACATCGTCGAAGGGGTGGTGCGGGTGCTCCGCCGCCCTCCTGCCCGGGTCACCGGGCCGGACGGACTTCCCCTGCCTCCTTACGCCCTCTACAACATCGGGAATAACCAGCCAGAGAACCTTTTGGACTTTGTGGAGATCCTTCAGCAGGAGCTGGTGGCGGCGGGAGTGCTGCCGTCGGATTTCGATTTCGAGGCCCATAAAGAGCTGGTGCCCATGCAGCCCGGCGATGTGCCGGTGACCTACGCCGACACCAGCGCCCTGGAACGGGAGTTTGGGTTCCGCCCTTCTACCCCGCTGCGGGTGGGGCTACGCCGGTTTGCCCAGTGGTATAAAGCGTTTTATTTATGAGCCGGAGCTCTCAGTACCGGGTACTTCGCCGGGGGCGGTCCGCCCCGGACAGGGAGACAAACAGGGCGCCCACAGCGGCCCCCAGGGCGTTGCTGACGATATCGTTTACATCGCAGGTGCCCAGATGGGCGGCCAGCTGGATGGTCTCAATGGCTACCGAGAGGGCCAGCCCGAACAAAAAGGCAGTGTCCACCCCCCGCAGCCGGGCCGGGCAGAGCCGGAACAGCAACAGCCCCGCCGGCACAAAGAGCAGCAGGTTCAAAAAGGAGTGGCCGAGCGCCCCGATCCCGGCGCCTGAGAGCGCCCGCAGCAGGTTCTCAAAGGGAATCAGTTCCAGGGCAGCCTGGCGGGACTCCCCCAGCCGGGAAAACAGGGTGATGAAGAGGACTACCACCAGGTAGCTGCCAAAAAGCCCGGCGGCCCGGCGGTTGATCTGGCCCCGGGCGCGCCAGAACAGCCGGGCCAGATGGGCCCCGGCCCCGATGGCCCAGAGCACCAGGAAGCCATAGAGGATCAGCGGTTCCCGCCCGAAATAATCGTAGAGCAGCCAGGCAAAGCCCAGACAGCAGAGATACAGCCCCAGGAAAACCCCGGTCAGGACGGGCAGAGCCCGTCGGCTGGGCAGGGTTCGCCCCGTGGCCCAAAGGGCTCCGCCCCAAATCATCAGGAAAAAGAGGGCCCAGAGAAAAAAGGTCATTTGGTTCATCATACGAGTTTCTACTCCGTTGTTGCAAGGATTGCACAAAAGTGCCGCAGGCCCGCCCCGTAAAACCGGACGGCGGGCCTGCGGTTTTTATTTTGTTTTTCAGCGGTTGCCGTATTCAATGGCGGCTGGCGGACCGGCCATATTTTTCGGCGGAATTTTTGGCGCTGCGGCCCGAACCTGAGTTGCGGCCGTAATGGTCGTAGCTGCCGTAGCGGCTGGTCCGGCCCAGGGGTTTGGCCCGGTTGACGATGCAGCCCAGAGGTTTGATGCCCGATTTTTCCAGACGGTCCAGCGAGTCGCGGATGGCGTTCATGCTGGAATAGTCGAACCGGATGACAAAGAGAGCCGACTGGGCGATCCGGTTCAGGCTCAGGGTCTCGGCCACCCGGCCCACCGGGGCCGAATCCATCAGCACATAGTCGTAATTCTGGGCCAGATCCTTGATCAGGGTCATCATGGCGTCCCCCAGGGGGATCTCCTTGGGCTCCAGGATGGCGGGCAACAGATCCAGGTAGCCGGTCAGGTTGGTGACTGCCTCCTCGGCGGTAGCCTCGCCGCGGTAGAGGGCGTTCAGGGTGTGGTTGTAATCCACCTTATCCAAAAACAGCCCGCCCAAACTGGGGTTGCGCACGTCCAGATCGATCAAAAGGACCTTGTGTTCCAGATCGGACAGCTGAACGGCCAGGTTGGCCGCAATGTGAGTTTTGCCCTCGTCCGGCTCGGCAGAGGTGATATAGATGCACTGATGTTCCCCGGGGCCCAGCCGGTTGTGGAGGATGTGAGCCGCCGAGACAAAACTCTCCCGGACGTTGGCCCCCACAGGGTCGTCGTCCTCCACCAGCAGGGACTGCCGGCGGCGGAAGTATTCCCGGTTTTCGGGTACCTCCCCCAGGATCTCCAGCCCCAGAGAGCCCTCGATGTCCCGGGTGTTGACCACCGTGGGCAGCAGCAAAAATTTCAGGAAGCTGAAGCCCACACCCGCAGCCAGGCCCAAAGCGGCCATATACACCCACATGGAGGCGTTGACGCTGCCGCCAATCCGGTATTTTGCTTTGGGCTCGTTGACCACCGACACACTGCCGATCTTAAGCGTTTCAATCAGGATGTCGGGGGCCACCTCGTTGATGGCGTTCAGAATCTCGACCCCCTCTTCGGCGCTCCGCCAGTAGAGGGATATCTCGATGATCTGGGTGTCGCGGTACTGGGTGAGCACCAGATTGTCGTAGATATCCGCCTCGGCGATGCCCACCAGCTTAATGTTCTGGACGGCCGCTTTCAGGGTGCGGTCGCTCTTGAGGACATAGATCACCGAGTCCACCATGTTTTCGGCCAGATAGATGTCGGTGGAGTCAGGGCTGCTGGTCTGGGAGGTAAAGCTGCCGTCCGCCGTCTGGGAGGTAACGGCGATGGCCGAGGTGATGATATACTCCTTGGACATCTCGCCCTGCATATAGGAGACCATGGACAAGAGGATGCCGATGGCCAGGCCGGCGGCGGTGGTTCCGCAGATCAGCCCCCAGTTTTTGATCAGTGCGTGGAGAAAATCTCCCAGGCGCAGGTTTAAGTGTTCGTCTTGCATGCAGTTTCTCCCTTATGTGATTCAGCGGTCCCGTCCGTCTTTTCTTCGGTTCCAGAAGGAGCGGCGGGGCTTGCCGTGGGTCGCGGATTTCCGGCCGCGGGGCTTTTCCGCCCGATAGGTGTATTTCTGCTCCGGTTCCGCCGTGGGTTCCGGCTTCGGCTCCTCCGCCGGTTCCGTCACGGGTTCAGCCTGCGGTTCCTCAGCGGGGGCCGGTGTGGGCTCGGCCTTGGGTTCCTCCAGCGGTTCCGGTTCGGGTTCCGGGGCCGGTTCTTCGGCGGGTTCCGTCACAGCTTCCGGCGCGGGCTCTGTGGGCGGCTCTTCCGTGGGGATCGGGTCGGGTTCGGCGGGGGGCTCCTGCCCGGAGGGCGG